>Ga0315284_10006316_pt1 | contig 16874 bp, 14 predicted proteins | sample YL17G09_16_MG_FD_203696 | JGI IMG/M metagenome (GOLD analysis project Ga0315284, IMG submission 203696) | Sediment microbial communities from Yellowstone Lake, YNP, Wyoming, USA - YL17G09_16 | ecosystem: Environmental > Aquatic > Freshwater > Lake > Sediment | place: USA: Wyoming | collected...
TGGCCGTGAACCGAAGCCTTGAATTTATCCTGGTCTAAAAAAAGGGATTTTCCGGCGCTCGATTTCAAGCTCGAGTCGCTGTGACAGGCGAGGCAGTCGTCATTCGAGGCCGGAGGGAGAGTGGAGGCCGCGGCCGGCGCCGCCAGCAGGCTCAAGGAAAGGGCTAAAAAAAATAGCTTCTGGATCATTTGGTCTTTGAACGTTTGGCTCGTTTGATGAGTTCCGGGACAAACCAGATCCCCGTCAGGGCCACGATGACCAGCAGGACCCAGAGCAGAATCTTCTGGACATAGAACGGAGCGCCTGATTTTTTTTCGTTGACGTCGCGGTGGATCTTGGCCTTGGCGATTTTTTCGGGCATCCCGGGATGACAGCTGGGCTGGCCGCATGTCCTGGCCAGGTTGGCCGGGTTCACCTTGGACAGCGGGTCTTGGGCGGGACGGATGTCGTGGATGCCGTGACAGTTCGAGCAGTCGGCTTCGGCTTTGTCGCCGAAGCCGATGGCGATGCCGTGGAAGCTTTCGATGAACGTCTTGGTCCTGTCCTCGGGAATCCCGTATTTCTTCATGATCTCCGGCCGGGCATGGCAGGTTGAGCACGTATCGGGGATATGGGTCTTGGATGTCGGTGATTGGCTGTCCTTCGGGGAAGCCACGGTATGTTCGCCATGGCAGTCGACGCACAGGGGAGCGTCGATGTTGCCTTTGAGGGCCTCCCGGCCGTGGATGCTTTGTTCATATTCGTCAAAAACGAGTATGTGGCATTTTCCGCAGGTCTCCGGATTTTTAGCCGCAAGATGCGACTCTCCGACGCCCTGGATATTGTGGACGCCGTGGCAGTCCGTGCAAACGGCGGCAAAAGACGCCAGGCCTTTTTGGAAGAGGGCTTTGCCGTGGACGCTCTGCATATATTCTTGATAGGGCGATTCGGCATGGATGTGGTACTTTACGATCACGCTCATGTTTTCATGGCAGCGGGAACACATGAGCGGGATGTTTTTCCGATTGACCGTCGAGGCGGGGTCTTGGGTCTTTTTGATGTTGTGCTTGCCATGGCAATCCCAGCATTTCGCGACATCCTGCACGCCCCTCTCGAGGTAGGCTTTGCCGTGGACGCTGTCGGGATAATAGACGGGGCTCTCTCCCGCTCTCAGTAGATGATTTTCCTGGTGGCAGTTGACCGTGCAATTGGCCGGCGGAATATCTTTTTTCTTCTGATGGGGGAGCTCTGCGGTTCCCCCTTTCATCGTGATTTGGTGGCAGTCCGTACAGGCGAGATCGGCGTGGACCGATGCTGAGAGAGTATCCACGGCATGGCAGGAGAGGCATTTCCGGTTCTCTATCCCCTCGGGCTTCTTGGCTTGAGGGGCTTGGCCGAATGCGAGGCCGGACCACAGAGTGCCCGCCAAAAGCCCGAGGACTATTCGTGCTAGCGGTCGTTTGTTCATAAAGAAAGCCTTATATGGTGTTTATGTTGTTCCCGGGAAAACCAGAGGCCGCGCCCCGCGCCATCCATGTTCAGTCGTCAGGCTTTTTCCGGCTGGAAAGGGACCTATTTTCCGGGGACGGGGTGCTTGATCTTGTCCCAGGCTGCCGCGAAATCGTACGTCTTGCCATGCGCATTCTGATGGCAGGTCAAACACCACGTCTTGATGGCATCCGCATTGCCGTAGAGCTTGAGGCCGTTTTTGACGGCTTCGTCCTTGTTCTTCATGATGCTCAGCGTTTTATAGGCGCTGCCGGGCCCGTGGCATACTTCACAATTGACACCTTCGGCTTTAAACTCGGCGGCTTTCTCGGCCAGCGGGCCGTGGCATTTCAGGCACTTTGGATCCGTCGTCGGGTCTTTCACTCCCAACGCCTGAGCGTTGGCGGCGGCCGCGGGGGAGCTCAGGGCGGCGAAAGATTTAGCGTGGTTGCTCATTTCCCAGATCGGGAACTGCTGACCTTGCTTTTCGGTTTTGTGGCAGATCTGGCATTTCTGGGAGCCGACATACGTGAAATTCTGGCCGGAAACGCTCACCGCAAACAGGCCCAGGGTGAGGAGGGCGGCCGGGATGATAACCTTCTTCATGGTGCCTCCTAACGTGTTTTGGAATGGTCCATTTTAGCCGAGAGGGCCGGCCTTGTCAATCCGGAAAATTAGAATTTCGATAAAGTTGATAAGAAAAATAAATTTAAATCAGGGTCGGGAGCCCGATCTTGTCATGTCGCGGATTTTCAGGAACAGGGCCAGCCCGAAGAGGGCGAGAAAGGCCGTGGCAATGACCAGGCCCGTCCGCCGAAATTTGGCCTCCTGGAGGGCTTTGTCGCCGGCCTGCCGGATATCGACCAAAATCTTCTCTCCTTCGGCCGCTTTCTCCCGGATGTCCTCGACGGCCAGGCCGTGCGTTAGGTTTTTGGCCGAAACCAGGATCGTATTCACGTCCTGGAGATGGAACTTCGGCTGGCTGACATCGACGCCTTTCTTTTCGGCCAGGGCCAGGATGTCTTCGTTCTGCCTCATTTGCTTTTGAAGCGCTTCGAAGATCCGCCCCAAGTCCGCCGCCGCCTGATAACCTTTGGAGCCGGATTCATGGCATTGGATGCAGCCGGATTTTTCTCCCGTGCCCAGCATATCATTGGACGGGCGGAGAATCTTATGGTTGCCGTGGCAGGCTTCGCATTCCGATATCCCCATGTCATCGAAGGCTTTTTTGTGGGGGCTCTTGGAGAAGAGATCGCCCGTGGACGGATGGCATTGCCGGCAGACTGAGGCCACAGATTTTACTTCGGGCGGGAATGCGCCGTGATTGCCGTGACAGTCATTGCAGGTCGGGGCCGACAAATCCTTTTTGTCGAAGAGGGCGTTAGCGTGAACGCTTTGCTTGTACTCGTCGAGCTGGTTCGTCGGGATCTTGTAATCTTTCATGGTCTCGGCGCCGGCGTGGCAGCGGCCGCAGGTCTGGGGAATGTTCCAGGGGAACGTCATGGATTTTGGATATTTCGCGGACTGGATACCATGTTGGCCATGACAGTCCGTGCAGACGGCGACCTTTGTGTCGCCTTTTTTAAGGAGCTGGCCATGCCGGCTCGTCCAATACTGGCTGAGCTGGTCGACCCGCAAATTCGGGTTGAATCTCCGCATCGTGGCGCCATTGGAATGACAGGAGGCACAGAATTCAGGGACCTGGGCCCTCTTGGGCGAGCCCTTGAACGATTTATCTTTGGCCAGGTCTTCGCTATCCTGGGCAGGGTTTCCGCCATGGCAGTCCACACAGCCCAGGCCGAACTGTTGATGGATGTCTTGTTTAAAAGCATCGGCCGGGGCGCGAAGCTCGGCCTCGAGCTTGCTGTGGCAGTCCAGGCAGCTGTTTTTCTGGCCGAAGCCGAGCCCGGGGAAACACAGCAGACAGGACATGGCCAGGGGCAACAACCATTTTTTCATCATCATCTCGTTTCTCATGGATCTATAATCCGCGCACCGTGTAGGTCAGGATGGTCATGACGACGATGTAGAGGAAGACCGCTACTCCGATCAAGGTGAAAACCGGGCTTCGTTTCTCTTGGGCTGCCCTTCGGTCGAGATAGGGCACCAGCATCCAGAAGAGGCCTCCGGCCATGAAGGCCAGAATGGCCAGCTTCTCGCCCTCGATGAAAATTATGTGGGACGGCAGGAGCTTGAGCGTCGTGAACATGAACGTGAAATACCATTCGGGCTTGATGCCCAGGGGGGTGGCGGCGAACGGGTCGGCCTTTTTCCCGACTTCCCAAGGCAAAAAGACGCAGAGGACGCCGATCAGGACGAGGATGAGTGTCCATCCCAGAGCGTCCTTGAAGAGGAAATCGGGGAAGAAAGATATTTCCTTGACCTTGGCTTCGTTGATCCCGATGGGCTTCGACATCCCCAGGATCTGAACGAGCAGAACATGGGTTCCGATGATAAAGAAGGCGGCCATGGGAAGGATGGCGACGTGGAACCAGAAGAACCTAGAGAGAGTGGCCTGGGAGACAGACGAGCCGCCGAGGATCAGCGTCTTCAGCCATTTTCCGATCAGGGGCAGGCTGCCGGCAATATCCGTGCCGACGCGGGTGGCAAAGTAAGATAGCTCATTCCAAGGCAGGAGATAGCCGCTAAAGCCGAAGGCTAGGAAGATGACCAGCAGCAAGAATCCCGTGATCCAGGTCAGCTCCCGGGGCCTGCGGTAAGCCTTGAGAAAATACGTGGAGAACATATGGACAAAGATGACGCCGACGAGGATATTGGCGGTCCAGCTGTGGACCGAGCGGATCAGCCAGCCGAATTTGACCTGGCTCATGATGAACTGGATGCTTTCATGGGCGCCGTCGATCGACGGCGTGTAGTAGAGGAGAAGAAGAATTCCCGTCATGATCTGGATGCCGGTCAGAAAGAGACAGATGCCGCCGAAATAGTACCAGAATGAGTAAGAATGCTCGGGGACTTTCTTTTTTTTGGCGAAGTCGAAAAGACCTTGGAGCTGAAAGCGATCGTCGAGATAAGCAACGATGTTCCGGCCGAATTTATTCATCCTAGGCCTTTTTCGAGACAAAAATATCCTCGCCCGCGACGTCCACCTTGTAGGACTCCAGGGGCGCGGGCGGGGGCCCGGAGATCACATTCCCGGCCAGGTCGAACCGGCCGTTATGGCAGGGGCAGAACATCGTCTCCGTGTCGCCCTGGTACGTGACCGTGCAGGTGAGATGGGTGCAGGTCGCCGAGAAGGCCAGAAGTTTGCCGTCCTGGGTGTTGATCAGGATGGCGGGCGATGAGCCGAATTTGAAGATCTTGGCCGAGTTCGGGGCCAGGTCGCCGACCTTGGCCGCCGCCACTTTTTTCTGGACGGCCTCGGCCTGCTTGGGCGGCAGGATGTACCGGATGACGGGGTAGAGGAATGAGGCGACGGTGGCCAGGAGGGAGCCTCCTAAGAATCCATTGATGAAGGTCCGTCTATTCATCGATCGAGGGCGTTCCCAAAGATTTAATTTTTTTTTGGGCTTTTGTCAAGACGTCTTCGATAAAGGCATGGTTGTGGATCCCCAGGCTTCCGTCCTGCTCGATGGCCGTCAGCATGGATTCGATGGCGTTCAACGAGGATTTCTGCTCGTCCGTGAGGGTTGTTTTCCGGGCATCGGCAAGAGCTGCCCTCAAACTTTCGGTTAGAGCCTTGATGGAGTCGCGCCATTCCTGGAATTTCTTCCGGTAGCTTTCTTCCCCGTGGCATCCCACGCAGGAATCCGCCCCGGGCCGGACGACCCGTTTCTGCTTGCTCACGTGGCAGGCGGCGCAGTCCGTCTCTGCTTCGGCCATGATGTCTTTCGGGATTTTCATATCGGCCAGCGTGCCGCCCTGATAAAATATCTTTTGTGTTTCATGGCAGCTCGCGCAGTCCTTCTTGGCGTCCTTGTGATGGCAGGCGGCGCAGGCGCTTTTTGACCCGATGAACTCCCCATGCTTCTTGGCGTTGGAATGGCAGGTCGCGCAGGCCATGTTCTGGATAAGGACGTGGCTTTTGTGAGGGAAGCTCAAACCGAAGACCGGGGATTTGATCTCCTCGATCCCGGAATGGCAGCTCAAGCAGGCATTCTCCGTGTTTTGAGGCATAAAGGAAGTACGGTCGGGCTTGTAGGAAGACCCGGCCAGGCGGAGGGCCTCTTCGATCTTATCCAGGGAAACCGAGAGCAGTTCCTGGGAGTAGTTCATATTGTGAACGCTCTTGCCCCTCTCGACGACATCGATATTGAAAGCGGCTTCTTCGAGCAGGCTTTCGGCTTTTGCCCGGCCATCGCTCCGGCCCTGCCGGACTTCTTGGGCCGCCTGCTGATAAACGGCGCTGATCGTCTGGAGCTTCTTCTGAGTGGATGTCTCCCATGTCCTGAGGATCCTGGCAAACCCGGCCCCGTGGCACGACTCGCAGGCTTTGTCTTTCGAGACCGATGTTTCGCTTTTGACCAGGCGGCCGCCGGTCTCTTCGTGGAACATATGGCATCCCTTGCAGCTGAGCCCCTTTTCAAGCATCACGTTGGGCATGGGATGGTCGACGCCCTTGCCTCCCTGGCCGGTGAACAGGATTTTTTGGGCCTGGTGGGAGCCGGTGTGGCAGGTCCGGCAATCGGCGATCGTTTCCACGTCCTTGACGATCTTGTGCTGGATGGCCAAATGACACTGAGTGCATTCGATTTTGTTCTTGGCGATGTGATTGTCGTGGATGAGGACGGTGTCGCCGTATTGATCCAGGCGCTCCTTTTCGAAGTGGCACTTGAAGCAGTTTTCCCGGGGAACCGCGCCGTCGCCGATGATGACTTGGCTGTGGCACTTGTCGCATTGGAAGCCACGGTCGTACACCGTCGTATGGTTGAACCGAGATGTTTTTTCCGAGACGAGATCTTGTTTCTGGTGGCAGTGAGCGCAGTCGTTGATTTGGGGAAAACTTTCGCTTTTCTTGAAATGGCAGATAAAACAGCTGCCCTCGGTGACGGTGATGTGCTCGCCCTGGACGATTTGGGAATGGCAGCTCGTGCAGCGGAGCTGTTTGCCCCGCTTGAGGTCGGTGAAGTGGATCTTGTGGTCAAAGGCCACGGTCTTGAATTTCACCGGCCCTTCGAGGAGCCTTCTGTCGTGGCAGCCTTTTTGGAGGCAGCTTTCGTCCTGGATCTCGGCCCAGGGCTTGGATTTGAGGTAAAGCTTGGTCCAGTAGCGGCCGACCATGACCAGGCCTTCCATTTTAGCCTGAAGTGTCGACCTCAATCCGGGCGGATAATGGCAGACCTTGCATTCGACCTGGCCGTGGGAGGACGCCTTCCAGCTCTCGAAGAAAGGCTTCATGTAATGGCAGGCCGAGCAGAATTTGGAGGTGGAGGTCAGCTCGACGGAGGCGACAAAGACGACCAGGAAGACGCCCAAGGCAATGAGAAAGATCTTCAGCCGCTTTTTTCTTTTCCTTTTCTTGTCGGGTGCGATCGGATCGTTGTTCATTCTTGTTCTTCTGATTGGAATTTAAGTATATCCCAAGATTCCTCTTGGCTTCCTTTTCCAAAAGGCGAGAGAAGCGGCCTTTTTCCATCCCCCCTTGATTGGCCAAGGGGGTGGAAAAATTGTTTTTTCTGATTCAATGTCTTTTTTAATGTTATTTTGCATATTCGGTTACGGTACCCTTGGTTGATGATTTCGAGATTATGCGTAGCTGTGGAGTCCGGCCAACAGGTAGTTTACCCCGAAATAGGTGAAGAGGGCCGCTAAAAAGCCGATGATGGCGATGACCGCCGAGCGCTTTCCTTTCCAGCCCATGACGATCCGCGTGTGAAGATACAGGGCAAACACGATCCAAGTGATCAGGCTCCAGACTTCCTTGGGGTCCCAGCTCCAGTAGGTGCCCCAGGCCTTGTAGGCCCAGACCATGCCGAAGACAAGCCCGCCCAGCGTGAAGAGCGGAAAGCCGACGGCCACACAGCGGTAGCTCACCGAGTCCCATTTTTCTTTTTTATCCGCCTCTCTAGCCGCGAGATACATGATGCTGGTGATGAAGGCGACGGCAAAGAACGCCTCGCCGAGGAGCGTCACCGAGACATGCAGCCAGAGCCAGTAGCTCTGGAGGGCCGGGACGAGCGGCGTGGCCTCTTTGGGCATCAGGGGCGAGGAGGCCAGGGCCACCAGCCCGATGACGATCAGCATGATGTAGGGGCCGATTTTAGGAATTTTGAATTTTTTATCGATGATGACATAGGCCAGGACCGAGGCCCAGGACAGGAAAGAGAGCGATTCGTACATGTTGGTGAAGGGGGCATGCCCGCTTTCGACCGTCCTGACGATGAGGGCTGCGGTATGGATGATAAGGCCCGCCACGGCCAGGGCCGACCCGGTTTTGGCCGAGTTGGGCTTTTTGGAAAAGAGAAAACCCAGGTAATAAAAGGCCGATAATATATAAAGGATGAAGGTGATGACAAATAACGTGGATTCGTTCATTGTGTTCTCCTTGCCGAAGCCATGATTTTTTCGAATTCGGCCTGGAAGCTGTCTCGGTTCTTGGCGGCGATCCCGCCGACGATGGCCTCGGTCTTACCCTGGCTTTCTTCTAGGACCGCTTTGATTTCCCAGTGCGGCCAGTAGAAAGCGAGGGTCAGGCCGAGCATCGTCAGGACGCACCCGATCCAGATTAGGTTCGCTCCCGGGTCTTTGGCCGCTTCGAGGACTGAATACTGGCCGGCTTCGAAACTCTTAAGCTCAAACGACAGGTCGGTTTCCTTGGCGGCATGGATCCGGTCCATATCCGGAAAGTTGGCGAAGATCCAGCCGGAAAAGATCTTTTCGCCGCCTCGGAAGCCTTCGACAAAAGCGGCCGGGTTGTTGGGCTGAAGGGAACGCGTCTGCGGCTCGTTCCCTTCACCGAGGACAAAATCCGGGATAAAACGGGCCACAAAGATGGATGTCTGGTCCTTGTCGTCGAGCGGGACTTGTTCACCGACCTTGAGCTTGAGCTTTTTCAGAAATGACGGGTCGTTTTTTTTCTTTGACCAGATTTCGACGGCAGGATTGTCCCAGTTCCAGCCATAGCTGGTCTGGTAAAAGGAATAGCCGCGGTAGGTGAGGGGCTTATTGACGACGATTGTTTTGGCCAGGACAGGGTTCGCGTTTTCGATGACCGTGACGGCGCTTTTCCAGGCTTTGACGCTTCCGTCCGGGTAATATTCTGTTGTGAATTTATCCAAACGGAGTTCAAAAGAGGCCTTTGGAACAGAGAGGGTCTCTCCTTCCTTCAAGGCCAGCTCCTTTCGGATGCTGGTCAGGCCGCTGACGATGCCGCCGGCCAGGATGATGAGCAGTCCGAGATGGACGACATCCGAGCCGAAGATGCCAAGGATTTTTTTCCGGGCCAGCAGATGGACCTTTGAATCCTGGCCCGCACTTCTCAGTCGGTAGCGGGAGGCTGCCAGCGATTTTTCGAGCTCGGCCTTCACCGCGGAGAGGGGGGCGTTCTTCTTGTAGCGATCTTTGATCTTCAAGGCCAACAGGCTCTTGGCCTCCACCTGAACATGAGGCTTGACGGCTTTCTGCCATTTCGGAGAGAGGCGGGTGAGCGTGCAGACGACGATGTTCAGGGCGAAGAGCCCCAGGATGGCCAGATACCAGATCGAGTGATAGAGCCGTGTCAGCTGGAGGCGGATGAGAAGGCCGGACAGCTGGCCGTACCTCGCGGCATACTCTTCCAGGCCTCTTTGTTGGGGGATGAGGGTGCCGAGCAGGGAGGCGAAGGCCAGAATGATCAGCAGGACGATCGCCAGCCGAATCGACGTAAAAAATTTTATGAAAGCCTTCATTGTCCGTATCCCTTCCCGTCTTGCCCGGCTTCCGGGAAAAAGACTAGCAATTTTATAGGATTATTGTGATTTATGCAATATAAAAATGCGGTCGAACATATCTTTTTTGGCTGATAGCATGCCAAAAAAGATATGTTATCCTCTTCATCTCCCTGACCCCCTAAGGAATTCAAAGAGAGAATAAAGGTCGTTTGTGGCCAAGCCTAGTCAGCCGCGGCAACTGCTCTCTTTTTAAAAAGGGCCCGCCACCTACCGCTCGCGGCAACATCATTTTTTTACTTTTTTCTCAGGTCGGCGGCGATCGCTATGATCTCTGTCAGGTCCCGCCGCATCTCGCTCCAGCCGTACCAAAGCGCATAGTCCGGGTTGGCGTGAAACGTTCCTTGAAATGTCCTCATCCATGACCCTCCATGAGGCGACGTGCCTGATTATTCAAGAGTTTGGCGAATCCTTTATTATAATGATAATGTTGACTGCCGAGGCATCCAAGGTATGAGTTTTATAGCATTCCAGGGGGAAAAAAGTCAATTTGTTATGGATTGGGACTGATCTTCAGCTTTTTGACCCGGTATCTCAGCGTGTCCCGCGAGATTTTAAGCAGCTCCGCTGCCCGCGTCTGGTTTCCACCCGCTTTGTTTAAGGCTTGGATGATGGCATCTCTTTCCAAATCCTGAAGCGAGCGACCTTCCTGGGGTTCCTGGATTTTCCCGCCGCCCGCTAAACGGGACGGAGCGGCTTCGATGTGGATCGGGAGATATTGGGCGGAAATTCGAGGCTGGTCCTCGAAGATCATCGCCCTCTCGATGGCATTCTTGAGTTCCCGGACATTTCCCGGCCAGTCGTAATCCTGCAACAGCCGTTCGGTCTCCTTCTCCAGCCCTTCGATTTTCTTGCCGAATTTTGTGTTGTAGTTCGTGATAAAATGCCGGGCCAAGGGAAGGATATCGTCTTTTCTCTCGCGCAGGGGAGGCAGGTAGACGGGACAGACATTGAGCCTGTAGAACAGATCGGTCCTGAATTTTCCTTCCTGGGACTGGACCGTGAGATCATGGTTTGTCGCGGCAATGACCCGGAGGTCGACATCGATGTCCTTCAAGCCTCCCAGCCTTTTAAATGTGTGCGTCTCCAAGAAGCGGAGGAGCTTGGCCTGGAGGGAAAGGCTCAGGCTGCTGATCTCGTCCAAAAAAAGAGTCCCTCGATCGGCGAGCTCGACCAGCCCCTTTTTCTGCTGCTTGGCGTCCGTGAAAGCCCCTTTTTCGTAGCCGAACAGCTCGCTTTCGAGCAGGTTCTCCGGGATGGCCGAGCAATTGATGGCCAGGAAAGGCGCATCTTTGCGCCGGCTGAGATGGTGGATCGTCTGGGCGATGAGGTCCTTGCCGGTCCCGCTTTCGCCCTGCAAGAGGACGATCGAAGCTTCGCTTTCGGCGATTTTTTGGACCATGCCCAGGACCTGGAGCATGCCCTTTGTCCGGGCAACGATCTGGCTGGGATGGAAGTGGCGGGATTCTTTCTCTCGGAAATAGGCGACTTCTTTTTTAAGTTTATAGGCCTCCAGCGCATTTTCCAGGAGGCTCTGGAGCTTGGCCAGGTCGATGGGCTTGGTCAAAAAGTTGTAGGCCCCGCTCCGCATGGCGGTTACGACGTCCTCGATCGCTCCATAGGCCGTGATCATGATCACGGGCAGGTCCGGCCATTTTTTCTTGAACTCTTCAAGTAAATCCGTGCCCTTGACATCCGGAAGCTTCACGTCGAGAAGCACAAGGTCGGGCGTCTCCTCTTCGGCGCGGACGAGGCCGTCCCGGCCGGTCTCGGCCTCGAACACGCGGTAGTTCCATTCCGCCAATTTTTGCTGGAGCGTCCAGCGCATGAGTTTTTCGTCGTCGACGATCAGGATCGTTTTTTTGCCCATGATCAACGGCCTACGGAGGACGGCGGGATTTCGATGAAAAAGGTCGTCCCTTTGCCGACTTGGCTCTCCACCCGAATGCTCCCTTGGTGAATTTCGATGATTCTTTTCGAGATCGACAGCCCCAGGCCCGTCCCTTCCTTTTTTGTCGAGAAGAAGGGGTTGAAGATCTGGTCCCGGTGCGCTTCCGGGATCCCCTGTCCGTCATCGGAAACGCGGATCCGGAGTTCTTTGCCGGGGCCCTGTTGCATGCGGATCTCGATCTGACCTTTTTTCTGTATAGCAGAAATGCTGTTGAGGATCAAGTTCAGGAGGACGTCCTGGATCTTGTCCGGGTCCAGATAGAACCGACTCTCGGGCTCGAGACCTTGGAAATGAAAGCGGATCTCTTTTCCTTTCATCTGAGTCTCAGCCAGCCGGATGGCATTCTCGGCGCAGAGGTTGGGGTTGACGAATCGAAAATTGGCGGCGCTGGGTTTTGCATAGTTCAGCGCATCTTGAAGGATGGTGATGATTTTATCCGTCTGGACAAGGACTTCTCCGAAGATCTCTTTTTGAGGGTCGGACTGGGGCGTTTTTTGGCTGATGATCTCGATGGCCCCCCGGATTCCGGACAGCGGGTTCTTGACGTCATGAACCAGGCCGGCCGCCAGTTCTCCGAAGGCCGCCAGGTGTTCCGCCTTTTCGATCCGCTGGTTGTAGAGCTCTTTAATTTTCCGGTGGGCCTCTTCGAGCCGTCCGACCGTGAGGTTGAAGCTTTCGACCAGGCTCCCGATCTCGTCGTGCTTGACGACCGCCGCCGACGGCGCCAGGTGGCCCACCTGGTAGGATTCCATGTTCTTTTTGAGCTGGGAAATGGGACGGTTAATGATCCGCTCGAAAAGACGCAGAATGATGAAGGTCAGGAGCGAGAGAGCGGCCAGGGCCGCGACCAGCCCTTTCCATTGGTTTTTTCTCAGGGAGGACTCGGCTTCGGAGTTGTCGACCTCCACTTCCAGGATGCCGGTGATTTTTTCCGACGGGGCATGGCAGCCCAGGCATTCTTTTCTGTTCTCGATGAGGATGAAGCTTTGGGCCAACGATTTCGCCTTGACCATGGAGATTTCGGAGGGGATATCTCGGGACAGGAATCCCCTCAGGCTTTTTTGGATCTGCCCGTCAGCGGGCGCGCCGATCTCTTGGCCCTGCGTCGAACGCAAGACCTTGCCCTGCGGGGATAGAATGCGGATCGTCTGGATGGCCGCCGAAGAGGCGATCTCCTGCATGATGGACTGGACTTCCTGCTCGTGGCCGGCTTTCATGGCCCGAAAAAGGCTGGCATTGACGAGCGAGCTGACGATTTGGATTTTCTGCCGGCTGGTGGCCTGGATGAGCCATTGTCCCGTCCGGATATAGATGAACGTCAGAATAATCGCCGCAGATGCCCCGAAAACGATGATGTGGAGGAGGACCTTGCTCCGGAGGTTCCAGTTTTTGGGGTGTCTCATCACCTGAGAAGGGATGCGGGGATCAAGACATCATCGTCGGGAATAAAACTGGGCCCGGATTATTTCGCCTTGCCTTTCTTTTTAGCCGCGGCGAGCTTTTTTTCGGAGATTTCCATGATGTCTTGGAGAGTGATGCGCTCGAAATAGTTTTTGAGCAGATCCGTGGCCGCTTTCCAGATCTCATAGGTCCCACAGGTCTTGATCTTGTCGCAGAAGGTCTCGTCCTCGACGCACTCGACGAGGCTGCAGGACCCCTCCAGGGCGTGGAGGATGTCACACAGCTTGACCTCGGATGGTTTACGGGCGAGCGTGTAGCCGCCGCCCGCGCCCCGGATGCTTTTGACAAGGTGGTTGATTTTGAGAGGGATGACGATCTGTTCAAGATAGCGGATCGAAATCTCCTCTTCTTCCGCGACGCTTTTGAGGATCACGGCCTGCTGGTCATTTTTATAATGGCGGGCGAGATTGAGCATGAGTCGGGTGCCGTATCTCCCTTTTGTCGATAGCTTTATCATGCAAGACTCCTTAAGAAATGCTCAAAATCCTAAGCGGACACGCCCATCTTATCCCAGGCGGAAAAATATTTCAACATAAATTTATAGGTTTTATAGAATTAATTGGAATAGGGGATTTTAAGCCAAAATTGCCCATATAAAAGTCCGACGGGACCTGTCGGATACTCTTGGAGGGAAACCCTTTTCTAGGGTTTCCCTCCAACGATCGCTTCGCTCTCTGCCTCCTTTCCAAGGAGCATCTGGCGATGAATTCATGGGAGGATGCTCCTTGGAGGGGTGGCAGGGCGGGCGGGTATTTCCGCCGCGCGTTGGAGGGGGACCCTGCGAAAGGGTCCTCCTCCAAGAGTGTCCGGGGGGCCCCCGAACCACGCCACCCGTCGGGTACCGGCGCTTGCGTTGGCTTTATCTTGACACTTTGTGAGGGAGGTTAGAAAATAGGGTGGCCTTTGGGACTATAAGACTGACGGAGTCGTTGGATGAATAAAGAAATATTGCTCGGCGATGAGGCCGTCGCCCTCGGCGCGATTCATGCGGGACTGACGGCGGCTTATTCCTATCCCGGAACGCCCGCTTCGGAGATCATGGAATACCTGGTCAAGGTTTCTCAGGAAAGCCATGGTTTCATCGCCTCTTGGTCCGTGAATGAAAAAGTGGCCTACGAAGAAGCCCTCGGCGTTTCTTTTGCCGGAAGACGGGCGCTGGTCTCGATGAAGCATGTCGGCCTGAATGTTGCGGCCGACCCGTTTATGAGCTCGTCTCTGACCGGGGCCAACGGCGGCTTCGTCGTGGCCGTGGCCGACGATCCCAGCATGCACAGCTCGCAGAACGAGCAGGACAGCCGCTTTTTCGCCCAGTTCGCCCAAATCTTCTGTTTCGAGCCCTCCGACCATCAGGAAGCCTACGACATGACTCGCCAGGCCTTCGATCTTTCGGAAGACATGAATATCCCGGTCATGATCAGGCTGGTGACGCGGCTTTCCCACAGCCGGTCCAGCGTGTCGCCTGGCGAGCCGCGCCGGCCCAACGACCTCCATTTTGGCGCCCGCCAGTGCTGGACTCTCCTCCCGGCGAATGCCCGGATCCGGTTCCGGAGGATCCTTGACCTGCAGGCCGAGCTGATCCAGTTCTCGAACGCCTCGACGTTCAACCGTCTGGAGCTCAATCCAAAAAACACGCGGCTTGGGATCATCGCCTCAGGCATCGCCTATAACTACGTGTTGGAAAATCTCCATGGCGCTAAGGAGAAGCCTTCGATCTTAAAGATTTCGACCTATCCCATTCCCGAGGACTTGGTGAAGACGCTGGTCGGTAGCGTCGAGACCATCCTAGTGGCTGAAGAGGGCTATCCGTTGATAGAGAGAAGTCTCAAGGGACTCTTCGGCATCGCGGGGAAAAACCTGGTCGGCAAGCTGAGCGGGCATCTCCCTCTTTCCGGTGAGCTTTCTCCCGAGGTCGTCCGCACGGCTGTGGACCTCAAGCCGCTCCCGCAGCGGCAGCTCGGCGACTTCAAGCCGGCCGGGCGGCCGCCGCAGCTCTGCCAGGGCTGCCCCCACGCCGATACTTTCAATGCCCTGAAGAAAGCCCTGGAAGGGCATGAGCGGTCCAACGTCTTCAGCGACATCGGCTGCTACACGCTCGGCTATTATCCGCCCTACAACGCGGTCAACACCTGTGTCTGCATGGGCGCCAGCGTCGGCATGGCCAGGGGTGGGGCAGAGGCAGGCATCCATCCTTCGATCGCCGTCATCGGAGATTCGACGTTTGGGCATTCCGGCATTACGGCGCTCCTCGGCGCCGCGGCCTTCAACACGAATATGGTCCTCATTATTCTGGACAACTGCACGGTGGCGATGACGGGAGGCCAACCGAGCTTCGCCTCGGGAGAAAGGCTTCTGAAGATTATCGAGGGGGTGGGAGTCCCCAAAGAGCACATCCGGGTGATCGAGCCCTTGCCAAAGTACTTGGAGAAAAACGCCCAGGTTATCAAGGAAGAGATCGCCCACCCGGGAATCTCGGTGATCGTCGCGGTTCGGGAATGCCTTGAAGAAGCCCGCAAGAAGAGGAAGAGGTGAGGCGATGAAGCCGCAGAGAAAACAGGACATCATTTTAGCGGGGGTGGGCGGACAAGGCATCTTGTCCATCGCCACCGTGATCGACAACGCCGCCCTCAGAGAAGGGCTCTTCATCAAGCAGGCCGAGGTCCACGGCATGGCCCAGAGGGGAGGAGCCGTCCAATCGCACCTGCGGCTGTCGAAGGACCGGATTTGGAGCGACCTGATCCCGCGCGGAGAAGCAGACATGATCCTGAGCGTGGAGCCTCTTGAGGCGTTGCGCTACCTGGATTATCTCCGTCCCAAAGGCGTCGTTGTCACGAGCAGCACGCCCTTTATCAACATTCCTGATTATCCGGACAGGGAAGGCCTCCTGGCAAGACTCCAGAGTATAAGAGGGAGCATCATCGTCGACTCCGAAAAGCTGGCCAAGGACGCGGGCTCGAGCCGAACCCAAAACACGGTGATGCTGGGCGCGGCTTCGAGACATTTAATCCTCCGGGAGGAGAACCTGCTCGAATATATCCGGGTGCTTTTTGCGCCGCGGGGCGAGCTCATTCTCGAGGCTAACCTGAAGGCCTTCGAGTTGGGCCGCCGGGCCGCCGGATTTTAGACATCATTGCGGGGAGCATCGTGAAGGAGCAATCCGACGCGCATGGTCATTCCGAGCAAAGCGAGGAATCTCCTCTTGCCGCGCGGAAGATGACTGCGTCGGATTGCCAAGGCGAAAAACGCCTGGCAATGGCCATAAGGATTCCACTATGACGATCAATTTTAAGAATATCGACAGGATCTTCGAGAGAGCCGAGAAAGACGGGCGCAATTTTTTACTCGAGCATGAAGTCTACCGGATGTTAAGACAGGCCGGTCTCCGCACGCCTAAATTCATTTTCGTGGCAAAAGGGAAAAAGATCGACAGGGCGGACCTGTCCGGCTTGAAAAGCCCCGAGCTCGTCCTCAAGGTCGTCTCTCCCCGTATCCTCCATAAAACCGATGTCGACGGAGTGATGTTCGTCAAAAACAGCCCGGCCGCCGTCAATGCCGGCTGCAAAAAGATGTTGGCGGACGTTCCCGGAAAATTCCGGGATTGGGCTGGCAAGTTTGAAAAGAGAGGATCCGTCCGCTCCCTCTCGCAGCCGGCCATTGTTGAGGACATCCGCGGCATTCTCGTCTTGGAAAAAGTCCAATACGAGAAATTTGGCTTCGGTACCGAACTGCTCATGGGCATCCGCAATTCCAGGGAGTTCGGCCCCATCATCACCATGGGCGCCGGCGGCGCGGAAGTGGAATACCTGAGCGAAAGGATCCAAGAGGGAAAGGCTGCATCGATCGGCTCCGCTCACCTTTTTCAGAAAAAAGACATCCTGCCCCACCTCGAGCCGCTTGCCGTCTACGACAAGCTTGTCAAGCCCTTCCGCGGGAAAGCGCCCGCCTTAGCCCTGCCGGAGCTGCGGGACACCTATTTTCGTTTTCTTGAGCTGGCGGCACACTATTCTCCATTCAAGCGGGCCAATCGCTTCGTCATCGAAGAGGCCGAGGTGAATCCGTTTGTGATCCGTGCGGGAAAACTCATCCCTCTCGACGGCCTGTGCCGCTTTTCACGC
>Ga0315284_10006318_pt1 | contig 16872 bp, 19 predicted proteins | sample YL17G09_16_MG_FD_203696 | JGI IMG/M metagenome (GOLD analysis project Ga0315284, IMG submission 203696) | Sediment microbial communities from Yellowstone Lake, YNP, Wyoming, USA - YL17G09_16 | ecosystem: Environmental > Aquatic > Freshwater > Lake > Sediment | place: USA: Wyoming | collected...
TTATATAACTGATACGGAGGGCAAGGGATATATAGCCACCTGCGGCTGGCAACAAAATACTACCTGTTATGTTGGAAATGCACTACCAGCAAACTATCAATGGCATGCCAAGGCTCGGAATAATTATGGAAAAGAGAGCGATTGGAGCTCTTGGTACACATTTATAGTCAGATAACTTAGTACTTCTTCTAACAAAACACCTACCTACTAAAGCACATGGGCAGAGGTGGGTTTATTTACCAATATAGTTTCGCTTTATTACCCTCGACTAATACCATTATTTTACCATCTAAACGATCAGTTCGCTTTTACCAGATCGCTAGCAGCGCTATTTGGATGGGGCATTTATTGGACATTGCCAGTGGGTTAAACCTGAGTAGGCATAAACTCGTCAAGCGGATCTGATTTTAATATGAGAGGCCGGCCTTGTGAGATTTGCCGATTTCCATCCCACTCCAGCCGCCGATGGTGTACCTCAGGATCGTATTTCATCTTACCAATATCTCACCGCATCATGGGAGTAGTGTAGATATACATAATACCAATATCCTCAGGCCGGCCTGTAAGCCGCATTCTGTCCGGCAGGAGGGTATCCACAATGTGGACGGCTCCCGCCTGGGTGATCATCTCTCTTGGCCGCGTGTCTCCACGCGGCTCATGCAGCCTACCCGAAGCTCGAGGGAGACGGGCAGCCTCCCGCCCGAAGGCTTTGCTCCTGCTCGGCTTTGCTCCCGGTGGGGGTTACCTGGCCGCCCGCATTGCTGCGAGCGCCGGTGGTCTCTTACTCGGGAAAAGTAAAACCTTTCCCTTCGGGGAAACTTGGTTTCCCCACCACCTTTTCACCCTTACCTGTACCATTAAGGTCCATTGGCGGTATGTTTCTGTGGCCCGATCCGGCAGGTTGCCCCGCCCCGGGAATTACCCGGCACCGTGCCCTATGGAGTGCGGACTTTCCTCAGCGCTGCCGAAGCACCGCTGCGACCACCCGGCCGACCTGAGGTCTTCATCATACTACACTTTTATTAGAAAATGAACCACAAATGTCCACAGGACACACGAATATCCGTGTTCATCTGTGGTTTCTATGCTCTTATATTTCCCACTGGTACTGCACCAGAAAAGCCACATACGGGGCGCTGTCAGCATACTCGATGCCCACTGCCCAGGTGCGCCAGTTCATTTCATCCCCCGGCAGCGCCGCTCGGTAAACCGCCACATAATTGATGTTGAAATATTCCTCGGGCCACACTACTTTGGCAGTCGTACCGCCGGTAGCTACGCTCGTTTCCAGGGTGTTGCAGTGCCGGCTGGCTTTATCAATTTGCATATCATTCAAACGCGGGAAGATCTTCTCAGCGAAAGTGCCCTCCAAGGGCTGCCCGCTACCCTCCTGAACACCCCAATTGAAAGACTCGCCGCTAGATAATAGGGCGCCTATCGAGGCTGGTGAGAAGTTCACTTCCGGGCTTGCCCAGCCATAACGGATCGTCAGGCCATGCACCGGGCTGACCAGCTCGGCCAGCACCTCAGCATCACCGGCCGCCAGGGAAGCGAAGAAGTCGCTCACCAGCGCATCCACCCTTGGATCAACGCAAAAGCTTTCAGGCGGCACTTGCTGGGTCAGAAACCAGCCGTTCACCCAGCCGGGCTGCTGGGATGGGCGCCGGATTTCAATCCATTCATCCTTTCCCAGTATTTCACGCTTGCCGGTCGGCTCAAGACCACGGCTGTTAGGCGGCAGGGTTTCCAGCACGGTCCCTTCCAGGCCGGGCTTTACACGGACGTTGAGGGTGTTATCTTTCGTCACTAGGATGATGGCATAGAGCGGGGATATCCCTCGGCTGGGGGTAGGCGGTTCGAGGGAGAGCGGTGTCGTTACGACCGTCGCAGCGGCAGTCGAGGGTATATTGACGCGGACGGGAGTGGCCTGCTGGAGTGCGGCGGACATGGTGGCAGTAAGCACTACTTCCATGGCCGGTGCATCGCCAGTGTATGGCCGCAGGCAGGCCTGCTGGACCAGCAACATTACGCCAATTATGATAATAATCTTTCTGGTCATATTCGCATCAATTTTAACACACCACAGGTGAAAAGGCTCCTTATATAACTGGCGACAGAGTTATAAACCGACCTACCCACTTTTCTCGATGAGTGTTAAAATATACCCAACAAAAGATACAGGACAGGGATACGTTTTATGCCTTGTTCCGTTCTTCCCCTCGCGGGCCCGTAGCTCAGCGGTTAGAGCAGTCGGCTCATAACCGATTGATCGCTGGTTCGAATCCAGCCGGGCCCACTTTTTATACCTTCAAAGAAGTCTTAACAGGCATAGGCAGAGTTATATTCACTCTTCCGTATAAACCACGCTTGGTATTTATTACTTGCTCTTCCATAATTACTCCTATAATCTTTTTTCCTAGCCGCCCGTCCTGGTGCAGCCTACCAAGCTCACGCTCATAGTCAATGCCTCCTGGCTGGCGCCGCTTCACTCATCGGCATTTACAATGAGCCTCCGTGAGCTTGGTAAAAACGGCTGCGGACGGACGGCTTAGGTTAGGCCGGGCGGCAGCCATTAATCCCCTTTTCCTCTTGCGTATCTCCTGATACGGATGTAAGATAGATATAGAGTTAAATATTCAATGATACGATAACAAAGTAAGTATATACGATAATCGTATCATTGTCAAGAGAATTAATAGATGTTTATAGATAGTATACTTGACGCACTTACATGGATGAATACTCGACCCAACAAATTTACTATTGGCATGGGAAAACTGATTCGTTCCGCCCGCGAAGAAGCAGGATACAGCCAAAGAGATTTAGCTGAATTAATCTATAGGCGACAAGCTGCGCTTTCAGACATGGAAAACGGGAAGATGGAACCCGACGCAAGCACTTTGTTACTACTAGCTTATAATCTCAATAAACCACTCTCATTCTTCTATCCTGAGCCTTATAAACCGGACAAAGGATTGGATCAATTAACCGAAGATGAAAAAGAACTCCTAATTCAAACAAAGAAGTTAAACAAAGATGATCTAAAAAAGATAATTGCACAAATAAAAGCAATAGCAGATTTGTAAATTGTGATGTTCAATAAATGTTTGGAGGAAAAAATGGAAAATAATATACGTGACGTTTTAAATAAGTATAAAATTGGTTTAGAAGCCAAAAACACAACAATTAAAACAAATTTACGTACCGAATACATTGAAGTGCAAGATCGTCAGGCTGTTCTTAGGGCACTAAATTTTTCAGGATCACTTGACAAGGATTATACAGAAAAACTTGAACAACTTGGTAAGGCCATTGCCACGGACAAAGAAAATTACGAGTTAAATAATAAAAATATCTGTGCAATAGAAAGATATTTAGAAAGAATTTCTGATCCAGATTATTTAGATTCCGAGATCAAAATAATCGATAAGAATTACCCAATGAATTCTCTCATGTAATATATCGCTTGGTTTCGATAACCACTCTTATATTTAACACGTTATAATGAATACATGAAATATCCAAAATTGGCATGATATACTGCAAATATGCAATATATCCAATCGTGGATCGGCTGGCGTAAAAACTTCTTGAAGAGGAATAATCATGAAAAAAAATAAATTTAAAGAAGTCATAGTCGATGGTGCTGATTGTATTGAGTTTATAACTGATGGTAAGTATCAAAAAAACGTTTTGGTTGACAAAAGAACATGGGTCGAATATCTGCACAAGTATCACTGGACCGCTATAAATAAAGGTAGATATTTTCAGGTAAAAGCAAGCATAGACAAACATTCTGTAAGGCTACACAGAGTAATCGTCGAACACGAGTATTCGGAACTCGATTATTGGGGAAATACTATTGACCATATAAATAATAATCCGCTAGATAATCGCTTGGGGAATTTAAGAATTTACAACAGCAAACTTAACTCCACTAATACAAAGAGTATATATGACTCAGACAACAGTCAATTGATACATGATCAACCTGGTGGTGGATATAAAGTACACACAAATATATATGATGAAACTATTTATAAAAACTTCAGAACGATGGAAGAAGCGCGAGCATATCGAGATCAAGAGGTAATCCCTTATATTAAATCGAGAATTGCCGAAATGATAAAAAAAACAAGGGATATAGAATTTGAAAGAGGATTAAGAGATAAATTAGCTAATGACGAGAAAGAAGAAGTTTTGGAAATACTTAAAAAATATGGGATTCTTGACCGTTATAATGGTGATTAAGATATAAAACATGTGGGCAACTACGCCTAACACAAACCGTTATCATATTTACCACCTAACTGGAATATAGTCTTATACCGATTGATCGCTGGTTCGAATCCAGCCGGGCCCACTTTTTTGTCTCTGCTGTCCGTTAACGATAAATTTAGCTATTGACTTCGCTAACTATGGCATAATAATGGTGATCTAAGAGGTGTACAATGATAACCGTAAATATCCATGAAGCCAAAACGAATTTGTCAAAATTATTGCGACGGGTTATGAATGGTGATGAGATAATCATCGCTAAGGCTGATGAACCCGTGGCGCGTTTAGTCCCCTACGCGAAAACGCCGCCCAAGCGCTTACCAGGCAGTGCGGCTGGTGAAGTCATCATTTCTCCAAACTTTGATGACCCCCTGCCGGAGTTTGAGCTTTGAGAGTACTCCTGGAAACCCATACTTTTCTCTGGTGGGTAATAGACAATCCGCAACTCTCTATACGGGCGCGTGAAGTCATTGGTGATAGGAAAAACGAAGTGTACCTCAGTGCAGCCAGTGGTAAGAGGATTGGCAACGCTGCCAGAAAATAAACCCATGGTACTACCCCCCCATTAATCATGACGCCGGCACAAGGGTTCGGCGCGCATATGCATTGTTGACTTACAGTTTCTTTGGTACAATCTCTTTTACAATGAGACTTATCAACACCCCATTTTTCCATATCACAAAGTATATGCATGGATTTAAGGCTGGTTGTGATGAAATCCCCGCTTGTGCGCTTAAAGAGCTAGAAGAAAAAAAGTAAAGGTCAATCTACGGAATAAATGCTTTATGCTCACAGATTCACAAATTAACGTACTACTCAGTGAACAAAAACTTCTCGCCCCAGATTACCAGGAACAGTTGAGACTAAAGCTCAAACGTGGTCATCAGGGGCGTGAGCTTGAGATCATCGGCTAAGAAGATATAATGGCAGACATGAACATACTAATAAAATTGAGCGGAAAACATTTTACAACTTTCACATACACACTGCCACAGAACGATACCAACTTCTAGGACAGGAAGAAGATACCTTCGCCTAACCGACAGACAGGCATAATGATTTATCTGGGGCAATAAAATGTTTAGTTGAAGACTGTGGCTTTATAGTTCCGCCAGGAACCCAATTAGAACTGATTTGAGTGATAACATGATAGACCTAGAAACAATTGAGGTTGACTTCAAACACAAGGTTTGTGAGCAGATAACACTCGAACCGGAAGGAAATAACCGCTATCGAGTTTCCACCCCCTTTATGTTTGGTGATGGAGATCATCTTGTAATTGCCCTAAAACGCATAAATGATAACTGGTTCCTAACAGATGAAGCACATACATATATGCACCTGACCTATAGTTTGGATGAAAAGGATTTAAAACAAAGAACCAGACAAACGATCATATCTAACGTCCTATCCGTTTTTGGAGTTGATGATCGAGAAGGTGAACTCACTACAAAAATAGAAAACGGTGCATTTGGCAATGCTCTATATAGTTTTATCCAGGCATTGTTGAAAATAACCGATGTAACCTACTTATCAAGAGAGCGTGTACATTCGACATTTCTGGAAGATTTTCGCTCCTTTATGGAAGAACAGATACCGTCTAATCGCCGGATATTTGAGTGGCATGATCCCAAATATGATTCTACAAGTCACTATACAGTAGACTTACGCGTCAATGGTATGGAAAAACCGCTCTTTGTCTTCGCTGTCAATGGAGATAATAAAGCACGAGATGTAACTATTAATCTTCTCCAATATGAAAGATGGAATCTTGCATTTCGAACCATGGCTATATTTGAAAATCAAGAAGAGATAAGCAGGAAAGTACTTGCCAGGTTAAGCGATGTATGTGAAAAACAATTTTCCAATCTGGGCGTGACAGATCGGATAACCCGCTACTTGAAACAAATACTCGCTAATTAACGTTTCGCCAACATCCCCCCATAAAAAACACCCTCTACTACGGCGACAACCTCACCATCCTCCGGGAATACATCCCCATTAAGATTGTAGATTTTTTCTTGAGGGCTCACACTAGAGACCCTAAGGGTTTCGATATTTATCCAATCGTGGCCCATTGAGCCAAAACCCTCAGGGTCATGGTTTCCAAAGCGCGGAGGTATTTCTTTACAAGCCCTAAGGGGAGATACTTGGCGCGTTACCCTAGAGTCAGAGCGGGCAAAACGATAAAGTTGTTCAGATGATGTTATAATTCATAAACTATTGAGACGCATTGCTATGTTGTAAAACCTTATTCTAAAGGTGAAAGATGTCCACTGAAGCAGATACCTGCCGGACATTCATAGTTCCTAGACTGCATGCCGCAGGCTGGGAGGACGACCTTATTCGGGAGCAATTGGTTCTGACTCCTGGTCGCGTTGTGCCGTTGGGGGAGAAAAAACATCACCGCAAAGAGGGCTTGCGACCAGATTATGTGTTGTATATCCGCAGGAACATTCCCATCGCCGTGGTAGAGGCAAAAGCGGAATATAAGCATCCCGCTGACGGTTTGCAGCAAGCCATGCAGTATGCTGAACTGCTTGGGGTCAAATTCGCCTATGCCAGTAACGGGAAAGGGATCATCGAACATGACTTCATCACTGGTGAGGAACGCGAGCTGACCACATTCCCTCCAGTGGATGAATTATGGTCACGCTTGAGGGGTGATCTCCACCTTGAAAACCCCAAGGATTCTAAAGATGCCCTGACTGCTTATTTTGAAGAGGTGGGTGGAAAGGAACCGCGCTATTACCAGCAAGTCGCTATCAACCGCGCCGTGAACGCGGTTCTGTTAAACCAAGCGCGCATACTGATCACTATGGCGACCGGTACAGGCAAAACTTTTGTTGCCTTTCAAATCATCTGGCGGCTATGGAAAGCGGGGCGTAAGAAACGCATCTTATACCTGGCTGACCGTAACTTTTTAATTGACCAGGCCAAAACACGCACTTTCGCCCCAATGGGACAGGCGATCTGCAAAATTCGGGGTAAAGTGGTGAAAAGTCGTGAGATGTATTTTGCCCTCTACCAGGCGTTGGCAAATCCCAGTGGCGGGCCGAATTTATACGAGGCATACCCCAAGGATTTCTTTGATCTAATTATCATAGATGAGTGTCATCGCGGCAGCGCTCGCGATGAGAGTTCCTGGCGCAAGATTCTCGAATACTTCTCCCCGGCCCAGCAGATTGGCATGACTGCCACACCCAAGCGGGATGTCAATGTTGACACCTACGAATATTTTGGTGACTCAATTTACATCTACAGTTTGAAACAGGGAATTGAAGATGGTTTCCTGGCCCCTTACCGCGTGCTGCGAGTTATCCCAGACGTGGATGCCGATGGTTTGCAAATTGACGCTGGTGTTCTGGATCGCTTTAATCGAGAAATTCCACCTGGACTATATGGCACCCGGGAATTTGAGCGCGTAGTATCCCTGCTTGCGCGCACAGAAACGGTAGCTAAACATATCACCGATAATCTCAAACGCACAAATCGCTACGGTAAAACTATCATCTTCTGCGTGGATCAGGAGCACGCCCTGGACATGCGCAGTGCCCTGGCTAAAGAGAACGCCGATCTGATGAGAATCCATCCCAATTATATTGCCCGGGTGGTCTCCGATGAAGGCAAAACCGGACGTATGCATCTGGATGATTTTCAAGACCCGGAAAAGGAAACGCCGGTGATTTTGACCACCTCCCAAATGCTTACGACTGGTGTGGATGCACCCACCTGCCGTAATGTGGTGTTATTTCGTCCTATTGCTTCAATGGTGGATTTCAAACAAATCATCGGGCGTGGGACGCGCATTTCTGAAGAACATGATAAATACTGGTTCACGATCATTGATTATGTTGGAGCGACGCGTTTATTTTCCGACCCCGACTTCGATGGTGACCCGGTACGGGTGACTCGCACGGTCATTGACTCAACCGGCAACGAAACCGAAACGCAGGACAGCCAGGATGGCACTTTGCGGCCCGAATGCGAGGTTGAACTACAGCCAGGAGAGAAAGAAATCCCGGCGGGCAGCGAGCACAGGGTCGGCGAATTACCTCGTAAATATTACCTGGACGGCGTGGCGGTCTATATCATCGGCGAGCAAGCCTTTGAGCTGGATGCCGAAGAAAATGTCCTCAGGACGGTGCAATTTACCGATTATGTCGCTGAGCATGTCCGCCGCCTGTACCCGGATGCCGATCACCTGCGAAGCCTGTGGCCCTTAGCAGACCAGCGCCTTGAAATCCTGAGCCAGCTTGAGCAGCGTGGCATTGACCCGAAACATCTAGCGCAGGTCACTCATCAGGAGAATGCCGATCCGCTGGATTTACTGCTGCATGTTGCCTTTCAAGCCCCGCTGGTCAGCCGTAAGGAACGGCTCGAAAAACTGCGTCAAAAGAAAGCCAATTTCTTCAATATCTTCACCCCGGCCGCCCGCCAGATTTTAGATGAACTATTGGATAAATATGCCGATTTTGGTATTGAGCAATTTAACGACCTGGGCGCTCTCCTGGAAGTACCGCCTTTTGACGTTTATGGCGGCCCGGTGGAAATTGTCAACCTGTTTGGTGGCCCGCAAAAATTTAAAGAGACTGTAAATACCATTGAGAAGATGCTGTATGAAGAATAATGACAACACCACAACCCGCTCCCAACTCTCATCCATCACGAAATCAGCGCGTGATATCATGCGCAAAGATGCCGGTCTCAACGGCGACCTCGACCGCCTGCCGCAGCTTTCCTGGATCCTTTTCCTCAAATGTTATGACGACCTGGAACTGCGCCGTGAAACGCTGGCGGCGCTGGGCAGCAAACCCTACCAGGCGGTGATCCCCGCGCCTTACCGCTGGCGGGATTGGGCCTCTGACCCCGACAAAGGGCTGACCGGACCTGACCTGCTCAACTTTGTCAACAACGACCAGCTACCGACGCTGCGTGAATTGAAGGGCAACGACGAGCGCCTGACGGTGGCTATGCTCTTTGCTGAGACCTACAACCGCATGCTCTCCGGTTACCTGCTGCGGGATGTCGTTAACCTGGTGCAGCAGGTCAATTTTCAGTCTCAGGATGAAATCTTCACCCTCTCCCACCTGTACGAATCCATGCTCAAGGAAATGCGCGATGCCGCCGGTGATTCGGGCGAATTCTACACCCCCCGTCCCGTGGTCAAACTGATCGTCGACCGTGTCGCCCCTAAGTTAGGTGAGAAAATCCTCGACCCGGCTTGCGGCACGGGCGGTTTTTTGGTAGAAGCTTATGAATATCTCAAGCCGCAGCGCCAATCCGCCGAAGACCAGCTCCGCCTGCAGAACGAGACCCTTAACGGCATAGAGAAGAAACCGCTGCCTTTTCTGCTGGGCACGATGAACCTGCTGCTGCATGGCATTGAGACGCCCAACATCCGCCGCGATAATGCTCTCTCTAAACCGCTGAACGAGATCGGCGACCGCCAGCGTTACGATGTCATCATGACCAACCCGCCCTTCGGCGGCGAGGAAGAAAGCGGCATCCAGCTTAACTTTCCCGAAGCCACGCGTACCAGCGAAACCGCCCTGCTTTTCCTGCAGTTCCTGATGCGCTCGCTCAAACCGGGCGGTCGCTGCGGCATGGTCGTGCCGAACGGAACGTTGTTTGGCGACGGGGTGTCGGCGCGTATCAAGGAGCAGTTGCTGCGGAATTTCAACCTGCATACGATTGTGCGCCTGCCCAACGGGGTGTTCGCGCCGTATACGGGTATCCAGACCAACCTGCTGTTTTTTGACCGCACCGCCCCCACAACGGACATCTGGTTTTATGAGCATGTGCTGCCCAAAGGGATGAAGAACTACACCAAGACGCGCCCGCTGACCTTTGAAGAGTTTGCCCCGTTGATCGTCTGGTGGAACCGGCGTGAGGATAACGAGCGCGCCTGGAAGGTGCGCGCCGCCGACCTGATGCAGTACGACGCGGACGGGAACCTGCTGAGCGTGAACCTGGATGTGAAAAACCCACACCGCGCCGCCGACCTGGAACACCTGCCGCCTGCCGTCCTGGCGGAGAGCATCGCCGCCAAAGAGCGTCAGATTGCGGCGCTGATGGATGAAATCAAGCGCCTGCTGGCAGAGGGGGCGTGATGGCAGAAAGGCTCACAACTGCTCAACGGCGATACATTGAAAACGCTTTGCTGATTGCGGCGTTAGGTATGATATTTAAGAAGCTTTCCGAAAAGCATAAATCCAAGCAACTTGGCGACCTTGCCGAAACAACTTCTGGCGGAACACCTTTGCGGAATATTTCAACTTATTACGGTGATGATATTCCCTGGGTAAAATCTGGTGAACTCAACGATGGGATTATTTCAGAAGTTGAAGAGCGTATAACTCAAGAAGGTCTTGAAAATTCATCTGCAAAAGTATTTCCGAAAGGAACTCTTGTTATAGCGTTATATGGGGCAACTGTTGGTAAAACAGGTATTCTTGGTTTAGATGCGGCATCAAATCAAGCGGTATGTGCAGTTTTTCCAAAGTCAGATATTGTTTCAACAGAGTTTTTATTCTGGTTCTTACGCCATAAACGTCCTGAATTTTTGGGAAGCAGTTTTGGTGGAGCACAACCGAACATCAGCCAAAAACTTCTTCGGGTTACAGAAGTGCCTGTACCACCCAAGAATTTGCAAGAAACAATATGCAATTTCTTGAAAGTTGTCGAAAGAAGGCAAAACGGCGACAAAAGCATTGATTATCCAACTTTGCCAGATGAATTAGCAGATGTTCACCGCATCGTGGCGCGCATCGAGGCGCTGGCGGCGCTTGTCGCCGAAGCCCGGTCCTTGCGAAGGGAGGCGGCGGAGGAAGCTAAAGTTTTACTATCATCTCGTACCAACCAAATTCTTGAAGAAAAAGCAGGTTCTGGAACTTGGAAATGGGCTTTTCTGCCTGATTTCGTTGCATCAAGTCGGCACGCAATCAAGCGAGGTCCATTTGGCAGCAATTTGCGCAAAGAATTTTTTGTGCCTTCTGGCTACAAAATTTATGAGCAAAAGCACGCCATCTATGGCGATTTCACCGCTGGTAGTTATTTTGTTGATGAAGGAAAATTCCAACAATTGAAATCTTTTGAAGTAAAGCCTGGCGACATCATCATTAGTTGTTCAGGAACGATTGGTAAAGTCGCAATTGTTCCCGAAACTGCCGAACCTGGCATTATCAATCAGGCTCTTTTGAAATTAACGCTTGAAACAAGGAAGATAGATAGGCGGTTTTTCAAAATTGTTTTTGAATCTGATTTCATCAAGCAAGAAGTTGCTGCCATGTCATTAGGTTCAGCAATGAAAAATATTGGTTCAGTGAAAATACTCAAAAAGATAAAATTCCCGTTACCCCCGCTGGAGGAACAGCAGCGGCTAGTGGCGTATCTGGACGGGTTGCAGGCGCAAGTGTCCGCACTGCGGGGGCTGCAGGGCGAGTCCGCTCGGGAGTTGGATGCGTTGCTGCCGTCCGTGTTGGATCGGGCGTTTAAGGGAGAGCTGTAAGATAAGGAAGGAAAACGATGAGCGACATCAAATTATTCAAGATCAACGATAATCAAGTTACAGCTATCGAAGGGCAATCGGTTGCCATCGAAAGGTCCTTGCAAACGCTGCTCGAAAAACATTTGGAAGAGTTTTTGGGCGTTCGATTATTAAAGTCAGAGTATCAAACAGGCAAAACTCATGGCGGGCGGATTGACACACTCGGTCTGGATGAAAATGATTGCCCCGTTATTATTGAATATAAACGAGCCTTGAATGAAAACGTAATCAACCAAGGATTGTATTATCTGGATTGGTTGTTAGACCACAAAGGGGAGTTTACATTGCTTGTCCAGAAACATTTTACCCCGAAACTCACCGAGGAAGATATTGGCTGGCGTGGCGCTCGCCTGCTGTGTATTGCAGGTGAGTTTACGAAATTCGATGAATATGCTGTCCAGCAAATTGACCGAAACATTGAATTAATCCGCTATCGGCGCTATGGGACCGAATTGCTCTTGTTGGAATTGGTCAATGCTTCGTATGGAAGTGCAGAGGAAACAGCGGAGATGCCCAAAATAAGCAGTCGAACCAGCGGGAGCACGGTCACCGAGAAGCTGGCAAAAGCCAGCACGGAAGTCAAAGACCGCTTTGAAAGCCTGAAAGCATTTGCTCAGGCGCTTGGTGATGATGTAGAAATAAAGACACTAAAAAATTACTTTGCGTTCAAGAAAATCAAAAATTTTGCGTCCGTAGAAGTACATCCTCAAACTAGCAAGATTGTTGTTTTTGCCAAAAGCGACTTTAAGGATGTTCATCTGGAAGAAGGTTTTATGAGGGATGTACGCAATATTGGTCATTTTGGTACAGGAGATTTAGAAATCACAATTGGTTCTAACGATGACCTTGAACGCGCCAAACCCCTGATTGTTCGTAGCTATGAGGAAAACTAAACATGGCTGGCAAATATACACCTCTTAAAAACTATCTCACCGCCCTGTCCCCAGGTCAACGGGATGTGACGCTTTCTTTTGTCCAGATTGAGCGAATATTGAACGATAAGTTGCCGCCATCGGCTTACAAGTATCAGGCATGGTGGGCAAATCAAAAGAAAGGCTCGCATGTTGAAGCACAAGCCTGGTTGGATGCAGGCTGGAAAATGGACACAGTCAATTTCAAGGAAAAATGGGTGCGCTTTCGACGGGAGTTGTGACCTAACCCCCTGTCCCCCTTCCCGATGCGGGAAGGGGGAACTTCCACTTCTTGGTTTGGTACTGGTAAAGGGAAACTTGCGCAATATTCGTCAAGTAATTCACCCTCTTCTCTCCCTGCTTCGGGGAGAGAAGAGGGCCGGGGTGATGAGAGAGGTCAAAGAACCATGCCAACCCGAAACATAGTCATTGGACAAAAAGTTTCCCATTCGAAAATCCAACGGGCGAAAGAATTACGCCGTCGCATGACCCCCGAAGAGGCCATGCTTTGGGAACGCCTGGGCACCAACCGTCTGCAAGGGTTTCATTTTCGCCGCCAGCAGGTTATCGCCCGGTTCATTGTAGATTTTTATTGCCACTCGGCCGGGTTAGTGATCGAGGTAGATGGTAGTGTCCATGACCAGCGCGTCGAGTATGATCTGGATCGCAGCCGGGTGTTGGAGAGCCTCGGATTGCGGGTCTTACGGTTTAAAAACCAAGAAATCCGTGAGGAAATCGAGGGTGTACTGGCGCATGTTGTTGCAGCATGCCAGGCATTTCCCCCAATCTAAATCCCCCTTTCCTGGTAAGCGCGAGGGCAAGAATATTCAGGTTCAGGTCATCCTGTACTCGCCCCCTATCGAACGCTTCAACCCATACCAATGGTTGCCAGATCAAACAAGCATACATCCTCACGTCCGGCGACTTCCCGTTTTAACGCCCCGGTAAAACCGGAACGGGCGCACAAACCGAAAAGAATATGACGGTCACCCAATTCCCCTTGCGCCAATCTGGCCTTGCGTTCCAATTCCAGTAATACATCGCTGCCAATCGCCTCGCCAGTCCATTTGCATTCAAAGAGCATCGCCTTTTCCTGTTCTATCGTAACCAGGTCAATTTTCTCATTACCCCGCTACAACGTTTGTGTGGTAAGGAAATTTAGATTATGATAATCATGACTTCCTAATGGATAATGCAGCAAAGAAAAAATTATTCTGAAAACTTACCAGGATTAGAATCTACAGGTATAATCCCTGTATGACAGCTTCTCTTTCTCACCTGGATGAGAACGGCCGCCTCCGTATGGTGGACGTGGGCGGCAAACCCGTCAGCGCGCGGGTGGCGGTTGCGCGCGGCGAAGTCCACATGCGTGCCGAGACCCTGGCGCTTATCCAGCAGGGTTTATTAAAAAAAGGTGATGTCTTCAGCGTGGCGCAAATTGCCGGCGTGATGGCCGCCAAGCGCACTGCTGAGCTGATCCCGCTCTGCCATCCCCTGCCGCTTGACCAGGTGCTGGTAGAATTGGAGGCTGCTCCAGAACTACCCGGGGTGGTCATCACTGCCACAACGCGTACCAACGCCCGCACCGGCGTGGAGATGGAAGCCCTGACGGCGGTCGCCGTGGCAGCCCTGACCGTGTATGATATGGCCAAGGCGGTTGAAAAGACCATGCGCATCCAGAATATCCGCCTGCTGGAAAAACATGGTGGGCAAAGTGGAGATGTCCTCAATGAATAGTAGTTTTTTGAAGGGGACGATGCAATTAAGGTTTATCTCTGTCATTTTTCTCCTGTTGATCGTGGCTATGGCCTGCAATATAGGCGCTACAGTCGATGTTTCTGCCGCGGTTGCCTCGACCCAAACTGCCGTCGCAGCCCGGACCATCGCGGCGCCGCCAACAGTTGCACCCACTCAGTCTACGACCCTGACCGCAGTAAAAACTACCCAAACACCGCTAACGCCGACAGCGCTCGTGACCTCAACAGCAACGTGTCAGGATAAGGTTGGCACAGTCAAGGACGTTACCTATCCAGATGGCGATCAGGTGCAGGTTGGAAAATCCTTTGTCAAAACCTGGCGGCTGAAAAACGCCGGCACCTGCATCTGGACACCGAAATATACCCTGGTCTTCATAGGTAAGGAACGCATGGACGGTAACACCCCCATTGCGCTGAAAATCTCTGTTCCTCCTGCTGGGGAGATCGAGGTTTCGGTGCAGCTTACCGCCCCGAAAGCCCCCGGCACTTACCGCGGCGAATGGCTGCTGTATAATGCCCTCGATAAACCCTTCGGTTGGGGAGATACAGCCAGCGAGCCTTTCTGGGTTGAGATCATCACCGTCGGCGCAGGCACGCCGGTCAGTACCGCCACCAAGGGCCCCAGCGAGATTAAGGCCTCCCTGGTTGTGGATCAGGCCGCCTACACCGGACACTGCCCGGCTACTCTCAACTTTTCGGCTACGGTCGAGATGGATGCACCCGGCAAGGTGGACGTGATTTTCGAGGCCGGCTCTAATGCCGGTTATAGTTTTGACCTGCCCGGTGCAACCAGCCGTACCCTCACAAAAGCAGGGACAGTTACGTTGCCCTATTACCTCAACCTGAATGGTTCGGTGGATGGCTGGGCAATTCTGCGCGTCCTTTCTCCCATCGAGACCACTTCTAATATTATCTATTTCACGGTGATTTGCCAGTGATCCGCAGGAGATGCGACCGGGGTCGTGCATGAACAAAGTGACCATTGCTTTCTTCGCCAGCTTGAAGGAACTGGCTGGTATGCCGAAGGTAGAATTGGAGTTGCCTGATGGTGTGCGCATAGCGGATTTAAAAACCCACCTGGTAGACCGTTTTCCTGCTATGGCGTCTGCCATGCCCACGGCCTTGTTTGCCGTCAACCATGAGTATGCTACCGATGATGTTACAATTCCTGTTGGTGCTGAGGTCGCCGTGTTCCCGCCAGTGGCTGGTGGGGGGGATTACCCCACAGTCTGCGCCATCATCCAGGACGCCCTCGACCTGGACAGCTTATTGGTGCAGATCACGCTGCCCACTACCGGCGCCGCCTGTTGTTTCACCGGCATGGTGCGCGCCAGGACAAATCACCCAGAATCTTTCGAGACTCATCACCTGGAATACGAGGCATACCAGCCAATGGCGGAAGCCAAGATGAACCAAATTGCCCAGGAAATGCGCCAGCGCTGGCCGGCCGTGGAGGGCATCGCCATCGTCCAGCGCATCGGGCAGTTGGAACCGGGTACCCCAACCGTGGTGGTGGGTTGCACCGCTGCGCACCGCGATAGCGGCGTCTTCGAGGCGGCGCGTTATGGCATTGACCGTCTGAAGCAGATTGTGCCTATCTGGAAAAAGGAAGTCGGACCAGATGGCAGTGCTTGGGTAGAAGGTGAAATGAGATGACAGAATTTATTACCTGCACCAGCTGCCAAACACCCTACCCTCCACAAGGCGTACCCTATCGCTGCCCGGCTTGCAGCGGCATCTACGATTACGCCACCTGGCTGGAATACGAGATTACCCCAAGGGATGCCAATTTGCCGGGCATCTGGCGCTACCGGCCTGCGCTTGGTCTGCCAGCGGATGCGCCTGTCGTTAGTCTTGGCGAAGGCAATACGCCCCTGGTCTGGACAGAGGCGTTTGGTCGCCAGGTGGCTTTCAAGTGTGAGTATATCAACCCCACCGGCTCATTTAAAGACCGCGGCGCGGCGACCATGGTCAGCTTTTTGCTCAGCCGGGGTGTGAGCGAAGCTGTGGAGGACTCCTCCGGCAATGCTGGGGCTGCCTTCGCCGCCTATGCTGCTCGAGCGGGGATCAAGGCGCGCGTCTTTGTCCCCGACTATGCCTCCGGCCCCAAGCGGGATCAAATCGCAGCTTACGGCGCCGAGGTTGTGCGTGTCCAGGGACCGCGCTCGGCCACGGCCGAAAAAGTACGCAGCCTGGCCGATAGTGGCTGTACTTACGCCAGCCATGTTTACCTGCCCCAGGTATTACCCGGCTATGCCACCATCGCCTATGAGCTCGTTGAGCAACTGGGCGGTCCGCCGGGGACTGTTATCGCGCCGGTTGGACAGGGAAGCTTGCTCTTGGGGGTTGGGCGTGGTTTTGTCGCAATGCGAAAAGC
>Ga0315284_10006319_pt1 | contig 16872 bp, 17 predicted proteins | sample YL17G09_16_MG_FD_203696 | JGI IMG/M metagenome (GOLD analysis project Ga0315284, IMG submission 203696) | Sediment microbial communities from Yellowstone Lake, YNP, Wyoming, USA - YL17G09_16 | ecosystem: Environmental > Aquatic > Freshwater > Lake > Sediment | place: USA: Wyoming | collected...
GGCTGGTCGGACTTGATCGTGAAGCCATGGTATTCGGCATCGACCCTGAGCCCGCCGCCGAACCTGACGATGATGTCTTTTTCAGCCATCGCGTGTTTTCCTTTCACAACTTCATTTGGCCGCTGCGTTGAAAACGGCCATGAGGAACCGCTTGTCCTTGTCGGTCAGGGCGAGCCTCCCGAAAAGGCCCTCGACCATCTCCGTGACGTGGGCTTTGTTCGTGCCGTGGATGAATCCTTTCCTTTCGAGCTTCATCAGGATGACCCTGACGCATTCGTCCTGGGCGCCCCGGACAATAGGCCGTGGTTCGAGCGGCCCGACGGCGACCTGCTCTCTGGACCGGCAGAAGAGCGCGAAGAGGGTCAGCAGCACCGCCGAGGCCAGGTTGTAGGACGGCTGGCGCGAGGCCTGGGGAAGGGAGAAGACAAAATTGGCGGCGCCGAGCTCCTCAGAGGTCAGTCCGGTACGCTCGTTCCCGAAGAGGAGGCCGACGCGCGTCGTCCGGGGGTACCGGAAGATCGTCTCTATCGCCTCCGGGAAGGTCAGGATGGAGAACGTGTTCCGGGAGCGGGCGGTCGTGGCGAAAACAAGATGCAGGGACTTCGTGGCCGCGCCCAGGTCGGGATAGAAACGCGCCTTTTTCAGGATCCCCTCGGCATGGATGGCCGTCCTCCCGGCTTTCGGTCCCAGTTTCTCGATCCCGACCAGCCTCAGGTCGCTAAAGCCGGTGTTCTTCATGGCCCGGGCCGCGAGCCCGACGTTCTCGAAGTTTTCGGGACGGGAGAGGATGACGGAAAAGCGCTTCCGTCCGATCGAGTCTTCTTCGCTCGTCCCGTGCGGCAGCTGCATATGGGAATTATACCTCAGCGCGCCGCGACGCGCACAACGATATGAGACGGAAATCTTTTCGTCCCGAAGACGCGCTGGGTGGCTACCCCGTAATCCGAGTCCCGGGCCAGGAAAATATTATCGACATATCGCTGGGGATTGCGGTCGTAAAGGGGAAACCAAGTGCTTTGGACCTGGACCATGATCCGGTGTCCCTTAAGGAAACGGTGGTCTTTCTGGTGCAGGTCCATCGCGTACTCGCAGACCCTGTTTGCCGGGCGCGGCGGCCGGCTCAGGGTGTATTGACCGGCCCTCGTGCCGGTGATATAAGATTCCTCCGGAGGGATAATCATGGTCTCAAAACAAGTTCTTGAAGACATATTCCGCGGCCGCGGCTTCGCGGATTTCCGCTGGATCGACCCGGCGTCGGTCGTCGTCGCCGAATGGGTCCGGATGAAGTGCACGTTCGGCTGCGGGGATTACGGCCGGAACGCCACCTGTCCTCCCAACGTCCCTCCGGTCCCGGAGTGCGAGCGCTTCTTCCGGGAGTATTCGGAGGCCGTGGTCTTTCATTTCGCCAAGAAGCTCGCCAAGCCCGAGGACCGCCATTTATGGGCGAAGGAGGTCGGCCGGACGCTCCTTGAACTCGAGCGCGACGTGTTCGTATCAGGACACCCCAAGGCCTTCATGCTCATGCTCGACTCCTGCATCCTCTGTGATACCTGCACGGGTAGGCGGTCGACCTGCAACGAGCCGCAACTTGCCCGGCCGACGCCCGAGGCCATGGCCGTGGACGTTTTTTCAACGGTCCGCGCCGCCGGCTACCCGATCGACGTCCTTTCGGACTACGCTCAGGAAATGAACCGGTACGCCTTCCTGCTCATCGAATAGAAAAATCGATTTTGTCCGGAAGCTCGTTGACGTCCGTCGCGGCGTCATAGGGGAAATGCTCGGCGAGCTTTTCGCCGGCGGCTTCGATGGCCTGGACGAGCCCCTCCGTGAACTCGCCCTTCCGGAAATGCTCCGATAGCACCACCGCCAGGGCCTCCCAGAAATCCTGCCCCACCCGGGCATGGATGCCCTCGTCGCCGAGGACGGTGAACCGGCGCCTAGCCGGGACGATGAAGAAGAGGATGCCGTTCCGGTCCTTTGTCGCCGTCATCCCCATGCGGTCGAAGGCGCGCTCGGCCACCCGCCGGACGCTCCCCCAGAAGAACGGCGAGACCGACACCCGGACCTCTCCGGACGTCCGTCTCTCGGCCTCCCGAATGGCTGCGAGCACTCGCTCCTGATCGATCGTCTTCAGCAGTTTCCGGCGTCCCGCACCCAGCATCGTATCCTCCCTCTCTTCACCAGGAGCCCGAGGCTCCCCCTCCCCCGGACCGGCCGCCCCCGCCGCCGAACGAGCCCCCTCCCCGCCCGCCCCGGCCGCCGCCTCCCCCGGAAAGAAGGCTGAAGAGGAGCCACAAGGCCAGGCGCGGATTGGTGATGAACAGGATCAGGAAGAAGACGACCGCGATAACGGACAGGACCTTTTGTCCGGTCGAATACCGGCCCTTCGCCCGGGAGGCGGATTGCGTCTCCCCTGACCCCGGTCCTGCGCCCGCTTCGCCTTCCCCCGCAATCGCCCGCAGGAAGGCGTTGACGGCTCCGCCAACCGCCGCGTCGTTCTCCCCATTCCGGATGGCCGGGACCATGATGTCGTTGATGATGCGGCCGGCGGTGATATCGGGGACGAGTTCCTCGAGGCCGTAGCCGACCTCGACGCGCACCTTCCTGTCCTCGGCCATGATGAAGACGGCCAGGCCGTCATCCAACCCTTTTCGGCCGACCTTCCAGGCTTGGAACGCCTTCGACGCCCACTCCTCGAGGGGGGTCCCCCCCGTCGTCTTGTCGATATAGACGATGATCTGGCGTCCCGTCGTCCGCTCGAAGGTTTCGAGCCGGGAATCGAGCTCATCGACCGTCGCGGCGGACAGGAATCCGGCCTTGTCCGTGACCCAGCGGTCGGGCGACCTCGGGATGTCCGCGTTCTGGGCGAAAGCCGTCCCGGCAAGGCCGGCAAACAGCAAAATCCCCAGGAACGCGGTGACCGAACGATTCTTGAACAAAATTTAGAACTGGACCTTCGGCGCCGTCTCGGCCCCGGCCAGGGCCTTGAAGTAAGCCTTCTCGGCGAACCGCGAGCCGAAGATGCCGGCGATGAGGACGGTCGGGAAGCTCTGGCGCTTAGTGTTGAAGGCCTGGGACGCCTCGTTGAACCGCTGGCGCTCCACGGTGATCCGGTTCTCCGTCCCTTCGATCTGGGTTTGGAGATCGCGGAAGTTCTGGGTCGCCTTGAGGTCGGGATAGGCTTCTACGGCCACCAGGAGCCGCGCGATAGCGCCGCCCAGCTCGTCCTGGGCCTGCTGGAACTTGGCCAGGGCCTCGGGATTGCTCACAACACTCTCGTCGATCTTCATCTGGCCGACCTTGGCCCGGGCCTCGGTCACGGCCGTGTAGGTCGATTTTTCGAAGTTGGCCGCGCCCTTGACCGTCTCGACCAGGTTCGGGACGAGGTCCGCCCTCCTCTGGTAGACGTTCTCGACCTGGGCCCATTGCGCCCTCACGCCCTGATCGAGCTTGACCAGGCTATTATACGTCCCGGTCCCGGCCGAGAAGATGAGGACCGCGGCCAATACCAGGACGACCAGACAACCTATCGCCAGATTCTTTTTTGCCATTTTCCGCTCTCCCTTAATTCAGGATTTGAAATGCATTGTACCCGGAACGGCCGCGGATTTCAATCCGACCAATTTGCCATTTGGTACATGTCCCTGAATTTCCGGTAGTGGGTCAGTTTGAAATTTTTTTGCTGATAGACAAAACTTCTCCGATGTGTAATACTTTATATGTAATGGCAGCAACAGTCCCGGGTAATGCTAATGATTTTATAGAACAACAACTTGACGACCGGCTGCAAGAGATTGAGAAACATTTCGATGCAGACTGTCTATCTTACTCTGGACCAATCCTATTAGGAATAGACAATCTGCTCCGTTTTGCTATTGAAACAAAAAAAGCCAAATCTAATAAAGCAAGATTGGTTGTTGTATTAACGACAACGGGCGGATACATCGAGATTGTCCAGCGCATGGTCGATACAATGCGACATCATTATGCAACAGTTGATTTTATTATTCCTAATTACGCTTATTCTGCCGGCACGGTATTAGCGCTATCTGGCGATGCAATCCATATGGATTATTATTCTCGGCTGGGACCGATTGATCCGCAATTGCAAACAGCAAAGGGTTTGATGGTGCCTGCCCTAGGATATTTAGAACAATATGAAAGATTAATCAAAAAAGCGCAGGATGGTAAAATTACTCAGGCTGAAGTGCAACTTCTCATTAATGGTTTTGACCAAGCCGAATTGTACCAATACGAGCAAGCGCGAAAGTTATCCATCTCGTTGATAAAAGAGTGGCTTGTAAAATATAAGTTCAAAAACTGGAACAAGACTGAAACCAGGGGGAAAACCGTTACTGCTCGGATGCGTGCCAGACAAGCAGGGGATATTGCTAGGCTTTTGAACAAGACCGAAAAGTGGCATATTCATGGCTATGGAATCTCTATGGATGTTTTACGAAAAGATTTAAACTTGAAAATCGATGATTTTGGAGAAAATAAAGATCTTGATAAAAAAATCAGGGGGTATTATAATTTGCTTGATGATTATATGATTAAAAAAGGAGACCGAGGCGTCTTACACATAGTGGGCATATATCGACCTTATAGATAGGAGTCGTTAAAAATGTCTAAAAAAATTGACCTAAATAAAATTTGCAAAAAGAATCCGCACATTAAAAAAGAAGAACTACGTAAAATTACTATACTTGGGAAAGAACTTCTAAAATCAGGATTGTGTCCCCGGGGTTATCAGTTGTTATCGCCTTTCGAAAGGCAATACGCTGAAACCGATGAAGAAAAAATCGATCCGAGAACAATAAATCTTTCAGCTATGCATGATTGAAAAACCGCCAAGGTTTTTCCCGAACAATATCTTAAGCATTTGAAAGATCCAAAACTTCTTCAATCATCCAAACATGCTCTGTAATCTTCGCCTCCATCGCCGGAGTGACCCTCAGGGTCTGACCCGAGTTTGACAGAAAGTATACGAATTTAGAGATTGGAAAAAGGTTATCGTGTTGATAAATCAGAAGATTACGAAAGTCTTTGGTATATGATGGACGGGTCAGATCGGCTTAGGGAGAGTTGATATGAGCGAACGGCAGGGATATTGTCATCTTGTCGCGTATCTCTTTATTTTTATTGCGGTTTCCCTTTGGCCGGCACCCAGCCTACCGGCCTGTTTGCCGCAACAGACCGAAGCGGCCCAGGTCAAACCGCCGGTCAAGGCCGACGACGGGGACCCCTTCTACCGGAAGCTATACGAAGATGGGAAGGATGCCTTTGAGAGCGGCAACATCCAGGAAGCGGTCGATGATTTCGAGATCGCCTTCTTCGGCTACCTTGACAACCTGCCGCGCCTTCTCGAGTGCTACATGTACCTGGCCGTCGGGCACTACGACCTGAAGAACGTCGACAAGTGCAAGGCCGCGCTCGAGGAGATCCGCCGCCTGGACCTGGAAACGCACATGGCTACCGCGGGGCCTTCGGAAACACTCCTCAAGCGTTTCCGCGAGGTCCAGGGAGAATTTCAGAAACCGCGCAAATTCACGCCCGCCTCAGTCAGCGTATTTATTCAATCGCGGAGCCAAGTCGGGATTCTCTGCGTAGATTTCTCTGAGCCGGTCGAGATTTCCGTAGCTCTGCTTCCATAGCCCCCGGACTTTGCGAAGAAACTCTTCGTTGTGGTCGAGCGTATCCCCCAGACGCCGCCAAACATCCGCTTTTTCCTCCGCGCCCAGCCTGCCCCAATGGCCGAGCATAAGTGTCAGAACATTAACGTTCATGAACTCGTCCGCGGGCTCGAGGGCCAAGGCCTTCCGATAGTATTCCCGCCCCTTTGTCGCATAAGTCAAGAGGGGATAATTGTAAAGCATGAAGACCCGGCCCAGGTTGTAGTAACCGTAGGCCGCGGCCGGGTACTTCCGGATCTCCCTCAGCAAAACGTCCCGCGCCTTGTCCAGGAACGCGTCGCGCTTCTCCGGGCTCCCGTACTGGTTCTCGGCCAGGGCCGCGTCGAGGTAGAGGCTCCCCAGGGCCTCGAGATAGGCGCGCCGCGGCGCGAACCGGACGGCCTGCCGCAGGAGCCCCTCGAGCTCGGGAAGCCCGCTCTGGATGCTCCGGACGTTCTCCCTCGCCGTGTGATAGGCCTCGTAATAGCGCGCCCCGATGTAATCCCGGGCCGCGAAGGCCATGAGGACCACGAGCCCTGCGCCGGCCGCGACCGCGGCGATCCAGCGCGCCCATTTCCCCGCCCTCGCCGCCGCGCTCATTCCCGCACCTCCAGCGCCCGGGCCGCCAGGGCGAAGAGGGCCACGAAGAAAACGGCGTTGGCGGGGATCCTCAGGTTGAAGTCGGTGAAGCTGTGGAGGAGGAGCGCCACGACCCCGAGGAGCGCCCCGAGCGCGATGCCGCGGGCGAGCGGGTCCCGCCTCCTCAGCCACCGCAGGAAGATCCAGACGACGCCCGTCGCAGCGAACAGGATGAGCGCCCCGCCGCCGACGACGCCTCCCTCGGCCAGGACCTCGAGGTAATCGTTGTGGGCGTGGTCGAGCAGACCCGGCTCGTACCGGGTCTCGAACATGGGATAGGCCTGGGCGAATGTCCTCAGGCCCGTCCCGGCGGGAAAGGCGCGGAGGTATTTCATGGTGTTGGCGTAGAAGCCGAACCGAACGTCCCGGGCCATGTTCTCCTTCGTGAAGCGCTCGACGACCGGCCTGACGCCGGCCGCCACGGCCGCGAACACGACCATGACGGCCACCGTCCGGACGATCCGGGCCGGCCTCCTCGCCTGCCCGCCCGCCGAAACGGCCGCCGCCGCGAGGACGATGGTCGCGAAGAAGATGAAGATGCCCGACCGGGACCGGGAGAAAACGAGGCCCAGCCCGATGACGACGGCCACGATGCCGCAGAGGAGCGCCCGCTGGAGCTTTTCCTGGGCGAACCAGAGAATCTTTTCCCGGAGGCCGAGCTCCCGCCGCATGCCGAAGAAGTCAGCCTTGGCCAGCAGGTAGCCCAAGGCCAGGGCGAAGAGCATCTCGAGGAGACCCGCGAAATGGTCGCGGTTGATGAACGTGCCGGTGGCCGAGCCGAGGTGGTAGTCGCGCTGGAAGCCGAATATCCTCTGGCTCCCGCCGAACAGCTCCGCCAGCCCGTAGAACGACTCGAAGACGCCGACGGCCAGGAGGGTAAGGGTGAACGTCTCGAGGCGCCGTCGCGTCCTGACGTGGCGATAGACGAGGAAGCCGAAGGTCCCGTAGAACAGGAAATGGATAAGCTCCGAGAACGACAGGGCCGGGGCGAGGGAAAGGGACCGCCAGCCCGCAGCTCCCATTTCGCTGTATAGCGCGGCGGTTCGCGCCGAAAGAGCCTTCAAGACGGCCGGCGGGAGCGGGATGAGCTGGAGGGCCGAGACGGCGAGGAATACCCCAAGGAAGACCTTGAGGAAGGCTGGGAAATGCGCTTTCGCGTCGATGGCGTCGTCGCCCTCAGCTCTTTCTGCATCCTCCTCGCGCTTCGACCCCAGGTACCGACTCACCAAGTGGAGCCCCGCCAGCGTGAATACCGCGAGTTCGAAGGCGAACACCGCCCAGGGCACGTCCCCGCCGAACGGCAGGGGGATGAGGACCAGGACCGCGCACAGACCCCAAAATATGACAGTCGAGATCATCGTGGGTTAAGGATGGGAATTAGTGGATATTCAGGAAGCGGCCGGACGCTCAATCGTCGTCGTGGCCGTCGCCGTGTCCCTGGCCTTTGTGTTTCGATTTGGGCGGCTTGGGCGGCTTCGGGGGCCCGACACAGCCTAGGGTGACCCGGCCCATTTCCCCGCCGATGATCGAATCCGCGATCCCGGCGCCCGTGTCTCTGTCGCGGCCGAGACCCATGCGCAGGTCCCCTGTCTCGCGGCCCTTGACGTAGAGCCTCTCCTTGAGCGTAAACGAGGCCCCCCCCGAGATGATGGTCACGGCGTAACGCCCTTCCGCGATCCCGGCGAGCTCGAACCGCCCGTTCGGCCCGATCGGCCGGCTCACGTATTCCCGCCCGTCGGCTACGTTGACGACGCGGACGACGGCCCCGGCGAGAGGCGTTGTCATATCATCGCCCACGACACTGCCGGACAAAGCCCCGAGGTCGGCCGGTGCGGTCGCCGCCGCGAACACGCCCGCCGCGAATACGATCATCGCGCCCAGGAAGATCTTCTTGCTCATGAGTTCCCTCCACCGCCACTCGAAATCTTATCCCCAGAAAACTAAAAATGCAAGGATTTTTTTCGCCCCGGATCGACCGGATCGTCGAGGTCCGGAATCTCCCGGTCCTCGACGATGGCGGCCGGCACATCGGTCACCATGGCCCGCGCCTTTTCCTCCCCGACAATCCTGGCCGCTTTCTTCACGGCCCGGGCCAGCTCGGGCGGCCGCGCCTCGTCGTGGGCGTCGCTCGCGATGAGGTGGACGAGGTTGAGCCTCATCAGCCGCTCCGCGGCGTCGCGGGTCCTGCGGCCAAAGTCCCCGGTCAGGCTCTGGGCCGTCACCTGCCCCAGAGCCCCCATTCTGACAAGCTCGAACAGCACGCCGGGCCTGTTGGCGAAGACGGCGTTCCGCTCCGGGTGGCTGACGATCGGAACGATCCCGAGGAGCGTCATCTCGAAGATGAGGTCGCGGGCCCCGGCCGGGACGTGCTCGGCCGGGAACTCGATGAACGCGTAGCGCGAGCCGTTGACGGTCAGCCCGTGCTCCTTGACGGTCCGGCCCATGCCCGGGTGGATGTGGACCTCCGCCCCGGCGTAGAGCGCGACCGGCAGGCGCCGCGCCCGCTCGATGAACGCGGCGGTCTGCCTTTTCATCTCCTCCGGGTCGTCCCCATGCTTCGTCTGCCGGTAGATGTGCGGCGTCAGGCAGATCCCACTAATCCCATCCTCCCGGGCCAGGGCGAGCATGCGCTCGGCCGTTTCCCAGTCAGCCGCTCCGTCGTCCCAGTCGGGCAGGATATGGGTATGGAGATCGATCATCACGCGTCCGTCCGGCCGTAGTACTTATAATACCGGCTCATGTAGTAATGATCATAATCGCAGACCTGGACATTATTGATGATGACGCCCACGCACTTGATCTTGTGCTTGTCGAGCATCTCACGAGCGCTCCGGACGGCGTCCCGCGAGGTCTTGCCTCCCCATACGACCAAAATGGCCCCGTCCAGACTCGGGCCCATGACGAGCGCGTCGCTGACGGCCAGCACCGGCGGCGTGTCGAGGAGGATATAGTCGAAAACCTTCTTCAGTTCGTCAAGCATAGGGGCCATCTTCTCCGACCCGAGGAGCTCCACAGGATTGGGAGGCACCGGGCCGGCGGTTATCAGGTAGAGATTCGGGAGGGATAACGCCTGGAGGATCTCCTTCAGCTCTATTCCCCCCGTCAGGTAAGTGGTCAGTCCGCTCGTGTTCCTGACCTTGAAGATCCGGTGCTGGCGCGGCTTCCTCAGGTCGGCGTCGACGATGACGACGCGCTTACCCGCCTGGGCAAGGGTCACTCCCAGGTTGGAGATCGTGACCGTCTTGCCCTCCTGCGGCAGGGCGCTCGTCACGGCGATCGTCTGCGGTTTCGAATCCGGGGCGGACAGGAGGAGGGTCGTCCGGATCGTGCGGTAGTTCTCCGAATAAGTGGATTTCGGCGCGGATTGCGTCACCAGCTCGATCGAATTAAGCTCGGCCGCTCCACCCGTTCCAGCCACTCCAGCCGCATCCGGTGCCGCCTCCGCCTCGCCCTCCTTTCCCTTCTTGTCCTTCTTGCGCTTTCCATGCACGTAGCCGTACCCCACCAGGTTCTTGCTAAACGCCGGCACCATGCCCAGCGACGGCAGTTTCACGTACTTCTCGACATCCTCAAAGCTCTTGATAGAGCTGTCGAGGTGCTCGAACAGGAAGGCGAGGCCGAGCCCGCCGAAAAGGCCTATCATCAGCGCCAGGACCATGTTGAGCTTCTTCTTCGGGCTCGACGGATCGATCGGGATCTCGGCCCTGTCCACGATCGAGGCGTTCGACGTCCGCACGTCCTTGAGCTGCGCCGAAACGCCCGTCTCGCTCTGCCGCCGCATGATGGACTCGAGCAGATTCTTCTTATCCGCGACCTCGACCTTGAGGCTGTTGTAGAGGATGGCGTTGTTGTTGAGCTCGATGGCGTCCCGCTTCTGCTTGTTGAAGACCGCCTCCAGGGCCCGGTATTGCCTGAGGGCCGCCTGGTAATCGCTGTAGGCCCCCTTGATCAGCCCGCCGGTCTCGGTCTCGAGGGCGATCTTGGCCGCATCGAGCTCTGTCTTGAGCCGCTTCATCTCCGGGAATTCGGGCAGGAAGGTCTCCTGCTTTTTCGCGTATTCGCGGCTCATCCGGACGTAGTCCTCTCTCAGCCGCTGGATCAGGGGGTTAGCGATGGCCTCGGGGATGTAATCCGGGGAGGCCATCCGGATCTCGTTGTAGTAGGCCTCCTTCTGGATCATGTCGATCTGGGCTTTGGTCAGGGCCTTGTTCAGTTCGCCCAGCTTCTCGACAACGGTCGTCTCCGTATCGCTTAGGGCAACGATGTTCTTCTCGGCCCCGTATTCCTGGAGCTTCCTCTGGTCCCTTTCGATCTCGCCCCGGATGCTCGCAATCTGGCCGGTCAGGAACTCGGTCGCTTGCTCAGCCGCCTGGAACTTCTTTTCGACGTTCATGCCGATGTAGGCGTCAAAGAGCGCGTTCAGGACCTCGGCCGCGAATTTCGGGTCCCGGTCTTTGAAGCTGACCTCGACGAGCCGCGTCTGGCGGATAGGCTTCACGCCGAGCCGGCCCAGAAAGGCGTTGACGAGCTTGCCCCGGAAGACCGGCTCGGTCCAGCCGCCGCCGTTCTTCCCCTTTTTTGCGCGCCCTATAAACTTTTCGTTCTCGTAGAGTTTGAGCCTGTCGATCGTGTTCTCCGCGAGCGACCGGCTCAGGAGGAGCTTGTACTGCGTCTGAAAATAGTCGTCGTTAAACGTCTCGATCTGGAAGATCTCCTTGAAGCTCAGGATATTGGGCTCGCGCTCGATGAGGAGCGTTCCTTTGGCCGTGTAGGTCGGCCGGACGAGGAAGGAATAAAGCCCCACCACTGCCAGCACCGTGGCCAAGAAGGAGATGATGGTCCATTTGCGCTTGAGGACCACCAGCCGGTAATCCCGGAAGCCGGTCTGCGCCTTTTCCGCCTGCTCCTGCTTGCCTGAGTTCTCGTATGGGTCCATGTCTTCCTCCGCCGCCTCAGAATATCGACTCCGGCACGAACACCACGTCGCCCTCCCTGAGCTCGATGTCCGGCCGTTTGCCCTTGATGATGTCCTTCATGTTCACCTTGATCTTGATCTCCTTCCCCGTCTTCCTGTCCTTGCGCTTGATGGTGATCCCCGACCTGGCCGCTCCTTCCGTCGGCCCGCCCGCCTGGGCGATGGCCTGGAGGAGGGTCGTCTTCTTTGACATCTTGACCTGGAGGGCGCCGGGGTTCCGGACCTCGCCGAAAACGAAGATGTTGATCATCTGGTCGATAGGGATGTTGACCGTGTCGTTCGCCTGGAGCGGGATGTCGAGCTTCTGGTTGCCGTTATTTATCAGGTCGTCGAGGTCGATGGCAATTCTGGCCCGGACCCCGTTACGCGCCTCGCGCAGAACGAACATCTCGTTCGAGGCCCGCTCGGTGAGCCCCCCTGCCTTGGAGATGAGCTGGAGGACGGTCATCCGGCCGATGAGCTCATATATCCCGGGCTTGATCACGGCACCGATAATGGCCGCCCGCTTGCTCTGGTATTCCCGGATGAAGATCGTGACCCGCGCCTTCTTGAGGTATTTTTCCTCGAGAAGCGAGGCCAGCTTCTTCTCCAGATCGTCCTTGGTCAATCCCTCGATGTCGACGCGGCCGAGGAGGGGAATCGAGATCGAGCCGTCCTCCGAGACCCGGACCGTCTGATTGAGCTCCGGCAGTTCGAAGACCGTGATTTCCAGGAGGTCCTGGGCCCCGATCTTGTATTCCTTGACGAAAACGTCCTGTTCCTCCTGGGCGAAGACGCCCAGGGCAAGGACCGCCGCGATAAACAACAGCACACTTTTCTTCATTCTCACATTCCTCCAACAGGACTAAAAATCGTATGTCAGGTTGAGCCCGATGAATTTCCTCTCGTCTATCTCCCAGGCAAGATTGGAATCCCTGTTCCAGAAGCTGGCGATCACACCCAGCCCGATATTCTTTTTCAGCCGAAAATAGAGCGCCAGGGAATGGATCCGGTAGTCGTCGTTCCTCTTGACGTTCATCCCGTCGGCTGTTGCCGCCTCGGGATACCGGTTCCGGCCCAGCCGGTAGTCATAGTCCAGCCGGACTTTCCTGTGAACATAGATAGAGAGCCCGCCGCCGTAGATGCTCTCCGTGAAATATGTGTTGTTGTACCAAACGGAGAACTCAACATCCCTTCTGTAGGAGCCCCGGACGTTCAGGAACCTCAGGAGCCGGACCGAGACCGCCGTATCGCCGACAAGTCCCCGGAAGAGGCGCCTCCCGCTCACCGCGGAATCGAAGACCTTGTATCCCAGGTTGACCCGGCCCCGGACGATCCCCAGCGGCGAGAACTCGAACCCCCCGAAAAGGCCCAGGCTCCGCGAGTCCTTGAAGCCTGCGGACCTCAGGAAGTCGAAGCGGCCGTATTCCACGTTCATGAAGCTTCGCACCCGGTAGGAAACCTGGTAATAACCCGTAAAGTTCAAGCGGTCCTCGGTCCGGTTCAGCCGGTCGCGAATATTGGACCGCTCGTAATCCAGGTTCTCAAAATCGTACTTCTGCCGGGCGAATCTGGCGAAAAACGACGTCTTCTTCGTGGCCTGCCAGAGAACCGAGGCTTCTGCGTTCCAGGCCTTGCGCCTCGGACGGATATCGACCTCTGTGTTCCAGCGCTGCCGGGCGTCCGAGCCCCCGCCTCCGACGGTGATGAAGAACCTGTTCAGGACGACGTTCGCCTGCCCGCTGAGGTAATAATTCCAGGTCCTCTCCTGCCTGGTCTTCCGGTAATAGACGTATTGCGGCGAACCATAAAACGAAAGGACGAGCTTCTTTTTCATGGGAAGATAGATCGTGAACTCGGGGCCCGCTGTCACCGAATAGTCCTTGACCGGCTCCCCCGCATAGCCATAATAGAGGTTCGAGTCGTAGCCCGCATCCCTCAGGTTCAGGGCCGGCTGGATCCGGAAAGGACCGAACTTCCAGGCTGCCTGCCGAATGGCCAACTCCAGGGCGGCCCCCATCCAGGTCTTGCCCCAGGCTCGGAGGTCTTGGGCTCCGGCAAACAAAAGCAATACCAGGAAAGCGACCGGTAAACGGGAAATCTTCTTCATCCCTCAGCAGCCTCCCGTGCCGTACAGCCCAATAGGAACCATTGTTCCCTTCCAGAGGCAGATAAATTCCTAGGAAATATGCAGCCTCGATAAGTAATCCCACAAGGAAAGAGCATCCAAGTCTCCTGTAATGCTCATCGCGCTTTTTGCCCCGTTCGGCCAACGCCAATACCGGACAAGCGGACTTGCGCACGTCTCGATAAAGTCAATAAGCCGGGTTTCACTCGCAAGAGACGCCAGCCTGGCTTCGTCAAGATAAATTCCACAATCACGCGCCGTTTGTCCCAAATCCAGGATATATCCCTGCGCTAGAAGAAAAGCGATGGTTTCCCGGGGGGCCCTGGATGTCAGACCAACGAACGGACGTGGATAAGCGGGCACATCCAAGGTTCGAGTCAGCAGCTGCCGGTAGGATTCATCCCATTCTCTTCTCGAACCATCATATTCGAACCCTCTAACCAGGATCGTGGCGCGAGGGGAGCAAAGGAAGGTCAGTCGAAGGCCGGTCGGCAATGGCGTGATTTCCATCCTGAATCCGGTTTTTTCGCGCCACCATTCGCTGATGTCACATAATCTGGCAATCCAGACGGATGGATGTTTTTGTTTTGCCTGACGTATCACTTCTCTGAAAGCTTGTTCACATCGATCTGCCAACTCGGGGTGGAAGATCAGATTAAAAAGCTCACCCCGGCGGTGGGTTTGTTCAAGCACCTGACTCCAGGCCCATCCTGTTTCATCAGGATCATACTTCAAGCCATCGATCAATGTCATATCATCCGGCGAGGAGATCGGGATTTCCAGAGTATTGGGTCTTTCCAAGGGAACCGATATAAAATCGGCAGAAGGCTTCGACACATAAAGTCTTTTTAATATTTCTGCAATCCTGTTTCCATTTTGGCCCCTCATACCGGGATCAAAATTCCAGGAGATTATCTTATTGCTGCTGTATTCAAACAATCCCTTTGGAATTGCGTCCAGCAACTCATCGGAACAGCGCAGGTAAGGACATCTAAAACCATGGACCTCAATCCCGCGGCTTTCAAAGGCGTGAACGGCTTTGATGAGTTGTTCGCACGCTTGATTAACAGGGAGCGTATTCAAATCAATATGCTGGTAGCTATGGATCGCTATTTCGCCGCCATTGTCTTGAAGACGCCGGATAACTTTGGGATAACGTTCCACGATGAGGCCCGGAGTTGGAAATGTCGGCCTGCAATCCTGGCTGATCAGCATATTCAGGCACGATTCGATCCGTTGGATGGCTCGGGCGGATGACAGGCGGTATCTATCCAATAGGTTCACCGCACGTTTGCCCACAAAATCAAGCCCTCGATCTTGAAACCATGCTTTCAGATTCATAGCCGATATGCCTTCGCGCTATCTTCTTTCAATAAGCGCCGTGCCCCAGGAAAACGGCCGGGATCGTTTTGAGCAATATCCGGATATCGAGCCACAGCGACCAATGATCCAGATAATCGAGATCCATCTGCATCCACCTGTTTAATTGAATATCTCTTCTCCCGCTGACCTGCCATAGACACGTGATGCCGGGTCGCATGGAAAATCGCCTTCTAAACCAGGTCTGATATTGTTCGACTTCTTCCGGTACTGTCGGCCTGGGGCCGACCAGGCTCATATGTCCCAGAAACACATTGAACAGCTGGGGCAATTCGTCGAGGCTTAATTTTCTCAAGATCTTTCCCACGGGCGTAACATAGTTCATTTTCTTGTTTTTCCACTGAGACCCATATATCTCTTTATAGATATCGACCCTTGACAGGTCTTTTTGGGCGGCCTGGAGCATTGTCCGGTATTTATATATGATGAATCGTCTTTTGTTCAAGCCCACCCGTTCCTGCTTCAAAAACGCGGGACCGGGGGAAGTCATTTTGATCAAAAGCGCAATGATAAGAAGAAGCGGACTGAGTCCTATGATCAAAAACCCGGAGATCGTCAGATCCATGGCTCTCTTGGTAAGAAGCTGCCATTCGCTGGGAACCGTAGTTTTAAAAGACAAAAGGGGGATGCCGTCGAGTTCGCTTTGCCGGGCCTTGGCAATTTTCATATCGAATAAATCGACGGCAATTGTGACTTTCACGCCTTCGATCTCGCAGTCGCGGATCGCTTTTCCCATATAGTCAAGTCTCAATCGGGGAACCACGATAACGACTTCGTCGACCGCAGCCCGATGAAGGATATCGGGGATGACCGCCAAATCGCCGATCACAGGGACTCCATCGACTCTTTCCACTCCCCGGCCCGCTTCGTCCTCGATCGCGCCGAATATTCTCAGGCCCCATTCGGGATGGCTTTTTATTTTTCGGATGAAGTTTTCGGCTCTTCTCCCCGTCCCGATGATCAAGATCTGCCGATAATTGTATCCGCGTCTTCGGATCGCGTGCATGATAAACAACATGACGATTTTTTCGCTGACGAGGCCGAGGAAGCCGAAGACGCCAAACGTTATGAAGAATATCCTGCTGACGAACGTGATTTTAAATATAAAGAAAAAAGAGCCGGCAAAAAGGACTGCCAGGGTCGACGCCTTGAAGACGGCCCATATGATCTGCCACGTTGTTCTCAGGCGCCAGGAACGGTATGTCCCACTTTGATGGAGGAGAAAACACCAGAGCGGGGCGACCATGATCAAAATCATAAATTGTTCGCTGAATTTCCATGGCGCGTCACTAATCATATTTTTAGAAGGAAATAGATCGAACTTATAAAAAGAATGGATATGTGTTCTGATGACATAGGAAACGAAAAAAGCAGCCGAGATGATCAGGGTGTCAACGGCCATCATCATTTTCCTGATGACGGCGTCTTTTTCTTTCAACATGCCACGATTTCCCTGTTACGCTTTCCGGAACATTATGATGTTTCGATCTTTCTCAATATTTTTGCCGGAACTCCGGCGACAACCGTATGAGGAGGAACATCTTTCGTCACGACGGCCCCGGCGCCCACGACGGCGAATTCGCCGATGGTCACGCCGGCGAGGATTGTTGCGCTGGAGCCGATGGAGGCCCCTTTTTTAACATACGTTTCGATCACTTTCCAATCATTCTCCGTCTGCAATTGGCCGGAGACCGATGTCGCCCGCGGGTAAAGGTCATTGATGAAAGTGACGTTGTGACCGATAAAAACGTTGTCTTCTATATGAACGCCTTCGCAAATAAACGTGTGTGACGAGATCTTGCAGTTTCGGCCCACGACCGCGTTCTTTTGGATTTCTACAAAAGTGCCTATTTTCGTATGATCCCCGATTTCACATCCATAAAGATTCACGAAAGAGAATATCTTGACGTTCTTGCCCAATTTGACATCCGGAGAGATGATGCAATATTCCATTATATTCTCGCTAAATAGGGTCTGCTGAAAAACGCGATAGCTTTACGTAAGCTATTGACATTATTATAAATATATGCCATACTGCGGATTGATTCAAGGTCCCAAATGCACGCTTTTCGCCGACACCACATCGAAACCCGTGCACT
>Ga0315284_10006320_pt1 | contig 16872 bp, 15 predicted proteins | sample YL17G09_16_MG_FD_203696 | JGI IMG/M metagenome (GOLD analysis project Ga0315284, IMG submission 203696) | Sediment microbial communities from Yellowstone Lake, YNP, Wyoming, USA - YL17G09_16 | ecosystem: Environmental > Aquatic > Freshwater > Lake > Sediment | place: USA: Wyoming | collected...
ATGGCGTCAATCTTCTCCTTTTCGGACTTGATGGCTCGATGCGCTTTCAGGATAGCCGGCCGCGCCGCCTGCTGTTCGCGGATCGCTTTGACTTCGGCTTCGATGCGCTGATTGGCCTTTTCAAGCAATTCCTTGGCTTCTTGAGCCGCCTTTTGCAGCCGCTCTTTCTCGATCTTGGAAAGCTCTCGAATGCGATCGTTGTACAGTTTGCGCAGCGATTCCATTTCAACGCGCTTTAATTCTGCATCGCGCCGGGCGGCTTCCGACAACCGAAGAGATTCGTTCAGCCGAGTCAGCAGATCTTCGAGGCGATTCTTCTCTTCACCTAAAAAAGCCCGCGCCGTCGAGAGCAATCCTTCGGAAAGTCCCACTCGAGCGCTGATTTCCAGCGCATAGGAACTTCCCGGCAGGCCCGCTCGAAATCGGAAAGTGGGGCGCAGCGTCTCCTGATCGAATTCCATGCTGCCGTTGAAAATGCCGGGAGTTTCGTGCGCGAAGACCTTCAACGTTCCCTGATGGGTGGTGGCAATGCCCAGAGCGCCTTGATCCAGCAACTCCATCAGGCTGGCGCGGGCGATGGCCGATCCCTCAGCGGGGTCCGTGCCTGAACCGATCTCATCCAGCAGAATCAGCTTGGGCCTGCGCGGATCTTCGAGCGCGGCCTTCAGGCGATGCAGGTGCGACGTGAAAGTCGAGAGGTCCTGTTCGAGCGATTGCGGGTCGCCGATGTCGCAATGCAGTGAATTCAGGACTGGCAGAGTTGTGCCTTCCGCCGCCGGAACATGCAGCCCACAAGCCGCCATGAGACAGAAAAGGCCGACGGCTTTCATCGCCACCGTCTTGCCGCCGGCATTGGGGCCGGTGATGATCAGGATTTTCCCCGCCTCACCGCCCAGAGTCAGCGATAAAGGCATGACCGTCTTTTCGTCCTTGAGGGAGAGTAAAGGATGGCGGCCATCTATGATGGTGATGAAAGGCTCCTCGGCAATTTGGGGCGGGAGGCATTTCAGCCGCCGGGCAAACCTCGCCCGGCCATAAATGGAATCCAATTGAGCGAGAATTTCGAGTGATTCCTGAATCTCGGCAAGCTGGGCTCGAATTTGATCGCACAAAAGCAAGAGCAGCCGGTGAATTTCGCGCTGCTCTTCGCCCTCCAGCCGCCGCATGGTATTGCCGATGCTGATGACCTCCAAAGGCTCGACAAAAATCGTCGCGCCGCTGGCCGATTCATCCTGAATGACGCCTGATATTTTGCCGCGATGCTCCGCCTTGACCGGAATCAACAGCCGGCCTCCCCGGTAGGTGGGTTCGTCTTCCTGAGTAATCCTCTGCGCCGCCCATTTTTTGAGGACGCGCTCCAGCGCCTCGTGCAAATGGCGAGCTTCAGTTTCGCGCCGCCGGCGGATCTGCTTGAGTTCGGGGCTGGCGTCATCGCGAATTTCGCCGGCCGGATCAAAGATGCGATCCATCGCCTCACCCAGGGCGTGAAAATCCCCCAGCCCTCCGCCCAAAGCATGCAGCAGGGGGAAGCGATCTTTTTTGGGAGCCAAAAATTTCCGGATTCGGTCCGACGCGTGCAGAGTGTCCCGCAAGGGAAGATACTCGCTTCGGTCCAGCAGCGATCCAGGCAGAGATACCCGTTTCAAGCCGGGTGTGATATCACTTATGCCCTGGACGGGAAACGCCGACTGTTCCAGCAGGCCGGCCATCTCTTCGACCAGGGCGAGCTGGCGGCGGATGAAATCTGCGTTGGTGGAAGGAGTGCTTTCCAGGATACGCCGGCGGCCCAGATCGCTGGCCGCATGAGCAGCGGCCAGTTCGAGGATGCGATCCAACTCCAGGAGTTTAAAGGTATCGGGAGTCACGTTTGTCCACTCGGGAAGCGTTTGCGGAGATTGATTTCATCGGGCTGGACTGTGGGGATGAAGCAGGTTAATGGCGCGGCGCGGGTATGCCGAAGGGGCAATCGCTCAAACCGAGTCTGGGGATGGAACGCGATTGGCGATCAGCGTATTCAAAAAGGGCGCGACCACCTGAATGGAGTGCTTCAGGAAGCGGGTCTTGGAAGCTTCGGCCCGGAGCACATCGCTTAGCGGCGTCAGGAGCAGGATCAGCGTGATTAAAAAGACCATCACAAAGCCCCGCGCCAGGCCGAAAATGGCGCCCACCGCGTGATCCAACCACCCCAGAAATACTTTATGCAAGGCGCGGCGGAGAACCCCTCCCAACATGCGCAAGATGGCGCTGACGACGATGAGAATCAGCAAGAAGGAAGTGACATTCAGAATCCAATCGGGCACGCTCAAGAATTGCAGGTAACCGGCGATCACGGGGAAAAAGCGCCAGCCCAGGAATAAACCGGCGAGAATGCCGATCAGCGAACAGAGCTCGTAGACGAAGCCGTGAATGCCGCCTTCGACCCCGGAGGCCAGAATGATGATCAAAATGATGATGTCCAGATAATGCATGAGGCTGGCTATTTGACGATCGTCAGCAGCAGTTCGCGAATGATCTCCGCCGCCATCACCGACGAACGCCCGCTGGGATCCCAATTGGGAGCCAATTCTACAACGTCCGCTCCGATAATTTCGAGCTCCCGCAGTTGCTGCAGGAGAGCGAGGAAATTCGCAAACTTCATCCCGCCCGGCTCGGGATTGCCCACTCCGGGCAGCTCCGCAGGATCAAAAATATCCAGATCCAACGTGATGTAAACCGGGTGGCCCTTCAAGCGCCGCAGCGTCTTATCCAAAGAGAGCGTGTCCCGGCCCTGAAAGGTCATCTGCTGTCGGGCCCAGTCGAATTCCGCCCGCTCGCCGGAACGCATGCCCCACTGCACCAGGCGCTCGCGGCCGACAATCTCCGAAATGCGGCGCGCCACGCAGGCGTGCGAATACCGGGTGCCGTCGTATTCATCGCGCAGATCAAGATGGGCATCCAGATACAAAACGTGCGGTTTCACCCCGGCGTCCGCCAGGCCTTGAATCGCGCCGATGGCGACGGCATGATCTCCGCCGATGCCCAGCAGACGCGCCTCGCGGCGGGTCTTCTCATTATAAAGGATCTGCACCTGCTGCAGAACGGTCTCGGGGGATTCGCCGGTTATCTCCAGATCGCCCAAATCGGCAAAGCGGATATCCGCCAGATCCCGATGGCAATAAGGGCTGAACGTCTCGATGGAATCGGAGGCTTTGCGGATTTGGGCGGGGCCGTCCAGAGCCCCGCGGCGGTAGGAGCTGGCTCCGTCGTAAGGCAGTCCTATTAATTGCCAGGGGGTTGCCGCGGAGCTGTCTTGAGCGGAGAGATATCGTATTTCGGCAGGTTTGATCATGGTTCCTGAGTGGCAATTCGGCGCATGAAGTTGGGCAGAGCGAAGGCCGCCCGGTGCATTTCTCGATTGTAGTATTTCGCTTGCGCCTCGATCTTTAGCGCCGCTTCGGGGCGCGCCATGATCGGTTCGCGGCCGTCTTTTGAACAGAAAACGAAACTCCAGGTACCGTGCGGGTAACAGGGGATCGGCCCCCAGTAGAGCCGCACCAGCGGAAAGACGGACTTCATCTTCCTGATAATCGCCTCGACTTCCCCCTTCACCCCGAAGGGCGATTCACTCTGCACCGCCACGATGCCCCCGGGTTTCAGCGAACGCAGGATGTTTTGATAAAACGCGCGGCTGAAGAGACCTTCGCCGATGCCCACCGGGTCGGTGGAGTCCACCAGCACGACGTCATAGACATTGTCCCGGTCTTTGACGAATTCAACGGCATCGCGGAAAATGAGACGGACGCGCGGATCATCCAGCTTTCCGGCCAGAGCGGGCAGATAGCGGCGGCTGACGGTGACGACCTCCTCGTCAATTTCCACCATGTCTGCATGGCTGACGGTGTCGTGCAGCAGGATTTCTCGGACGGTGCCGCCATCGCCTCCGCCGACGACGAGGATGGATTGCGGCTGGGGGTGGGAGAGCAGGGGGATATGAACTAAAAGCTCATGATAGACAAATTCATGAGCTTCAGTTAGCATGATGCAGCCGTCCAGCACCAGCATGTTGCCGAAATCGGCGGTCTGGAAAATTTCAATCTTCTGGAAGGGACTCTGGCTGTGGTGCAGGCGCTCCCGGACGCGATAACCGATGGACGATGAATTCTGGAATCGCTCGTCGTACCATTGCGATAGTTCGGGGCTCATGCGAGCTCCATGGAGTTTTGCCAATTAAATCAACACGACGCCGGCGAAGGCGGCGGCGATGTGTTCGACCTTGACCTCGATGGCCCGGCATTCGATATTTTTGACGCGCAGGCCGCGGCTTTTCAAGGCATGCTCGGCCATCTCCGCCACAATCTCTTCGACTTCCTGCTTGTGCCCCAGCGCCGAATATTCCATGATGACTCCGGCGCGGTCGCGCTCTTCGGGGATGCCGATGGCCACGGCCGCCGCGATCACCTCCCCGTGAAGCTGGCTGGTCTTCGAGGCATAGGCGATGGCGATCAAGGTTCCCGGGGCGATGCGTTGCGGTTCCACCCGCTCGCAATTTGGCGGCACAATGCTGGAAACCTTGACCAGATTCAGATCTCCGACTCCAGCATTCCCCAGGGCGGCGTCAAAGGCGTTCAGCGGGGTGAAGCCTTCGCCCTTGCCGGCTACGAGGAAGTACTGTTTAGGTAGAGGTAGGATCATGCCGCCTCTCCGGCAGCGGCTAAGACGGGGGGACGCATGGGCTTGCGCAGCGGCGCGACTTCGGGCTTATGGCGCAGCCTTCGGCCCCGAGTTTCCAGGATGCCCCGCTTCAATTCCATGACGGAGACGGACTCGGCGCGCAGGGTGCGTTTGAGATATTCAAACGCAATCTCCGGCTGAATCTCGTCGCCGCAGGTAAATAGATCCACCGCCGCATAGCCGTATTCCGGCCAGGTGTGGATGGAGAGGTGGGATTCCGCGATCACCACGACGCCGCTGATGCCGTGCGGATTGAAGAGATGAAAGACCTTCTCGACGACGGTGGCGCCGGCCATGCGGGCGGCCTCGTCCATCGCCAGGGCGATTTTGGCGCAGTCGTTCAAGACCGCGGAATCGCAGTGGTAGAATTCCACCAGGACCTGTCTCCCCAGAGCGTTCAATTTATGGTACCTCCCGATCTCCGGCTCACCCCTGTGCATTCTCCGGGTGAACCGATCTTTTATGCGGTCTCTTCGACCACCGGTTAGAAGTACGGCGGGCAGGTCACCCAGAGGATGACCGCCTCGCTCTGCCCGATATTTTGCAGCCGATGCTGACGGTCGGCGCTGAAATAGAAACTGTCGCCCTTCTTCATCTTATAAATCTGCTGACCCAGATGCAGCGCGATGCGGCCCTTTAAAATGTAACCGAACTCTTCGCCCGGATAGGCCTTGGTCTCTTCGGTGCTCTGTTTGGGTTTCAGCACCACCAGCGCCGGTTCCATCTCGCGGTTGGTGGCTCCGGGAACCAAGAGCTCGAAGCTCTTGACCCCCTCCTTAATCAGGGCGGTGCGTTTTTCTCGGGAATAGACGACGGGATCGCGAGCGGCTTCGTTGAAAAACTCCCCCGGCGTCATGTCCAGGGCGGTCAATACATGCTCTAAGTTGTCCAGCGTGATGGACGTCAGGTCATTCTCGATCTGCGAGATGAAGCCTTTCGTCAGTCCGGCGCGCTCGGCGAGTTCTTCCTGGGTCAACTCCGATGACGACCGCAAGTTCCGTATTTTTTCGCCGATATTCATGAACCCCGAGGTTCGATTAACTAAGGTAGAAGTTTAGTAAAATCGTCCATAAAATACGGAAATCCGCCTGTCATGTCAAGCACTTTTTATTAAATTTTATGTTTATTTAATTGGACAGGGGGAGCAGGCAAATTTCGGCTCCGCCCGCCAAATGCACGTTTTGAAACTCCGGCGAAACTTGCCCTGCGCCGCAAAAACTTCTTGACTTTGGGCTTTTTATTTCCTATATTGATACCATCCGAAAAATACCCGTCCTTATCGAGGAGGTTTGCCATGAATAAGTTCTCGATTTTGTCCGCGTCTCTCATCTTTACCGCGCTCGCTTTCATTATCCCCAGCACCGCTTCTGCCTATCCGGATATGGCCGGACAGGTATATTCCCCTAATTTGCAGGCGCAGGATCTGCTGCTGGCCGGCAAGGGGCCGATTCTGCCTCCGCCCACCGATGATTACTCGCAGATGCCCGGCTGGCCCATCCAGATGGGCACCGGGTTTTTCTCCCCTTGCGAAGGCCCCATCCAGGTGGATATTGACAATGATGGCAACCTGGAGATTTTCGTCGGGGGCGGAGATGGCTTCCTCTACGGCTGGCATCACAACGGCACGCCGGTCGCCGGTTTTCCGGTTCAAACCAGCAATCCCATTCAATCCTCGCCCTCGGCGGGTGATATTGATGGGGATGGGGATCCGGAAATCCTCATCTGCAATCGCAATCTCAGCGGCAGCGCCGGAGACGTTTACGCCTTTCACCACAACGGCCAGTTGGTCTCCGGTTGGCCGCAGCACACCAACCACGGCATGGGTATCAATTCCGTGGGTCTGTGGGATTTCGACAACAACGGGGACCTGGAGGTTTTCGTCGGCTCGGATCGCCTCTATGTCTGGCAGGGCAATGGCACTTTGCTGCCCGGCTTCCCGGCGAATTTCTCGGGATCGCAGTACGGCACCTGCTCCTCGTCCTCCGTGGGTGACATTGACGGCGACGGCCAGCCGGAAATAATCCTGGAAGGCTGGGAATATCTGAATGCCTTCAATCTCGACGGCACGGTCTGCGCCGGATGGCCTTATGCGCTCCAGGGCGGTCAAGGCTTCTCCTACTCCGCCCCCTCGCTGGTGGACATTGACAATGATGGCAACGTGGAGATTTTTTGCGCCAGCCACGGCAGCCCGAATAGTTGGCTCTATGGATTGAATGGCGACGGCACGAGCTTGCCGGGCTTTCCGCAAGCCATCGTCGGTTGGACCTACTCCACTCCTGCCATTGGAGATCTGGATGGCGACGGAGCGGTTGAAGTTGCCCTCTTGTGCAATTCCGGCATTCTCTACGCCTTCGAAACCAACGGTTCGCCTATGGCCGGCTGGCCGGTGATGATGGGGCAGTATAACTGCGAAGCCGCGCTGGCCATGGTGGACATTGACGGCAACGGCCAAATGGACGTCCTTTTCGGCAATAATGGAGGCACGGGATACTACTACAACTGTTACCGTGCGAATGGCACGCCTCATCCCGATTTCCCGTTCGCGGTCGGCGGCGCGGCGCTGCCCTCCTGCTCGGCCATTGCCGACGCCGATGGCAATGGAACGCTCGAGATCGCCTACCATGTCAGCTCGGGCACCGTTTATCTCTGGACGACCCCGTATCAAAATGCCAATGCCGCTCGCCCTTGGCCGCAGCCGCATCATGACATCCAGCACACCGGCAACTACCATTTCGGCGCCGCCGTTCATGATGTCAGCGTGACGCTGGTCCCCTACGGCACACCGATCGTGATTCCGCCGGCAGGCGGCAGCTTCAGCTTCAATATCGCAGCGACCAACAACGAGACTAACCCCGTCAGCTTTCAAGCGTGGTGTATGATCATGCTGCCCAATGGCTCGCCCTATGGCCCGGTTTTGGGTCCGGTGAATCTGACGTTGGCTGGCGGAGCTTCCATCAACCGTGATCGAACTCAGAATGTGCCCAATTACGCCCCGGCGGGGAACTACACCTATCGCGCCTATGTCGGCCAGTACCCGAGCAATATCTGGGATGAAGACTCCTTCCCCTTCACCAAGTCGGCTACGGGAGATGCCGGCATCGGCAGCGGCGATTGGCTGAACAGCGGAGAATCCTTTGATGCCGTTTCACCCGTCCTGACTGAAGGTTACCATCTGCTGTCTAATTACCCCAATCCCTTCAATCCCACCACAGCAATCAGCTTTCAGCTTCCAGCCGACAGCTACGTCCAACTTCGGGTCTATGATACTGCCGGACGCGAGGTGGCCAGGTTGGCGGATGGTTGGAGAGAGGCAGGTTCGCACGAGGTGTCATTCGACGGTTCCCATCTGCCATCGGGCATCTACTTTGCCAGAATCGAAGCATCCGGAATCACGCAGATGGCGAAGATGGTTTTGATGAAATAGGCTGCCTGCTGCTGCCGACTGCGGATCCCGAAAGGGAGGTTTGACCGAGTCGGCAACACAGGGATAAAAAACAATCAAGGCGGCCAACTGGCCGCCCTGTCATTTTATCTGTGCCGTCGCGTCTCCGTACGCGACGGTGGGGAATTGTCGCGCCTGGGGGCGCGACAACACAGAGCTTAGATTTCAAAAAAGTCCGTGGGCTGATGCTGGCTAGCCACGACGATTTCCACGTGTTGATGCCCGGCGCCGTGAAGCTGCGAACGCACCTGGCCGAGCGCCAAATCGGGCAGGTTGTTCTCCTGGCTGAGGTGCGAAAGCACGACCAATTTTAACCTCGGTCCAGCCACTTTTAGCAGCGCCTCGGCGGCTTGATCGTTGGAGAGATGCCCCATATTGCTCTGAATGCGCCGTTTCAACTCCCAGGGATAGGGACCGTCGAGGAGCATCTGCAGGTCGTGGTTGGCTTCCAGCACCATGGCGTCGCAGTTCTGCAGAAAGGAGAGCGTTGCCAGATCCACCGTGCCGAGGTCCGTGGCGATCACCAGACGGCGGTCGCCCTCGCTGATCAAAAAACCCATAGCTTCCATGGCGTCATGGCTGACGTTAAATCCCTGCACACGCAAGTTTCCAAAACTCAGGGTCTCTCCGTTGATCGGATGCAGCGGCGTACCATGAGGGAAGATTCGCCGCGCCACCGAGATCGTTCCGGCGCTCGCGAAAACGGGCAGATCCTGCCGCCGTGCCAGGACGGCCGCTCCGCGGAGGTGATCCGAATGCTCGTGCGAGATCAGCACGGCCATCACCCGGCGCAGGTCACGCTGGATATTTTCCAGGCAGGTCACGATGCGGCGCAAGGGCAGGCCGGCGTCCACCAGAATGGCGTTTCCGGCCGAATCTTCAACCAGCGTGCAGTTGCCTTCTGAACCTGATGCGATGACGCAGAATTTCATGGGATATTCTATTCTTCAGATATCGGTGATACGGATTTCACTTGGCTTTTTGAGTGCCTTTGCTGCCCGGAGCGTAGAGAGGCAAACCTTTGTGGCACAGCGGACATTCCGCAGGTGGGTAGCTGGCGATATCCAGATCCAGCAATGCGACGGCCTGAGTTCCCAGATCCAGCGGCTTTCCGGAACGATTCACCAGCACCGCGGCGCCCACCGGATCGGCTCCGGCTTGGCGCGCCGCCTCCACAACTTCACGGGCCGACCCGCCCGTGGTAACTATGTCTTCCACCACCAGCACCCGTTCCCCCGGGCGAAATTGAAAGCCGCGCCGGAACTCCAATTTCTCGCCCACGCGCTCGGCAAAAGCGCAGGGCACGCCCAAAATCCGAGCGACCTCGTAGGCGATGATGACGCCGCCCAACGCGGGGCCGACCACTCGTTCAATTCCGGTGCCGCGAAAGGCGTCCGCCATGGCATGGCAGAGCTCGGAGGCGATTTCGGGACGCTCCAAGAGCCGAAATTTTTCCACATAGCCGCCGCTGTGCCGTCCCGAGCGCAGCTCAAAGTGGCCTTCCTGATAGGCTCCGCATTTTTTGAGCAGATCTTCGACGCGCTCTGGGGGCATGCTGCTTTTCATGGATGGATCAGACGTGTCCAGTTATTCCCAGCGCCTGTTGATATTGGCGGCAGGCTTGAAGCACATTTTGCGGGAAATCCTCGCTCTTGTCAGCATAGAGGAGGCCGCGTGAAATGTTGACCAGCACCGGAGCATGATGAGCGCCATAAGGCATGGCTCGGATGGCTTCGGTATCGCCGCCCTGCGCTCCGACACCGGGGATGAGTAATGGGATGGATGGAAACTGCCTGCGAATCGCCAAGAGCTCGTCGGGATGCGTGGCTCCGACCACCGCTCCCAGATTGTTCGCGGGAGCCCACCGGGGAATCCGCTTCAGCACGTGGAGATAGAGCTTGCTATTCTCATCGCCGAAATATTGCAGATCTTTAGAACCCGGATTGGTCGTTAAGACCAGTACGAAGGCGCCTTTGGCCGGGTCGCTCAGAAACGGCTGGAGCGAATCCCCCCCCAGGTAGGGGCTGACCGTGACCGCATCGAAAGGCATTTGCTGGAAAAAGGCTTCGGCGTACTTCTGGGCAGTGTTGCCGATATCGCCGCGCTTGGCGTCCGCAATCCGAAGGCATCCCGGGGGAAGTTGGAGGGAAATTTCCTCCAGCAGCCTCCATCCCGGCGAGCCCAAGGCTTCAAAGAAAGCTGTATTGACCTTATAGGCCGCCGCAAAAGGGGCGCTGACTTTGATGACCTCCTGAAGAAAAGCAGCGATGCCTTGCACGTCGCGCTGGAATTGCGCCGGCAGGCGGGCGGGATCGGGATCCAAGCCCACGCACAGACCCGGACCGCGCGTGCCGACCAGGGATTTCAGCTTCTCAGGAAATGTCATGGCCGAGCCGTCCTCACCGTTTGACATTCGCGGCAGAAACCATAAATCTGAAGCGCATGCGAGAGCATTTGGAAGCTGTGTTGCTGGCACACCTGGCTTTGCATCTCTTCGATCAGCGGATGGCTGAACTCTTCCAAGCGGCCGCAGCTCAGGCAAATCAGATGATCGTGATGCGGATGCCCCAGGATGTGCTCGTACCGGCTGCGGTTATCGCCGATCTCAATCTTGCGCACCAGGCCGCATTGATCCAGCAGGATCAAAGTGCGATAGACCGTGGCCCGGGAAACCGCCGCCCTTCGCTCTTTCAGGCGCTGATAAAGCTCCTCGGCGTCAAAATGATCATGGTGGCGAAAGACCTCTTCCAGAACCTGGCGGCGTGCGCCGGTGACTTTTTGCCCGGTGCGTCTTAAATATTCGATGAACTGAAGCTCAGGTGTTTCCATTGCCTGAAGAGGGTTTCGAACGGTGCGGCAATATAATTCCAAGCAATCGCCGTTTGCAAATATTTTCTCAAGAGATGCGCTTTATCATTTAGAGTGCCAAAGATCACAAACATTGATGCCAACTTGGCGTATCCTTTAATAATTTGAAAAATCCATAAGCTGAAATTTAGACGAATTAATGAAAATCCCCAAGAAGGAGGTAACATGCGAAGCTTGGCACTGCTAATTTTTTCCACGATTCTTCTGGCGGCGGTCGGGACGGCCGGTGTCATCCAGCCCGAGCTGGAGGCGGCGCTGAATGCCAGCGCGCCGAACGAGCAAATCCATGTCATGATTGTCATGCAGGAGCAGGGCGACTCGGACTGGATGATGCAAAACACGGCCGATTTGGATCGGCGGGCGGCCCGTGAATTTGCCGTGAATTATCTCTCCGAAATTGCCGATCGGACTCAAGCGGAAGTGAAGAATTACCTGGCGAGCCGACAGGCGGCCGGTCAAGTGCGGAATTTGCAGTCGGTGTTCATCGTGAACATGCTGCATTGCTACGCCACACCGGAAGTCATCCGCGGGCTGGAGAAGTTTTCGGGTATCGCCGAAGTGGCCGCCGATCCGGAATCGTACGCCCTCCTGGGCGCGCCCTCTAACTCTGGCGGGCCGGTTCAAGTTGATGGGACGGATGAAATCGCTTGGGGCGTTGCGGATGTCAACGCGCCGGCGGTCTGGGCGATGGGCTACAACGGCACCGGCGTCCTCGTGGGTATGATTGATTGCGGGGTGAACTACAACCACGTTGATCTGGCCGACCACATGTGGAACGGCGGTCCCCAGTATCCCAATCATGGTTATGATTTCTACTACAATGACAATAATCCCATAGATGATAATGGCCATGGAACTCATACGGCGGGTACGGTGGGTTCGGATGGCACCGCCGGATCCCAGTGCGGCGTAGCTCCAAACGCCACCATCATGGCGATCAAGGTGCTCTCCAGCGGCGGCAACGGCAGTCCGGCTCAGTGCATTTCGGGCATCAATTTCGCAGTGGCGCAGGGCTGCGATATCTTCAGCATGTCCCTGGGCTGGGTGTATAGCGTGATCAATGCCACGGAAAAAGCCCAATTCCGCACTGCCTGCGTCAATGCCTTGGCCGCGGGCGTGATCGGCGCGGTGGCCGCGGGCAACGAGGGGCAATATGGCGGTGGCTATGCCGTGCCCAACAACGTGCGCACACCGGGCACTTGCCCCCCGCCCTGGCTCCATCCGGCACAGACCCTGACGGGCGGACTCTCTTGTGTGGTAACCTGCGGCGCTACCCAGTCGAATCACCAAATCGCCGCATTCTCCAGCCACGGCCCGGTGACCTGGTCGTCCATCTCTCCGTACCTTGACTACCCTTACAATCCCGGCATGGGTCTGATGGATCCTGACGTGTCAGCGCCCGGTGTGGAAGTCAAATCCTGCGCCTGGAACAATAACACCGGCTACCTGCAAGCCGGCTGGAGTGGCACTTCGATGGCCACGCCGCACGTCGCCGGCACTCTGGCTCTCATGCTGAATAAAAATCCTAATATGACACCGCGCCAGTTGGATTCGCTGCTTGAAATAACTTCCTTGGATTTGGGCAATCCGGGCAAGGATAACACCTATGGCGCCGGGCTCATTAACGCGGCCGCCGCAGTTTCCGCCACGCCGGGCGGCGCTCCGCCCAGCATGACGCTCGACATCATTCCAAGCGGAAGCACGATCATTCCCCCGGGCGGCGGTACGCTGAGCTACACGGCCAATCTGACCAACAATTCGAGCTTTCCCGTTTACTTCCAATACTGGGCCACCTTCTCGCAGGGCAGCACAGTGGTTGCGGCGTTTGGTCCGGCCAGCCGCCTCGCTTCCGCCGGCCCGGGCTACCTCATGAGCCGTTCGCTAACGCAGACGGTGGCGGGTTCTCTGGCGGCCGGTTCCTGGAATTACAACGTCTACGTCGGTCAGTACCCGGGCACGGTTTGGACGACGGACAGTTTCCCGTTCACCAAGAGCGCGGTGGGCAATGGCGGGACATACTACTCTGAAAACACCCTGACCGGATGGGATGATGAGCCGGCGGCTCTGAGTTCCACGCCGGCGAAATACGAATTAATGAGCGCTTCTCCCAATCCGTTCAACCCGACCACCACGCTGAGCTTCGTTCTGCCGCAGGCCGGACAGGTTAAACTGTCGGTCTTCAACGTGGCAGGACGCGAAGTGGCCACGCTGGTCAACGGCTATCGCGCCGCGGGCAGCCACGAAGTCACCTTCGATGCTTCCGGCTTGGCTTCCGGGCTTTATATCTACCGGTTGACATCCGGCAACTTCGACGCCACGGGCAAGATGATGCTGCTTAAATAGTTCCGAGTGGCGAGTTCCGAGTTGCGAGATGTAGGGGCGCACGGCTGTGCGCCCCTGTTTATTTCTACTGTAATCCCCCCTATCCCCCTTTACGAAAGGGGGGCAATATAATAGGGGGCGCATCCGCCGTGGTGGATGCGCCCCTTTTTATTGGCTCATCATAAATCGAAAAAATGTATCAAATTTTATGATTCTGTAAATATCACTTGACTTTTGCCTTTTTTCTCCTTATATTATAGCCTGAACCCTAACCCGAGAGCCTCTCATGCGAAAACACGCCTTGATTTTGGCCCTGCTTGCCCCTTTGGGGCTGGCCTGCCCCGCCCTGGCCCAATGGCCCCTGGTCCTGCGAGAAAACTTGCCGGTTGCCGCCGATTCCACGCTTCGCGAAAAGGATCCAATAGCAATTCCCTTTCCCGATGGTAGCACTTTGGTCGTCTTCTGGCATGAGGATCTGGGCAATTGCTATCAAATCATCACGGGCGATGGCCAATTGACCTTCTCGCAACCGCAACAATTGATCGTCGGGCCAGCACAGCCTGAATACTATGCTAAAGTCGCCGCGGACGGTTGCGGTGGAGCCGTCTTGGGTTGGACCAGAACGGATAATGGACCGAGCCCTGGTACCTACGCGCAACGCCTCGACTCCTTGGGCAATCGTCTATGGGGCGATACGGGCGTTTTTGTGGACACTATTTCTTCAGGTGACTTTGATATTTGCAGCGATGGGATGGGAGGCATGTATGCGGCCGTTTCATACAATCCACCTGGCTCGACTTTTGCCTACATTAGGTTGCAGAGAGTCAGCAGTTCCGGCGAGGTCCCCTGGGGTCTGGGTGGGCGCCTGGTTTGCAACCTGCCCACTGAAGAGCGATACCCCCGATTGGCGCCTGACGATTTGGGCGGCTGCTATGTGGTCTGGGACGACCGCCGTCCCCCTTATGCCTATAACGGCGCCATATTTCGCCAACGCTTCAATGCGGATGGCAATGACGTTTGGGTCAGCAATGGCCTCTTCACCTGTCCGGGCGGCGAAACGCTGCATCAGATCATTCCCGACGGCCGGAATGGCTTCCTCTTGCACTCCAATACCAGTGGTGAACACAACACCGTCTTTCGCATTGCTCCCAATGGCAACATCCTCTGGTCTCAAGACTACGTCAGTTGGTACTCGACTGCAGAAATTGTCTCCGGTGAGCTAGGGTTCTTCTACTTGGGATTTGTGTATGGGTATGATGCGCATGTCTATGGGCAACGAATTGACCTGAATGGCCGAATCTACTGGCCCACCTGGGGCAGCGGACGAGTCGGCGCGCCTATGATGGTGTTGCCGGGGTGGGGATGTGGGGTAATCAATTTTGCCTATCATTATCCTTATTTTTACGCCGCGGCTTCCTTTGTACGCATGCCAAACTATCGCCCATATTTTTTGAATTTTCAGAAAATGGATTCCGTCGCAAATCGTCAGTTCGGCATGAGCGGAATAAGGCTGACCTATTATCCCGTGGGCCCAAGCGGCGGCGGTTTTGAATTTCAGAATTTGAACATCGTACCTGATGGCTGGGGCGGAGCCGCCGCTATCTGGAATCGCACCAATGGCGGCCTGATTTGGGATATTTACGCCAAGCACGTCAACGCCGATGGCAGCTTGGGCCCGCCGCCACCCGCGCCGCCGGCCCGGCCCGCCGCGCCGGCAAATCAAAGGCAAACCCTGTCGGTGTCGCAGAATCTTATTCGTTATGAGTTGCCCACCACCGGCCGGATCAGCCTAGCGCTCTATAATCTGCTGGGGCAGCAGGTGGCGGTGTTAGAGGAAGGCGAGCATATCGCGGGCTCTTATACCGTGCCTCTTAACCTCGATCATCTCCCCTCGGGAATATATCTACTGCGGCTCACCACCCCATCCGAGGCACAGACCGCCAAAGTGGCAGTGGTGAGGTAGCTCTCCGGCCGTGCCATCGAGCTGGCACGGCCACCCATTCCTTCGTGGCGCGATCCGGCGCGGCAAAATTGCGAGCAGCCATCCCATCTCCAATCCCCAACCCCCCAGAATTTTCTTGCATTGACTCCTATTCTACCCTAAATTTAAGCTTTGCCCGAAATGGATATGACCCCAGACGAGCATTGGATGCGCGAAGCTCTGCGGCAGGCTGAGCTGGCCGCCGCGGAGGAGGAGATCCCCGTGGGGGCTGTGGCGGTTCTAAACGGTCGCATCATCGGCCGCGGCTACAACCGCACCGAAGCCCTGCAGGACCCGACGGCGCACGCCGAGGTGCTGGCGATCACCGCTGCGGCAAACGCCATCGGCTCAAGGCGGCTGGAAGGCGTCACCCTCTATGTGACGCTCGAGCCCTGCTGCATGTGCGCGGGGGCGCTGGTACTAGCTCGCGTCGAGCGGCTGGTTTTCGGCGCCTGGGATCCCAAGGCGGGCGCCTGCGGCACGCTCTATAATATCCCTCAGGATGAGCGGCTAAATCATCGTTTGGTCGTTCAGGGCGGCGTTTTGCAGGAAGAGTGCGGGGCCATCCTCAGCAAATTCTTTAAAACTCTGCGCGACCCGAGCAATTAATCTTTCAACTTTTGGACCTTCAAACTTTATAACATTTTAACATCGGAGAGGTGCCGGAGTGGTCGAACGGGGCGGTCTCGAAAACCGTTGTGGCCTCGCGTCACCGGGGGTTCGAATCCCTCCCTCTCCGCAGGAGAAACCGTTGTGGCCCCGCGTCACCGGGGGTTCTGCCGAAGGCACTCCTTCGGAGGAATCCCTCCCTCTCCGCAAAGAGGTTCAAAGGTTCGAAGGTTGGAAAGTTAAAACGTTGAAGATTTTTTAACGCATCATGGCGACGGTCAAGTGTTTTGAAGAATTGAAGGTCTGGCAGGAGGCGCAACAGTTCGCCATTGACATGTTTCGATTAACGGATGCCAGAACGACTCGTTTCGACCGGGATTTGGCGAATCAGATGCGGCGGGCTTGCGTTTCAATTTCAAGTAATATTGCCGAGGGTTTTGAAAAGAATTCAAGGCCTGAATTTGCACGTTATTTGCTAATCGCCAAGGGATCCGCGGGAGAAGTTCGGACTCAATTACATCTGGCGCATGCCTTGAAGTTTTTTGACGATTCGAGACATGCCGAGCTTCATGACCGAATCGTCAAAATCTCATCCATGCTGGCGAAGCTCATCAAATATTTAAAGAAGCTGAAGCCCGGCGGCAAATAACCTTGCATCTTTTGAACCTTAAAACTTTTTGGCGTTTGGAGAGGTGTCCGAGTGGCCGAAGGAGCACGCTTGGAAAGCGTGTGCATGGGTAACTATGCCCAGGGTTCTGCCGAAGGCACTCCTTCGGAGGAATCCCTGCCTCTCCGCGAAACTGCGGCATCAGGAATGGAATACCATGCTTATATATTAAGGAGCCTGGCTGACGGCGGCTACTATTACGGCTCCGCTGAGAGTATCATTGAGCGTCTGAACATCCACAATTCTGGAAAAGTGAGATCTACCAAAGGTCGT
>Ga0315284_10006321_pt1 | contig 16870 bp, 9 predicted proteins | sample YL17G09_16_MG_FD_203696 | JGI IMG/M metagenome (GOLD analysis project Ga0315284, IMG submission 203696) | Sediment microbial communities from Yellowstone Lake, YNP, Wyoming, USA - YL17G09_16 | ecosystem: Environmental > Aquatic > Freshwater > Lake > Sediment | place: USA: Wyoming | collected...
CCCCGTCCGGAGTATCTCCCCTACGCGGCCTGACTACCAACCACGACTGGGCCACGGTGCGGCGTTTCGGTTCGGCTAATCTCACCGTGCACGCCAGCAATAACCTGCGCTTCACCTTTGAATACAATCGCACCAGCCGCGATGGGGTGAACTTCACCACTCGGGAGCTCGCGTACTTCGGATTTCCGGATTCCGAATGGGGAGGATATATGCGGGCCAATCCCTATTACGTGGAAGCTCCGATCAACGAAATGGCCAACCGCTTTAGCGGCGGCTTGAGCTACACCGTGCGCAACTGGAACTTCCACTACAAGGCGGGATACCAGACCTTCGAGCAAAACCTGAGCTGGAATAACATCGAATCCCCCCAGCGCAGCATCAATACCAGCGATCCCCGCACGGCGAAAGAACTTCTGAACCACGCCTCGTGGTCCGAGTTCCGACGGCTCAAGACGCCCGTGAGTGAATTCTCCTACGCGGGCCGGCCCACGAAACGCCTGGACCTGCGGGGCAGCTACATCTTCTTCCGCTATCGCGGGCCAGCCACCATGGACTCCGCGTTCGACGGAAACATTCGCATCAGTAGCCCTCCCGCTGTCTACGTGCCCTATGCGGTTTCCTTCGACAGCCGCGCGCACCTGACCGAGCCCAACCACGTTCTCGACCAAGGCTTCAGCCTGAAGATCACGGACTGGTGGAACCTGCACACCGACTATCGCTATTCGCGTTTAACCTTAGATAGCCTGGCCGAATTCTCGAGCCTCCGGGACGCGCGCACCGCCGCCGAGGGCGAGATGGCGTTCGCGTGGAAGACGCAAACCCACCAGCTGGATGTCAACATGGAGTTCATTCCCACGCGCTCGCTGATCTTGCGGCCGGGAGTCCGTTACTGGCAACGTGATGTCGAGGTATTGGAAGACGGCGTGCTTGATGATGCGCGGACGAAAAAGACGAAGTCCCTCTCGCCCACACTCAGCGTCTACTTCCAACCTTCCAAGAAGTTCAGCGCGCGCGGCGACATCCAGAGGAATACCACTTCCAACCCTTACACCCGCATCAACTCGCACACCGACGTGGGCTCTCGTTTTGTCTTCCGGTTCCAGCCCACCGCCAAATTCTCGATTGAAGACAATCTGGTGGTCCGCAACCGCGAGTTCACGGATCAGGACTTTCGCAGCAATGTTCGCATGAACGCGATCACCGCCACCTATGCCCTGAACGATCGGCTCTCGGTCTTCGGCGGATTAAGCTATGACAGCTTTTTTGCCGAGGGTTCCGTGACCTTCGTGCGCGGCCCGGCGCCCCTCACGAACATCATGCAGGAACAGACGATCGACCGCGTGTGGCAGGCCGGCCTGGCCCTGAAGCCCACTCGCCGCTTCGGCATTAACTTCACCGGCAACTTCGTCCGCACCACCGGCGCGAGTAGGATCAGCGGTGAGCCGCCGTACTATGGCCCCCTGACGTGGCCGATGGCCACGGGTACCCTCTATTACGACTTCCCCAAGGCGGGCCGGCTCTCCGTCGATTTAGGGCGTACTTACTACGTCGAAGAGATCATCACCGGCAACAATTTCAGCGCCAACATGCTGACGATCCGCTGGACGAAAGATTTTTAGGCAAGCCGCCGTTCCCTCCTTGGTGGGGAGGGCTTCCTGACCCCGTGGGGATAGGTTGCCCTCCCCATTTCTTTTCTTTCTGCCTACTGCCTTCCCTAATCCGGATTTCTCACCAGACTTCGTCGCCTTCATCGGGCGGTCGGAAGGGCGGGGTTTTAGCCCCGCCGAAATCGCGGCGCCCGCCCTCTGTTCGTCTCGCGCTTCGCGCCGCTTGCGGCTGCAAGCGGCGCGGGGCGCGGGGCACGGGAATAATCAGGAGGACCTTGTAACGGCGGGGCTAAAGCCCCGCCCTTCCCACTCCTTGGTGAGAAATCCCGGCTAATCCCTCTTCTTGTCACTTGTCGCTCGTCACTGCTCTTCCCTAACCCCCGCGCTTCGTGCCTTTGTGCCCTGGTGGTCCAAGTTTCTTCCCCCGGCGAGTAGCAACGGCCCGGTCTTTATACCGTGGGTTCGTCATGGTTGGGAAAAGCCCACGGCACAAGAACGGTGCCGGGGATGCGCGCTGTCAGTTTGCAGCGTCAAGGCATTCGGTGTATGATTTTGGGCAAAAGTGAAGTAAAAATCGGAAATTCTGGATAGGATTTCACGAAGGGAGGCGAACCTTTGAAAAAGACCAAGCTCTCAGAATGCCTTGCTCGTTCCCTGGCAGCTGGCAATGTCCAGGACAGCGTGGAAGCCAAGCGAACCATTTCCCGGCGCGTTTTCCTGGGGTCAGCAACGACCTTAGCGGTGGGATTCGGCACTGGACGTCGGCTGGCAGCAGCGCGGGCTGACGCTGAAGAAACAATCAATTCAAGAACGAGGAGAGTGATAGTGGGGGCACACCCTTGGGTGTATGCAGCCACCCAACCACAATACGACATCACTCCGGTTCTCAATCAGATCTTCGCTGATATGAGGTACGCCGGCATGGGCGGAATCGAGTTGATGGGGACGGCGCTGCGGCCTGCTGACGCGGTCGATCGTATTGGAGAGTTATCGCGCAAGTACAGGTTACCGGTCATCGGGACGTCGTTTGGTGGGGATATGTGGAATCACGACGCGCACCAGGCTGTCCTCGAGGATGCCGACTTGGTGATCACGCGCTTGGCCAGACTTAAGGGACGGACGCTGGGCACCTCCGTGGGCGCAGCTCCCAAGCCCAAAACCCCGCAACAGCTCGACGCGCAGGCGGAATTGTTGCGCAAGATCATGGCGTTGTGCCAAGCCCACGGAATTGTGCTCAACCTGCACAACCACACTTACGAGGTTCAGGAAAACGAGTATGACTTGAAAGGTACGCTTGCTCGCATTCCCGGTGTCAAACTGGGTCCGGATTTGAATTGGCTTTTGCGCGCGGGAGTTGATCCGGCCGGTTTCATTCGTCGGTACGGTAACCGGATCGTCTTTTTGCACCTTCGCGACCAGAAGGCCGACGGTACCTGGCCTGAGGCCATGGGTGAGGGCGATATGGACTACGCAGCGATTGGTCGGGAGTTGCGCAAAATCGATTTTACCGGTGACGCAGTGATTGAACTCGCTCACGAGAAAGACTTTAAGCTGACCCGACCGCTGCGCGAGAGTCTAAAGATGAGCCGGGAATATGTGCGAAAGACGATGGGCTATTGAATTGTGTGCGGAGCCGGCGGGCTGGCGCAGATTCGCGCTTTGTGCGAGTCTGTGACTTCTCTAACGGCTAGCGTAGTGTCCAGTAAATAAGTGTCCAGTAAATAACTGGACACATGATCATGATTCGGTTACCCTGCATCATGCCTCGAAGGACAGTTCCGCTCAGGTTGAGCGACGGCGATGCCGAACAGCTTCGGCAATGGCTTCCGGCGCCTGGAACACCCCAACCAGTGGCGCTTCGAAGCCGGATCGTTCTGGCCGCGGCCGAGGGTCAGTCCGAAAGTGCCAGCGCCCGGCAGTTAGGGACGAATCGCAAGACGGTCCGCTTGTGGCGCACCCGCTTCGCCGAGCAAGGGCTGCAGAGCTTGTGGGAGGTCGCGCCCGGGCGCGGGCGTAAGCCCACCTACGGACCGGAGAAGATCAAAGCCATTGTGGAGGCGACCCTGCAGACCAAGCCCCGGGGAATGACGCCGTGGAGTTGCCGACGAATGGCGAAAAGCCAAGGGGTGAGCAAGTCCACGATCAGCAACATCTGGCGCCGCCACCACCTCAAGCCGCATCGGAGCAAGACTTTCAAGCTGTCGCGCGACCCCAAGTTTCTGGAGAAATTGACCGAGGTGGGCGGCCTTTATCTGCATCCTCCGCCGCCGGCCGTCGTGCTCTGCGTGGAGGAGAAGCAAGCGTAGCGCAGACGTGTTCTTTACGTCTGCGGCTCTTTGGTGGGGATTCTTGAACGAACCGCGGACCTACAAATCAGGTCCGCGCTACCTCGCTTGGCGCGGCATCGGAACCAGGAGTTTTTGAGATTTCGGCGCCGTTTGGACCAAGAGTTTCCGGGCGAAGGGCCGTGGCATCTGGGGCTGGATAACTACGGCACGCCCAAGCATCCCCGCGTGCCAGCCTGGCGCCAACGGCCTCCGCGCTTCCTTCCCCATTTGGTGCCGACCCGTTCCCGTGGGCTCAAGCTGGTGGAGCGCTGGTTCGCCGAGTTGACCACCCAGAGCGTCCGTCGCGGGTCCTTCGCCAGCGTCGAAGATCTGGAAACACCATCCGAGAGTTCCTGGCAGCCTGGCATGAGATTCCCCATCCCTTCCTCTGGACAGCTACGGTCGAATCGATTCAGGAGAAACTCTCACGCGGCCGTCAGACCCTCGAACAGATACAGCCCGGCGGCACTCAGCCCCGCAGCCGAAAGCAGAAACTGTCCAGCTAATTCTTGGACACTACCCTAGCCCGGATTTCTCACTGCGCGGGGCGCGAGGCACGGGAATAATCAGGAAGGCCTTGTAACGGCGGGGCTAAAGCCCCGCCCTTCCAAACCCGTGGTGAGAAGAACGGGCTAGCGCTTTTGAGTCAAGCGAAGAGGAGCTTATTGAACTCGAGCAGGACGGGGATTCGTGATAAGTTGTACGCACCGAGGGCCCATAGCTCAGCTGGTCAGAGCCGCGGACTCATAATCCGTTGGTCGCAGGTTCGAATCCTGCTGGGCCCACCAATCCCTTCATGAACATTCGGAATTGTCCGCCTTCATTTCGCCCTGCTGCTCGAAGCCGCGTCTGACGCGGGTTCGGAGAGTATCCGCCCGCTGCTCGACGTCGACGGCTCCGCCAAATGTCGAGAACGAGTGTCCTGTGGACCCCAATAAAGGGATAGCTCAAAGGCCCCTTGTGACGCAGTGGTGAGGAGAATCGGTGGTAACGGAGAGTATTCGAGGGAAGTCGGGTTCACTGAGCCGTGGGGCGGGGGTTCGAATCCCATACGGCCTACCAACTTAACCACTTGTAAGCCAAGGCGTTGGGCTGGCTTATACTTTGCCCTCCGACTGCTCCTGATTTTCATTCTAGTGAAATTGTAGTGGAATGAATTCACCAATCCTCAGTTGCCGGGAGTTGCCAAACCGCATCTTAGGACGTCCGGGAATCCGGTTCCCTGAGCAGTGGCGGTCGGATTCGCCCTGCTTCGCATCATGTTCGTCTTCACCACTGACGTACCGGTCGATGTCTTTGGCGATCCACCAGAGTGTGCGGACCGAATTGTAGGACGGCATCGCCATCGAGTCTGCCAGCATCGTTTTACTTGAATCTATTTGCGGGCCGTTTAGCCAAGCTGTTACCCGAACTGTTCGCCTCCTTTGCCGCAGAGCCTCTCCGCGAAATGGTCTGCCGAGGATGGGTCCGTGCTTAGCTCCTCAGGCGGAGCGATGGAGTATCCGAAATCCGTGCTCGGACGGTGGTACCGGATCTTGCAGTCAGTACTCTAAGCAGCACCGATACAGGCGAACCGCGCTTCAGCACCCGTGGCACCGCCGTCTATCACAAGTGTACCTTGGGTCATGCCAATGGCTTCGCTGTCCATCTCGCCGGGATCGGCGCTGCTCTTAATGAACCTCACGCGGGATGTGCGGTGCGGTTAGCAAGGTCAAGTGGCGTCGGCCGCCCACGAGAGTTTTCGTTCGGGGCGCTCGCGCCCAGGAGCACTGCCCTACAGCGATAGCGTGTCAGGCGGCACGTAACGACCTAAACCATGCAGGATCGATGTCAAGGCCCAGGCCCGGGGCCGCGGGGAGGCGAACAATCCCTCCCCTCATTTGCATACCACCGATAACCGGGTCGAGCTTGTGTTCGGTGAATGCGTCGAGATCGGCAAAAAGGACATTCCGCTGTGAAGAAACGACGTGCGCTGCCGCGGTGAGAGCCACGCGCGTCTCGCTCATGCACCCCATCATGCATTTCATATTGGCGGCGTCGGCGATCTGGGCTATGCGCACGGCTTGCAGGATTCCGCCGGACTTCATCAGCTTGATATTGATCATGTCCGCGGCTTCGCGGCGCGCCACCTCGAGCGCATCCTGCGGGCTGTGGACCGATTCGTCGGCCATGATGGGAATCGGAGAGTTGTTGCGGACGAACTTCAGGCCGTCCCAGTCCCAATAGACGACCGGTTGTTCGCAGAACTGCACATCGTATTGGTCGAGTGCTTTCAGCACGCGCATGGCTTGGTTGGGCGTCCAGGCTTGGTTGGCGTCGATGCGAAGCTTGATGCTCTTCCCGACCTTTTCCCGGACGGCACGCAGGCGCTCAAGGTCGGCGTCCGGCGTCTCGCCCAATTTCACCTTTACGGTTCGAACCCCGCGGTCAACGATGGTCTGCGCCTTCTGGGCCATGATTTCCGGCTTGTCAAGGTAGACCGTGATGTCGTTCTCGAACGAATCGCGATAGTTGCCGAGCAGGCAGCACACCGGGCGTCCGGCCAACTTGCCACAGATATCCCAGATCGCCATCTCGATGGCGGCCTTGATGCCCGGCTGGCCCCTGGTGGCCGCGTCCATCTCGGTGGTGACCCGGGCGAGGTCGAACGGGTCTTTGCCCTTGACGATTTCAGCCAGGTCTTTCGCCGCCGCCACGTTGGTCGCCTGGCTGTCGCCGGTGATGGGTGGAAAAGGAGAAGATTCCCCCCACCCCACCAACCCGTCAGCCGTGCGGAGTCGGACGAGCACGTTCGCGGCCGACATGTTGCCCAAGGCAATACGCCTGACCTCCTTGGATTCCATGTTGAATGGATAGACCTCAAGATCGGCGAGGCGCGCTTGTTTGAGTATGGGGCTTGAGGCCTCCTTGGCTTCCGCCAGCGCCGGAGGAATACGTCCGAACAAACCCGGGCCCACCGCCGCGCCCGCGATGCTCTTCAGAAACCCTTTGCGTGTGATCTGCATGGAGACCGCCTCCTTGGATGGTTACCTGCTCCGGTCGGGGTCATTCTGTTTCGCACCCGCGGCCGACGAAATCGCCGAGTGCCTTGGACCCTAGTCTTTCTACTTTGCCGCGGCGGCGCTGGCTTTCTTCTCGGCGCCTTTATTCGCTTCATCAACCGTCGTCCGACGCTTGAAGACAACGCCCCCGACCTTTACCGCCGTTACTTTTCCGCTGGCGTCGCGCAGAAACGTGAAGTTTTCGTTGTCATACAATCCGCGGGTCGGATACCTGAAGACATCCTTCGCGACCGGCTCCAGCGGCTCGTATTCGTACCACTCGATGAGCGACGTTAGCTTCCCATCGCGTTCCGATAGGTAGAGGATGTTGTGGTCCCAGCCGTACTCGCCGATCAGTCTCTTCCACTCCTCCGGAAGCGAGGCGGCCTTGGCTTTCTCGGCGCGGTTGTAGACTTTGTTATTGAGCTTGATCCCGCCGCTTACCGGCTGCAGCTTCAGACCGTAACCGAGGCGGTCGTCCACAATAAGCGAGTCGCCGAGCTGCCGAAGCTTCATCTCATACCCGCCGCGGACGAAGTACAAATACAGGTCGTTCTTCTTCTGGATGAGGTCGAACGCTCCTTCACCCTCACCATAGCGGTCGGCGAGCTTGCGCAGCTGCTCGAGCAGGATCGGCTGCGTCACCGGGATTTCCGGCAGGAGCTTTCCCGTCTTGAGCGCAAGCATCAGGCGGAGCGCCTCGTTCGCCACGTGCGAGACCACGGGATTCGCACTATCCATCGTGGTAACGGTCACGGCGCCGATCTTGTCGTCGGGCAGCAATTCTATTTCCGTGGCAAATCCGTAAACCGCGCCGCCGTGGCCCACCAGCCGATGGCCGTCTAACTGGCCGAGGACGAACCCGATACCGAACTGCCGCGGCCCGCCGGCCTTGGGAAACTGCGGCGTCCACATCGCCGTCAGACTCTCCGGCTTAATCACCTGGCCATGCGGCCCGCGCCCACCCGCGAACAGCACGGACATGAACCGTCCCAAGTCGTTCACGCTGGAGTACATGCTCCCGGCCGGCGCCATCCCGAGTTGCCACTTCGGCGCTTCGAACACTTTCCCGGCGTAACTCCAGAGGTACGCTTTCGCCAGCTTAGCTTGGATCGCCGGTTCGGGCTCAAACGCGCTGTCTTCGAGCCCCATCGGTTTCAGCACCGCGTCTTTGAGATACGCGGTGAACGGCTTCTTCTCGATCACCTGCAGTACGTATCCCACGACGGCGATGCCGGCATTCGAGTACTTCACGCGCGTTTCCGGCGGGTAAACCAGCTCTTGACCGTTAAGGCTCTTCACCGTATCAGCCAGGCAAGGTTCCGTCGGATCGAAGTAGTGGCCCACCGGCGGTTCGCGCAGTAGACCGGCACGATGCGACATCAGCTGGCGCAGTGTGATCGGCTTGCCGAACTGGTTCTTCGGCTGGAACTCGGGGAGGTACGTGGAGACGGGCACGTCCAGGTCGACCTTTCCCTGCTCCACCAGTTGCATGATTCCGATATCCGTGAACAGCTTCGACACCGATCCAATACGATAAATTGTGTCCGCCGCCGCCGGCGTCTTTCGCTGCGGGTCGGCGTAGCCGAACCCTTTTGACCACACGATCTGTTGGTCGTCAACAAGGGCGATGGAAAAGGCCGGAAGCTGCTTGTCTTTCATTTCACGCTGAATGAACTGCTCCAGCGCCGCGGCCACTTTCGCGTAACGTTTCTGGGGAAGGACGTCCGGCCCAGCGGCGTAGGCCGCGCCCCAAGACAACACCCACAGCAGTGCGGTCACCGACTTCAGCGCCGGCCCCCCACGCGCACCCGGGCTTGTTCGCCTGCAGATGTTCATCGCTCGCCTCCTGAACTTCGTAACTTCGGGTCGCGGCGACCGGGGCGCCCGCCCGACATGGCCTTCGCGGCGGCCGGCATCTGCCCCGGCGTGCCCGGGACCACCAGCTTTGATCATTAATGAGCTCGGCGCTCAGAGCGCGCCGCGACAGCTTGCGAACCCCGGTCAATACCCAGACTCAGGTAAGGGCGCTTCCCGCCCGCGTGCCGTGACGGACTCCACGCCGGTGATGTGCCCGCCCCGCACGATTACCGCGTCATCGAAGTTGTTGGGCGTGGGACAGACGTGCCGCGGTACGAGATAGAGCATCTCTCTGATAGCCGGGACGACCGCGCCGGCGGGAACTTCGATGGGCAGGTGCTCCTCGCCGGGGGTGAGCGGTACCAGCTCAGGTCGGCCCAGCACCTCACCGTTCGGTAGGCCGCAATCGACCGACACGGTCTTGTGGCCAGCATCGCAGGTGACGATGTTTGGTGTCGGCTGACTGATGACGGTCGCCACGATTACCGCCGCCGGCGCCAACCCGTACGCTGCTGGCAGTTGCTTCAGGCTGGTCACGTCGTGGTAGATCAGGGTACCTGGCGAGACGCGATGCACGAAGCTGGCCTGCTTGAATCCTGCGTAGGACAACGCGCACGGCAGACCGGGCGTGCCAGACGTGATCGTCTCCTGAACCGGGAAGCCGCCCGGCGCGAAGGCGCTCGTGATCTCGAGGAGACGGGCATAGCCGCGGTGGGCGGCTCGCATACGAACCGCCACCGCCGGATAAATGGCCAGGGCGGGTGTAAGGATCCGTTCGGCGTCGAGAATACGGTGCATACCAAGTTTGTCCATTGCCGCGGAGACGCCAAGTGCCTCATGCTTCGGAATCGTTGTCAGGAAGACCTCGAGCGCGCCGAGGCTACTGTCCCTGCGGCGCCTTTCTGGTTCGGGCCGAGCCCTAAGCCTGGCCTAAAATGACGCGAGCCGATTCTGACCCCCCTCACGGCGCCGACTGTCGGCCTGACCAGGTCACACCATCCAACCGCGCGCGCCAGCGGAAGCCAGGCAGTCGCTGCGTCCCAGGCGAGCAGCCGGCACCACCCCGAACATTGTGTCGCACCGGAGGGTGCGACGCCTTTCAAACCCAGCGCGTGCGGCAGTCAAAAAAGCAGTTGACTTCTACAAAGCGTATGAAGTATCGAATACACCGCCGCCCTTTGCAATAGCTGATTGCCCCGGCAGTAAGCGAAGGCGAGGCCAGCGCGCCCCAGGGTGAGTTGAGCTGGCGGCTGACGCGCCAGAAGAAGGAGTCCAGATGACAGCTCGTCGTGGTTTCCTGAAGGGAGCAACCGCCGGATTGCTGGCGATGGCCCTGGGCTTACGTGATGGCTTCGCCCAAGTGGCCGGCAACACTTACAAATTCATCATGGGCAGCGGACCCGGCGCGGAGACGGTGATCAATGGCAAGAAGTGCCTCTACTTTGGCGGTACTGGATATTTTGGTTTTCAGACTCATCCCGAGGTGATCAAGGCAGCGCAAAAAGCGCTCGCGGAGTATGGCCTGCACTCGGCAACTTCCAGGAATATCTTCGGTAACAATCCCCTCTACCTGAGTTTGGAGAAGAAGGCGGCGGAGTTTTTCGGCACAGAAGACGCGATTTGTCTGGCCTCGGGATACCTCATCAATATTGCCGGCCTGCAAGCGCTCGTTCAGTTGAACCGCTTTGAGGCGATCTTCATGGACGAGACCGCCCATTACAGCATCGCAGACTTCATCTATGCCGTGCGCAAGCCGGTATTCAGTTACCGGCACGGCGATCCGGAGGACCTGAGCCGTCAACTGAAAGCGAACCTTAAAGCGGGCCAGCGGCCGCTGGTCGCGACCGACGGCATCTTCCCGACCTTCGGCAAGGTGGCGCCCATTCCGGAATACCTCAAGGCGATTGAACCCTACGACGGCAGCCTCTGGCTGGACGACTGCCATGCCATCGGGGTCCTGGGCGCGAACGGGCGCGGGACCTATGAGTACTACGGACTTGAGTCCAGCCGCTTGTTCTACGGGGGCACCCTGAGCAAGGCGGTGGGCGGCCATGGTGGCATCATCCCCGGCGCGCGCGCGTTCATCGATCCCATACGCGCGGGGCACGTCGTAAACGGCGCCAACGCTTCGCCTTCGGCGGCGGCCGCCGCGGCACTCACCGGCCTGCAGTTGATGATGACCCACCCCGAACTGAGGCAGACCCTGTGGCGCAATGCCCGCCTGCTGAAGAAGGGATTGCGCGACCTGGGTTTTGATCAGGACGATTCTCCCGTTCCGATCGCTGCCTGGGAACTGAAGAGCGCCGAGGACATGGACCGGGTCCAGGAGGAGTTGATGAAACGCGGGATCTCGATCCAGCGGACGCGTTACGTAGGGGCGGGAAAGAATGGAGCTCTCCGCGCGGTGGTGTTCGCCACGCACACGCCGGAGCAAATCAGCCGCCTACTGGGTGAGTTAAAGACGCTCGTTTGATTTTCGGAGACAGGACTGCCGAAGGCGGTCGTGCGGTCTGCCGGCCAGAGCCCAAGCAAAGGGCAGAAGGCGCCAAGGCCGTCTTTGGGGTTTTCTCTCACTTCCCCTAGCGCCGCTTCGATCCAGGTTTCCTGTCCAGAAAGCACAGTAACCTGCTGCCGGCAATCCTGTTTGCCCTTTGCGGAAACCCGCCGGTCGTGAGACCCGGTGGCCACGTCCGGGACAACCAGTCGTCTGCTGGCGGCCGTGCCACCGCTGGATGCCGGCTCGATGGCGCTCCATACGGGCGGCCTCCAGCAAGAAAAAGATCTTGGACAGGGACATCGCACCCTTACTGGGTCTGGAACGGTCCGGGGATGCTGATCAGGTCCGTACGCGTGTGGCCTCCTTCCGTAATGCGCGCCAAGGTGTAGACCGTGCCATCTTTGCTGACGGCGATGGAATTAACGTAAGTCGGCCGCTCACCGTTTTCATAGAAGATTGCGCCGTGGTCAATGTACTTGCGGGTTGGGATGTCGTAAGTGACCAAGTGGAGATCCTCGAGGCCCTTCGCTTCGCCCTTGGCGGTCGTGGCCTTGCCGGTGACTCGCTTCCCGTGCTCGTAAATCGGCCCGCCGGTGAGGTAGTAGATCGCGCGGTCGTCGGAACCGAGCGTGAAACCCAGATATCCGTAACTGAACTCGTCGTACATCCCACTGCGCTGGGAAGGTTCGGAGGTCAGGCGATCCAGAACCTCCACCCGCGGAATCCGCGGATCGAAGCGGAACAGGTATCCGGAGTTGCCGTGCACGCCATAGATCATTTTTTCGGGGGCATACCAGATGGTCTGCCGCCAGTTGTACCCCATGCTGCCGGGCGAAGTCGGGTCATAGCCGCCGAAGTAGTCTTTCTTCAAATTTTCCCCTTCGACCTTTTCGCTGGCATCCAGATCGTAGCGGTAACGAAAGATCCAGCCGTCTCCGGTTGTGTAGTAGACGGAGCCGTCAACCGGATCGACCCGGAGAGAACGGCAGAGCGTTCGGTAGGTAGGACCTTTGCCGGATTCGCCTTTCAGGGAAACCGGCCCGAGGTCTTTCAGTTCCTTCCTGGCTAGATCAAAACGAATGAAGTAGCCGAGCGGCCACGTGAGACCGTAAACCCGACCTCGCTGCGGGTCCATGGTCATGGCGATAATCCCTTCGCCGCGAGGCGCCAGGGCCAAATCGTCGAATTTTCCGCTGGCCATGTCATAGGCCAGAAAATGACCGCCCCGATAAGGCTGCCAGCCCGGCGGCGGAATTCCCGGCTTTTCCATGCCGTCGATGATGCTGTAATAGCCGATGTGCGCGGCGAAATAGAGCTTGCCGGCATGCTCCACGAAGTTCACATGGCTCTTGCCCTGGGAGATTACTTTCATTCCTTTCTCGCCGCACGCTTCCGTGAGATCGCCCAGGTGCTTGATGGTGCCCGTAGCCGGATCGTAGGAGTACATCTGGCCGGCGATGTTGTATTCCGCCGAGGAGAGGACGTAGTAGATCTTGCCATCACTGGCCGCCAGCATGCCGTTATACGTGTCGTGCGCCGACTCGAACCCCGAATTGAAGGTACGAGCGCGAAGAGTCCCGGGCTGCAAGAGAGGAGCAGGCGACGGCTCCCCCTCTTTCTTAGTACAGCCGGTGAGCATAACCAGAACTAGTCCTGCAAGGAAGTATCTCCCATACATGCGCATCATGATGAAAGCTCCTGTCGGGGAAGCAGGGTCGCGAGCAACGGTTCAGCGATCAGCTTCGCCAGGGTATTCGGACTGGACCGACCGCAGATTCCTGGGGCTGTACCTCACGGCTCCAGCCAACGGTCGAGAAACTTGTACGCCTGTTCCCTGATGTCGGGCGGGAAATCGTGGGCGCAGTCCGGGTGGACAGCGACCAGCCGGTCGCCGGCGTGAAAGAGCTGCACGTAAACCGGCAGCGCGGCGTTGACGCAGTCCTCCACGCCGGATACCTCAAAATTGTCGTCTTTGAGCGGCGCGTTGATAAACACCGGCCGCGGGGCGATGGCGCCCAGGATCTCGGTGAAGTCGAACGGCATCTTCTCCGGCGATTTTTGGTACATCGACGCAATCCGAGGCATGTAACCTTTGTGACTCCATCCTGTCAGGTCGCCCCCAAAGTACTTGGCAAAGGCGTTGAAACCGCAGCTCGTGACTACCACCCGGACCTGCGGTTCAAACGTCGCGAGGAACAGAGAGTTGTGCCCCCCGAGAGAATGGCCTATGACCCCGATGCGTTTAGGATCAACTTCAGGGAGTGATACAAGGAAATCGACTGCGCGGATGTGGTTGGAGATCCCCTTCATGGTGGCGCTGGCGTATCCCATCGCGTAAGGGTCCGCCTGGTAGTCCCCGAAGTTGGGGTAATCAGGCGCGAAGGCCACATAGCCGCGCTCGGCCAACTCTTTCGCGTAATGGAGGTTGGCCAGTCCCCCGATATCCGCCGGCTCTCCTTTGCCAATCCCCGTCGTCTGATGCAGGCACAAGACGGCCGCACTCCTCTTTGATCGCCGAGGTGGCAGAAACAGATAGGCCGGCACACGGTCGCCATCCTCGGAGACGAAGGTCAGTTTCTTCCGGATCAGTTGCCCCAACCGCGCTTGCTCGACGACGCGGACATCCAGCGGCCGCCCTTTCCTCCGAGGCAAGGGCCCCATGACTCGTTGCATGTTGGCCAGGATGTGGCGGCGCCGCATGGCCCAATCCGCGCGCGTTCTTACCGGATGCTGACGACCCTGCTGGTCGAGATAGTAGAGGAGATGGCTCTTTTCGGCATAGAAAGGAGGCTCCTCGGCGCGGCCAGGCAGCAGCGTGACCCCGACCAGCAGAATGGCATAGAGATACCTGGGTGTCGTCATACATATGTGACCGTTTTCCCGCCCTGCATTCCTGGAAGCTACGATTTGGCCAAGACCGCAGCGTGTTTCTGGATCTTCCGCACGGCCTCGGCAATTTGCTCCACATCCCTCTTGGGTCCGAGCATCATCGTTTGGAAGAACCAGACAGCTTCTTCGCAGAGCTTGTCGTTTTCCGGGCACTCATTGCGCTCGTGCCACTCCGCGATCTCTCGTCCGGAATAGATCGTCCGGTAGGCGCGGGAATTGAGCGCCTCCTTCAGGAAGGGTTCTTTGTTCAGCGGTGTGTAGCCGCCCGCGCAGGGAATCCCTTCCTTCGACAAGGCCTCCAAGAACCGCGCCCGCGGCAGATCGGCAAAGTGAGCCTTATCGTACCGGAGCATGTAAAGGTGATAGCCGTTCCGGGTGGTGCCCTCGTACATGCGGGCCGGAGAGATTCCCGGTATTTCGCGCAGCAGGCCCGTCAGATACTGGGCATTCTGTTCCCGCACCCGCGATTGCTCTTCCAGACGGGTCAGTTGTTGCAGCAGCAGTGCGGCCTGGAACTCTGTCATACGCAGGTTGGAGCCCTGCCGCGCGTAAGCAAACGTGGCACCCGCCGGGCCTCGGCCCGTGTTCTGGAAGCTCTTACAGAACTCGTGCAACCCCGAGTCGTTGGTCAGGATGGCGCCACCCTCCCCCGAATTCAGGTTCTTACTGGCCTGGAAGCTAAAGCAGCCCAGGTCGCCCAGAGTGCTGACCCGCCGTTTGCGCCACTCGCCGGTATGAGCCTGACACGCGTCCTCGATTACCGGCAGCTTATGCTTCTTAGCGACATCGAGAACTACGTCCATGTTCACCGGGTTACCACCGAGGTGCACTGGCATGATGCAGCGCGTTCGCGGGGTGAGCTTCGCCTCGATCTTGCCGGCATCGATCTGGAGGGTTTCCCGGTCGGAGTCAACGAACACGGGTAAGGCGTGTTGCATGAGAATGACACTCAGCGTGGCGACGAAAGTATAGGGAGAAAGAATAACCTCATCGCCGGGGCCGACCTCCAAAGCATTGAGAGAGGCGTAGAGAGCGGTGGTGCCGCAGGAGGTTACCACACAATATTTTGCCCCCAACGCTTTCGCCCACGTTTCCTCGAAGCGCGTGGCATAATGGCCGTTGGATGCCCGGCACCAATCCTTGCTGCGCAGCACTTCCATCCAGCCTTTTTCGTCGTTGTCTTTAATTACAGGCCAAGAAGGGAATGGTTCGGTCCTGACCGGTTTGCCGCCCAAAATGGCTGGCTTCCCGTTCGCAGAACTGGATTGGGCAGCAGGCGCAGAGGCGGACCCTGCAGCCAGTCCTAACCCCGCCGCCCCCGCAGAGACCGTACGGAGAAAATTCCGTCGCGTTAAATGATTATTCATATCTCCTCCTGAAGAATCCATAGAAGTCACGTGTGACGCCCAGCCTGCGAAGACTCTTTACTACGAAGCTTCGCTGCGCAGGCGCCGAACCAGCTCGTGCACTTTCCCGATGATCATTTCCTCCACCGTCGGCGCAAACGGGCCGGGTTGACCGTAATACACCATTGCACCCCCGCCCTCGTAGCCGCCTTCTTGCAAGACCCGCGACGACGGAATGTAGGCAAAGACATCATTGCAGTAGGCCACTACCCAGAGTTTTTCCGCGCCCAGTTCCTTTTTCAGACGCAAGTCGTAATCGACCACGACCTCGCCCGCCAGCGCGATCAACGCCAGGTCCTGGCCGAATTGCCAGACTTCGAGAGGATAAGGATACGCGGTGGGCAAATGGCCGTCGCGATCTAGAATCTGGAGCATCGCTTCGGCCCAGTTCCGATGGTACACGTCCTTGCTCTTGAGTTGGGCTTGTAACTCCTCGCGGCCAGGCGGCGTTGCGAAGGCGACCGGAAACTCTTCGTAAGCTGTCTTCAAGGGCCCGCGGACCGAGGGGAGCTCCCGGACCAACACCTTCTCCACCGCTGCCGCCAACTCCTCGCCGTGTTGGCGGGCGAGTTCGATCGTCCCGCGTGGATACGGGTTAGCGTCAGCACCGCAACCGGCGATAAAGAGTGCCGTGGCGCCCGGGTGATGGTTCTCCAACCACGCCTGCGCGAAGCCCGCATAATCGCCGTGAAATTGGTCGAAGTCTCTCCCGGTGGTGCAATGACAGGCGTAGCCAAAGACGACAGCCCGAAGCTTTCCATGCTTGTCATCTACTCGCAGCACCGGGACGTCGTGGTCCACCGGGCCTTCTTTGTTCACTCCGATGACCATCTCTTCATTCGTCCGCGGGCGGCGATTCATGGCAAAGCTGGCTTCGCCGTGTCCAAAGCGCAGACGGGCGGTTCGCAGGGATTTCAGCGATGCTCCGACGAGCTCAACAATCTTGTCCTCAAGTTCGCTCGTGTACGCTTCGACGCCGGCCCACTGCTGCGAGTTCATTGGATACATCAGCCCCAGCATCTTATCGACGACCGGGCCGCCGTGCGTGTGAGACGAACTCAGGAGCAACCGGTCGCGTGTTAGATGATGTTGTTTCTCTACCCGCTCGGCTATGTTATGGCTAACCACCGCGGGAAAACCCAGCAAGTCACTGGTCACCAAGACGGCTCGCTTGCCGGCGTGGTCTTCCAGTGCCAGGGCCTTGGCATAAAGCTCCTGAATTACCCCTTCGGAGGGCTTTGTG
>Ga0315284_10006322_pt1 | contig 16870 bp, 24 predicted proteins | sample YL17G09_16_MG_FD_203696 | JGI IMG/M metagenome (GOLD analysis project Ga0315284, IMG submission 203696) | Sediment microbial communities from Yellowstone Lake, YNP, Wyoming, USA - YL17G09_16 | ecosystem: Environmental > Aquatic > Freshwater > Lake > Sediment | place: USA: Wyoming | collected...
GCAGCTCGAACACCATCCTGCCTTCGACGGAGCTCCACGCCCACTGTTCGTCAATCGGGACGTCGGGAGCCCGCTGGCTCCAGACGTTCCCGTACGGGAACATAAGCAGCACGTACTCTTTTTTGGAGAAGTGAGGGTGCGGCGACGGGACGAACTCTTCTTTCCTCTTGATGGAGAGGAACACCCCGGGCGGAAGGACGACGCCCGAGGGCGTCGTGGTCACCCATCTCTTGATGGACATCCACTTCACTTCCGGCGTCTTCATCCCCGCCTTCTTCCGGCACGCGAGAGAACAGTTATATAGGGCAGACGGGGACAGGCCGCAGTCCCACGGCCGGAAACCGGCCGGGACGTCCCGGAACGAGTGCAAGGACTTGATGAACGGAATCCTGATGGCCTCGACGGCCTGCTGTACTTTGTCGAGCGTCTCAATATCCATCGGGAGAAACTCCAAACATGTCAGACGTGAAACCGGATGTCTTCTGCCTCACGGCGGAAGACGGCCAGCTCCTACACCCGGCAGTGCAAGCAACCGTACTGGCGAAGTACTCCAGGTCACCTCTCTCCGCGAGGGAAATCGTGAAGGGGCTCACGCCTGAGGAGGCCGACAGGTTCCAGGATAGGTGGGTCGTCGGATACGGCCATTCGAGCGTCGCGGAGCTCGCCACGCTGCCTGTCTGCTTCGAGGGCGTCTCGATCGTGGCGTCGAAGTTCCTCGAGTCCTTCCAGAGGCCCGGATATTCGGAGAAGAGCACCAGGTACCAGGTGTTCTCAAGGGACTCGTTCGTCACTCCGCCGGGGGCGCCGGCCACGATGAAGCAGTTCGCGTCAAGGATGTATGACGCGTACGAGAGCCTCCTCCCGAAGGTCGTCGAAAGGGTGGCCGGGCTGACCGGCAAGGACAAGGACGACAGGACGGTGAAGGCGCGCGCGTTCGACAACGTCCGGTACCTTCTTCCCGCCGGGACCGGCACGAACCTCGCATGGGTCGGGAACGCGCGGGACGTGCGCTACATGATCTCCGCCGCGAGGGGCTCATCGAACCCGGAGATCCGGGCGATCGGGGACGCGGCCGCGAGGGCGGTGTCGGACTTGTGCCCTGTGTTCGTGAGGGACGCGGACGCGGACGGCTTCGAGCCGCAGATCAAGTCGGTGGGGAAGACCAGCCCTAAGTTCGACTCGAGGAGCCCGAGCTGGTACGTCGACGTCCACAAGCCGTTCCTCCTTCCGGCGCCGGACCTCGTCCAGAAGTCGTTCGAGTCGTCCCTGGCCGACATGTACGGGATGAGCTGGACGGCGTTCTGCAAGCACATGGACACGAGGGGGAAGAGGGCGGTCCCGAAGGTGTTCCGGACCGTCCGGATCGCCTTCGAGATCATGATGGACTACGGGGCGTATAGGGACCTCCAGAGGCACCGGCGGTGCGAGCAGTATCCGGAGACCCTGACGCCCGACTACGGCTACTTGGTCCCGGACGACATCGCCGGGACAGAGCTCGAGGCCGAGTATAGGGCCGCCATGGACTCGCTGTCGTCCTATGTCGACGACGCGGTGGTCCATGACTCGGACCTGATGCAGTACATGGTCCCGCTCGGATACCTGCACAGGTCGATCTTCGAGATGGACCTGGCGGAGCTGTACTACCTGGTGGAGCTCAGGACCCAGCCGCAGGGGCACATCTCGTACAGGAGGGTGGCCTACGAGATGTTCACCGAGGCGAGGAACCTGTACCCGGACCTCCTCAAATGGTGCAGGGCCGTCCAGCCGGACGAGATAGGGGAGCACAGGTGACGAGGGGAGAGCCGCACGTCGTGACCATCGTCGGCCTCCTTCCCGCAGACCGGAAGGAGGCCATTGCCTCGTCCATCAGGCGCGGGGTGTCGGCGGCCCGCGTAGCACGGGCGAGGTCGGTGTTCAAAGGGTTGATCCCCCGGCTCGAGAAGCTGGGGATCACGGCTGAGACGATCGCGGCGGAGGTTACGGCAGCAGGGCGCGCTGAAGACAGATGAAGGCTATCATCTTTTCCGTGGTTGTCATGGCCTGCTCACAGCAGAAGGACTCCTCCGCCCATGCTATTCCCGTTGTCGCGCCGACGTGCTCGCCGAGTGTCATCGTCAAGTACGTTGACCTCGAAGCCGAACGGTTCAAGCGAGACCACGACTTCAGGACAGGAAAGAGAAGAGTATCAGCGATCTGCGAGACTGACTGGGTTCACTGGTCGGCAGTCGGCCAGGTAGACTGGTGCAAGGCCAAGGCATCGGAGTTCGACTGTGGGTACGACTCCTGGATGGATGCCTGGCCGCCCGCCGATGCCAGACCCTGGACTGCTGAAGGGTCATTCAAGACAGTAGGCGCCTGTTGTTTCGACGACCCGGCGAGCAAGTTCGACTGCGCATATATGAAGGAACGAGCCGGGTTTGCGCTGAGCTTACCGGGAGGATCCATAAAGTCGCATGTTACACCGTCTTCTGTGAAGACGGGCGAAGGGTCTGTCTATGACTCCGTCATCTCGGCCAGTGACTAATGAGCCACTGGATGATGGTCATGATAGCCGCAATAGCCCCGATCGGAATTGTGATCCTTCGCGACAGTCCGTCCCCGGCCTTCTTCGCCTGTGACGTGATCGCCACCCCGGCCTTGTCCGCCTGGGTGGTGATCGCCGCCACGGCGGTGTCTGTGGCCTTCCTCATGTGCTCTTCGAAGGCCGCCAGCCTCTGATCGTGAACGACGTCCGTCCCGATCAGCTTGAGTATCTCGGTCGTCTGGCCGGCCAGCTGCTCCTGGACGTCGGTCCTGAACGTCCTCATGGAGAAGCTGACCTCCATGGCCGCGTTCGCGGCCTTCGTGGCCGCACTGACCGCCCCCGCGATGTGCTCCCTCAGCTCCGCCTGCTCGTCCTTCAGCTCCGTGTAATGCCTGTTCAAGATGTCCATGGAGTCCTTCGTGAGCTCCTGGAAATCCGCAAGCCTGTTGAACAGGTCGTTGTAGCTGTTGGCCGTGTTCATCGCAGCGCACATGGACGCGAACTCGGGACCGGACTTCTTCGTCCGGTTCAGGAACTCGGCCTTGAACCAATGAATCGGTTGCTCACTCTTCACTCCCGAGAAGTACCACCAGGCGATTTCTCCGCTCGCGGTCTGGTGCGGCCAAATGTAGAACTTTGAAGTACGGCCTCGGGTGGCATCCGCTATGAAGCCGCTGAGAGCGTCGTGGAACTCCTCGGGAACCACGGCGTATATGGTGAGGGACTGGGCTTGGATGAGATCCATTCCGACCGTTGACAAGACGAACTCGTTCAACCACAGGACTCTGCCCGAGCCGAGGTCCAGCTCAAAGAAGCCCTTGTCCGTGAGGCTCTCCCCGAGGGACCTCATTGAGAGCGCGCTTGAAGAGTTCTTGTTGAGCATCTTGATCCTAGCGTTCGTCCCGTGGCGCCCCGCGGTAGCGTTCCGTATGGCCGGCGTCAACTATCTTCCGATGGAGTGTTCAAAGTGCAGGGTGGCCCACTCCTGTCCGAAGAAAGGATCCAGCCCGCTCACCCTCCCGGGTAATAAGAAAGCTCTATGCAGTCTGGTCGGGGGCTACGGCCGGACGCCTGTCAGGCAAGAGATCCTCGGCGAGGAGTCGCGGGAGGCTTCAGCGAAGAACGGGCCATGCCTCACCATCGCGGAGGTCCCCCGCCTGGACGAGGACTCAGGGCTTTTGATATATGAGCTGGAGAAGATCTTCTCCCAGCCAGTGCTGCACGAGCGGGAGACGGTCTCGGACCACATTAGCATGATGGTGCCGAAGTCCCCGTCCTAAGGCGGTAGAGTGCCCGGATGGGGACGAGCGACCCGCCCGAGGGCGAGATAACGATAGACCTTGGCAAATCCCCGTCGTCACGGCCGGGCCCGACCGGGACCATCAGCCTGAAGGTCAGGTCCTGGACTAACATCGTGGCCACCACTGCAGCGCTGGCCGCAGGGCTGGCCGCCTTCGCCAAGCCGCCCGACCACTCCGCGGCCAAAGCCTCGTACGAGGAGCTCAAGAAAGCCGTAGAGACGAACGCCTCGAACAACAAGCAGAACCATGAGGACATCGTGGCCCTCAGGAACTTCCTCGAGGGCTACGTGAAGGGAATGGCCGCCCCGACGGCGTCAAGCGCAGGCCCGGCGCCAACAGCAGCCAAGCCGGCGCCCCTGCCGGCCATGCACCCGGATCCGAAACCCCAATCCCTTCCGGACTTCGACAAGGTGATGAAGAAATGATGCTCCAGGGGCTCGTGCTGAACGGATATAGGCCGGCTCCCAAAGAGCTCTCAGACTCACACCCGAAGTTCGGAACCGTCAGGGACCGGATGGCCTCGAGGGCCGGGACTGACTACGAGGGGAAGGCGTCGGACCTGCGCGCGTTCTCGCCAAAGAGGCACAACCAGCTCCGGTCAAGCTCGTGCGTTGCCCAATCGACGATCCGAGCCGCCGAGCTGAAGAGAATTTACAAGATCTTCCTCGAAGGCCAGGCCAAGGGCCTCGACATTCCGTCCGCCCTGGCGGAGGCAAGGTCCGGGCACGTCGCGCTGTCGAGGCTCGCCCTGTACTTCCTCTCCCGCGAGCTCATGGAGCCACAGGAGACAGACCGGGACGACGGGACGTACGTGTCGTGCGCGGCGGAGGCGCTCAGGTCTTTCGGCGTCTGCCGTGAGGAGCAGGGAGGCCCGGGCGACCGTTCGTTCTGGCCGTTCGACCTCGGCGTCAACCCGGCCACGAAGAGGGAGAGGATCTACGACTCACCCCCGTGGATCGTCATGAGGGAGGCATACCTCCACAAGATCTCGGCGTGGTACAGGCTGGATTCGACCGGTGACAGCCGGGTGCGCGACGTCATCCTCGCGCTCGCCGCGGGGAACCCCGTGGTCTACGGGACAAGAGTCGACGGGCAGTGGCAGACATACGATGGGTCATCGCCGATCGGGACGATGACCGGAAAGGAGCTCGGAGGCCACGCGACCGTGCTCGAGGGGTGGGATCCAGCCAAACAGCTGTTCCTCGGGGAGAACTCCTGGGGTGAGGAGTGGGGCGTCGCCGGTCCGGACGGGACCGGCGGGTTCTACGAGATGACTCCGGAGAAGGTCGCCAGCAGCGAGTCCGACGACTTCGTCGTGATTCGCGGCGGATGGGAGTCATGGGCCGCTTAGAGTCTTGGACAAGATGAGATCACATCAACCAAAGCGTTCTAAGTGGATAATCACATGAAGTCATCGATCTTTGTGTTTGTTCTCACTGCTCTCGCGGCCGGATGCGGACCCAAGAAGCCGGTCGTCCACGTTCCGACGGACACGGAGGACTGCCCGGCGGCGTGCAAGCACCTGCGCGGGGAGGACGGATCCGGCCTCAACTGCGAAGAGGGGAAGCCGCTTCCGGACGGGACAACGTGCGAGAAGTTCTGCGCCGACACGCAGAATTCAGGGCACGCCCTGGTGCCGAGCTGCGTCGTGAGGATCACGAAGTGCTCGGACATGGACCACGTCGACGACTTCTGTCCGAAGAGCTAGGACTGCTGGGCGCGAAGCAGCCTGAGGACGGCCTGGTGCAGCTCCGGCTCCTTCTCCCTCAGCCTGGACAGCCTCATCCGGGCTCCCGGACTGGACGACGGCAGGTACACCTTGATGGTGCTCACGACGGTGAACGGCACGACGGACTGCTCCCCGTCATGGCTTACGGCGAACTCGAAATCCGTCAGCTGCTCCGGGCCGACTTCTGCGACCCAGACGCGGCCGATACCGTGCAGGTCCTCCAAGTAGGCATTCGGGAACGCCGCCCGCATCTGCGTCAGGTTCATGACGCCCTGCTGGGCGATGCGGACTGAGTCGTCAATCGTGTGAGGCGCCATTTCTACCTTCTTCAGCTGTTGGAGGGTGCGGGCTCTCATGGTGGCCGACATTACACCAGGGTACGGTTGTGGATGCCCGTACAACCATCAGAGATCCGCTGGGCGAGCTACCAGGCCTGCGAGGGCCCATTCTTCATCGGGAGGGTCAAGTACGCCCCTCCGCAGAGCCCGGACTTCCTCGACAAGTGCCTCCAGGTCCTGGCGGCCACTGAGGGCGGCAGGTACGACGCGATCAACATGTACGACACGTGCATCCTGACGGTCGGCATCATCCAGGTCTGCGAGGCGGTGTTCGAGTTCTCAAAGATGCTAGGGGCCTGCACGGGGGCGGGGCTCGGGACGATCCGGAGGATCCTGTCCCAGATGCCGGTCCCGGCGGACTTCCGCCAGAACGCCCAGGGCCAGTGGAGGTTCTTCTTCCTCGACGGACGCGGCGAGGTGGACTCGAAGGACAAGATGCGCACCATGTTCCTCGGCGGATCGTCGGGGCTGAAGGGCCAGTGGACGGACGAGCAGAAACAGCACGCCAGGGAGGTGGCGGCAGCCATGGCGTCGCTGTGGGAAGACCAGCCGATGCAGGACGGGCAGAGGGAGTACGTGAAGCCGCACCTCATGACCTACGTGCGCCCGGCGACGAAGGCGGCCCTGTTCTCCGACCCGGACGAGGACGGATACAAGGGGGCCCTGAAGGCGGCCATGATCTCGTACTCGGCGAACCTCCCCGCAGTGGCGGACAAGTTCTTCATGCTGGCGCGGGCCTCCGCGGACTGGGCGTCCATCGGGGAACGGGACAGGTTCGTGCGGGCGATGCAGCACGTGGTGTTCGATCCGAAGATCGGGATATGGCCGGGGAGGTACAGGGCGATCCGGCCTGCCCTCGAGTCGCTGTTCGGGGTGACAGTTCCGGCCCTGGAGGACCTCCAGGGGGCCATCCCGGCCCCGGACGCCGAATCCGCGGCGCTCAGCAGCCCTTCAGGAATTCAGAGTTTCCTGATCGGGCACGGGTACGACCTCGGGCCGGCCGGGGCGGACGGCGTTTTCGGACCGAAGACGAAGCTGGCCGTCGCGACCTTTCAGAAGTTTGTCGGACTGACGCCCGACGGGATGGTGGGCCCGAAGACGACCGCCGCTATGCTGGCGGTGCTTCAGAAGGATAAGTCCCTTCCAGGATCTTGAGGGCGTCCTCGTACTCGAGCCGCCTGAGGAGGGGGGCGGAGCGCAAGAGCCTGGAGAAGGCCGCCTCCTCCCAGAGCCTCTTCATGAGCGATGCGTTCATCTGCTCGAGCTCCTGCTGCTTGATGTGCTCGGACATCGCCCGCTCGCCGCAGTCCGCGATGAGCGATATGGCTTCACTGAGCTGGTCCACCGACGACGCTCTGTAGAACGCGACCTTCTCCCGGAGCTCGTCGCCAAGCTTCTTGGAGGAGTCACCGGGGTAAAGGTCGACGGTCAGGCGCAGCCCTGTGAAGAACATCACGTCGATGATGTGGTGCGGACCGGAGGGGCTCTTCACGAGCTTGATGTACTGGACGCCGATGCTCTTATCCTGAAGCTCGAAGATTGACTGGACGACCTGCGACGGCCGGACGCGCCCTCCGGCGCTCATGACGACATGATCGGGTCGACGACGTAGAACTCCTGGAGGACGAGGAGCGCCTGCTCGTACGACATCTTGTCGGAGACCCTGTGCTCAGTGAGGCAGTCCCTGAACACCCGCTCGGAGAGCCTCTTCATGAAGGCGTCCAGCTTGTCGTTCCCAGACGGTGGGACGAAGGCGCCCCGTTCTCCGAACGAGGCCACAACGTCGTTGGCGAACCCCCTGACGGCGTCCTCGACGAGCCTGCCGTGGCTCCCGGGGACGGAGTCGATGAGCAGCTTCGCGATGGCCGCCTCGTCCTCCCCTCCCCACAGGGAGGCCCTGTGCTGGGCGTTGACGGAGCCACCGCGCGCGGGGTTCTTGACCGACACCCACACGGACCAGGCGCCGCTCCCGACCTTGTCCTCCTCGATGCCAGCGTCCAAAATCAGGTAACCGCTCATTCTCGATCCTACGGGAGGGCCATGAAGATCTACGCCAGTAACGTCCACTATGGTTCAGGAAGTCAAGGATGGGCTAGGGAAGCTTTCGGACAGCGAGCTGCTCGAACTCCTGGACACGGTGTCCGACGAGGTAAAGCGCAGGAACAGCCTCATGGGCCCCGCGGCGCCATCTCTGGACAAGCAAGACATACAAGACGGGATCAAGGCCATCGTGGAGGCGATAGTCAAAGGTCGAGGTCCGGATATGCGATGATGGGCTCCTTCTCCAGCATGGAGACGTCGCCCTTGAGGGCCCTCATGATCCTGACGGCCGATTCCATCGCCTCGATGGTCTGATCCAGGGTCTCGGCACGGCAGTTGTGGGACCAGCTGTCCAGGTGGCGCCTCATGAGCGTCATGGCCTCATGGATCGAGGCCGTCGCCTCCTTCGGACCGAGGATCCTCACATCGTGGCCCGTGAAGTTGAAGAAAAGCCACTCGGGCTGCGGGCTCCCGTCGTGCGGCGCGTGGATGTAGGCCAGGTTCTTGGCGGCCAGGGTTCCGTCCGCACGGATGGAAGGATCATGGCGCACAGACCCGCGGAACTTGATCCACCTTCCGGGCGACAGACTCGGCGGCCCGGAGTGGTCGAAGAAGAACGCGAGCCTTCTGTGGAAGCACTCGACGGTCACCCGGAGCATGCTCCCGACCGGGGTGACGAACCTGACTCGGCCCTCGAGCCACGGGACTTCGTACGTCTTGAGCGGCATACGGCAGCGTACACCGGGACTTAGCGCAACAAGCCCATCAAAAAACCAGCGCTAGGCCCGGTCGCGTTCTTGTCAGGCCGCGCTAGCGAAATGGGAAAGACTCACATCCTTTGGAGCCCGGAGAGCGGGAGGTGCGGCCAGTGCGGGCTTGTCCACGCGCACGTCAGGCGGTTCACGTCGGACGGCGCGCAGACGATGTTCTGCCAAGGCTGCTGGGATGGGTTCATGGACGAGTGTAACGTCGCGTCTGGCACGTGGAAGACGGACGTCTCCCGGAGCTGGGTGGCGGACGTCGACCTGAGCCTCGAGTTCGAAGAGCAAGATGGAGCCTCACAAAGCGCTGGACGGTGGGATTGAGGAGCTGCGGCCGTCGCTCGGCGACGGCCCGAAGGCTTACTTCCTGAAGTCCTTGGCGTTCGCCAGGAAGTACTACGGGGACGAAGTCGACAGGATCTCCGGAGTCTCGCTCGACAGCGTGACCCCGGAGTTCTTCTTCCGCGAGTACGCGTGGGTCGTGCACGCCACCGGGTTCTCCGCCAAGGCCGTCGGAAAGTTCATGCCGAGGCTCATGAGGGCGTACGGGGAGTGGGGCCGGTGCGGGCGTGAGCCGTTCAAGAAGGTCATGGGCCGCGTGAGGCGCGTGTGCAACAACCCGCAGAAAGCGAAGGCCGTGCACTCCGTCGCGGTGAGGCTCTCGGCGGAGCTCCGCGACGCCCGGTGGGAGGATTGGCGCTCCGAGAACCTGTCGGACGTCGCCAAGCTCGGCGAGCTTCCGTACATAGGCAAGATCACGAGGTTCCACCTCGGGAGGAACGTCGGGCTCCTCGACTGCGTGAAGCCCGACCTGCACCTGGTCCGGATGGCGGAGCACTGGGGGTTCAAGGACTGCGAGTCCATGTGCCGCAAGATGCGGGAGGGGACGCACGACGAGGTCCCGCTCGGGATAGTGGACCTGGTCCTATGGTATGCGGCCTCGACGTTCGGCACGCTCGAGATCCGAAAGGAAGGGCAGAGGTGACGGTGCCATGCCCCGTGTGCACATGCCCAGTCGTAAGCGAACGGGAGTACAACGAAGGCATCACGCGCCTAGTGAACCCTAGCTACTCACAGATGTCCGGCGCAACGGCGGAGAGCATCCAGCTCGCCGGGTTCATGTGCACCGGGTGCGGGATACGGTTCAAGTTCCCTCCGCCGGACCTGGAGACGCTGCTGGTGCGCGGCGTGATGGAGTGCTGATCAGTAGAAGTCGCTGCGCTTGACCCCGTAGTACTTGTACGGATCCCTGGCGAGCGCGGCGGAGTCCGCGGCGGAGTCCATGAGGTCGCCACCCAACTCTTCCACGAACCGCTCCCCGACCGCCTCCGTGAGCCCCTCAACCACGTCCCCGAATTTGGACTCCCATAGAGTGTCGGACGCAGCGATGACGTCCTCCGGCCACTCCCTCCACAACTTCCCCTCGTACACCTTCCCCGCGAGGGTGAACACGACATCCTCGTTGAACTCCGCGTCGGACGTGTACGGGATCAGTTCGGCGTGATGGCCGTCCTCGTCCTCGTCCGAGTCAATCGCGTACCCCAGGACCCTGATGACCCCGGTCACCGAGTACGGGACGCCGCCGACGGTTCCGGACACCGAGTATGAGGCCTTCTCGTGCGCCGGGTCCGAGCCGTACTGGCTGTGGCGCGGGTGTCGGGGCTGGTCATCGTGCTCGAGCCTTCCATGGCTGGACGCGTCCACGGTCACGGGGACGGACGCGCTGCGTACCGTCGAGAGCACCCTCCCGGGCTTCCTGAACAGGGGCGGAAGGTCCTCGGAGACGAGCTTTCCCTCCTCGGACCCGGCCGGGGCCTTCGTCTCCGGGATGCCGTAGACGTCCCCGAGCCACAGGCTCGCGTCCCCGGGCTCGAACGCCCCCTCCGACTGGAGGCTCTTCACGACTGAGGACGGAACTCCGGCCTTGAGGAGGTCGTCCCAGCTCTTGGACTCGTCGAGCTGCTTGAACGAGACGTCCTTCCCGGTGTCGACGAAAAACCAGCCGCCCAGCGATCCGTCGGACTGCCAGTCGCCCTTCGTCCACGGGACGGCCTGGGCCCCGGCCGTGCGGGCGCCCTGCCGGTTCACGGCGTACTGGCTGAGGCCGATCCCGTGGGCCTTGAAGACCGGGCACTCGACTGTGTAGACGCCCTCCTCGGTGTACCGGATCGCGTCAGCAAAGTCCCTCACGCCCAGGACCTCCTTGGCGCGCCCCTCGCTGATCTCGATGGACGGAAGGGCGTGACCCCACTCGTTTCCGGACACCGCCTCCGACCACGCTGCCACCTGGTCGAGCTCCTCCCTCGAGAGGCCGTCCACTGAGAAAACGGCCCTCCCGGACTCGGGCTCGTCCCAGCTCATCAGCACGATGAAGCCCGTGCCAGGGGTTCTCTTGGCGGCGACACGCGCGGCAATCCGGAGTATGTCCATCCACCGGACCCGGCATAAAAGGCTGGGTTATGGTATCGTCCCGGATGGCCGTGGCCGAGCAGTACGTGAACACCTACGCACGGCCGCACCGGCTGTGCCTGCGGTGGTGGGCACACCCGTCCGTGATGATAGGCGGGAACGTCCTCCATGAGGCGGACTGGAAGCACCTCCGTGACGTATACGGGATCAGGTCCGTGCTGAACGTCGACCATATATCGGACGCCGGGAAGGGGATTCCGCTCCTGTCCGAGTGCCCAGTGCCGGACGACGGGAGCCCGATTCCGAAAGGGCTTGTCCGCCATGCCGTGAGCTTCGCGCGCATGTACCTTGGGATGGGGAAAATGTATGTGCACTGCCACTTGGGGGTGTCGCGCAGCCCGGCGTTCGCGTACGCCGTCCTCCGGTGGGTGTTCAACATGGGCAAGGAGGAAGCGCTGCGGGCGGTGCAAACGGGCGGCGGCGAGCTCGGCGAGAACTACGGGACCGATCCCAGGCAGAGGGCGTACATCGACTCCGTCGAGTCCGCACTCCACGTCTGACGTAAGTCGGGCCGGAAAGAGCGTAGCCGGGACGATGGTGCCGTCACCCAGGGAACTCCTAAGAATCGCAGCCCCGAACATCGGACTCGCCCTCCTGATCGCGGCGTGCACCATAGCGCAGGCCGCCTGGACGCTCTGGGCGATGAGGCATCCGGCGGCCGAGAGACCGTCGCTCGCGGCCGCCGCTCCGGAGCGACCGCCGCAGCCGCCGGCGGACGACGTGGGCCCCGCCAGGTTCACGTCCGTGCAAGTGCCGCACTGCCCCGGGTCCGTCACCGGGGACGAAACGTGCTCGGAAGGCGTTTCGTGCTCGTCGGTGAAGCCCGCAGGGCATAAGCTGATCCTGAGGAGCTACCGCGTCGCGGCCGGCGAACAAGGCCCGGTGCTCGTGTGCGAATGGGCGGAGGACAGATGATGTACGGTCCGCCGATGCCCAAGCACATCATGGTCTGCGTGAGCGGCTTTTCGGGGGCGGGGAAGGACGAGTTCGCCGCCCGACTCGTGAAGGGGTTTGACGCAGTCCAGACTGGGCTAGCGGATCCGGCGAAGCGGCATATGGCGGACGTCTACGGCTTCACGGAGCAGCAGCTCTTCGGACCAAGCAAATTCAGGAACGCCGGCGACCTCAGGTTCCCGAAGAACACGTTCCGGGAGGTTGGGCTATCGAGGTGGGAGGGTCCTCTCCCGACCCCGGACGACGGGCTGTTCGGAAAGCTCGATCCGGAGGAGCGCTGGTGGTGGTACGACGGAAGGGGGTCAGAGGTCTCGTTCGGCGCGGGCATCACACCGCGCCCAGCGCTCTCGCCGTACCTCCCGGTCAATCTCGGAAGGGCGAAAATCTTCGTGAAGGAGGGGGAACCCATGTTCTGGCTCTCCCCGAGGGAGTCGCTGCAGCTGTACTGCGAGCTGATGAACAACCTCGACATCAACACGTGGATTCGGAAAGGGGTCGAGGACCAGATCTTCCTGGCTTCGGGCAGATACGGCTACAGCCGCATGGGCGGCGTCGTCAGGTCGGACCAGGACTGGACCGAGGGGATGGACCGGGTCGTCACGTGCTTCGCGGACTTCCGCCACATCCACGAGGTCCGCTATGTGAAGCAGTTCAGGAGCCTCGTCCCGTTCACGCCCGTGACGGTCCGCGTGAAGAGGCCGAGCGTCCCGACGCCGCCGTACGCGCACCGGTCGGAGACCGAGCAGGTCCGGATCAGGGACGCCGCGTTCGACTTCGTCGTGGACAACGACTCGACCGTAGAAGCCCTGCACGCCAAGGCCGACGAGATAGTGGAGGCCGCGTCGCACCGACTGTGGGCTCCGAAGCCGTGGAGCGACGACTACGTGCTGGCGCACCGTCAGCCTGAAGAGGGGTACGCGCCGTGATCGACAAGATGAAGCTCGCAATGGTGACCGACGTGTTCTTCCACGCGTCGTGTCCGGACGGGACCGCCGCAGCGATGATCGTGGCGGACACGTTCGCCGGAATGGAGTGGGCGGCTGAGTTCCACCCGGTCCAATACGACACGGACTTCCACAACAAGCTCCAGCCGGGCCCGGGGCAGCTGTTCGTGGACATCACGCCTCCAGTATCGAGATGGGAGGAATGGAAGGGGTTCGACCCCATCGTCCTGGACCACCACGAGACGTCAATGCCGGCAGTGGAGGGCCTCGGGGGCGTGTACGCGACGAACGAGAGCCACTCCGGGGCAAAGCTCGCCTACGAGAACGTGGCGGTCCCCCTGATGGGCGGGACCGACGAGTGGAGGCGGTTCGCCGAGGTCGCGATGATCAGGGACACGTGGAAGAAAAGCCACCCGCTGTGGAAGGAGGCCTGCGCCCAGGCCTACGCCCTGTCCACGTTCGGATCGGAGAAGCTGATCGAGCAGGTGAAGCAGGGGACCTTCAGGCACGCCTTGCTCAAGGACCTCGGGGACGTCCTCTTCGGCGCCAACGACCGGAAGGCGAAGCTGATCGCCAGCGGCGCGATCCACGACCACTTCTCCGCCCCGGGAGGCGAGTACAAGATGGCCGTCTTCAACTGCACGGAGAAGATCCTGTCGGACGCGGCGAACGAGCTGCTGGACAGGGGCGCGGACGTCGCGGTCGGGTTCTTCTTCCTGCACGAGGACGGGGTAACGAAGGCTGCCGTGTCCGTCAGGACGAACGGGAGGGTCTCGGCGCGCAGGATCGCAGAGCGCAACGGCGGCGGCGGACACGACAAGGCCGCAGGGTTCACGATCCCGCAGGCGGGGACGATTTCGCCGCTCGCCGTCGCGGCCGTGATCAGGGACTCGGTCGTGGCCGTCGCGGGCTAGGCCTCCTATCCGCGGCCCTGGACGATGAGGCTCATCGTCGCGGCAGCCGTCACGCCCGAGGACGTCAAAAGGTACTTCACCGGGCACTGGAGGACGTCGGTCAGGAAGGGCGGCCTGATCGTCGCAGAGTCGAAGAACTACCTGGTCGAGCTCCATCCGAAGTCCGCCGTGTTCGCGGTGAGGATCGAGGCCCACGACGACCCGTCGGACTCCGACGAGGGCGTGACGGACGACCCGGCCAAGTTCATCACGGACTTCCTCAAGACGGGGACGGCGGGCGACGAGGTATTCGGGAAGATGGCGGGCCTCATCCGCAGGTCCGCCGGCCTCGGGCCGCGCGAGCTCGCGGGCGTGCTCAGGTTCCTGGCGGACGAGGCGGAGTCCGGCCGCCTGGGCCGCAGGGCGGCGGCGATGGCGGTGCGGCGCGCCGCGGCGCTCGCGGGAGCCCCCGCGCCCCGGACCGCGTCGGACCAGGGGCCCGCGGAGCTCAAGGAGATGGCCGGCCTCCAGGCGAAGATGAAGGAGAAGGGCTGGCGGTCGAAGGTCGGACAGGACGACCGGGACCTCCCCGAGATGACCGTCGACGTCGCCGGGGTCTACGAGGCCAAGGTGAGCGTGCACGGCCTGATGTGGGGGCACTTCTTCCAGGTCCAGGGCCGCGACGACGTCGTCGACGAGGGCGTGACGGACGACCCCATCGAGGCGTTCCGCGCGTGGCGCAAGAGCAAGAAGGTCCAGGAGGTCAGGGCGGAGCAGGAGTCCAAGGCGGGCGGCCACCCGAGGCCGGAGGACAAGGGGACAGAGCCGGCGCCGGAGCCGGAGGGGTCGGAGGAGAGGACGGAGCCCGCGCCGGAGGAAGCGAAGGCCGAGCCGGAGGAGAAGACGGTCCCCCCTCCGAAGAAGAAGAAGCCCGCGGAGGCGGCAGAATAGCCGTAAGTCCGCGGGGGCCCTCCGTAGGGCCGCCCATGAGGCAAAAGCCGCTGGCGCCGGGATGGGACATGGCGGGAGGGGTCGCGTGGACGGTCGAGGACGGCCTCCTCAGCCTGAGCATGGACGTCGACCGGGTCACGGCGGTGGTCGACGAGCTGAGGCGCGCCGCGAGGGGGCTCCTCTCGGACGAGGCGCCGACGGCCGGGCACTTCGACAGCGTCCACAGGTCCTCCAGGATCTGCTGGGAGCTCCTCGAGCGCGGGACGGCCTCCTCGCTGGACGCGGGGGACTGCGAGGTCCTCTACGGCGTCCGGCAGCTGGAGTCGGTGGAGTGGGTGTTCCTGATCCTGAACCGGGTGCGGGGACGGCTGGCCAGGGCCGGGACGACGCCGGAGACCGGGGACCGCTACGCGAAGTCGGTCTCCACGGTCATGCAGTCGTGACTTAAAGGGTGTAGGCCCCCGCGACCGCGTTCGACACCTGCCCGTCCAGGAAGTTCGGGTCGCCAGAGTAGGACGCGGTGACGCTGTACGCGCCGTTGGCGTCGGACGTGAAGGACGAGTTCGCCACGCCGGCCACGACGGGGGCCGTGGCCAGGGCCCCGCGGAGGGAGTCGGTGAAGGTGACGGTCCCGGACGCCGGCGTGGCCGGGTTCGGGACGGGGGTGCACGCGCAGCTGACGAGGACGAGCCCGGCGGGCCCGGCGGCCGGGAGGAGCGCGGACTGGACCATCGTGAGCGAGGCCTTCGTGACCGTGAGCGGCGCCGCGGGGGCGTCCCCGGGCAGGAAGCCCACATCGCCGGGATAGTGGACGCTCACGGCGTACGCAACCGGGGCCGGGATGTTCCCCCCGCCGTAGACGGGCGGAAGGACGCCCGTGACGTCAAGGCTGTACGTCCCGGCGACGAGCGGGGCCGTCCCGAGGACGACGGGCGGGCTGAGGCCGGCCGCGGCGGAGATTTGGACGGCCCCGGTCGGCGTGCCGGCGCCGGCGGTCACGGTCCCGGTGACGGCGGTCCCGCCGCCGTACACGGCGGACGATATCGGCGAGACCCCGTCGGTGATCACGGTGGCAACGGCGACGGCCTGGGCGGGAAGGGTGACCAGGACCGCGGCCGGGGCAGACGGCGGGGACGCCAGGAAGGGGGCGGACCCAGAGTACACGGCGGTGACAGAGTGGGCGCCGGGCGGCAGGACGATCCCGGAGGCGGTGGCGGACCCGCCCGTGACCGGGGCGGTGCCGACGGAGCTGCCGTCGGAGAAGAACTCCACAGTCCCGCCGGCGGGGACGCCGTACGCGGAGGACACGGTGGCGACGGCGCTGATGGGGAGGCCGGACAGGACGGTGTTCGGCGACGGCGCCACGGCCACGGACGTCTCCGGCGTCGGCACGGGCGACGCCCACGCGCGCGGGGGGAGGCCGCCGGTGCTCGACGGCGGGCCGGTGAAGGCCCACGGGGCGCCGCCGGACGCCTGGATCCGGCGGGCCTCGGCGATCGCGGACTCCACGTCCGGGGCCTCGACGTCGACGGACGCGGACACGGGGGCGGACGCGATCAGCGAGACGCGGAACATCGCCATCCCGGACGCTACCCCATAGCAAGCCCACCGCGCGGCTCCAGGTCGACGGAGAGGCCCGGATCGAAGGACGGATTCTCCTCATGGCCGGCGTATCCGAACGGGTTGCACAAGATTCGCGACGCGCCGGCGCGCTCGTCCACAGAGTCGTGCGTGTGGCCGTGGATCCAGAGGGGCGACGCCCCGGACTCGACGAGGTCCTGAAGGCCGGGCTGCAGAAAGTAGGCGTTCAGCGCGGCCCCGCGCCAGCGCGGGGCGACGGAGGCGGGGTGCGGCAGGTAGTGCGTCAGGACCAGGTCGGGGCGCACGGACTCCACGGAGGACCTCAGGAGCCGCTCGTCCCTGCGCCAGGCGTCGGCGACGAACGGGCGCAGGCCGCGGATCTGGC
>Ga0315284_10006323_pt1 | contig 16869 bp, 15 predicted proteins | sample YL17G09_16_MG_FD_203696 | JGI IMG/M metagenome (GOLD analysis project Ga0315284, IMG submission 203696) | Sediment microbial communities from Yellowstone Lake, YNP, Wyoming, USA - YL17G09_16 | ecosystem: Environmental > Aquatic > Freshwater > Lake > Sediment | place: USA: Wyoming | collected...
TGGAGAACCGGCTGGCCCCATAGTACTGGCTCACGAGGAGTATTCCCTCTGTGTGGATAGTACGCAGCCGGGTCAGGACACGGTTTATATTTCAAACCGCGGCTTGGTTAATGGTTTACCTGTAGGCTTTGTCGTGGTGGGCGAGCCTTTTGAAGGTTATTGTGTCTCCTGCGACCTGGAATGTGAGGACGAAGCTTCCTGCATGCACCCGTTTGTAGTCGGACATGTTTCCCCTCAGGTTTTTGAAGTGTTCGACGGAGGCGCAATCGAGCAGGGAGATTTGGGCGATCTTCTTTTGCACTTGGGCGAAGATGACGGGGTCTTTGCGTTTGAGTTTTCCGAGGGTTTGCTCGAATTCTTCGGAGAGGCGGATGTTCATAGTCCTTCGCACCATTTGTTGAATTCCTCAAGGGTCATCGGTTTGCCGGCTTTCTCGCATCTTGCCTTTTTCAGTTCCTTTACGAACTCCTCCCTCAGAGGCAGTTCGTCTACCGGATGCCAGTCTATCTGTTCGCAGAATTTATTGTCTTCTTCGTTTAGTTTGCGTGTTTTCACGTATCTCTCGAATATCTCTCTTTTAAGCGCTTCCTCTCTTCCGGCCTCGGACCAGTTCACCCAGGGAAACCTTTCCAGCCGCTGCTTTAGCCCGGCTTCGAACGAGACTGCGATGCAGGCCATTTATATCTCACCTCTTGCGTGTAATTCCTCCAGTCTCTCAAGCTTCCTGATTATGCCCTGCTTGAACACTTCAGGCCAGTTTATGTCCGGCCTCTCGTCCATCCGCTTCTTCAGGTTGTCGGGTATGGAAAAGGTCGTCCTAACCACGCCTTCCTTGTTGCGTTCTTTCAATACAAACACCTCAGAATTATACAATTGTATATGTTTATATGATTACATAAATAAAAACAAAAGAATAAGATACAACCTCACGAAGGTCACGGACGTATACCAGAAGTTAAGGGAAGACCCCCGCAAGGACTATTACTTCCTGACCGAGGATAAGAAGCTCCTGAAGGTAACTAAAATAGAGAAGACGCACTATTCTGGCAGGATTTACGACGTAGACGTCCCCAACGACGTGATACTGGTCAGGAGGAGCGGCGGCACGGCGGTCTGGAGCGGGAACTCGAACACGAAGGCGATGGACATCTCGAAGTACGGCAACAACGCAACTTTCAAGGGCTCGGGGGAGCCTAACTGGACTGTGTCCGGGAGGTTCGGCTCGGCTTTGCAGTTCGACGGCGTGGACGACAACGTCTCTGTTCCGGATTCTGCGAGCCTTGATGTTGCGGGGAATATCACGGTCATGGCGTGGGCGAAGGATCCTGCAAGCTGGTGGAATGGCTCTTGGAGTTATAGGCGGCAGGTGAATGTGTCCAATGTCGCGGACAACCTCACCGATTATCAGGTCAATGTTTCCCTGAATGCGACTCCGTTGTATCTGGCTGGGAAGTTGAATTCGACCTGTAAGGACATAAGGTTCACGTACTACAACGCCACCACGGGGACGGAGACTCCTTTGAATTTCTGGACCGAGAACTGTACCACGAACAGTAATGCGACTTTGTCGTGGTTTTGGGTGAACGTGACTTATCTGCAGAACAACACGAACACGACGGTCTACATGTACTACGGCAATCCTAGCGCGGCTTCCGCGAGCAACGGGACGAACACGTTCTATTTCATAGACGATTTCGAGGACGGCGACTATAACGGTTGGTCGCAGTACCAGGCGTCCGGGGGCTGTTCTTACACCCCGAGCATCGAATCCGGGAGCAACTCTGTTTATGCATTATACCTCCATGCATGCGAAACTGGTAGTAACTGGGTCAACTATTCATACAACCAATCGCTTTCTTTGGCTTCGGGCCAGTACCGGCTCGTATCTCTTTCCTATGATTATGTTGGGAATTCACAATACTGGCATGAGGGGGATGTTGAGGCTAATGGAAGCGCGAACATTACCTGGCTGAAAACCAACGGCTGGCAGAGGAAGGAAAAGAACGTTTCCCTGGCGCCGGGTTCCAACATCATAATAAGGACAAGGACGGCGGATACGCACAGCTGCGCTTTATGCGACTGCTGCGGGTTTATATTAACAGACTTCGTCCTCGTAGCAAAACATGCATCTCCCGTGCCGGTGTTCTTGATGGGTGGCGAGGAGCAGCCGCCGAAGGCGATTCTCTCGAAGGAAGGCGCGTATTCCCTGAAGATGAGTTATAGCGGTTCGACGCTCTACGGCGGGATAAACGGCAATGAGGCTTCGGCTGCGGTCTCGACCCCGGAATCATGGCATCATTACGCCATGACCTATAACTCTTCAAGAATTGCGTTGTATATCGACGGCATGTATGCAGGCGGCGCAATCGACGAGGTTCGTGTATATAGCCGTTCCTTGTCCGCTCAGGAGGTCTGGCTGCATTACCAGACCGAGTTTGCGAAGTATAATTCTACGACGTATCGTTTCTACAGCAACGTGACTAATCTGTCCGACGGGACTTATACTTATTATGGTTGGGCTAATGATTCCGTGGGTAATTGGGCGTATACGAGCACGTATACTGCGGGCAGTCCGAGGTATTTGTTCGTGGACTGGCATGCGCCCGTCGTCTCTCTTGCCAGCCCGGGCAATAACACGGCGTGGACCGCGGTGGGTAATCTTTCCTTCACCTACAACGTCTCGGATTATTCCTCGATCAGCTTCTGTAATCTGTCGTTTAACGGCGTCGTGAATCAGTCTGTGTTGTCGGTCGCGAAGGACGTGAATCAGTCGTTTAATGTTTCCCTGCCTAATGGTTTGTATAATTGGAGCGTGAACTGTACCGACGCTGAAGGATTCAACGGCTTTTCCGGCGTGTTTAGTCTGACAGTCGATACCATAGTGCCGGCCCTTAACTTCACGTCTCCGACCGAGGAGAACGGAACGACCATCACGAGGAATTGGACGCAGGCGAACATCTCGATAAACGAGCCGAACCTCGATACTTTCAAGTTCAACTGGAACGGGACGAATTACTCGATATACGACGACTCGCTGGTGCTGGCGCTGAACTTCAACAATAATTCAGCCATCGGCGAGTGTTTCGATAATGAGACCGAGGTCTACACGGACGGTGGATGGAAGTATTTCCAGGATTTGAATCGGTCTGAGAAGGTTTTGACGCTGAACCAGAAGACCCTCGAGCCGGAGTGGCAGGCTCCGACGGCGTGGGAGACGTTTGACAACGACCGCGAGATGTATAATATTTCTTTGGAGGATGGTTCGTCTCTGCTTGTGAGTCCGGAGCATCGGGTTTACGGTTCTTTTGGCGTCGTTATCAGTCCGAGTTTTTGCAGCAGTTCTTTTGTGTCTAATACTTCTACCGTGTTTTGTTTCTTGAGCGGCTGGTCATGCGACCAGATGGGGCAACAGTGCTTTAGTGACAGCGCGAAATATTCTACGTCATCGGGGTCTGGAGTAATCTCCCTCGCATCCTTCAAGAACTCCTTTATCTCCGAAAGCGGCGCTATTTTGACTTGCAGCCTTACTGCGAAGAATTCCGATCGAAGGTCTCTTTCCGACAGGCGTGTTTTGGAGATGATATCCGGCCAGTACTTCCCTATCTCAAGCAGTGCGTATTCGGGTGCGATAGGCGTTATTTTGTCAGAGAAGAATAGCTTGTGCTTGCTTCCTTTGGCTATGAGGAGTGATATGAGTACGTTGGCATCCACTACGACAAGCATTTCTACACCAGGCCGGCTTTCCTAAGCTGCTCGAACCTGCCCTTCTTGATCTTGCGGCCAAGCTCTACCGCGAACTTGTCAGCTTCCTCCTCGGAAAGCCTGCTTTTGGATGCGATCGCCTCGACAAAGGACCTCCTGAATTCAGCAGACCTTTCAAGCTTTAACTGGAATGCGCGCAGTTTAATAGCCTCTAATGCCACGGCAGCCCAGTTTTCCGGGAATTCCTTGATGTCTTTCTCCAAGTCTTTGGGTATGTTCACAACAAACTCAGACACTCTATTTACCTCCAATAATAATATAGAACAATATAGCTATTTAAATGATTACAACCTCACGAAGGTCACGGACGTATACCAGAGACTACGGGAAAACCCAAGCCAGGAATACTACTTCCTCTCCGAAGACAAAAAACCGATAAAGGTAACGGACATAGAGAAAACCCGCTACGCCGGAAAGATATACGACGTCGACGTCCCCAACGACGTGATACTGGTCAGGAGGGGCGGCAGCACGGCGGTCTGGAGCGGGAACTCGAACACGAAGGCGGCGGATTCTTCGAAGTACGGGAATAACGGGACGGTTTACGGCGGCGCGGTGTGGAATTCTTCGGGCCGGTTCGGGGGCGCGTACAGTTTCGACGGCGTGGACGACTACGTGGGCGTGCCTGACAGCGGGAGCCTCAACTTCAACGACAAGATTACGCTCGCGGCCTGGGCGAACCTGCAGCCGGCCGGGGTGCTGAACATATCCACAGGGTATTATCATTCATGCGCTCTCCTGTCCGGCGGCTCGGTCATCTGCTGGGGCAGGAACTATTATGGTCAGCTTGGCGACGGCACCAACACCGTCGACAGCAAGATGCCTGTTCCGGTCAGCGGAGGCAACGTCTTCTCCCAAATAAGCCTTGGAGGATCTCATTCCTGCGGTGTTTTGTTTAATGGTTCTGTTTTGTGCTGGGGCCTTAACAACTATGGTGAGTTGGGCAACGGCAACACCTCTTCTATGTATTATCCTGTGGCTCTTTTTGGTATCTACAACTTTTCGAGCGTTGTTGCGGGAGAATCTCATTCCTGCGGGCGTTTGCTTAATGGTTCTGTTATGTGCTGGGGCGATGATACTTATGGCCAGCTTGGCAACGGCAACACCTCTTATATGTCTTATCCTGTGGCTCTTTCCGGTGTCTACAACTTTTCGAGCGTGGGTCTTGGACTTTATCATTCCTGTGGTGTTTTGTTTAATGGTTCTGTTTTGTGCTGGGGCCTTAACAACTATGGTGAGTTGGGCAACGGCAACACCTCTTCTATGTATTATCCTGTGGCTCTTTCCGGTGTCTACAACTTTTCGAGCGTAAGTGCTGGAGACTATCATTCCTGCGGTGTTTTGCTTAATGGTTTTGTTTTGTGCTGGGGCAGAAATGATTATGGGGAGCTGGGGCTGGAGCCGAACCTGTATTCCCCCGCCGAGGCGTTGGCCGGGATGGTCTTGGGCCGGTCTTCGGACACCTGGGGCCTGGCCTCGACCTTCGGCCGGGGCGTCGTCGCATTCATGGGGTCCTTGGATCACAACACCGTGCGTTACGATGCGTCCGGGGGCTGGCGTCATCTGGTTTTGACCTACGACCAGGGTTCTTCTTTGTGGCTGTATGTTGACGGGTTGGAGGTGGGAAGCTCTGTTCCGCGGCTCAGCGTATACAATCAGCAGACGGATGTTTTGGTGGGCAGGTGTACTGGCTCATCTGTTGACGAGGTCAGGGTATGGAACCGCGCCCTGTCTGCGCAGGAGGTCTGGCTGCATTATCAGTCGGAGTTTGTGAAATACAATTCGACGGAGTATCGCTTCTACAGTAATCTGACGAACTTGACGTCAGGCATGTATACTTACTACGGTTGGGCTAACGACTCGGTAGGGACTCCGCCTATACGAATACATATACTGCGTCTAGTCCGCGTTATCTGAACGTGAATGTCGGGCCGTCGGTGAGCCGTGTCGTGGTCAACGATTCTGACGGCGGCAGTATTCAGTTGTCTGTGAACGATGACCGGGTGGTCTTCTGTAATGCTACTGTGTCTGATTCTGATGGTTGGCAGGACGTGTTTTCTTCTGGAAGCGTGAATGCTACGCTGCATCATCAGAGCAGCAGCGCGGGTGTTGGAGACGACAAGAACTTGCATTACACGAACACCAGTTGTGGTTATACTGGTGCCAGCGGTACTACGGCGACTGCTGTCTGTGCTTTTACTTTGGAGCATGAGGCGTTGAACGGTACTTGGACTTGCACGGTAACTGCCAAGGATTCGTTGGGCAACACGGCGTCTTCTACTGGTACGAATTCCGTGGATCAGCTGGTCGCGGTGGAAATATCCGAGTCTTGGATTCATTTCGGCGTCATGGGTCTGGGTTCGTCGAGCAGCGTCGCGAATTCGACGAATGTCACGAACAAGGGTAATGTGGTGATAGACATCCAGGTGAAGGGGGATACTGATTTGTCCTGCGCGCTCGGGACGCTGGGTGTCGGCAACATAAGCTACAACGTCTCTTCCGGAGGCTATGATACGATGTCGTCAAAGCGGCTTTCTACCGACTGGCAGAGCGAGACCGCGTTCGATCTCGGCATCGAAGGGGTGGCGACGGCGGAAGACGTTAATTCGACCAAGAACGAGTACTGGACCATCAATGTTCCGTCTACAGGCGTTCGAGGGGTGTGCAACAACACGGTAACGGTTGCCGCAGTCATCGGCTGAGACTTTTGAGACGGACGGGTTTATCGGATGGTTAAGGACCGCATTAGGTTCTTATCTGATCCTGCTTCCGGCAGGGGTTTCTTTTTCTGTCGTCAGTATTACGGCTTTCCCGTCGACGTCTGCTGCGAGGAGCATTCCTTCGGACTTCTGGCCGCGTAGTTCCGCAGGCTTCAGGTTTGCGACAACTATCACTTCTTTTCCGAGGAGTTCTTCTTTTTTGTAGAAATTCTTTATTCCGGCAACTATCTGTCTTATGCCTAAAGGCCCGAGGTCTACTTTGAGGAGGTATAGCTTGTCGGCTTTGGGATGGTCCAGTACTTCCTTTATTTTCCCTACCCGCATGTCTGTCTTCTTGAACTCGTCGTATTCGATGTATTCACTGGTTCCGGATTCTTTCTTTGTTTCCATTTTCAGGTGCTTGCTTTCAAAAGCCGTCATCTGTTCATCCTCGATCTTCTTGTATAACGCCTTTACCCTGCCTATTTTGTGCCCTGCGCGTATTGCGAGTTCGCCTGCGTCTTCCCATTTCCGGCTGCCGGCAGTTCCTTCGAGGTCGAGCATGGTCCATATCTTTTCGGACGTATTGGGCAGGAAGGGGTATCCAACTATGGCAAGGGTCCTGCAGAGGTTGGCGCATATGTACAGAGTCGCATCATCCTCGTTCTTCCACGGCTCTTTCTTCTGGAAGTATTCGTTCCCTGCATGCGCAAGCGCCATGAATTCCTTCAGGGCGTCGAGGAACTTGAATCTCTCAAGGTATTTTCCGACGTGCTGCGGCGCTTCCCTTATCAGTTCCAGCATCTTCTCGTCCTCAGAGTCAAAGCCAGTGAATTTTGGGATCACTCCCCTCTTTTCCGTGAACGTGAGCGTCCTGTGCACGAAGTTGCCCAGTGCCGCGATGAGCTCGCTGTTGACGTGGGTCTGGAATTCCTTGAGCGAGAAATCCGCGTCCTTTCTTTCAGGGTTTATGCTTAGGAGGTAGTAGCGGATCACGTCGGGTTCGAAATTGTCCAAGCAATCGCGTAGCCAGAGCACCCATCTCCTGCTGGTGGACATCTTCTTTCCTTCAAGGGTCAGGTACTCGTTGCTTGAAATCTGCCACGGCAAAGTATATCCGCCATGAGCCATCAGCATCGCGGGCCAGATTATCGTATGGAACGGTATATTGTCCTTGCCCAGGAAATGCACGATCTTCGCAGCATCCTGCCAGTAGTCCTTCCATGCATCGGGTTTGCCTTTCTTTTCAGCCCATTCCTTTGTCGCGGATATATATCCGATGGGTGCGTCGAACCATACATACAAGACCTTGCCCTTCACGCCTTCTACAGGGACGGGAACGCCCCAGTCAAGGTCTCTTGTAATGGCCCTGTCTTCAAGGCCTTCCTTTATCCAGCCGAGGGCGAAGTTTCTTGCATTGTCCGGCCAGTGCCTGTTTCCTTCGATCCATTCAAGCAGCCGTGGCGAGAACTCGGAGAGTTTGAAGAACCAGTGCTCGGTCTGTTTCATGACCGGCGGGTTTTTGCAGATGACGCAGTATGATTCCGTCAGTTCGTGGGGTTCAAGTTGTTTGCCGCAGGCTTCGCACTGGTCTCCTCTCTCGTCTTTGCTTTCGCAGTGCGGGCATGTGCCTCTAACGTACCTGTCCGGGAGGAATCTCTTGCATGATGGGCAGTAAGGCCTTTCCACGACCTTCTTGTATATGCGGCCTTTTTTTTGTATGTCGAGGAAGAACTGCTGCGAGAGTTCGCGGTGTATTTTGCTCGAAGTCCTTGAGAAGTTGTCGAAGCTTATGCCAAGGTCGATGAATTCCTGTTTTATCGCTGCATGATACCTGTCTACTATCTCTTTAGGTGTTACGCCCTCTTTTTCAGCCGCCACGGCTATGGGAGTTCCATGCTCGTCGGTTCCGCCGATGAACAAGACATCGTTTCCTTTAAGCCTGTTATACCTTACATAGACGTCTGCGGGAATATAGGCGCCGATCGCGTGACCTACGTGCAGCGGGCCGTTCGCGTAAGGCAGAGCCGCCGTTACGAGGATCCTTTCCTTTGCCATAAGGGTTATTTATTTGGTTTAGGCAGAGAAAAAACAGGCACTAAACGGATTCAACGGCCTTTATCTCCGGGACCTCTTTTTTAATAGAGGACTCGACAAAGAACTTCAAGGTCATCTGCGACATCGGGCAGCCCGCGCAAGCCCCCTTCAGCCTGATCTTTGCGACATCGCCTTTGACCTCTATCAGTTCGATATCTCCGCCGTCGGCCTGTAAGCCCGGCCGTATCTTCTTTAAAACGTTCTCAACCTTTTCTTTTGTGTCCATTACAAACACGCAAGGGTACCCTTGCGTTTTGCACCTCTTTTTGACATTTTGCGTGTTTGGAAGTTGCACCTTCAGGTGCATGCCCCATAGGGGCAAATACTCCGGCCCGAAAGAGAGCATCGCTCTCTTTGGGCATCAGCAAGACAGCGTAGCTGTCTTGTCTGAGTAAAGACCTACAGGTCTTTATCATAATTCCCCGGGGGATTCTTGCCTTTAGGCCGGAGTATTTTATTTGATTCCTGAAATTGTAAATTTGTAATAGAATTGTTTTACGTCGTTAAAATATGGTCCGTAGCGGGTCTCACCTGAAGAGGTAGTCGTGCTTCTTCTCTATTTGCAGTCTATCTGCAGTCCAGCTTTTTATGCACTGAAGCCGTAATAGTATTACGAAATTAGAAAAAGTATTACGGTGAATAAAGATGTGGCTTATAACAACGTTTGTCGCGGCAACCGCCGTAACTGCAATAGGGATATCCGCCCCGAAGAGATACAAACTGGATTTTCTCGCCCTGATGCTATGGGGGCTTGCGATAATGATCCTAGTTGACCATTTAATGGGATACCAAGGAGGGCCATTCATTGTAATGGAAACAGACGGGTTGATTCAGAGCGGAACCGTGCTGGGGATCGCGATGCTGATCCCTGTCTTCATCATATGGGAAATCTCACTACTACTGTCAAAAGCAAGAAGAGAAATAACAACGAGGTAAAAAAAATGGCATGCTTTGCAGCACCGACGGCCGTGGCGATCGTGACCACGTTATTTCGGAAAAAAATACCGAAAGAGTACCACATAAACTGGCTGAATACGCTGCTCTGGGGAGGAACAGCAGGGCTGGCAGTGGAACATGTTGCGCATGGCGAGATCACTCCTTTTTTTCCGTTCCTCACGGCGATGAAAACCCCTGCAGATACTGCGGCAATGTTCTCCGAAATTTTAACTGTAGGCGTGGGAATGCTTATCGCCTGCGTGTTTGTCTGGGCTGTAATGGTGGCTGTGGCATCCAGGATGGAGGCAAGATCGAAAGCCAAGGCAAGACAAGCGGCATGACAGTTTAATCCCCTTTCTTTTTCGACTTTAAGTTTTACTGAAATGTTTTATTCACGTAAACCATAAACTAATCCCATGGCCTACAAAAAGAAAGAGATCATGCCTTTTTTCGCATCGTGCATAATATGCTTATTGATATTTTTCAGCGGATGCACGGGCAGCAATAATCCGCAAACCAATTCAACGGCTTCGACTGCTCCTGTTTCTACGACTCCGAGCGTTATAGCCAACGAATCTTTCTTTAATGAAGAGAAGACGCCATATGACAAGATAATATACGGCGGAGAGATCAACGGGAAAACCGCTTACATAGTCACTATAACGGGCAAAAGTTTCATACTATACGACGGTAAGGAGATAGGTACGGAATATGATTCCGCTTCATCCCCTGCAGAGATAGGGGGAAAACTTGCATACGTCGCCGTGAAGGACGCGAAAAGCTTTGTGGTATATAACGGGACAGAGTATGGAGAACGCTTCTTTGACGTCTGGTCTCTGGGCGATTACAACGGTAAACCGATTTATGTGGCGCAGAAGGAAGGAAAAAGCGTTCTAGTTTTCGACGGCCGGGAGACGGGAACGCAATACGATTACGTCTGGGATTACCGGATAATCGGCGGGAGGATCGCTTACACCGCTTCAAGAATCAACGAGACCTTTGTTTCGGGGTCTATTCGCCCGAGTTCTTCGGAGGTAAAGGCCGTTTCGCCTTACGGTGTAAAGAACGTGATAGTATTCGACGGAAAAGAGGTCGGCAGGGAATACCTTGATGCGCAGGATCCCCTGGAACTGGATGGAAAGCTTGTCTACGTGGCATTGAAACAGAACAAGAAATATATCATAGTATACGACGGGAAAGAAACAGGAAAGGAATACGATTCCATTACAGACCCCAAAGTATTGGGGGGACGGCTTGCCTACAGTGCTGAGTCGGCAGGGAAAAAGCTGATAGTCTACAACGGCCTAGAATACGGGAAAGAGTATGACGGCGTATTCGGCTTTGATCTCGTTGCCGGGAAACTGGCGTACGCCGCTGAAAAAGATAAGATGCGTTTCATAGTTTTCGGCGGCCGGGAGATAGGCAAGGACTTCGGCGGGGACAAATCACCGACCGACGTCAAAGAGATAGATGGGGGTCCGGCATTCATCGCGAAAAGGAACTTTAAATACTCTCTCTACTATGAAGGGAAGAAGATTGATACGAAATACCACTTGATAGACTTCGATTCCCTGAGGGCCGAAGGCGGCAAGGTGTCGTTCCTTGCCACCTGGAACAACGCATGGTATATTGTTTCTGAGAAATAGGATGACAGGTAATAAGGAGTCCGTTGCACGGATAGGGGTCTCTCTTCAGCCAAAGCTTTTGGAAGGCTTCGACCGGATGATGAATAGGATGGGTTATGTCAATAGGTCCGAGGCCGTCAGGGACGCGGTTAGGCACTACATGATGAAGAACGAGCTTTCAAGCGACAAAGGCCACCAGAGGATCGGCGTCATATCTGTTCTCTACGACCATGACGTGCACGGGGTGAGCGGCGTGCTCACGGACTTGCAGCACAGGTATCACAGCGTGATACAGTCGAGCATCCATCTACATCTTGACGAACATAACTGCATGGAGCTTGTCATAGTCAAAGGGGATTCAAAGAAGATAGACGAGATAAAAGACCGTCTGACCACTGTTTCGGGAGTCCGGCATACCGACCTCATGCTATCGGCTTTGACAGGTTATTAAAAAATCAAAATTTAAAGCTTAATAGATTTTTTCCCTCCTCTCTATGGCCTCGATTATGACCCCGTTTATCCTGTCTATGATAGGCACATAATCTGCAAGGTCTTTTACCGGGACCTTGACGAAGCCTTCATACCAGCCGGGCGCTTTGACCTTCAGCCTGACCACGTCCACTTTATCTATGTCGTGCACTCCTTCGATAGCTCCCGTAACAAGATCCTCTCTCACGAGTGATACTATCTCTTCGGCTTTGAGATTGAGCGGGGCTTCGAATGCCACGTTCACGACTAAATGACCTGGAGTTCCCACCTTGATCAAGCGCATCTTGGCAAACTCGGAATTCGACACTATTATGGCTTTGCCTGACTGGTCGTAGAGCTTCGTCGACCTCATGCCTATCTTCCTGAGGCGGGCAACCTCTCCCGTGGGAAACCGCAGGTAGTCGCCGTAGTGATAGATCCTGTCAAGCTGTAGCGCGAGGCCTGCGAAGAGGTTGGCAAGGGTCTCCTGGGATGCGAAACCGAGGATGACTCCTACAAGGCTTGTGAACGCGATAAGGCCGGTTATCTCAAATTTCAGCACGGCCAACGTGAACATGAGCCCCAGGATGATCACGAAGATCTGGGCGATCTTCTGTAGCAGGGGCAGGAGGGAGAGCTCTATTTTCACCTTGGATGTCTGATGCCCTTCCTCGTAGTACCAGTGGAATACTGCCTTGATCACCTTGGAAACTAGATACGTGACGACCAGTACCATCGCCGCGCTTGTGTATAGCTCTACAACGGGTATCGATGATTCATAGAACGGGATGAAATGTATGCCTGCATAGAAGACGAAGAGAAAAAAGAAAGATTCGATCGGGCCTTTTATTTCGGAAAATATCCTGTCGTCGAGGGTTGATTTGGTTCTTGAAGTTATCCTGCTCCAGAGCCCCAGGGCAGGCGGCGACAATAATTTCCCTGCAAGAAAGGATAATGCGGCAAACCAGACAACCGCTGCAAGGTATGTGATCTCCATCTTGTTTTAATTATGTCTTTTTCTCTTATTTATTAACTTCATTATCTCAAACCATATGATACTGACTATGCCTGCCGATATGCACAATATGATGTCTACTGGGTGCAGCATGCCGAACTTGAATATTCCTGCCAGGAAGGGTACATAGAGCGCGAGGGCAAGGCAGGTAAAAGCAACCAGGGAGACGCTTATCAAAGCTTTGTTGGGTGTCTTTGCGGTCTCCCATATAGTCCGCGTTCTTGAACGGTCTGTCAGGACGAGTGATAGGTTCGCCACCACAAGGGTTGTGAAGGCAATAGCTCTGGCCTGATTTTCATCCTGTCCCATAAAAAGCGCTATCCTGAAGACTGCTGCCACGACGGCCAGGATGACAAGTCCCTGGAGTATGCTGGTTGCTATGGTCTTTCTGTCAAACAGGGGCTCGTTAATCTTTCTCGGAGGATGCTTCATAACGTCTTTCTCTTCGGGCTCGGCTTCGAAGACTATTGAGCAGACGGGGTCTATGATAAGTTCCAGGAACGCTATGTGCGCCGGGAAAAGCACGATAGGCCATCTGAGAACAACCGGCAGAATGGCCATGCCTGCAATGGGTACGTGTATGGCGAAGATGTATGCCATCGCCTTTCTGAGGTTGTCAAATATCCTTCTCCCCATCATTACAGCCGAAACTATGGACGAAAAATCGTCATCGAGCAGGACCAAGGATGATGCCTCACGCGCAACTTCGGTACCTCTTGCGCCCATGGCGATGCCTATGTGCGCCGACTTCAGGGCTGGTGCGTCGTTGACCCCGTCGCCTGTCATAAGAACTACTTCGCCGTTGGCCTTAAGGGCTTCAACAAGGCGCAGCTTCTGTTCTGGAACGACCCTGGCAAAGATATTGGCATCTGCTATACGGTTCTGCAGCTCATAATCAGAGAGCAGATCAAGCTCCGGTCCGGTGATCACCTTCTCATGAGACGTAAGCCCGATCCCTTTGGCGATGCTCTGCGCCGTCACCGGGTAATCGCCCGTGATCATGATTACCCGTATACCTGCCTGGTAACATTCCTTGACTGCTTCAGGGACTTTAGGCCTTATCGGGTCCTGTAGTCCGATGAGTCCCAGAAACTCGAATCTGAACTCGTGCTGGTCGCTCGGCAGGACTGTTTGCGTGAAGAAGGCTCTGGCCACCCCGATCACTCTGAGGCCCTCCCCTGCCATCTCCTGCACGTTTATGTGGAGCTCCTTTACTGTGTAGTCATCCAGGTGGCAGAGGTCGAAGATGGCTTCAGGAGCGCCTTTTGCAGCGATCACGTATCCTCTTCCTTCATGAGACTTCCATACATGCGACAAAGCCAGTAATCTCTTTGACAAGGGATACTCGCGTTCCAGCTTCCAGCTGTCATGCAGATGCGTTGTGTCTATCAGGGCCTTCTTGCCCAGAGCTTTTATGGCTTTCTCCATGGGGTCAAAGGGGTCTTTCTGGCTGGCCAGGATGGAGTATTCGGCAAGCTCGTGGAATCCCTCAGGGATAGAACGCGTGTCATCCATTATCGAGAAAAACTCTTTCCCGGCAAACAGCTTACGCACCGTCATCCTGTTCAGCGTCAGCGTCCCGGTCTTGTCCACGCACAGGACCGTCGTTGAGCCAAGGGTCTGTATGGCTTTAAGCCTCCTCGTAAGGACGTTCCTCTGAGACATACGCCAAGCGCCAAGGGCCAGGAATATTGTGAGAACTACCGGGATCTCCTCCGGCACCAAAGCCATAGCCAGTGTAAGCCCTGAAAGAAGACCTTCTATCCATTTGCCGGTCGTAAGCCCGTAGATAACTATCACAAGGATGCACAAGATGAGACCTGCTAGGGCAAAGATTTTAACCAGCCGGTCGGTCTCCTTCTGAAGAGGCGTTTCCTCAGGCTCTAGGGTCTGCAGGGCTCTGCCTATTTTGCCTATCTCCGTGTTTATCCCGGTCTTCTCTACCTGCGCGAGGCCATGCCCCTGGACTACAAGCGTGCTTGAATATACAAAGGGGATGTCATCGCCTCCGGGACGCGCCATCGTAGGCCGGATTTCCGTCTTCTCGTACGCAGTCTTCCTCACGGGCACCGACTCTCCGGTAAGCAGCGATTCATCTACCAGCAGGTTACTGCAAGAGAGCAGTACAGCATCGGCGGGAACCCTATCCCCCTCAGAGAGCATGATGACATCATCCCTGACAACCTCTCTTCCCGGTATCCTCCTAGCCTCCCCATCCCTTAAGACATAAGCCCTGGGGCTTGAGAGATCCTTTAGGGCTTCCAGCGCGCGTTCTACCTTCTGCTCCTGGTAGACCGTGATCCCGATAACGACGAACACAAATGAGAAAAGCATCAATGCCTCGTTTATCCCTTCGGAGTCGCCTGAGAGCCCTAGGAATAGGTAGATGCTGCCGCATGCTATCAAAAGGAGGAACATCGGCTCTTTTACGACCTCTAACACGATCGCTGCAAGGCTGCGTTTCTTCGTGGAGGGAAGCTCGTTGAATCCTTCCTTTGCAAGCCTTTCTGAAGCCTCCTCCTCGGTAAGACCTCCAAGGCCTTCTATTCCTGAAAAATCCTCCCATCCGACCATTTGGAAATAAGTAATAGGATTATAATTAAATACTTCAACACACCCTAGGCACCGGGTCACCCATCGGACTTTCAAGGATCCTCTCCCCGCCGATCACGGTCTTCAAAAGGACCCGGCCTTTGTCCTTCTTCCCGACCACCCCGATAATGCCCGCTTCCTGTCCATATTTGTTTTTCCTCAAAGCCTTGAGGACTTTTTCTGCATCCTCTTCTGCAACGCTCAAAACTACTTTGCCTTCGTTTGCGACGGTCAATGGATCGATGCCAAGCATTTCGGATGCTGCAAGCACTTCTTTACGTACTGGGATAGCTTCTTCGTCGATCACTACTTCGACGCCTGATTTACGCGCCATCTCGTTCAGGCAAGCGGCAAGCCCGCCCCTGGTAGGATCCTTCATAGCGTGTACGTCGTACTTCAGCATCCCCGCAACCAGACTCCACAACGGCGCGCAATCAGACGAGAGCGTCGTATCAAAGCCGATGCCTTCCCGGTGAGCCATCAAAGCGATGCCGTGATCGCCTACGGGACCGTTTATCAATATCCTGTCTCCGGGTCTCAGGCCGCAGTCCGGGACCACCTTTTTCGCGATACCAAGCCCCGCGGTATTGATGATCAAGCCGATATCGTCTTCAACGACCTTCGTATCTCCCGTGATGATAGGCACATTAACTTCCCGCGACACCTTATCCATCGACTCAACTATCCTTTCAAGATCCGATAAAGGAAAGCCTTCGCCGATGATGAATGCAGAAGAGATAGCCAGCGGCTTTGCGCCCATGACCGCGAGGTCGTTGACCGTGCCGCAGACCGACAACTTTCCTATGTCGCCTCCCGGAAAAAAGACCGGCTTTACGACGTACGAGTCGGTCGTGAACACGATATTTTCGCCCCTGAAAGGAATCGTTGCAGCATCGTCCAGTTCTTCAAGACCTATCCCTCCCAAAGCGTTCTTCTTCGATATCTTCTTTAGCAGGATCGATAGCAGGCCGTGCATAGCCTCTCCGCCGCCTCCGTGAACCAGCCTAATTTTTTCCTCTTTCATCCTTAACCTTTTTTATCCACTCCGCAAACTCGTCTACTCCCTTATCCTTCCTGATGCTTGTCAAGAAAACCTTTAGTTTCGAATTGATGCGCAAAGCGTCATTTTTCATCTTTTCGGCATCGGCGCCGACGGCGCGCGCAATATCTATCTTGTTGACGACCGCCGCATCAGACGACAAAAAGATCATCGGATGCTTCTCCACTGTGTCGTCTCCTTCAGACACGCTGACGATGGTAACGTTAAGCTGCGTGCCGAGATCGAAATCCACGGGACATATCAGGTTCCCTACGTTCTCGATGAAAAGTATGTCCAACTCCGCAAGGTCGAAATGATCCAGCGCATGCTCGACCAGATGCGCGTCAAGATGACACTCTTTTCCGGTATTCACTCCAACGACCGGGATACCGAGCTTCTTCAATCGGTTCGCATCAAGGTCGCTCACGATGTCTCCCGCAATAGCTGCAATCCTATAACCCTTCAATTTCTTATGAAGGATCTCAATCATCGCTGTCTTGCCTGAACCGATGGCACCCATGAAATTGATAGCAAGCACTCCAGCATCATCAAAAGTCTTACGATTACGCTCAGCGATCTTATTATTGATCTCAAAAACGTCCCTGCCTACTCCGATAACGTGCATTTTGTTTTTTT
>Ga0315284_10006324_pt1 | contig 16867 bp, 15 predicted proteins | sample YL17G09_16_MG_FD_203696 | JGI IMG/M metagenome (GOLD analysis project Ga0315284, IMG submission 203696) | Sediment microbial communities from Yellowstone Lake, YNP, Wyoming, USA - YL17G09_16 | ecosystem: Environmental > Aquatic > Freshwater > Lake > Sediment | place: USA: Wyoming | collected...
TCATAGGTACCAGGAAACGTTATAGGCATTGCTCCTCCATTGCGGGGAGAGAACGCTTCCGGCGGGGAGGAAGGCCTGCACTGACCTATTTTGGTCGAGAGGCACTGCACCCCTCCTCAAGGACATGTCCATGCCCGCGCAGAAGAAACACCGCGCCGAACCGAACCCCTCAGCTCCCAGCCACGTTGTCAGCGCTGTACACGGACAACAGCAACCTCGCACGCCGAGTCCCCACACGCAGCAACCGCGGCAGACCAATCTCCGAACGCAGAGTCGTCGACCGCAGCCGACCAAGCCCAGCACGCCGAACCACCGGGAGCAGAAACCGCAGCCGCAGGTGCCGCCGAACCACCGCCACCCCAATCCCCGAGCACAGCAACAGCCCAACGCGCAACAAAAGCGCAATGCAGACGCCGACCCGCACAAGGGACTCCCTCATGCCGGCACTATCCCCGATGCCGACAAGCCGGGTGATTTTCCCATAGCCGGCATCATGCACCGCCACGTGGTGACCACCGACATGACGACCACGGCCCGCGAATGCGCCAGGCGCATTGCCGGCGAGCACATTGGCTGCCTCATCGTGGTGGAAAACGACAAGCCCTGCGGCATCGTCACCGAACGCAGCTTTGTGCATCTTGTCAAAAAGGGCCGCATCGATCCCGACCGCATCACTGCCGCCAACTTCATGTCGTCGCCGCTCATCTCGGTCACTCCTTCAACCGGTTTCCGGGCCGCCATTGAGCTCTTCAACCGCAAGGGCGTCAAGCGTCTCCCGGTTGTCAAAGGCGGGCGCATCATCGGGTTGCTCACTCTCAAGGATATGGTCGAATACTCGCACCTGGCCCTCACCCGCCTCACCGAGAAGCACCGCAAGCTCAAGAGCCAGTCGGCGATCGACCCACTCACCGGCGTGCTCAACAAGGCGGCCATCACCACGGCTATTCGCAACGAGTACGAGCGGCTTCGTCGCTACGGCGGTCGGTCGTCGGTACTCTTTGTCGACATCGATCACTTCAAGCGTGTCAATGACGAGTACTCGCATCTGGCCGGCGATGCGGTGCTCAAGGAGTTGGGTGCGTTGTTGAGGCAGGTGTCCAGAGAAATTGACACAGTGGGACGGTTCGGCGGCGAGGAATTTGTGATCGTGGCACCCAACCGCAAGAAGTACCATGCGGTTGTCTTTGGCGAACGTCTACGCAAGGCCGTGGAGGATCACACATTCACGATTCCCGGCGCCAAGCTCAAACTCACGATCTCCGTGGGTATCGCCAGCCTCTTTGAGGGCCGCGACTACACGTTTGCGCTGGAGCGGGCCGACAAGGCACTCTATCATGCCAAGCACATGGGCCGCAACCGGATCGGCCTGTGGCGCGAGGGAAAGCTCAGCATCGCGACCGAGCATGTGGGTGCGGAGGAGGACGACTCTGCGCAGCCCGAGGCCCCTCCACTTCACCTCTGCTGAGCGGGATCGACGGACACCTGCCGGTTTGGCCGATCCCGCCGATCAGGACGCGTCCGAAGGCGCACCCTCACCTGCCGCGCCTCCCCTCATGGTGCAGCCGGTTAGTCGGGCTCGGGCTCGGCATGCGTCTCCACGTATTTTGGCCCGCGACACCCAGTCGATTTGTGAGAGCCCCCTGCAAGCGACGAATCCCATGCTTAACATCAACACGTGCACACTCGACGATCTGCCGCCCATCCTCGCCCTGCAGCGCCTCTGCTACCAGGAGAACGTAGCGCGACACAACCAGCCCCACATCCAACCGATGACACAGACTCTTGCCGAGGTGGAGGCGGAGTTTCGTCGCGGCGTCGTGCTCAAGGCGCTGCTTGACGGAGCGCTGGTCGGCAGCGTGCGGGGCAGCCTGGACAATGGCACCTGCTACATCGGCAAGCTCATCGTGCATCCCGACCATCAGAACCGGGGCATCGGCGCCTCGCTGATGGGAGCCATCGAGCAGCACTACGCCACGGCCGTGCGCTACGAACTCTTCACTGCCGAGAAGGACGCGAAGAACCTGCATCTCTACCACAAGCTGGGCTACCGGCCATTCCGAAACGCCGACCATGGTGGTATCGCATTCGTCTACCTGGAGAAACAGCGTGATCGTCCTCTTTGACCTCGATGACACGCTGCTTGACGATGCGGCTGCCAAAAGGCACTACATGCCACGGCTGTACAACCACTTCCGCGAGTCAATCCGGGTTGACCAGAAGCAACACCATGATCCTCACACGCACCATCCTCATCCAGCTCGAGCTCGGACGTCTCCCCGAACTCCTGCCCTTGCTGGAACCCGCCGACTTCGGCTACGAGATTGGCGATTTCTACGCACCGCCAAGACATGTCCAGAAAGGACCCAGCATGATTGCCCCTAACACCACCGAGGCCGCACTCCCCTTTGGCGAGGGCATGGCCGCCATCGACCCCCGCGACGGCTCCATCGCGCGTTTGGCCCATCCCGCGCACCCGCACATGAATTTCGTGCTGGGACACGGCCGTACATGTGGGCGGCGCCCATGAACGGGACTCTTCGGGGGCTGGGCCTGGCCCTCGCCCGCGGACAGCTCTGGAGCTACTCGGGGGGGCAGGGATGATCTCTTCGGTGTAGACATTCCGCTCAATGACGGTCGGACAGAGAACAAGGATGGAGAAATCATGGTCGATCTTGTCCATCGAGTGATCTCCGCACTCATCGATGAACCCGATGTCCTGAAAATATCAACCTTCCGGCATTGCAGTCGAATGGCTACCAGATCAACAGCCGCAGTCCAAGAACTGAAACCCCTGCCATCCTCAGGCCGCCACATCACCAAGCCGAGCCCGCAAGTCCGCAACCACCCCTGCCAGCCGTTGCACCTCCGCCTCAAGCGCCTCCACGCGGGAGGCCAGACTCGGTTGACTTACGGGAGGCGCCTCGGGCGACGAGGGCGGCGGGCTCTGCGAAACCGTTGTTGAGGCCGGCTCACCCGACAGAAGGTGCGCAAACCGATTCTCCTTCTGTCCGGGCTGCCGCGGATTCCCGGCAACCAGCGCGCCGTCGGGCCGCTGCATGAGCCCGGTGAGGACCTGCGTGACCTCCTCGACAGATGCGAGAGGCGCCATGCGCTCGGAGCGCGTGCGGAGTTCCGATGCGGTTTGCGGGCCGCGCAGCATGAGCGTGCACAGCACCGCGACCTCTTTGGGTGTGAGGGAGGTCTCGTTGCGCAGATTGTGGTCGAACTTGAGCGTGCGGCCGGCTCCGGTGACGTGCCAGAGGAGACGTTTTGACCGCAGCGAATCCACCGCCGTCTGAACCACTGTCTCGTCGTACTCAACCACGGGCTCGCGGTTCGACTTCTGGTTGCATGCCGCGACCAGCGCGTTGAGCGAGAGCGGGTAGTAGTCGGGAGTGGTGATCTCCTTCTCGATGAGAGCACCCAATACGCGGACTTCGGTGGCAGTCAGGTCGGTGTGCATGGCGCTTGTCTCCGTGGTAGTGCGATGCGTGCAGGGTCCAGAGGTCCGTCCTCGCCGGAGCCGGTCACTCCGCAGGTGCGCCCAAGCGCTCTGCCTCGGGGTGATGCACGAAAAGGCCGACCGTCGAGTGCTCGGGCGTCAACCGGAAGTCCGGCGACAGCACGATGCCCAGCCGTTCCTCAATGGCCATGAACTCGAAGACCGATGCCAGGTGGTCGGTGCCCGGCAGTCCTGGTTCGCCGAAGCTGTGCCGACAGCCTTGACCAACGGGTACACCGAGGGCACGTCGCAGCTCGACGGTGACCCGCTCGGAAAGGTCCGCTGCCAGTTGGGTGGCGATGCCCACCAGACGCAATCCCAGCAGTCGGTTCTCCTCGGTCGCAGCGTACTGGTCTGCGCGGGCGTTGAGCCCTCTGCCGATGGTAGCGGCCAGGATGCCCAGCGCGTCGCCTTCGGGCGCAAAGTAGTCGGCAATCGACCGATCGCCGGCTTCGGGTATGCGGGGGAAGACGAATGCCGCCAACTCGGTGGTGTGGTCGGATGGATCGAGGACGATCAGCCGCGTGTCGCTGGTGGCCACAGGGAAGATGCCGTAGAGCGCGTTGCAGTCGAGCAGGCCCTGAGCAGATATCTCTCGCGTCAATGCCTCAAGCGTCGGCTCGAAGTCGCGCTCTCTGACGCGCGCAAACTCCGCTGCATCCAGGCTCCCGCCGCCCCAGTCGCACCGGAAGAGCTCGTGGGCGTCAAGAAGCGACAGCGCCGAGGGAGCATCCCACCGCAGCAGCTCGCTGGTGCCGTAGAACATGGGCGAAACCTGCTCGTGTGATAGCTCGGAGGTCGGTGGCATGGTTGGTCTTCCGCAGGTATGTTGTGGAGGTCGGTGAAGCAGAGAAAATACATCGACTTGTTGCAGAACGCGATTGCAGCGGGCGCGAAATGCCCGCCCCATCACCGATTGGGATCAACCGCATCCCGCAGTGCATCGCCCACGAAATTGAAAGCCATCACCGAGACGAAGATGAACACGCCAGGGATGAGGATCCACGGGTGATACTGGATGTCCGCCACATTCATGGCTGCGCTGAGAAGGTTGCCCCAGCTCGCTTGCGGATCCTGAATGCCCAGCCCGATCAAGCTGAGCGCTGACTCGCCCAGGATGAACCCGGGAATCGACAGCGTCATCGAGACTATCGCGTACGACAATGTCTGCGGCAGCACGTGCTTCACGATGATGCGCAGGTCGCTCGCGCCAATGGCCTTGGCCGCTGTCACGAAATCCCGCCTGCCGATCGACAGCGCCATGCCCCGAATCACCCGCGCAAACCCCGCCCATCCCACAAAGCTCATGATGACCACAATCAGCAAGTACACCTGAGTTGACGAAAGCGATATCGGAAAGGCACTCCGAAGCGCCAGCATCAAATAGAACCCGGGCACCAGCATGAAGCACTCTGCCATGCGCATGAGCGCCCAGTCGGTCTTGCCGCCATAGTAACCGGAGAGTCCGCCCACCAGGAACCCCAGCACAAATGTCAGCGCCACGCCGAAGAACCCGATGGTGAGGGACACCCGCGACCCGTAGACAATGCGCGAGAAGAGGTCGCGCCCCACTGCATCTCCGCCCATCGGGTAGAAGCGGCAGACGCCCGAGGGAGCATCCACGCCGAAGAGGTGATGCCGCATCGGCACGATTCCCCAGAGCCGCACCTGATCACCCTTGGGAAAGAGGCACAGGTAGTACGGCCGAGCCCTCTTCTCAACGAAGACCCGTTCGTAGATCGCGTTGAATCCGTACTCGTACGGGTAGACAAACGGCACCAGCGAGAAGCGACCGTTGTGCACAAAGTGCAGCCGGTTTGGGGGCACGTAGGAGAGCGCCCGATCGCCATTGTCAAAGTGGTAGGGAGCCAGGACCTCGGCAAACACCATGATGGCGTACAAGATGCCCAGCACCACCAGCCCCACCATCGCCAGCGGATGGCGCAGAAACTTGCGGGCCACGCGCGTGTCGCCAAGCAGGTTCATGCGCGCACCCTCGGATCGACCATCACCAGAAGCAGATCGGCCAGCAGGTTACCCAGCACCAGCAGCACGCCTCCCATGAGCAGGTCTCCCATCACCAGGAATGTGTCCTGCGCGCGCACTGCCGCCAGCATGAGGCTTCCCAGCCCGGGCCAGTTGCAGATGATTTCCAACAGGGCGGCTCCTGACAGAAGCGATCCGAACTCCAGCCCGAAGAGCGTCACCAGCGGGTTGATCGCATTGCGCAAAGCGTGCTTGTACACGACTTTGTTTTCGGGCAGGCCCTTCGCACGCGCAGTGAGTACGTACTGCTTGCGCAACTCCTCGAGCATGTTTCCGCGACTGATGCGCTGCAGTCCGGCAAGCGCGCCAACCGTGAGTACCGTCACCGGTATGATCATATGCGCCGCGCGGTCGCCGATCTGCGCCGGCCACGAAAGCGAGTCGTAGTTGGGCGAAACCATGCCGCCCACCGGAATGCCGGAGACAAACGGCACACCATGGCTCACGTACACCAGGTACATGAGCAGAAGCGCAAGGAAGAAGCTGGGCAGCGACATGCCGAAGTAGGACACCGCCGACATGATGCGATCGGCCCACGAGTACTGATGCACTGCCGCGTAGATGCCCAGTGGGATGGCCACCATCCAGGTGATGAGGATTGACACCAGCGACAGGAAGAGGGTGTTCCAGAACCTCTCGGCAATCACGTTTGCCACAGGTGCTTCGCGCGAGAACGAATACCCCAGGTCCAGATGCACCGCCCGCCACAACCAATACCCGTACTGCACAACCACAGGCTTGTCAAAATGGAACTTGTGCTCCACCATCTTCACGGTTTCGGCGGAGATGCGGGGATCGAACCGGTACTTGGCGAGCACATCACCCGGCGCCAGATCGATGAACAGGTAGGTGACAAACGACATCAGCAGAAGCTGTGGAATCGAGATGAGGATTCTGCGGATGATTTCGTCGCGCATGGGGGGCTTCCCGCCGTGTGGCTTCCCGCGTCAGACCATCAAGAACCAGACGATCACTTCGCGTAGATGCGCTCAAGGTTATGCAGCAGTCCGCCGTTCAGGCACGGGTTGAGATTGCCGAACTTGCCGGCCACGCACAGGATGCGCTCGGGAAGCACCGTGTAGATGAGCGGGAGCTGGTCGGCTGCGATCCATTGCCACCTCTTGTAAAGCTCCTTGCGCCTGGCCTGGTCAAGTTCCTTCACGCCCACGTCGTAAATGCTGTCGATGGTGGCTTCCCAGGGAGTGGATGGCTTCGACTGCGAAGGGAACCACATGTGCAGCCCGCCGGATGAGTGCCACACGTTCCGTCCAAAATGAGGTTCTGGCCCGCCCGTGAGGCCAAGCAACACGGCATCCCACTCGTAGGGCGGGTTGTCGATCTTCTGGATCACGCTGTTGAATTCCAACTGCTGATAGTGCACCTTGAACCCCAGCGTTTCCAGATCCTTGCGGATGATCTCGGCGATCTTGCCGCGCACATTGTTGCCGCTGTTTGTGACAAAAGAGAACTCGACGGTGTGGCCGGCGCTGTCCTCGACGATGCCATCGCCATTGCGGTCTCTGAAACCGGCGCGGGCGAGCAGCGCCTTGGCCGTGTCGAGGGTGTAGGCATACTTGGGCACGCTGTCGGTGTAGAAGTACCCCTCCGAGGGCGCCATGGGCGACCACTGCGGGTAGCCAAGTCCGTTCATCACGATCTTGACCATGCTCTCCTTGTCCATGGCGTAGGCAACAGCCTTGCGGAACTCGGTTGAGCGGAACCAGCGAAGCTTGACCGAATCAACGTAAGGTTTGCCCGTCTTCTTGTTGATGCCGGTGTTCTGGTTGAAGAAGAGAAAATTGCTGCCCGTTGCCGGACCGAGTCGGTACACCGTGTAGTTGCCCTGAGCCTCGTCGCGCTTGAGCCCGGGATAGTCCTCACCCTTGGCAGCCAGGAAATCGATTTCGCCCCGCTTGAACGAAAGTAGCTCGGCATTTTGGTCGGCAACAATCATGTAAACGATTTTGTCAAGGTACGGCAGACGGTTTCCGGCGCTGTCGGTCTGCCAGTACAGCGGGTTGCGGCGGAAGACCACCTTCTGCGAAGACATGTACGATTCGAGCAGGAACTGCCCGGTGCCCACCATGTCGGCAGGAGGAGTCTGGATACTGAGTGCTGTGGGGAAGGTTCCGTCCTTGACATATCGCTGGTACTTGTGCTGAGGGAGAATCTCCTGCGACATGGCTCGCAGAAACGGCGCATAGGGAAACGGCAGCGAGAATCGCACGCTGAGGCTGTCCAGCGCGTCGACCTTCATCTTCTTGCCGTCAATCATGAAGACATCGCGCGAGCTGTTCGGCTTGATGGCCTCGCTAAAAATCAGGTCATTGAACGTAAATACCACATCATGCGCCGAAAACGGCACGCTGTCAGACCACAGCACGCCCTTTCGAATGTGAAACGTCCACACCAATCCGTCGGCGGAGATCTCCCAGCTTTCTGCAAGGTTGGGCCTGGGCACATCGGTTACGCCGTCAAGCCGCACCAGACCTTCGTAGATGTACTGGGTGAACTCGGTGGTCGTGTTCTCGGTAGAAGTGATGGGATTGAACGACTTGGGATCGGAGAACGACGACAGGATGATCTGTCCGCCCTGCTTGCCGATGGCCGGCACAAACGCCTCTGCAGCCTTCTGCATGGCAACGTAGTCAACGCCCTGTGTCTGTTCGGTTGCAGGAGCCTGCGGCTTGACCTGGCCGCAGCCCACGAATGCGAGTGCGACTGCGGCTGAGAGTACGGAGGTGGCGATGCGTCGAGTGTTCACGATGATTCCTCACTGGTGGAGAGCGTCACGACACGACAGGCGGGCGTCCCAGAGGACCGCCGCAGTCCATGAAAACTACGAAACGCCTGTGGTGCAGGGCAATCGGTCGGAGGCCATGTCACGCAGATGCGGTTTGCCCGGACCACTGCCTCCCTGCTATTTTGGAGAGCCCGATCGCCCAGCGCACCGACATCCGCAGCGTGTACACCGCGCATACCGGTGTGAGCAGTGACTTTGCCGGCGCCTTTGCCAAGTGGAAGTGAAATGGAGGTCTGCACGCCCGGGCGAGACAGGGGAGAGCGACGAGTTACGAGCAAGCGAGTTACGAGTTACGAGCCGTCCCTCGATTCCCCGGCGCTGAAGACACCGAGGTTTCTACACGCGCTGCACTGATGCGTCCCCGGACATCTCTGCGATCGCTGACATCTCTTCGGGCGCCCACGCACTCGCCGCCGCGTTCGCGTGCAGCGTCTCAACGAATCCATCGGCAATACACCGACCCAGCTCCGCCGCACCCAGCCCAGGTCGCACCAAGTCAACCCATGCGCACTTGCGGCGCAACAAATCGCGCTGCCGCGCTCGTTGCTCCTCCGATATGCGCAGATACTCGGGCAGCCGCGCGAAGGCACCGGTGAGCGGGATCGAGCCGTGCTGGAGCACGGCCTCTGCCGTGCGTTTCTGCGCCGAACCCACGAGCTTGCGTCCGTCAACCATGGTCTCGTCGCGATTGGGGGCGAGAAAGCAGGGCAGCTTCACGTCGCGGCGCACTTCTGCCGCATCGAGCCCCGAGTCGTGCGACTCGGTGGTCACGCCCGCCAGGCGCAGGCCGCACGCGATGCAGCGCGAGATCGCAGCGTACGACTCGGCAATGGTGGAGCCCATAGCAGAGAGCGCGTGCGGGAAGGCCACGCTGTAGGTGAGATCCTCCAGGTGCAGCACTGCACGTCCACCCGTGGGGCGCCGCACCCACGCAATGCCATCGCGTTGCAGCGCGTCTGTGTCGAGCGTGGCGAGGGGATCCTGCATGCAGCCCAGGGAGACCGCCGGGGGTTCCCACGTGTATAGGCGCAGGTAGACCGACTGATCCTCCACACAGCGGCGCAGCATGAAGAGGTCGGCTGCCATGTTGAAGGCGGGGGGGCGGGGCTGATCGGGGATGATGCGGAGGGGGATCTTCACTCCGCAAAAATACGTGGAACCGTCAGCACCGAGTGCTCTGGGCCACGTCGGGCATCAGAACTTGATCCATACACTTGACTCGTATATTCCAAAGATATACATTCTATTGATGGAGCAGGCCCTCTTCCCTGACTTTGCCGGGTTCGACTGGGACGCGGGCAACATTGACAAGAACCGATTGAAGCACGGCGTCGAAGGGTACGAGTGCGAGCAGGTGTTCTTCAACGAGCCGATCATGATTCTGCCCGACTCACCACACTCGGCCAACGAGCTGCGGTTTGCCGCCTTCGGCGTCACTGATGCTGGTCGTCTGCTTGCCGTCGTGTTCACGGTACGCAAGTCCTTGGTGAGGGTCATTTCGGCTCGCGACATGAACAGAAGAGAACGGGAGTACTACATCCGCCATGGCTGACAGAATTCCGAAATTCAAGAACGAAGACGAGGAAAGAGACTTCTGGGCCATCCGGTCTCCTCTCGACTACATGGACAAGGGAACGGCGCAACGCGCGGTCTTCCCAAATCTCAAGCCGACGCTCCGGTCGATTTCCCTGCGACTCCCTGTCGAGATGATCGAACAGCTGAAACTCATTGCCAATCGGCAAGACATTCCGTACCAGAGTCTCATCAAGACCTATCTGCGACGGGAGATCATCACCGAGAGGCGTACGCAGTCCCGGTCGGGCAGGAGTCCTGGCGGAAGAATGCCCAGGGCGAGAGCGTTCGCCAAGCCCTGACACTGGGCACGGCAAGTAGGCGGCGTCATTGGAGGAGGCCCTCTCACTCCGCCGAAACCCCACATCACGCGCCATCTTCTCAAACCGCCGTCCGTACTCCACGAAGTTGTCAAAGCGCACAGACGCCTCCGACAACACGTTCGGGTCGTGCACCACGGCTGCCATGTGCGGCGCCCGGCTTTGCCAACCAGAAATTACTGCGGCTCGGACCTCGAGATCCCGGCTTTGTCACCCAGAGCGGTCCGGGACTCCTGCGCGATTGGGAGGGGGACTCTCTATGCAGATTCTCTCACGATAAACTTGGTCTGAAGCTCCTTGTGCTTGATACCCGTCTCCCGGCCCTCCACCTTGTCAATAATCATGTTGATCGCATAGTCGCCCATTTCGAGTTTGGGCTGGCGCACGGTGGTAAGCGAGGGCTCCACCACTTCGGCTGCAGGCAGGTCGTCAAAGCCCACGACTGCGAGGTCGGCAGGAACCTGTACCCCGTTGCGCTTGGCTTCTTTCACAATGCCGACTGCCACCATGTCACCGGCCGGCACAAACACCGCCGTGGGCTTGACAGCTGCATTGCGGATCTTGTGGAACGCGCGCACGCCCGCCTCGATATCGTCATCGTCGACCTCGAAGATCAGCTCCTGGGCGTACGACACACTGTGGCGCTCAAGCGACTGGCGGTATCCGGCCACGCGGTCGGCCGTGGGCAGGTTGAGCTTGTTGCAGGTGACACAGGCGATCACCTTGTGACCCTTGTCAAAGAGGTAGTCGGTTGCGTCGCCGGCGCCGCGTGCGTTGTTCACGAATACCGAGTCGAGTACATCGCACTTGCGCGCCACCACAATGCAGGGCACGCTCTCGTCGTGGAATACGTGGAGTTCCTCGTCGCTCACCGAGGGGCCGATCAGCACCACCCCGTCAATACGCCGCTCGCGAGCAAGGCGCTGAAAGAGCTGCGACTCATTCTCGCGCTGTCCGATCGTGTCAAACAGTTGGACGGTATACTCGACATCGCGGTTGGTGCTCTTGATGCCCTGCAGGATGCGCACGACGAATGAGGAGGCCAGGTTCGGAACGATCACGCCGATGGCATTTGATTTACGCGTGGCAAGTCCGCGGGCGATCACGTTGGGGTAGTAGTTGAGCTCCTTGGCGATCTTGAGCACCTTCTTGCGCGTGGCCTGCGAGATGTTGGGCTTGTTGTTGATGACCATCGACACCGTGGCTGCGGTAACGCCCGCGCGTTCGGCGATGTCTTTCAACGTGACTGCCATACTGCAATTCCTTCCGGAAAAATGAGGCGGCCGCTCTGCCACTCGGGCATCGAAGCCGTCGAAGCATCGGTCCAATTCTGCACGTCGCAACGTGGTGGACTCGGGGACCCGGGAGAACCGCCACCGTCAGAACGAGACATTCGCCCGCGCACCCGCCCGCTTGCCGCCGCCCAGGTCCGGCTCCAGCCGCATTTTGGACGGCGCATCGTGGAGATGCGCATCGACTACTGCGTCAAAGACCCCGTAGAAGTAGAAGAGCAACGAGTACCAGAGATACGTGTTGCGCATTCGCTCGGCGCTCTTCTGGCGCGAGGTCCACGTGCCTGCAAAGGAGCCTTCGAACTGGTGCGCCGGGCTCGCGGGATCGCGCAGTTCCAGAAGCTTGTTGCTACACTCGTGCATAAGCGAATTGTAGTTGTATGCCATGAGTGCCATGGACCCCTGCGTCATGAGGATCATCCCCGCCTTGGACAGCGATCCGTTGTACCACTGGCCCAGGCCAAGCCCGGGGATTGCAGAGAGCCATCCCGCCACTGCCGGTTTCCGGGGCCGCTCATCGCGGAACCGCCCGGTGCTCTGCAAGGCATCGAGAATGTTGAACACGTAGCATCCGCCCATCCAACCCACCGAGTGATAGAACAGCTTCTCGCTGTAGTGTCGTTCGAACAGCGCGCGGTCGTGATCGAGTCGCGCAAAGAGAAGCACCGAGTCGGCGAGCGCAAAGCTGCCCATGAAACGAGTGCTGTCATCCAGAAAAAGCGAGTCGCTCCATCCGGAATGTTGCTGATTCCAGACGACCCGATTGGTATTGATCGGAAGGAACTGGGCCAGGCTGTCACGGATCGACCGAAACGGCACCATTGCCGATGCAGCATCGCTCTCGTCGCGGCGACTATTCACGACCTCGACGTATCGGTTGTACGCCACCAGACCCATGATTGCCTCGGTCGCCAGGAAGAGGCCACCCTTCACGTACCGCCGCGCGTAGATCTGCCCCAGACCCGGCACCAGTGCTGATGCGCTGCCTGCGAGTAGCGGCGAGCAGCGTCTGGTCTTGGCCGCAGCCGTCGGCGTGGTATCGGGACCAACAACCACCACGCGCGCCGATGCCACTGAGTCGGGTGCCGAAGCCGCAGCGTCGGATGGACGCGTCGAGGTATCCGAGAGAGTCGACTGCACGCCCGAATCAGCAATGCTGCCAGTGGCGACCTGGGTGACCCGGGCGGTATCGCTGAGAGCAGTGCTATCGGCGATAGCGCTCCACACCGTGCCCAGAACAGCGAGCATGGTCAAAGCAATCAAAGAGCACACGCGTTGCATCGTAGGAACAACCACCCGATTAAATTAACGACTTTAGAATTAACTGAAAACTGCTTAATCAATTAAGTTAATATAATTGGGGCCGGAAGGAGGAGGGCGAGTTTCCTGAGAAGTGCGGAGTTCGGAGTGGGGAGTGGTGGCGCGGCCGCAGAGGTGCGGAGTGCGGAATGGAGAGTGCGGAGTTGTGGAAGGTTCCCCACAAACTCCAGGATGCGTTCCTGCGGAATGCCTCATCGAGCTAGTCGAAGTCAGTCCACAATACTTCGGCGGCTCAGTGCGGCGCTCTGCACTCCGAACTCCGCATTCCGAACTCTCTACAGCTCGTTGATATAGAGAGGCTTGCTCCCGCGGTACTTCTCGTCAAAGTAGTTGATGAAGATGACTTCGGTCGACACGTTGCGCTTGATGTTGATGATGAACCGGTCGGCGTACATGCGCGACATGTGCAGCCCGCGGCCATTCTCGTCGAGCAGCCCCTCGCCGTGAATGTGTCGATCGAGCCGATACAGCACCGTTTCTTTGGTGAGCTTTCCCGACGGATCCATTACCGACACACCGTACTTTTCGGAGTCTTTTCCCAGCGAGACCTGAATGATCTCTTTTCTGTCAAGAGTCACGGACGAGTGCTTCGCGTACTTCTTCTTCCCCGACGCATCGACGGGCGCGTGGTACACGGCGTTGGTGAGGATCTCCTCGAGCAGGATCTGCACGAAGAGCTGGGGCCGGTGGAAGGTTGTGATGGTATCGATGATCGTCTTCTCGATCAGTGCAATCTCTGCCGAGGAACTCAGTGTAAACGTCTTGACAATTAAGTAGTCGGGAAGCATGTACTTCTCAAGCCCGAAGATGTTCTCGGTTACCAGGCCGTACACCACCGAATTGAACTCGTCGAAGTTGAAGGGTGTGGACTTGGAAATGATATTGGAGATCTCGTGCTCTTTTGCCATGCGCACGTAGTCGTCCACGTTGTACCCGGTGATAAGCGCCACCTTGGTTCCCGGGTACTGCCGGCGTACCTGCGCGGCCAGATCATAGCCCTTCGTGTCGGGCATGTTGATATCGGAGATGACCAGATCGATCTGTTCGGTCTTCAGCACCTCGAAGGCCTGGGCTGCGTTGGCTGCGGTGAAGACCTCGTAGAGCTCCTCGAGTTCGATCTCCAACATGCCGCGCATGATAGCTTCGTCATCGACTATGAGCACTCTGCCGGTCTTATTGGGCATTGGATTGGGTCCGCCAGGAGAAATGGACGCGCCCCCTTCATCCGATGGTCAGCGGCGGCTCGGGCACACGATCAAGCCATCTAATGATGACATCGGTGGGAGGTGAAGTCAAGGGCCGCAGTCGAGCGGTTCGGGCGACAGTTCGTCGACGGGATGCAGGGCTCGGCATCTCTGACTCGATACCGCAGGGATCCGCAGCAGGCTGGTGGCTGCCAGGAAGGTGCATCGAGGTCACCACACGCCCCCGACCGCGCCACTACCGATACGTCGAGGCGTACTCAAACGCATTGCGGAAGATGGCCAGTCCCTGCCCCTCATCGGACAACTCCTCGCGGGTCCACCGGGGGTGGTTGGTGCGGTGCAGGAACGCCTCGGGGTGAGGCATGAGGCCGAAGATCCTTCCTGTCGGGTCGCAGATACCGGCAACACCACCCTGCGCGCCATTGGGGTTGGCCGGGTATTTCATGGTTGGTTCGCCGCCCTCGGTCTCTGTGTATAGCAGCACGATCTGGTTCTGCGCCCGCAGCCGGTCGAGCACCTGCTTCTCAAGGGCCACGAACTTCCCCTCGCCATGACGAACTGGGAAATACAAGTTCCGCAGGCCCTTGGTGAAGACACACGGCGATTGCGCATTTGTCTTCAACCATACCCAGCGGTCCTCAAAGCGCCCCGAATCGTTGAAAGTGAGCGTGGCTTGCTGCTCCATGTAGTTGCCGTCCAGAGCGGGCACCAGCCCGAGTTTGATCATGAGCTGAAACCCATTGCAGATGCCTAGCATGAGCTTCTTCTCGGAGATGAAACGCGAAAACTGCTTGATGAGCGGCTCTTCGGTCTTGCGCGCGCTGCTGTGGAGAAGACGGTTTGCCTGCGCCTTGGCAGATCCGAGGTCGTCTCCGTCAAGGAAGCCGCCGGGCAGTACGAGGAAGTCGTACCCGTCGAGCGAGTAGTCGCCCTTGAGCAACTCCCAAATGGTGATGATGTCGGTCTTGGCAAAGCCGGCCAACCTGCATGCGTGAGAGGTCTCGTTTTCGCAGTTGGTACCGTTGCCGGCCAGAACTGCAGCGCTCGGTGTGTGTGCCATGTATGCTCCAGTAGAGAGCAGCGGTGGGCCCTTCGACTCCGCTCAGGGCCCGAAGTCACCGGTCAGCGGTCAGAGGGCGTTCCTCGGAGTCGCAGATACCGTGGCTGGGGTCCGATGCTCAGAAATTCAGAGTGCTCTTCCACGCCGTCTTGGCGTCGATTCTCGATACGTCCAGCGCAGTCCCACCTGACATGCCGCGTGCAACAATGCGATCGGTACGGGTGACCTCGCCGATGTGCGTGCACGGCAGATCCTTGATAGCTGCCGCCACTCGTTGCACGTCAGCCGGCTTCACCTCCAGAAGGATGCGCGACTGCGACTCGGAGAAGAGAATCTCGGCATCGGTGGTGCAGCCTGTCTGCGCAACCTTCGACAACTCGATGGTCGCACCCCGCTCGCCCGCAAAACACATCTCCGCAAGTGCCACTGCCAGGCCGCCGTCGGACAGGTCGTGCGCCGAACGCACGAGCCCCTCGCGCATGAGCGCATGCAGCGCGCGGTACGCCTTGATCGCCTTGGCGGGCTGGCGCACCTGCGGAACCGAGGTCTCGGCAATACCCTTCATCGCGGCAAACTCAGAGGCGCCCAGTTCGCGGTGGGTCTGACCAACCAGAACGAGCTGGTTGCCCACGGTCTTCAGGTCCATGGTAACCGCAGCGCGCACATCCTCGATCTTCGCCACCATGCTCACCAACAGCGTGGGCGGGATGGAGATGCGCGTGTTGCCGATGTGGTAGTCGTTCTTCATCGAGTCTTTGCCCGACACCAGCGGAATCGAGTAGTGCACGCACATGTCAAAGAGTGCCTGGTTCGCGCGCACCAACTGGCCCAGCTTGTACTCGCCATCGGGGTTTCCGGGGGCCTGCACCGGGTCGCACCAGCAGAAGTTGTCCAGCGCTGCCATGTGGTCGGGATCGGCTCCCGAGCACACCGCGTTGCGCACAGCCTCGTCCATGGCGCACGCAGCCATGGAGTATGTGTCGATGTCGCTGTAGCGAGGGGTGATGCCGTTACTCACGACCAGACCCTCAAACGAGTCGAGCAGGGGCCGGATGACGGCCGCGTCGGAAGGCCCGTCGTTGCGCGCACCACACAAGGGCTTCACCACACTGCCGCCCTGCACCTCGTGGTCGTATTGACGGATCACGTATTCCTTGCTGCAGATGTTCAGGCGTTTGAGCAGATCGAGCAGGTCTTTGCCCGTGTCGGCGGAGGTGACTGGTGCGGGCGTGGTCTGCGGGACCGCTTTCCATCGGGCAGTGAGCTGCATCTGCGGCAGACCATTGTGCAGGAACTTCATGGAGATGCGGCCCACGGGCTTGCCTTCGTACATGGTGGTGAGGAAGCCGGAGTCGTTGAACTCGCCAAGGTCCGTGGCATCGACGTTCCAGTCGTGCGCAAGCTGGAGGAACTGCTCGACCTTCTCGGGTGGGACGGCAACGGTCATGCGTTCCTGCGCTTCGGAGAGGAAGATCTCCCAGGGCTCAAGTCCGTGGTACTTGAGGGGCGCTCGCTCAAGGTGCACCACCGCGCCATTGGTGTCGACGGCCATTTCGCCGATTGACGAAGAGAGACCGCCTGCGCCGTCGTCGGTGATGGAGCTGTACAGGTTGAGATCACGTGCGCGCAGGAGGAAATCGGTCATGCGGCGCTGGGTGATAGGGTCGCCAATCTGCACGGCAGTTGCCGGCGAACCTTCGTGCAGCGCTTCCGACGAGAACGTTGCCCCGTGTATGCCGTCTTTGCC
>Ga0315284_10006325_pt1 | contig 16867 bp, 24 predicted proteins | sample YL17G09_16_MG_FD_203696 | JGI IMG/M metagenome (GOLD analysis project Ga0315284, IMG submission 203696) | Sediment microbial communities from Yellowstone Lake, YNP, Wyoming, USA - YL17G09_16 | ecosystem: Environmental > Aquatic > Freshwater > Lake > Sediment | place: USA: Wyoming | collected...
CATAATCTTTCTGTGTGCATTTGCACTTTATTTATCTTTTAAAGATAGAATCGGCATTGTCAGATAGATAATAAAAATCACGACGCAGAGTTATTGGTGCGAGAGGGGGTGAGAGAAAATACCCGGTAAGAATACGAACAGAATCAGGTTATCGCAAGAATTAGGAAGACTAAAGGAGGTTTGATATGAGAACAAAATTATCATTTTTCTTATTTCTAATTGTAGCGTTAGTTATTACAGGTTGTGAATCTATGGGCCCAAAGACAAAGACCGGGGCAGTCGCCGGAGGAATTATCGGTGCAACCGCAGGAGGAATAATCGGCCATCAAAGCGGGCATGGTTTAGAAGGAGCCGGAATTGGTGCGGCAGTAGGGGCGCTTAGCGGTGCGTTGCTTGGTAGCGCAATGGACAAAAAGGATAAAGAGGCAATGGCAGTTAACCCTAACCATATCCCTTTGACCAAGATTGCTGAAATGGCATCTAGCGGTACGCCCAGTGATGTAATAATCAGCGAGATTGACAGGACTCATTCAGTTTATCAGCTGACTTCAGAGATTATCGCCTATTTAAAACAAAATAAAGTAAGCGATAAAGTTATTGATCATATGATGGCTACGGGTAAATAGTTTCGGACAGTTTGATTTTGATGGTACAGGAAAGTATAAAACACTTTCCTGTCACCACTAGCGAAAATCGCTTAAAGTTATCGCCGAAGGCGATTTTCTTGGTATAAAAAATAGAAGTGGATAGTATATTAAGAAAAGAGGGCTAATATGCCAGAGCTTAAAGATTTATTTCAGAGCGCGGATTGGAAAAAGGAAAAACATGCGCCGGTGATAGAAGCAGTTGATAAGGTAAAAAAGGGGACATTTATTTCTGTTATAGTAAGCGTAGGTAAGGAAATACCCCATCCTAACACTACTGTCCATCACATACGCTGGATAGAGGTTTATTTTTTGCCCAAAGGAGAAAACTTTCCTTACCAGCTCGGAAAATTTGAATTTAGCACTCATGGAGAATCAACTCAGGGTCCGGACACAAGCACAGTTTATACGCATCCGGAGGCAGTCATAAAGTTTAAAACAGAAAAGCCGGGCGTATTTTTTGCTTCTTCTTATTGTAACATTCATGGGGTTTGGCAGAGTTCCAAGGAAATAGGAATAGAATAGACGCCAAGGATTTAAAAAGTAGTATAATAATAAGGATTTAAGGGGAATTTTAGTGTAAAATTTATGGAGATATAAACTAGGCAATTCGGATAGAAGGTGTGTTATGGCTAAGGTTAAACGGGGTGAAAAACTGATATGTGTGCCCTGCGGCAGGGAAGTAATGGTTAGTTTTGCAGGGATAGCTGAGACTACTCTTTGGTGTTGCGGTAGGCCGATGAAAAATAAAGGTAAAGCAAAAGCGACAAAGAAAAAGAAATCATAACCAGGAGGTGAAGCATGGGTTGCGGAGTGTGTGGACCAAAAAAACCAAAGAAAAAAGCGAAGAAGAAAAAGAAGTAAATTCTAATAAGGGGCAGATACATGAATATCTGCCCCTTATCTTCGGAAAACTAACAGGGAGATTAATAGTGAAAGCAAGGGTTGATCCGGATACATGTATCGGCTGTACCTTGTGCGTGCAAACCTGCCCTCAGGTATTTAGAATGAAAGGAGACAAGGCAGTAGCGTATGTAGATGTAGTATCTAAAGATGTTGAGGATACATGCAGGCAGGCAGCAGATGAATGTCCTGTAACAGCAATAATTATAGAATAATTATTGGATGCTTATTTTTAGCAATTACAAGGAGGTGGCAAATGGGTATGTTTAGATTATTGGGGTTATTCGCTATTATCCCCACAACAGTGTTATTGACCATTAGCTTTTTTGTATTGTTTACCTTGCGCAAAACAGAAGCAGGAGGCCTTAAGGCGTTTGGTTATGTTATTTCAGCACTCCTATGGTGTGGAGCATTGTTGGTTTTCTCGCTAGGGATTTACACGATATCTACAGGCCGATGTATTATGCGCGAGATGATGCAGTGCAAAATGCACGGGATGATGGGTGCAGAGATGCCTAAAATGATGCCGATGCAAAAATAATGTATGACGCAAGGTTGTGCGATGGAAGAGCCGAAACTTCCTCTAAATGCACTCAAAGTAGAGGCTGTGTTAGTGAGGTATGTGCATAATGGATAGTTAAATACGTAGAGGTGTAATATGAAAAAGTTATTGCATATTATTGCCCAGCCAATGGATGCTTTAGGCCTTGAGGTTCAGAAAGAGAAGATTGAAGCAGCAAAAATTATGGCTAGAAATTTAGTGAATTCTTTTTAAATGTACGAGCGCATAGAAAGAATAACTGTTGTTTTGTTAACCCTCATTTTTATATCTATAAATTTTATTCAAGTAAATGCAGAAAATTATAAATCAGAGGAGGCGAATATGAGATTAACGAGTCCGGAATTTAGTAATAATGGATCCATCCCCAAAAAGTTCACCTGTGAAGGAGAGGATATTAACCCCGCGCTTATTATTGAAGAGATTCCGGCAGGCGCGAAAAGTTTGGCTTTCATAGTTGATGATCCTGATGCGCCGATGGGCACATGGGTTCATTGGGTTGTATATAATATACCCGTTATTTTTCGTATAGATGAAGATAGCATTCCGGGAGAACAAGGGATTAATGATTTTGGCCGCAAAGATTACGGCGGCCCTTGCCCTCCTTCCGGAACTCACCGTTACTTTTTTAAAATCTATTGCCTCGATGCAGAATTAAATTTGAAAGCAGGCCTTAGTAAGCAGGAATTAGAGAAAGCAATGCAAGGTCACATACTCCAGAAGGCAGAATTAGTGGGACTGTATAAGAAGACAACAGCGTATTAAAACTGATGATAAAAGGAGAGTTGGGATGGATAAATACAAGTGCTTGGTTTGCGGGTATATTTATGATCCTGTTATAGGAGATCCTGATAATGGTTATCCTGCAGGTACAAGGTTTGAAGATCTGCCGGATAGCTGGACGTGTCCGGAGTGCGGAGTGGGAAAAGACCAGTTTGAAAAGATAAATTAGGGGGTGGGAATTGAGAAAGGAAGTAGTGGTGGATGGCAATCTCATTACCTCTCGTAATCCTTATGATTTGCCCGCGTTCTGCGCTGAAATAGTAAAAAAACTAAAGAGATAATAATGGCAAATGGATTAGAAGCAAAAATTAAAGAAATAATTCCGAGGACTTATAATGTCAAGAGTTTCCGGGTGGAACTTGACGGCAAGGTAGATTTCCAGGCAGGTCAATTCCTGCAAGTGACTTTAAAAACAGAGCCGGAATTAAAAAGGTACCTGTCTATATCCAGTTCTCCTACGGAAAAAAGTTACATCGAATTTACTAAGAAGATTACGCAGAGTGAATTTTCCAGAGTATTGGATACTTCAAAGCCCGGCGATTCGCTAATGATACAATATCCCTTTGGCAAATTTACCCTTGATGACCCGCATGCTAAAATAGCCTTTCTTTCAGGCGGCATCGGTATCACTCCTATAAGGAGCATCGCTAAATTTGCGGTGGATGAAAAATTGAATACAGATATGATTCTGGTTTATGCAAACCGTTCAATTAAAGATATTGTCTTTAAGGAAGATTTTGATATTATGCAGAAGCAGCATCCTAAATTAAGGGTTGCCCATGTGCTCTCTGAGCCTGCGCCCGGATTTAAATGTGTCGTCGGCCTGATCAATGCCCAAGTAATTAAGAATGAAATACCAGATTATCCTCAAAGAAAATTCTACATCTGTGGCCCTCCGGCAATGGTGGAGGCAATGCAGAAAATACTTTCCGAGGAGTTACTTTTACCCAAAGGAAATATTATTACAGAAAGATTCCAGGGTTATTAAAATAGAGGAGGTAAGTGATGTCTGTTCTAAAGATATTACCGGATATTTATTCTGTAGGAACAGTTGACTGGAATGTGCGCACTTTTCACGGCCATACTTATAGCACAAACCGGGGGACTACTTACAATGCTTACCTTATTTTAGACGATAAAATTGCTTTGGTGGATACAGTCTACGGGCCGTTTAGCTTCGAGTTGATTGAAAATATCAAAAGAATTATACCTATTGAAAAGATAGACTATATAATTGCTAACCATGTGGAGACAGACCATTCCGGAGCGCTTCCTGCAATTATGAAGCTTTGCCCTAAAGCTAAAGTTCTGGGCACGGCAAAATGTAAGGAAGGGCTATTCCGGCATTATTACGGTAATTGGGATTTTCAGATAGTAAAGACCGGTGAGAAATTAAAATTGGGCAGAAGGACTTTGAGTTTTATCGAGGCACCGATGATTCATTGGCCGGATAGTATGTTTACGTATTGCCCCGAAGACCAATTACTTTTACCCAATGATGCCTTTGGGCAGCATTATGCTACAAATGAGCGGTTCGATGATGAGACTGATCAATGTGCGCTTATGGATGAGGCAGCAAAATATTATGCAAATATCCTCTGGCCATTAAGTGCGGTAATTTTAAGGAAGATCGAAGAGTTGCCTAAGATTCTGCCGAAGGCAGATCTGCCGCAGGCGCAGAATATTCCCATAAAGATGATTGCTCCCAGCCACGGAATTATCTGGCGCCGTGACCCGATGAAAATAGTGAATAGCTATTTATCTTGGGCAAAGAATGAAACTAAGCCTAAGGTTGTGGTAATGTATGAAACAATGTGGGGCGCAACTGAGAAGATGGCGAGAATTATAGTAGAGGGCATAACCGATGCTGGGTTGAGCGCTAAACTCTTTGATGTAGCCATTACTGACCGCGCAGAGATAATCAAAGAGATGCTGGATGCAAAAGGATTTATCTTCGGTTCCTCTACCCACGATAATGGTATGCTTCCTACGCTCGCCGGGTTTTTAGAGTTTGTAAAGGGATTAACGCCAAAAAATAGGATAGCCTGTGTATTCGGTTCCTATGGCTGGGCAGGAGGTGCGGTAAAGGAAATAGAAGATATTCTTAAGCAGACCGGCATAGAATTAGTCCAGCCTGGCCTATCGGTGAAATATGTTCCGGACCAGGATGATATTAAACGCTGTTATGAATATGGCAGAGATTTCGCTAATAGAATAAAAGGAGAAAAATAATGGGGCCGATGGTGCAAGAAGTAATATTAAATGTATGAAGAGATTAAGAGATGATGTAATTCAATTTTTTCACAGTCAGGGTTGCGTTATTGTTTCTACCATTGATAAGAATGGTTTTCCCCATAGCGCCTGTAAAGGAATAGTGAAGATAAATCGTAACGGCCGGGTTTATCTCCTTGACCTTTACCGCGCCAGAACATACGAGAACCTGAAACAAAATTCTCAAATAAGTATTACTGCTATTGATGAACATAAATTTATGGGGTATTGCCTGAAAGGCAAAGCAGAAATGCTGCCGGAAGGAAAATTAGGTTCTCACATTATCAAAGCATGGGAGACTAGAATCACCAGCAGATTAACAAGCAGGCTCTTAAAAAATATCCGTGAAGAAAAAGGGCATCCCAGGCATCCTGAAATTCTTCTTCCCAAGCCCGAATATATGATTGCTATGGAAGTAGAAGAGGTTGTTGACCTTACGCCTCATCATTTAAAATAAGGAGTGTGAATATGGGTATAGGGTTTGAGAAAGATTCCATCATTTTTTATGAAGGGATGAAAAAGGCAGTCCCGGAATATGACCTGAAGATAGTAAATGAGCTAATTATGCAAGAGCAAGGCCACTTAAGAATATTATCTGATTTGAAGAAAAGTTTAATTTAAAAAAGAGGAAGATATGGATAAGACAGTAAAAGTATATAGTACTCCTACCTGCCCATATTGTATCCGGGCTAAACAATTTTTAAAAGAAAATAATATAACTTATGAAGATATTGATGTTTCTAGTGATCAGGCTGCGGCTGAGGAGATGATTCGTAAATCCGGACAGATGGGTGTGCCGGTTTTGGACATCAACGGTGAGATTATCGTAGGATTTGATAAAGAAAGAATAAAACAGGCGTTAGGTTTATAAAAAGATGTATGATTTAATCATTATTGGTGCAGGGCCCGCAGGCATAACTGCGAGCGTCTATGCAGTCCGTAAAAGAATGAGCCTGCTAGTTATTTCCCAAGATATTGGTGGACAGGCAGCGCTAAGTGGAGATGTAGAGAATTATACCGGTTACCAGTTTATCACGGGTCCGGAGCTCGCCGCAAAGTTCGAAGAACACATGCGTAAATTCGATATCGCAGTAAAGGAAAATGAAGAAGCAGTGGAACTAAAAAGAATAGATGATAAAATATTAGTTAAAACTAATAAAGGTAGCTATGAAGCCAAGACTGCAATCATTGCTTCTGGCAAAAGGTCGCGGGAGCTTAATGTGCCGGGAGAAAGAGAATTTAAAAATAAAGGGCTAACCTATTGCGCTACTTGCGACGCCCCTTTATTTAGCGGCAAAGTTGTAGCAATTATTGGCGCAGGTAATTCAGCTTTAGATGCGGCTTTGCAGTTAATTAAAATAGCCAAACACGCCTACATTATCAATATTACCTTGAGGCTAGGCGGAGACGATATCATGCGAGAAAAGATTAATAAGAGTGAAATTGCGACTGTGCTTAATAATACTCAGGTAACTGCTATCCTCGGAGATAAAATGGTAACTGGAATCAAAATAAAAAGAGAAGGGAAAGTTGAGCAATTAGCTGTTCAGGGAGTATTTATAGAGATTGGCCTTATACCCAATTCTGAGTTCGCCAAAGATATAGAAAAAAATCAATTTAGAGAAATTAAGGTAAATTGCCGCAATGAAACCAATATCCCCGGCGTCTTTGCCGCGGGAGATGTTACGGATGTCCCGGAGAAACAGATTATCATTGCTGCGGGAGAAGGCTCTAAGGCCGCATTGGGCGCTTTCCGATATTTAGCGAGAGCATAAATAATTTATCAATACCTCAATAATCCAAAGCCGGCGAATGAGCTTTTAACTTATGGCTTGAAGCCTGTTGCACGATAAGGAAACGGTGGAAATTTAAAAGTATCGATGTTACAATATAATAAATTTAGAGAGACCAGGAATTATTTAAGTGAGGCCACAACTTATGGAGCGATAGCGAACATAAGTTGTGCCTTCATTGAAAAAGGAGTGGAGGATGCAAGAAAAAGTAGAAGAGGCATTAAATAAAATCCGGCCTATGCTTATGGCTGATGGCGGAAATGTAGATTTGGTAGAAGTTACCGATGACGGTATAGTAAAATTAAAACTTACCGGTACCTGTGGTTGCTGCCCGATGAGCCAGATGACCTTAAAGATGGGTATCGAGAAATTATTAAGAAAAGAAGTTCCAGAGATAAAAGAAGTAATCGCTATATAATTTGGTTGAGTTCGTCTGGTCCGTTAGCATGGAAAAACTAAGCCGCCTGAAAAAGATAATCTCCGATATGGATTCTGTCTTGATTGCTTTTTCCGGTGGCGTGGATAGCACTTTTCTGCTTAAAGTTGCCTCAATGGTATTACCGCAGGGCAAAGTTCTTGCGGTTACAGCTTATTCAGCGACGTATCCCAAAGAGGAATTGCTATTCTCTAAAGATGTTGCCCGCGCCTTTGGCGTAAGGCATAAGATAATCCAGACCTATGAATTAGAAGACAGAAGATTTACGGCAAACCCAATTAATCACTGCTATTTCTGCAAAAAAGAGCTTTTCGGCAGGTTAAAAGATATGGCTAAAAAATTTAAGTTAAATTTTGTGGCAGATGCAAGCAACACATCAGACAAAGAGGATTTTCGGCCGGGGAATAAAGCCAAAGCAGAATTGAAGGTTCGTTCGCCCCTTCAGGAAGCAGGTTTTAACAAAGAGGATATCAGGCTGTTGAGTAAAAAATTGGGGCTTAGTACCTGGGATAAATCAGCTATGGCTTGCCTTGCTTCCAGGATCCCTTATGGCAGGGAGATTACGCCGCGTATTTTAGCACGGATTAACAAAGCCGAAGTATTTTTAAGGCAATTAGGTTTTTTGCAGGTGAGATTAAGGCACTATAACGGCCTTTGCCGTATAGAGGTATTTAAAGGCGATATTCCTAACCTTATAAGCCAGCATGATTTGATAGTAAAAAAATTAAAAAGATTAGGTTATAATTATATAACTGTGGATTTAGAAGGTTATCGCACAGGCAGTTTAAATGAGGTGATCAAGCAATGAAAAGGATATATTTAGATTATGCCGCTACCACGCCTTGCGACCCAGAAGTTATAAAAGCAATGGAGCCGTATTTCTTTGAGAAATTTGGTAATCCCTCCAGTATTCATTCTTTTGGACAAGAGGCAAAAGGGGCAATTGAAGAGGCGCGCGAAAAACTCGCCTCCTTTTTAGGGGCGAAGGCCGACGAAATTATCTTTACCTCAGGTGGAACAGAATCAAATAATTTTGCACTTGGAGGCGTGGCTTACGCCCAAGCCAATAAAGGCAACCACATTATTACCAGTGCTATCGAGCACCATGCTATAACCGAGACCTGTAAATTTCTGGAGAAGAGAGGCTTCAAGGTCACTTATGTCGGCGTAGATAAAAACGGTTTAGTTTCGCCCGCAGATATCAAAAAAGCAATCACCGACAAGACTATCCTGATTTCGGTGATGCATGCTAATAATGAGATTGGCACAATACAACCTATTGCCGAGATCAGTAAGATTGCCCGGGAATCAGGAATATATTTTCATACGGATGCTGTCCAGACAACAGGCCATATTCCTACAAATGTAAACGATTTAAATATCGACCTTTTATCATTATCCGCGCATAAGTTCTACGGGCCAAAAGGCGTCGGCGCTTTGTATGTCAGAAAAGGAACGCGCATCGAAAGATTTCTACACGGCGGAGACCAGGAGAAAGGCAGGCGCGCATCTACGCATAATACGCCCGGTATTGTAGGTTTAGGCAAGGCAATAGAATTATGCCTTGACAAGATGCAAGATGAGGCAGAATTCCAGACAGGCCTGCGCGATAGGCTTATCAAAGAGATTAAAGAGAAAATCCCAGATGCTTATCTCAACGGCCATGCACAGCAAAGGCTGCCTAACAATGTTAATGTTTCTATCAAATATATTGAAGGCGAGTCTATCCTGCTTAACTTAGATATGTTGGGTATTGCTGCCTCAACAGGCTCTGCCTGCACTTCCACATCTTTAGAGCCTTCCCATGTATTATTAGCTATCGGCCTGCCGCATGAAATTGCTCACGGCTCATTAAGACTTACTCTGGGCAGATGGACAAAAGAAGAAGATGTGAGCTACCTCTTAGAACACCTTCCCAAAGTGGTTGAGAAACTGCGGCAGATGTCTCCCCTTTATGAAAAAAAATAATTATGCGAGAAAAGATTCTGGATTTCTTAAAAAGAAAACAGGATTACGTCTCAGGTGACCAGATAAGCCACCACTTAGGAATAACGCGGCAGGCATTGTGGAAACACATCCATACATTAAAGGATTCTGGTTACGATATTGTGGCTGTGCCACATTTAGGTTATAAGCTTATCTCCTGTCCGGATAGGCTGTTTGCCTCTGAGGTAACTAGGCAGCTGAATACAAGGTTTATCGGAAAAAAAATTTATTATTTTGATACAGTTTCATCAACCATGGATAGCGCCTTACAATTAGCTATGCAAGGTTCACCCGAAGGCGCTATTGTAATAGCTGAGTCCCAGACAAAAGGCAGGGGCAGATTAGGCAGAAATTGGTTTTCCCCTAAATATAAAGGTATATATTTATCCTTGATTTTAAGGCCGAAGATTTCACCTAATCAGGCACCCCTGCTTACTTTGATGAGCGCGGTCAGTATCTGTGAAGCGGTAAAAGAAAAGACGGATTTGGCCTGCCAGATAAAGTGGCCGAATGATATATTAATTCACCATAAGAAATTAGGCGGGATATTAACCGAATTGAACGCAGAGACGGATTTAAGCCGTTTTGTAGTTGTGGGCATTGGATTGAATGTGAATAACGATAAAAAAACAATTCCTCACCAAGCCACATCATTGAAGGAACAAAAGAAAGAAAACATAAATCGCCTGGAATTATTACAGGAGATATTGCGCAAGATAGAAGAAAATTATCTGAGCTTTCAAAAAAACGGCGGCCAATCTATTATCGATAAATGGCGCGACTGGAGCATCAGTCTGGGTAGAAGAGTGAGAGTGAGCTTTCAAAATGAACATATTGAAGGCCAGGCCATAGATATAGATATTGATGGAGGCCTGTTGATTAGAAATGACGCCGGCCTCACCCAGAAGGTGATGGCTGGCGATGTAGTGCACTGCCGCTAAATCCCCCGCCCAGTAGCAACCCGAAGATTTGCATTGTCCATACACATAGGTAACGCTTTTAGCGGGTTCTGTCTTGGCTTGTTCTCGCAGCACCGCTCGATTTTCCCCACCGTGGAAAATCTCGCTTGGAGTTTATGCTCGCTCTCACTGACTATGTAATAACGGGTGAACCTTGGCCGCTCGCATAAACTACATGCTGCTCGAATCAAGCCAAGCCACCCGCTAAAAGATATCCATGTATCTCGGTAACAGTTTTGCGGAGGGATTTGTGAGCGTGCATTAGAAATTTTTTGGCAAGAGTGCACAAGGATTTACGACGAGAGAGTGCAGGAACTGACATTCGTATCAGCGTAGGTATGGAATTCCTGCAAACGAACAAGGAGTAAACCGTAGCGCACGGCAAAAATTTCAGCACGCGGAAGCAAGACCATAAAATCTGGCAGAAACAAGCCAAGACAGGACCCGCTAAAAGTTTCAAAGTTTCAAGATTCCTATTGCAAAAGTAAACCTAATATATTAAAATAGTTGACGGTTCTAATTTGCTCTCCGGGAGGCAATTTATATGGATAGACAAGAATTGACCGCACTTTGCCAGTTACCGCTAACGGAATTAATCTCTATGGCTAATAAGGCCAGGCAGGATTCCATAGGTTCAAATCTGGAATTATGCAGCATAATGAATGCCAAATCCGGCCTCTGTAATCAGGATTGTAAATTCTGTGCCCAGGCCAGCCGGCATCCCACAGGTATAACTACCTATCCTTTAAAAAAGAAGGAAGAAATGATAGAGCAGGCTTGGCGCGCCAAGACAATAGGCGCGGAGAGATTCGATATCGTTACCAGTGGTGATAGGCTATCTAAGGAAGAATTAAATGTTATTGCTGATGCGATTTGGGAAATAACAAACAAAGTCGGAATTAAGATGTGCGCATCTTTAGGGCAGTTGAATGAGGAGGAGCTTCTTCTCTTAAAGAAAGCAGGCCTTAGCCGTTATCACCATAACCTGGAAACCTCTCCAGGTTATTTTACCAAGATTGTAACCACACATACTTTTAGCGATAGGATTAACACAATCAGGGCGGCAAAGAGAGCGGGCTTAGAAGTGTGTAGCGGCGGGATAATCGGAATGGGCGAGACTTTAAATGATAGAATTGATTTGGCACTTACGCTAAAAGAGTTAGACGTGGATTCTGTCCCCATAAATATATTGGTCCCTATAAAAGGTACGGCTTTAGAAACTCTAAAGCCACTCTCCAACAATGAGGCGATAAGGACAATAGCTTTATTTAGAATCATATTAAAGAATAAAATTATTAAACTAGCAGCGGGCAGGGAATCCATGCTGAAAGATTTTCAAGCTCTGGCATTTATGGCCGGAGCCAATGGTATGCTTATCGGCGGGTATCTGACGATAAAAGGCAGAGAGATAGATGAAGACCGCAGATTAGTTACAGAGATAAAAGAATTATGGCAAGTATAGAAGAATTCTTAAAAAAAAGAGCGAGTGAAGGATTATTAAGGACTTTAAAGCCGATATCTTGCCGCCACGAAGGTAAAATATATCTTAATAAAAAAGAATATATCGATTTTTCCTCTAACGACTATCTAGGCTTATCCGGGCATCCTAAGCTTATTGCAGAAGCTAAGTCTGCAATAGATAAATTTGGCACTGCAGCTTGCGCCTCTCGCCTGATGAGCGGAGATTTAGAAATACATCACCTGTTAGAAGAGGAAGTCTGCCGATTTAAGAATAAAGAAGCAGCACTGGTTTTTAATTCGGGTTACCAGGCAAACATAGGCATAATAAGTTCTCTTTACGGCAGGAGTGATTGTATATTCTCAGATCGTCTGAATCACGCCAGCATCGTTGATGGCATACTATTGTCGGGAGCGCATTTTTTCCGTTTTCAACATAACAATATCGAGCATCTTGAGGGATTGGTTGAAAAGGAAAGGAATAAATTTAATAAAGCCATAATTGTCACTGAAACTATATTTAGTATGGATGGAGATAGGCCTGCCTTGAAGGATTTGGTCCGCCTAAAAGAAAAATATAATTGCGAGATTTTAGTTGATGAAGCCCATGCCACAGGCATATTTGGAAAAAATGGAAGCGGAATAGTTGAGCAAGAAGGCTTAGACGAAGAAATAGATTTTATTATGGGGACATTTAGCAAGGCATTAGGGGGTTTTGGCGGTTATTTAGCTGCTTCACGAAAGATAATTGAATATTTGATAAATACTTCCAGGAGCTTCATATATTCTACGGCATTGCCTGCGGCAGTAATAGCCTGTAATTTGGCAAGTATTCAATTAATAAAAGAAGAGCCATACCGCAGAATTAAGCTTTTAGAGTCCGCACAATATTTCCGCGATGCATTAAAAACCAAAGGCTTCCGAGTTCGAGGGGATTCTCAGATAATTCCTTTGATTATCGGGGATAACATAAGAACAGTAGAGTTTGCTAAGAGGCTTCAGGAGAAAGGTTATTGGGTTTTACCTATTAGGACACCTACTGTCCCTTTGGGTGAAGAGCGCCTTAGATTTTCGTTGTCTTTTTATCATAATAAGGAAATCCTGGAAAATCTTATAAATGATATCTCAAGTATCAAAATTTAAATTATTCAATAGGGGCTTTAAGAAAACTATTGCCTTAATACCTGGCTGGGCAACCGATTACAGGATTTTTAATACCTTAGACTTAAATTATAATTATTTATTGCCTATTGAATATTATCCTTTTAATTTTGCAAAAGAATTAAGAGGGGCATTGGATAGAGAATCCATAGATAGGATTTCCCTATTTGGATGGTCAATGGGAGGATTTTTGGCGTCGGATTTCGCCTCCAATAATCCCGACAGAGTAGGTAAGCTTATTTTATTAAACGTACAAGAAAAATTCAAGCCCCATTTATTACGGGATATAAAGCTAAAGCTTAAAAAGAATAAGAGGGCCTTTCTTTACAAACTTTATTTTAATTCTTTTTCTGAAGCAGACAAGGAAGGTTTAAGCTGGTTTAAGGAGCACCTATTAATGAGTTATATCGATGAATTGAAATTAGAAGACCTTTTATGCGGATTAGATTATCTTTCTAGAACGCAGATAAATCCCGAAACTTTGGCAGGGATAAAAAGAATAATAATTTTTCATGGCGAAAACGACAAAATAGTGCCACTTAATGAGGCTTATCAGTTAAAATCTGAGTTACCCAAGGCTCAATTTATTTGCCTGTCAGGAACCGGGCACATTCCGTTTTTAAACCAGAAGTTTAAGGAAAGATTTTTAATGGTATAGGAAAGCATAAAGTACTTTCTTGATGGATAAAGAAATTATAGCCAGGAATTTCTCAAGGTGTGCTTATTTTTACGATAGCTATGCCGATGTGCAAAGGAGGGCTGCCTTAGAAATCTTAGGCGGGATAGAAGATCACAGTTTTAGTAAAGTTTTAGAGATAGGCTGCGGTACAGGAAATTATACCTTTCTTCTTAGGGAGAAATTTAAAAAAGCAAGAATTACAGCCTTAGATATATCTGATAAAATGGTCGAAGTTGCACAGGGAAAGTTAAAAGATAAAGATATTGAATTTATTGTAGCTGACGGAGAATCAGTAAATTTTCCGGATGAAGAATTCGACTTAATCACTTCTAATGCTTGCTTCCAGTGGTTTGAGGACTTAGAAGCGGCTTTAGAGAAATACAGGGGCTTACTTAAAAAAAACGGTTTAATTTCATTTTCTATATTCGGGCCATTGACCTTTTGGGAGTTAAACGCGTCTTTAGAATCTCTCTTGCAAAATACGTCTATTGCGGCGAATAACTTTATAGATAAAGCTCAAATAAATAAAATTCTCAAGCGTAATTTCAGGGAGTTCAAACTCAAAGAGCTAAAATACCAGGAGTCATTTACCAGCCTTTTAGGATTATTGAACAAAATAAAATATACCGGGGCAAGAGGAAATGGCGCAAGCAGTAAAATTTCTTTGGGCCCGCGATATCTAAAAAAATTAGAAGAAGTATATTTAAATAAATTTCATCAGATAGAAGTAACCTATCATATTTTCTTTTGTCAGGGATTAGTAGAATGAAAGGGATATTTGTCACCGGCACAGATACGGGAGTGGGCAAGACAATAATTACTGGCCTTCTGGGGAGGTATTTGTTAGATAAGGGATATAATGTTATAACTCAAAAATGGATACAGACCGGCTGCCGCGATAGTCTAGCAGCGGATATAAAATTACATCTTAAGATTATGCATCGCGACAAAAATGACTTAGACGGTTATTTCGGACTTATTTCTCCCTACGTATTTAAAACGCCAAGTTCTCCCCATTTGGCAAGCCAAATCGAAAATAGAATAATCAATCCGGATAAAATTAAGGAAAGTTTCAGATTGTTATCGCGTCATTTCGATTTTACAATCGCCGAAGGCATAGGCGGAGTTTTAGTCCCTTTTAATAAAAAACGCTTGGTGATAGATATAGTTAGGGAGCTCGATTTAGCTGCATTAGTGGTAGCGCAAAATAAATTGGGCGCTATCAATCATACTCTATTAACCATCGAGGCTTTGGAGAGAAGAAAAATAAAGATTTTAGGTATAATATTTAATAATCCCAAGAAAGAGGATAAGCGGATTGTCAAGAATAACCCTCTTATCATAAAAGCATTGGCTAACCAGAAGGTTTTCGGTGTTCTGCCATGGATAGAAAGATACGAGAAATTATACGAGAGGTTTATTCCTATAGGAAACAAAATATACAAGTCTTTATGTTTAGGGACAGTCCCCTTGGAACAGTGGGGGTCTGTCCCCGATAGGGACTGACCCTAAGATTCTACGGGGACAGTCCCTATCACCGATAAAATGAATAAATGGCTTAAGAATGATTTAGAATTCATCTGGCATCCTTACACACAATTGAAGGATGCTCTTATGTTCCCTCCCATTTTAATAAAGATGGCGAGGGGTATTAAACTCTATGATAACCAAGGGAATTTCTATTATGATACTATCTCCAGCTGGTGGTGTAATGTCCATGGCCACAATCACCCCAAGATAAAGACCGCCATAAAAAAACAGTTAAATTCCCTGGAGCACGTCTTGTTTGCCGGTTTTACTCACGAACCTGCTATCCTTCTCGCCCGCAAACTCATTTCTTTATCGCCCGGGAGGTTAACTAAAGTATTTTTCTCGGATAATGGTTCAACTGCTGTCGAGGTAGCACTCAAGATGTCCTTTCAATACTGGCAGAATATAGGAGAAGTTAAAAAGACAAAATTTGTGGCGTTAGACTACGGTTATCACGGCGATACTATCGGGACTATGAGCGTAAGCGGGCTAGACCTCTTTAATAAGGTATTTTCACCGTTATTTTTTCCTTCCTTTAAAGTGCCCTCACCTTATTGTTATCGTTGCCCTATGCATAAAGAGAAGAATACCTGCGATATTGATTGCATAACTCCATTGGAAAATCTCCTGAAAGAAAAGTCAGAAATCATTTCCGCAATAATCCTGGAACCGATGGTTATGGCAGCAGGAGGAATGATTATTTATCCCAAAGAGTATTTGTTAAAGGCAGAGAACTTAGCCAAAAAATTTAATGTGCATCTTATCCTTGATGAAGTAGCGACTGGTTTCGGCAGGACAGGAAAGATGTTTGCCTGCGAATATGTAAATAATGCCGCACCTGACTTCCTCTGTCTTTCCAAAGGCCTGACTGCGGGATATTTACCTTTGGCTGCAACATTAACCACGGAGAAGATATATAAAGCATTTTATGCGGATTATAGAGAAAATAAGACTTTTTATCATGGCCATACCTATACAGCAAATCCCCTGAGTTGTTCTGCTGCCCTGGCAAGTTTAGAGGCCTTTAAAGAAGAGGAAACATTAAACAGAATAAAAAAAATAATGCCTTTATTCCACGCCGGAATGGAAAGATTCAGAGATTTACCTTTAGTAGGAGATGTAAGATATATAGGACTGATCGGAGCGATAGAATTAGTCAAGGACAGATTAACAAAAGAGAGTTTTGGCTTTCAGGAAAGGATTGGTTTGGAAGTCTACAAAAGAGCCCTTAAAAGAAACCTTATATTAAGGCCATTGGGAAATATAATTTATCTTTTTCTTCCCCTTTGCATAAAAAGAAATGAACTTCAGGATGTCCTGAATAGGACATACGCAGTGATTAACTCCTTATCTAATAAAAATTATGAAAGAGCGCATAGTAGTAGCGATGAGCGGTGGCGTAGATTCTTCCGTAGCCGCGGCATTATTAAAGAGCCAAGGTTATGAGGTTATTGGCATAACCATGTGTTTTTCCGCCTATGGCGGATCCCCCGCCACAGGCGGGGCGGGCGCCTATGGCGGAAACTCGCCGGATTCCGCCACCAAAAGGCCTACGTGTTGCGGCATTAAGGCAATAGAAGATGCAAGAAGAGTGGCGCATAAATTAGGGATAAAACATTATGTTTTGAATTTTAGCAAGGTTTTACAGGAGAGGGTAATTAAAGAATTCTGCCGGGAATATTTAAAAGGCAGGACCCCTAATCCC
>Ga0315284_10006326_pt1 | contig 16866 bp, 11 predicted proteins | sample YL17G09_16_MG_FD_203696 | JGI IMG/M metagenome (GOLD analysis project Ga0315284, IMG submission 203696) | Sediment microbial communities from Yellowstone Lake, YNP, Wyoming, USA - YL17G09_16 | ecosystem: Environmental > Aquatic > Freshwater > Lake > Sediment | place: USA: Wyoming | collected...
ATCGATTACACTGGGATCCCTCCAGAACGTTGCCCAGTTGTAGTTGCGGATTGCTTACGGGCTGGGATCGATTACACTCGGCGTGGAGATGTGACCGGCGGCGATGCGGTTGCGGATTGCTTACGGGCTGGGATCGATTACACTACGCGATGGCGACGGGGGCGGCATGGTACATGTTGCGGATTGCTTACGGGCTGGGATCGATTACACTTGTGCCCCGCGCATGACCGCAACCCCCACGCGTTGCGGATTGCTTACGGGCTGGGATCGATTACACTCTGGACGCCAACGCGCTGCACAACCCGCTGTTGCGGATTGCTTACGGGCTGGGATCGATTACACTCGGAATCTCTCGCGCCTATCGCCAGGTGTTGTTGCGGATTGCTTACGGGCTGGGATCGATTACACTCCTGGCGGCCGCGAATCCCCTCATCTCCGCGTTGCGGATTGCTTACGGGCTGGGATCGATTACACTCTGGCCGGGGTTGCCCGCCGCCAGCGTGAGGTTGCGGATTGCTTACGGGCTGGGATCGATTACACTCGTCGGGGAGATCGGTATGGCGTGGGCGTTGTTGCGGATTGCTTACGGGCTGGGATCGATTACACTATCTCGAATCCGATGGACCACCAGTTCCATGTTGCGGATTGCTTACGGGCTGGGATCGATTACACTGGATTGGTCCTGCGCTCAATGGAGGCTCAATGTTGCGGATTGCTTACGGGCTGGGATCGATTACACTCACAAGGACGTTGGTGACGAGTTCGTCAGGGTTGCGGATTGCTTACGGGCTGGGATCGATTACACTGGCGACGCCAACTGGGGAAACGCCCGCACGGTTGCGGATTGCTTACGGGCTGGGATCGATTACACTAGCGCTCTCGCGCCGGACCCTCTGACCGACCGTTGCGGATTGCTTACGGGCTGGGATCGATTACACTCATGCCGGTCGGGGGAAAAAACTCGCCGGGGGTTGCGGATTGCTTACGGGCTGGGATCGATTACACTACCTCGCCCACAAGCGGCCGCCGGATAGAGGCTTAGGCCAAAAGAGCCTCTAGAAAAGTTCGAGTTGGGCGGGCGGTTTTTCGGGCGGTTTGCGTTTTCTGCCCCAGAAAATCCGCATCCGCTCGTACTGCTTGTCGGTGATCCGCAGGACGCGAACCTCCCCCTCGGGGGGCACATTGGCCTCGACGCGCTGGGTATGGACATCGGCGTTTTCCTCGCTGGCGCAGTGTCGGATATACACCGAAAACTGCATCATGGCAAAGCCGCCCTTCAGCAGCTTCTTGCGGAAGTCGGTATATTGCTTCCGCGCCGCCTTGGTGTCAACGGGCAGGTCGAACATTACCAGCAGCCACATGAATCGGTATCCGCTGATTTCCATGGGACGGGTATCTCCAGGCGCCTGATTTCGCCGGCGTAGCAGCGGGCCAGGGAGGCGGCCATCCTTTCCAGGGCCACCAGCAGCGGCCCGGCGGTGTCGGCGAGGCGGACGGTCTCGGTGAGCACTTCCAGCAGGCCGCGCTTTGCGTCCTTGTCGATGTCGTATCGGCCGGCTTGGTGCAAAGCCCTGACCCGCCGGTCCACCAGGGGGCGGAGGGGTTCCACCAGATCGTCGGCCAGGCAGAAGGCATTGGAGCGGTTGTGGTGGTGGAGGCCCAGGCTGGGGTGCAGGCCGGCGCCGGCGATGGCCCGTGCCACGGCAGCGCGGATGGCCATGTAGCCGTAGTTGAGGAAGTTGTTGGGCGGCGAGCCGTCGGGGTCGCGGCGGAACTCCGCCCCCAGCATCGCCGGCCAGTAGCGACGCGCCGCCTGGGCCTCCAGGTTCTCCGGATCGCCCGAGCGGACCCTCCGGGACATGCCCCTCAGGGCGGATTGAACCGCCGGGGCGTGGCCGAGCATCTCCGCCTGGTGGGCGATCTTGGCGGAGACCACCTGACGCCAGAGTTGCTTCCGCAGGGGCAAAGCTGCCTGGACCTGCGTGGCCAACCGTTGCGTCTGGAGGCAGTTGTCCTGTCCCAGCAGCAGGCCGCAGGGCAGATGTCGCCCGTCGCAGGGGACGATGACCGCCCCGGCCGACAGGAGACGGGTGATTACCGCGTGGGTGTACGTCGCCCCGTAAGTGTCGATGATCAGCACGCCGATGTCCTCGATGGGGACGCGCTGCAACTCGTCGCCTTCCCAACGGATGACTAACTGGTCCATCTCCACCGACAGGAACACGCCCGCCGAGGATATTTCTATCGTGCGCTTAATCATTGGCCCAGCGAACCTCCCCCAGGGGGCCGATCGTGATCTTCTTGCCCTCAATGGCACTGGCTTGACAACGATATTTGGCTTTCTGAGTGCTTGGGCGTGCATCGGACGGATCTGTGAACTCGACCTTTTTCTCCGTCTGTACGCTCGTCTGCATCTGGAGTATCCGTTCCTGGCCTTTCCAGTTGGCCAGGACAAGCTCACCCTTGCTGAGTGACATAACGAAGGTGGCGTCGGGGCATTGGGGGTGGGTTCGTTGGATGATGGGCAGGCCGTTGGCGGCGCGCCGGGCGGCCTCGAGCATGGTGACGAAGACCGCTTCTCGCTTCCCGTTGGGGAGTTGGAAGATGCAGAGGTGATGGGTGCTTCCGGGTTTTACCAGCGCGGTTCCGCCGCGGATGGGTTGGATGGTTTTGTCTGGCTTTGTGAGGCGCACGGTCTTGATGGGGATTTTTTTCTCCTCGTTCATCCAGAGGGGTTTGCTCCATGCCTCGGGGGGAATCTTGGACTCACCGTCGGACTGGCCCTTCTTCTTTCCTCCCACCCGGACGCCGAATTCGCCGAGCCGCTGGATCACCTTTTCCCGCACGACGCGGTCGCGGATCCTCTCGACCTCGGCGGTGGTGAGCCGGTCCAACGGTTTGCGATAGGCGAACTCGCCGGGTTTGGGGGTCTTTCCGTAGAGGGTTTCCTCGTGAAGTTGTCCGGCCACCTTGCGGCGGAGGCGGTGGGAGACGCGGACACCCTTGAGGAGTTGGACGATTTCGTCGCGGAAGCGCTCTCGCGGCGGCGGACAGACCCGCTGCCGCGCGAGTTGCTGGAGGCGGGAGCGGTCGGTCAGTGCGATGACGACGGCGTCGATGGCGTGGTGGCGATGGTCGCTGCGGTTCTTCTGGCCGTGTCCCAGGTCGGCGCCTTCGCGCCAGGCGGGGCTGTCGGGCAGTTCGCTGAGGATGGTGTCCAGCCCCCAGCCGTGGCGGAGTTCGGCGGTGAGCTGGCCCTTGGTGCAGAGGATGTCGGCGTGGGGATCGGCCACCAGGGGGCGGAGATATTCCCGGACGGCCCGGCTGATGTAGGCCGTGTCGTTCAACTGCCGGTGGACGAAATCGTCCAGCTTGAGTTCCTTCAGGAGAAACTTGCGGTACTTTCCATAGGGCAGCTTTCTGGCCCTGCGGCAGAGTTCCTCATATCGCTGGGGGTCGGAACCAGCCAGCCATTCGTAGGGGGTGCGGTCGCCTTTTTCCGCGTTGGCCGCGCGGAAGCAAACGACCTTGTTCATCATGGAATCATCGAGGCTTCGAGGCTTGGGCAGGATGTGGTCGACGTCCACCTCACCTTCCATCAACTGTTTTTGGCCGATTGGCCGTCCGGTGTAGGCGCAGACCTCGCCTTGTTCTTTCCAGAGCAGGAAGCGGTTGACGGCATTGCGGGTGGGAACAAAGCCCGCCTGTCGGATTTCCTCTGCCGCCTGCTCGCGGCGGGCCTCTCGTTTGCGCGTGTTGAAGATGTATTCCGCCCGTTGCTTGGCAGAGCCTCTGACCTCGCGCGCCAGTTCGATGTGAATCTGGTCCGGCCGGCCGTACTGGCGGATGACGGCGTTGACGACTTTTCGGACCTCGTGGAGGGCCTGGCGAACGATGGGATTGGGCAGGTCCGGCGGTTGAGGCAGATGGTCGAGGCGTTCGACCGGTCTCTGGTCGGGGCGGAGGTATCCGGCCAGGGTGATGGCGCAGGGCCGGTCGTCGCCGGTCATCAAGGGCAGGCCCTGCTCCAGATGCGGCAGGAGCTTGGCGATGGCCTCGCGGGAGAAGCTCATGTATCCGGCGGGCAGGTCGGCATCCAGGATATTGTCAGCCTGCTCCCGGGTAAGCCCCCATTCGGAGACGGCCTTGTGCTTGATGGCGTCGTCGTCTTCCTCCAGCAGGCAACGGACGATGCGGTTTTTTTGTTCCTCCTCCATGCCCAGCCAGCCCTTGCCGAAGCAATCCTTGTGCGACAGGGCCTTGTCGGTGGGCATGCCGTAGAGACTCTTTCGCTCGCCCCGTTCCAGGTTAAAGAGGACCTGGTCGCTGAAACCCAGGTGCTTGCGTATGTCGACGAACTTTCGGCTGGCGGCTGTGGAGAGGTGGTCCAGCAGGCACGAGCGTTCCTCCGGCGTTAGCGGGCGTTCCTCCCCGTGTTCGTCGATGAGCAAGAGGTTGTTGACATCCTGGAGCATACGAAAACGCTGGGCGCGGCGGTCGGCGACCGGGCAGCGGCGGCGTTTGGGTTCCAGCTCGCAGCAGCCCACCAGGCTCTTGGGAATGCGAATCGGACGTTGGTAGAAAATGATATGGTGGATTCGCTCGCGGAGGTCTTCCGTCAGCACGCCGGGGTGGTGGGATTGCTGGGTTTGCCACACGGCGTCGAATTCCCGCTGGTACATGTCCCTGCGCGTGTGTCTTCCACGAAGGCGAGCCAGAGGGTTCTTGTCGGCCAGGCCGGCCAGGTGTTCGCCCAGAGTCCGGCAGCTCGCGGCGGCGATCTGGGCCTCCAACTCGCTGATTTCCACGAGCATCCGGGGGGCTTCTTTCTTGCGGGCCTTGTCGGCCTTGTCGGCTTTGCGGTTGGAGAGGAAACCGCGGCGCTGGCAAAGATGAAGGATCACCCTCCCTATTTCATGTAGTTCCAGCTTGCCGTCCAGCGCCGCCCGGCGAATGGCATAGGGATCGTTTTCCTTGAAGGCGTGGGTCTCCCATTCCTGACGTTGGGGATCGCTGCGCGGCAGGGCCGCGGTGGGAGGCAGGAGGCCCGCGTCGACCAGGAGTTTGCGGAGGCGGCGTTTGCGCTTGGCGCGCCGAGTGATCTGGCGGCGCATGCCCCGGGCCACGCGCCTCGCCTCGTTCTTGGATAGCTCGCCGCCCTTGGTGTCGCGGTCCACGCCCTCGGGAAAGACGCGGACACCGGTTGCGGCGACACACGCGGAATCCGTGTCGATCAAGGCCCATCCTACTGAATTCGGCCCCAAGTCCAGTCCAAGCCTCGTTGGCATTGTGCGACCCCTTCTGGCAAGAGTAACCAAACACCCGTCCAACCCGGTAACGCGGGAATTCTACTTGACAGCCGCTGGCGGGGCAAAGTAGACTTTGGCCAGTGTAATCGATCCCGGCCCGTGCTTTTCGCAACAAGGCGAAAACAAGTCGCGGGCCACGGTCCACGGACCGACCCGGCCGTCATGCACGCATGGCGGCCAGTTTTTTCTGCAATAGGTGAAACAGAGGGGCTTCCGGTGCGTCTGAACCATCGAAGCGGTTTATCTTTCGCACAGTCAACGTCGGAGAGGGGCTTGGTACATGACATTGGTCCACGAATCCGATAGCCCTGATGGTATTGAACGTGTTATTATCGGCTCAGGTCAACCACCGCGGAGGACAGTAAGATGCCCCCGATTTCCGATGATCCCGCCGCCTCACCCCTGCGAATCGAAGGCCCGGAACAATCCCTCGTGGACCTGGAATATCCTGATGGCGGGCTTGCCCCGGCAATAGGAGTGCACAACTTCCAGGTGTTCCGCGCCTCGCGCGACAGGCCGGACCTGGCGGATGGGTTGGGTTACACCTTCAGTCATCACGTGGACATGTGCTGCTGGCGGGGGCGGCTGTACGTGGCCTGGAATTCATGCCAAAAGGACGAGGACACCTGGCCGTCGCGCGAACTCTACAGCACCTCCACCGACGGGGCCTCCTGGTCGCCACCCAGTGAGTTGTTCCCCCAGGGCGTCTCCATGCCGCTGCGAATGTACTTCTATCATTCCTCCAATGATCGGATGCTGGTGCTGGGGGGGCTAAGGACCATCGAGGGCCAGATCGATGAGACGAGCAAAGGGTCGCTGGTCGTGCGACAGATCGGGATTGATCATGCGATGGGGCCTGTTTATCTGCTCCGCCCCCCGGCGATGTCACCCGCACGGGCGCTGCCGCCGCTCTACACGCAGGCCGATGACGAAAGCTTCATCGAGGCTTGCGCCAAGCTCCTGGACAACAGACCTTTCCTGGAACAGCAGGATTACGGAGCCTTGCTGGGTCCGCGCCGCATGAAATGGCACCAAGGCTCCAGTTGGCCCGGGGGCACCATGCCATGGGTAGCGAGTCCGATGTGGGTGTTCGGCAAGGGCATGTCGTTTTTCCACCGCCGGGACGGTGCACTGGTGGGCATCTCTAAAATGGGTTTCGTCACCGTCTCGAAGGACCAGGGGCAAACATGGTTCCAGCCCGTCGTGCCGTTGACGCTGGTGATCGGCTCGGCCAAGTGCTGGCCTCAGCGGACCAGCGACGGCCGCTATGCCTTGGTCTACAACCCCAGCCACAAGCAGCGCTACCCCCTGGCAGTCGTCAGCGGGGACGATGGCGTGAGCTTCGGTGACTTGTGCGCAGTCCATGGGGAGGTGCCCATCAGGCGGTACGTCGGAGCGGCCAAGTCTCTGGGCCCGCAATACGTCCGCGGCATCAGCGAGTGGTCGAGCGACGGGAGCCGCAAGGACGATGCGTTGTGGGTCGTCTACAGCGTCAACAAGGAAGACATCTGGGTCGCCCGGATTCCGGTGCCCATTCGCCCCGATGCGAGCGACGGGCCTTCCCTTGGTCTTGAGGACATGGCGACGGGCTCCTTCCTGCCCGGCTGGAATGTTTACAGCCCCAAGTGGGCGCGGGTGTCCCTGGCGGAGTCGCCCGACGGCGGGGGCAAGTGCCTGCGCCTGGAGGATGGCGACCCATACGACTACGCCCGGGCCACCTGCGTCTTCCCGCCGGCAGGGAGGGTCAACGTTTCTTTCGATGTCTTGGTGAAGACCCCTCGCAATGGGTCCTTGGAGATCGAACTGCTCGGTTCACGCGCCCATGTCCGTCCCGTGCGAGTCATGCTGTCTGAGGACGGCAGGGTCCACGCCGTCAACGGCGACCAGGCGGCCGATATTGCGCCCTGCCCTGCCGGGCGCTGGATGGCGGTGGCCCTCGATGCCGACACCGCGGCGGGGAAGTTCTCCCTGGGCCTCGACGGTCAAGGCGTGTTGCACGACGCCGCCTTCGCCCACCCGGCGGATGCGTTGCGGCAGTTGTCCTTTCGCACCGGCGCCTGCCGCGCCGTGGGCGGCGCGCAACCCGTCCCGGCTGAGACCGACTGCCCCGTCGAACCGGCGGTCTTTGACATCCGCAACTTGAGAATCAGGCGGTAGGATCGAGCGACTCATTTCCTGAATCTCGAATGAGCCGATGGCCGCTGACGGCGGTCTCGCTGCACCTCACCCGCGATTCGGCGTGATTCCAGAAATCCGGCCGGCTGAGCGATCCGCGAGTCGGTCTACTTCGCCGCTTCCACCAGCAGCTTGAGGTTCTCGTTGAACTTTACACGTTCCGTACCGGGCATGACATTGCCCCAGTCGCCGCGCGCGGCAATCACGAGGTCCAGGCCGGGCATCAACACCATGAAATTGCCGCCGCGCCCATTGGCGATGACGATGTCAGCGGGGGCATCAGGCATGAAGGGTGTCGTGGAGTCGCCCTCGGGGGCGTTGAACCACCAGTTGAAACCGTACTTGCCCGGTCCGTAGGCCGTGGGCTTGGGCTTGCCGCCGTAGGAACCGATGCCAAGGTAGTCGGCGGCCTGGGTGGTCACCGACAGGGGCAGGTTCCCCGGCACCTGCGGCTTCATGTAGTCGTCGAAGAACTTCCGCGGCAGCAATTGCTTTCCGGCCCAGTCGCCGCGATTGAGCCAGAACCATCCGATGCGGGCGAAGTCGCGCGGCGTGGTGATCAGCCGGCCCTTGGAATTGAAGATGGTCCCGTCCTGGAGTTGGAGAGGCTTGAAACACTCCGTCGCGGCGGAGTTGATATCCTTGCCGAAGACCTTCTCCAGCGTCAGGAAGTAAAGTTGGATGGCCGAATCGTTATAGTTCCATGCCGCACCGGGCGGCTCCTGGCAGGCATATCCGCTGGTCATGTTGGCCAGGTGGCGGAAGGTCATGGGCTTGTCCTTCTCCGACAGCTTCCAGCCCCAGTCGCCGACCTTGTCATCGACGCTTTTGAGCTTGCCTTCCTTAACGGCGAAAAACAGCAGCGTGCTCAGCACCGGTTTGGTCGCCGAGGCCCAGTTGGACTTGTCGGCTTGGTTGCCCCACGAATACACCAGGTAGCCATGTCGAACGACGCAACCGCTGGATCGGAAGTTGGGATCGTCCACGCCCATGCGGCGGGCAAACTCCTGAAGCTTCCCCGCATCCAGGCCTACCTCCGCGGGGGACTTCGTCGCCCAAGACTCGCCCGGAAAAACCCTCTCGGGTTGGTCGGCCTGACCCAGGCCACATAAGGCTAGCATCGCCACCACAACACACCCGACATGCAGGGGCCAACTCATGGCAGCACTCCTTTCCTAATGGTTCGCCCAGCCGATGGTTAAAAACGTCGTTTACTGCTTCCGCTTAGGCCCCATAAGCATATCCGATGCTACGGGTGGCTGTCATCTGACGGCAGGACCGAATCGACCAATAGTTTCAGGTTCTCATTCAACCTAGACGCTCCGCCCCCTCCGCCCCGGCCGGAAATGCCTCTCTGTGAGCTGGGAGCCGTCTCCGCGGAACGTGGGAGTCTTGGGGCCCCGCCCAGGCCGCCCCAGCGAACCCTGCCGGTCACTACCAGCCCAAGGCTGGGCATCATCACCGAGTTGCAGCCCCGGCTGCCGAAGGTCATGATCGTATCGACGGGGACGCCGGGCAGGAAAGGCCGGTCCTTCTTGTCGCCTTTCTGTGGACCGTTGAACCACCAGTTGAACCCATATTTTCCCGGTCCGTAGTCAAAGGGTTTCGGCTTTCCACCGTAGGAACCGATCTCAAGATAGTCGTCGGCTTTTGTCGTTACCGAAAGCGGCAGGGAGACGGGAACCTGTGGTTTCATGTACTTGTCGAAATACTCCCGTGGCAGCAATTGCCTGCCGTTCCAGTTGCCCCGGTTGACCCACAACCAGCAGATGCGGGCGAAATCGCGCGGCGTGGCGACCAATCGCCCTTTCTCGCTGAAAAGGTCCTTGCCCTCGATTTGCAGCGGCTGGAAGCACTCCATCGCGGCGGAATTGATGTCCTTGCCGAAGACCTTCTCCAGCGTCAGATAGTACAGTTGGATGGCGGCGTCATTGTAGTTGAACGCCTCTCCCGGCGGCTCCTGGCAGGCGTAACCGCTGATGTTGTTGGCCAGATGATAAAAGGTGATGGGCTTGTCCTTATCTGAGAATTTCCAGCCCCAGTCGCCGACCCTGTCGTGGACGCCCTTGAGCTTGCCGCTGTCAATCGCGAAGAACAGCAGCGTGCTGAAAACGGGCTTGCTGGATGACGCCCAGTTGAGCTGTTCGTCCTGATTGCCCCAGGAATACACCAGGTAGCCGTTTCGGATGATGCAGCCGCAGGAGTTTCTGTTAGGGTCCCCGGCGCCGACTGCCTTGGCGAACTTCTCCAGCTTTACCGGGTCCAGCCCGACCTCGGCGGGGGATTTCGTCTCCCATTTCTTGCCTGGGAAGACCCAATCGGCTTGGCCGGCCAGGACGGTACCGCCGGCAACTAACAATACGATCCACAGGGAGAAATTCCGAAAAGGCATGTCAAGCTCCTTTGGCCTCCGTTGGCCGATGGGACCAACCGCGCCACCGAAGGTCTATTAGGGATTTTCGACGCCACCGTGGCAGTTACCCAAAGCGTTCCCGGTGATCAAGGATTAAACGCTTTTTTCCGGCGTTTTATTTCCCCAAAAAAACTCTCTGGACTGGAGCGAGCCGTCGCAACCAAAGCCGCGACCGCCCGTATGATCGCCCAATCGTCCCTTTCAACCAACCGAGCCTCCCGGTGGGGGATATTCGCGAATGGCGTCATCGACGACCAGCACCCAGTCCTCGCCCTCGACCTGGGTGGGGGGTTGGAATTCCATCACGCCGCCGTTGGGGAATTCCCAATGGTGTTCAGCTCGTCCGTCGCGCGGGTTGAACCACCACCCGCAGAGCCTCCCGGCTGATATTTTGCCCACGTCGATTTGCACCCGCCGATGCTGGGGGAAATAGGCCATCATGTACGTTGCGTCTGATTGCCGGATCGCCCCATCCCGCGTCACCTGGACACGGTCCAATCCCTCGGAGGAACCGGACAGGAGGACCCGCTGATCGGGGATGCGGGGAAGGTATGGCCGGCTGAGCATCAGCGCCTTGAGATGGCGCATCTGGAAGGCCCCGGGGATGTCCAACGCCTGATGCCACGCGGTACGCACCTCCCAGAGCGGTTTTCTCGGCGGTTCGTACATCTGCCAGATCGGATGATCGCCGTAGGTGTGTCCGTGCGAACCGGCAAAGACCGACCAGTAGGCGTTGCGCCGCACGTGAAAGCTGTTGACCGTGCGATCGGCGGGCTTGTCGCCGGGAACGTCCTCATAGGTCGGTTCGCCGTCCATGCAGGGCTTGGGCGGCAGATGGTTGTACTCCCGCTGGATGAGCAGGAAATTGGCGTTGTCGATTGCGTGCCCGCTTTGGACCATGTTGAAGTCCAGCCAGTCGACATGGTGGAACCACGTGGAGGAATGCCGGGTGCTGCCGGGATGGAAGGTCATCAGGTTCCGCCCGTCGTCGCCTTCTTCCAGTCCCCCGGCCAGTTCGTTCCATATCTCCACTACGCCTTCGGCGTCCCGGTCGCCGCCCAGGATCCAGATGATGGGCTTGTCGGCGTAGCGGCGGCCCAGGAATCGTCCGTACCGCCGCGCGTTGTGTTCCCGGATGGGCTTGGGGGGGGCCAGACCCACCTTGTCACCCCAGGTGGGCAGCATGCCGATGTAGAGGCCCAGCGAGGCGGCCTTGTCCACGATGTAGTCCACGTGGCGGAAGTAAGCTTCATTCGGCCGCTCGATGTCTCGATCGATCAGCGGCAGGTCCCCGTAAGCGTTGGGCGTGCCCAAACCGTCCAGTTCCGCCAGCACGACGGCCTGGATAACGGTAAAGCCCTTTTCCGCCCGGTTGGCCAGATACAGATCAGATTGCTCGCGGTTGAGTCGGTGAAAAAGCTCCCAGGCGGTGTCGCCCAGGTAAAAGAAAGGCCGCCCGTCGTGGTAAACCAGAAACCTCCCGTTGTCGCTGACTTTGAGCACGTGAGGATTCCTTTTTTTCCTGTGGGGCGCTGCATGGGCGGTCCGGCAAGAGGCCCTGAACGCCCCCCCTTGTCGTTCCAACGGCTCCGACGTCAGGCCCGGGCCTCGGCGGATGCCGCGGGCTGTCTGCGCGCGGCCCGCTGAGACAGCAGGCTCAGCACCGAGACGTAGAAGAAACCAAAGGTGAAGATCACCAGGAACGGCGTGAGGATTGCCGAGCGAAGACCCACGACGCTGAGGACCGCGCAACCCAACATGTACAGGCCGAAGACCATCTCCAGGTACGGCAGCAGCGACCGCTTCCTGCTGACGGCTAATTTGTGGGCGTCGCTGCGCGCCAGCGAGGGCCGATCACCATACTTGGGCGTGCGGATGAACTCGCTCTTGCACCCCAGCAGGGCCTCCAGGATGGCCTTGGTGTTTGACAGGCACAGCCCCACGCCCAGGGCCATCATGACGGGCATGTATTTCAGCGCCGATCGCCAGTCGCCGAACAGTTCCGCCTGCCCGGCGCAATAGAAAACGCTGGCTGACAGCGTCGCCAAGGTAAAGACGCCGATGTCGAAGCACACCCGCCAGAACGTCCCATCGTCCACGGGCACGCAGCGAAGGCGCATCGCCGGAAGCATCAGCGCCACCAGCACCAACATGTACATGTGCATGGTGAAGCAGGTCAGGTGGAAGAACGCCTCGATCTTCACCTTCAGGGGCAGGCCCGACATCAACACCTTGGGCAGCAGCTTCAGTGCCGTTTGCGCCCCGCCCTTGGTCCAGCGGAACTGCTGGGCCTTGAAGGCGTTCATCTCCGGCGGGAGCTCCGCCGGTGCGGCCAGATCGGGCAGGAAAACGAACTTCCAGCCCCGCATCTGGGCGCGGTAGGAAAGGTCCAGGTCTTCCGTCAGCGTGTCGTGCTGCCAGCCTCCGGAGGCGTCGATGGCCGAGCGTCGCCACGTCCCTGCCGTGCCGTTGAAGCTCATGAACCGATCGCTGCGGTTGCGGGCCACGTGCTCGATGGCGAAATGCCCGTCCAGGAAGATAGCCTGGCTGCGCGTCAGCAGGCTGTCGCCGCGGTTGAGGTGGTCCCATCGCGCCTGAACGGCGCAGACTTTCGGGTTGGTGAAGTAGTGGATGGAGCGTTTCAGGAAGCTTGATTCGGGGACGAAGTCGGCGTCGAAGATCGCCACGAACTCCCCCTTGGCGCTGCGCAGCCCGTTTTCCAGCGCGCCGGCCTTGAAGCCCCGGCGGTCCGTGCGGTGGATGTATTCGATATCGAAACCCGCCGCCTGGGCATCCGCGACAGCCGACACGGCGATCTGACAGGTCTCATCGGTGCTGTCGTCCAACACCTGGATCTGGAGTTTCTCGCGCGGGTAGTCGATCTGACAGGTCTTTTCGATGATCCGCTGGGCGACGAACCGCTCGTTGTACATCGGTAATTGAACGGTGACGGCAGGGAGGTTCTCGAAATGGCCCGCTGCCTGGGGAGCCTTGTGGCGATGACGGTAATAGAGATACACCAACAAATAGCGGTGAAGCCCGTAGATAGACACCATCACCAGCGCGAAGGTGTAGACCGTCATGAACAACGTCTTGGCGAGATCCGACCATTCCATAGGTTATTCCAGTCCGCCGGAACGGCGCGAAACGCGCGGGATCCCAGCCGGCAAAGACTCGCAGGATTCTAATCCAGCCGTGTTCTCCGGTCAAGCCACTAGACCGCTGTCCGGACAGGGATCAACCGGGGCGGATGGCTCAGAACACCAACACCATCACGCCATAGGGCGGAACCTGCACTTGCCCACTATGGCGCAGGCCGGTCAGCAGGTCACGGGCCGGCTGGGGCAACGCCAGTTGCGCGGGCTGGTTGGCCAGCTCGACGGCGATAAGGCCCTCCCCGGCCTGGCCGCGACGCGGGACAACCATCAGGTTCGCCGAAGCCCCCGTCATCGGGGCGATTCCCGCCTCTTGGGCCAGGCCAAGTAGCAGACGCTGGAAGTCCCCCGCCGCCGGTGTAGTGCCCAGCAGGACGATGCGCCCCTTGCCCACGCGCCTTTGCGTGACAGCCGCCAGGCCCGCCAACGGTCCTTCGGTGTAGGTCGCCATCGCCTCCGAGTCACGAGCCTCCAAGGCGTCGAACCACACGGAACCGTGGGACTCCACTCCGTCGGTCCACCGCAGGGCGAAGGGGCGGGGATCGCCAGGCAGGGAGTACCGAACGTAGGCCCCGGCCCAGTCCTCCAGGCGGCCCAGGGGCGCATGGCGATACTTGGCGGCCTCGGCTGTGCGGACGTCCGACAGCGGTCCGACGATCCACGTACCGCCGCGCTCCACCCACTCCCGCATCCGAGTCCCCACGCCGGCTTCCTCCAGCGAGGGCAGGTAGGGCGAACAGATGAGTCGATAGGACTCCACCTCCGCCGCCGGGGCGATGACGTCCGGGCGCAACTGCGCCCGGATCATCGGTCCATAGAAATCCTCCATGAGCCGCGGGAGGTACTTGAAGTCCTTGACCATCGGCTGAAACTCAAACATCCACCACGCCAGGCCGGAAAAGTGCATCGCCAGCCCGCTGCCGGAAGGGCGCGTGCCGCGGAGAAACTCCCCCGCCTTGCCCAGACCCTCGGCGATTTGGCGAACCTCCTCGAAAACATGATAAGGCCGGCCTGCCGAGGACAGCACCGCGCTGTGGCTGAGTTCCTGTCCGGCCCAGTGCGTCCGCCACAGCCAGTAAAGGTTCATCTCGGCCCCCAAGGCCATCGGCAGCCAGGTATTGGCCCGGCAGAAGCCCTCCTCCTTGTACCGCTCGGCGAAGTGGGCCCCGTTCCAGCACGTTGCCGTCTCGGTGATCCAGAAGGGCCTGTCCTTAAGGGGACGACAGAAATCCGCCCAGAACGCCTCATGCCAGAGGTTGTCCATCTGGTGGTAGTTGTTGTGCTGCACCAAGTCGAGGGAGGCGAACATGTCGTGGTAGTCCACCCCGTTGAAGTACATCATGTCCGTCGATATCGGCGCCGAGGTGAAATCCCTCAGAATATCCGCCTGGAATGTGACAAAACGAACCTGCGAATCGCTCTGGAATCGCATCCATGCCGTCAACAGGGATGGATGGTGCCACGTATCCGTGCGGGAGGCGGGAAGCTGGTCGAAGTCGGAGTAAGCCATGCTCCAAAGGTCCAGGCCCCATGCTGCATTCAGCGCCTTGATGTCGCCGAAGCGCTCCCGCATGGCCTGCCGGAACGCCGCCAGGCAGACCGGGCAGCAGCAGCCGCGCGGCCCCTTGGGATACACCTCGTTGTCGATCTGCCAGCCGATGACATTGGGATCCAGGCCGAACTCCCGGGCCATCCGCGTAACGATCCGCCGGCAGTGTTCGCGGAAGACGGGGCTGTTGGGGCAGGCGTGGCGCCGCGCCCCGTGCTGGCACGCCCTGCCGTCGGCCCCGACGACCAGTATCTCCGGATACCGTTGCGACAGCCAGGCTGGCGGGGTGCAGGTGGGCGTGCCCAGGATGGTGGCGATGCCCGCGGCGGCGAGTTGCTCGACAGCCCGGTGCAGCCAATCGAAGTCGAAGGTTCCTTCTTGGGGTTCCATGCGGCTCCAGGCGAACTCGCCGAGACGCATGACGTTCATCCCCGCCCGCTTCATCCATTCGATGTCCCGGTCCATTTCCTCAGCCGGCCAGGCCTCGGGATAGTACGCGGCGCCAAGATAGGGGGGGCTGTAGGCATTCATGGGAGAACCATCCTCCGGCCGACCAAGGGCCGCCTTCGTTCCTTTGCCGACAACGATGTCATGCCTGTCCGGTCCAGTCCAGATTTTTCCGGCCCTCTGCCGGTCCGCCCGCCGGCCGATTGTCGGTTTGACGGGGATGCAATGTCTCGGTAGCCTGACCGTTGTTACCTTTGGCACTGCACGAAAAAACCGGAAGGAGTCCCAAAATGCCGACCCATGCCCCAATCACCTTTTTGCTGGCCGTGATTTGCCTTGGCCTGGCTACGTTGGCCGCCAAGTTGTCCGCGGCCCAGCCGGCTTCGGCGCCGGGTGGGCAATTCGATGCCGCTTCGCTGAGGGCCATCGAGGCCTTTCGCGCCTGCGACCAGGCCATCGGACCCGACGGATTCAGCAAGAACCCCGACTCCGATTGGGGCTGGAGCCAAAGCCGCGTCATGATGGCCTACCAGGCCATGTACGAGGGAAGCGGCGACGAGGCGTATCTGACTCGGCTCTTGGAGCAGATCGACCGCGTCCTGGCCGCCCGGGGCGACCGCCGGGGGCTGAACGACGAGATTCGCGGCAAGATGATGCCCGGATGGATCACCACCGGCTATACCGAAGGCAAGCGCCACGCCTACCTGGTCCACGCGGGGATGATTACCTACCCCATGGCCCGCTGTGTCGCGGTGTTGAAACGGAATCCCCAACTTGCCGCCAAACATGCCCAGGCTATCAGCAAGATCATCGCGGACGTGGAAGAAACCTTACGCGCCTACGAGGAGGAATGGCGCAAAGACCCCAACGCCGACGAGGGCTACTACTATTGCCCCGTTTTAAAAGCCGGACTGCCGTTCAACCAGCAAAACGCCTTGGGGCGGACGTTGGTGGCGATGTACCTGGCCACCGGCAAGGAAGATTATCGTCGCCGCGCGGAGATGCTGGCGCGGTATTTCAAGAACCGCCTGAAGCTCCAGGACGATCGCTACGTCTGGGACTACTGGCCCCAACGGCCGGGCGCGGAGGACACCTCGCACGCCTCCATCAACGTGGACTTCGCGTTCCAATGCTACCGCGCGGGCATCGTCTTCGATGAAACCGACATGAAGCGATTCGCCGCCACCTTGCGCCACATCACGCTGCCGGATGGTTTTTCCGATTTCATCGACGGCAAGATGGTCAAGGGCAGCGGTCTTGGACGCTACATCGGCGGCTGGGCGCACCTGTGCTTCATCGACCCGACGCTTCGGATGCCGCTTGCCGAGTTCTTCGCCGCCAAGGGCCAACCCGCCGGTTCCGTTACCATGATGGGAGCGGGCTACGTCGTGGAAAGCCAAAAACCGCTGAAAAAGGAACAGCCCCGCGCGGCCGCAACCGCCCCGGCGGAGTAGCGGAATTTGGTAGGGTGGGGCTACTGCCCCACGGAATCGTTACAGGCGAATGTTCATGATACAGGCTTCCGCGGGGCTTTAGCCGGTCGGGCACCGCCCGACGTACTATTGCCCGGCGCCAAGAGCATGGCTCCCCCGTCAACGGCGGGAACTGGATCGTTGGAAAAGCCCCAAGTCCCATCAGAGACGACAGATTAAAAACGTCGGGCGGTGCCCGGCCTGCCCGGTCTACGGATTGAAAACGTCGGGCAGTGCCCGACCTTGTATCTTGTCAGAGATGGTCCCATTCGATACCAATGGTGTCAACGGTGATCGGTTGGATGCCCCCGGCCGGGGGCATCCAACGGCCGGCGAGAGATCGTCC
>Ga0315284_10006327_pt1 | contig 16863 bp, 13 predicted proteins | sample YL17G09_16_MG_FD_203696 | JGI IMG/M metagenome (GOLD analysis project Ga0315284, IMG submission 203696) | Sediment microbial communities from Yellowstone Lake, YNP, Wyoming, USA - YL17G09_16 | ecosystem: Environmental > Aquatic > Freshwater > Lake > Sediment | place: USA: Wyoming | collected...
GGGTGGATAAAACAAGGTAAGAAGAACAGGGCAAGCAGTATCAAAGCTCTTCTAAAATTTCTCATGTTGGCTCCTTAGTCGTCAACGGCAAAAAATATATCAAGAGCTCTTGCTTCGCCACCCCTTTTGCCAAAAAGAAGCTTATACATTCTCACCCCCGGGTCGTGTTCCACGATGGTTGCCAAGTATTCCTCGTAAGCCTTCCTGGCTTGAACCAATGCATCACCCGTAAGAGGCGAAGCCTTCTCAACCATTTCAAGGTATAGAGCAAAATATTCTTTGAAGAGATTCAGCGCATAAGGGTCTTCTTCCCTGGTAATGTTGACCAGGCAGACTGCCCTGGAAAAGACACTTTGAATCTTTCCCTTGAGCGCTGTTGCCCCCTTCATCAGATGGGGATATTGCCCACGTATTTTGACGAGTTTATCAAAGAACTCGGCATCACCCGGTCTTTCCCCACCACCCGCCCTGTGAACGTCAACCAGAAACATCGTTTTCTTACCACCGATCACTGTCTCGCAGGATAAAACGGGCAGATCAAGCTCCATGCGCGGTCTCACAAAGATTGAGTAAACAGTCCTGACCAGCATATATGATCTCATCATAACCACCCGGGAAAACTGTTCAGAACTGAAAACATCCCCTTCGATTTTGACCAGGCCCAGTAGTCTTACCGGGCGTTCAGGGAATGGGTGCTTTAATACAACGTTGTTCAGCGAGAACCGTTTTTTAAGCTCTGTCATAGTAACTGTATGGATATCTCTTAGGCTTCCCATATCAACTCTCCTCCATGTAAGTTCATCTTTTTCCGGATTGTATTGAACTGTTCGGGCTAATGCAAGGCATTTTCTTTGCCGTTTTCTTTGCCGTTCCATTCTGGTCTCTGTTTCACTGTTAGTTGATTCAACCGGCGAATTCAGATATCCTCGATGCAAGAAGCTATCATCGAACAGCTTTCAGCTTTATTATATTTTAGCTGACGGCTGACAGCTGAAGGCTTCTAGATTGCTGATTGCTATTAAGGTTAAACATGAAAATTGCCATCTTCTATCGCCTGAGCAGATATAACCGGCAGAGCTTCTGTGCCTTGCGGGGAGCCCTCGAGAGGGACGGCATTCCTGAAGACACAGATACCTTTTTCCTCCGTCCGGGCGAGGGGGTGAAGGAGGTGGCGCGGCTCGTCCCGCGCTATAACCGGGGCATCGTCTGTTACTCCTTCATGACTCCCCAGGCAAACATCATTGCACGGGAAGTGGCAGTCCTCAGAGATCACCTCTCCCGGGAGAAAGTGGTGATGCTGCTTGCCGGCGGACCTCATCCGAGCGGGGCAGTGGAAGAGACCCTCGGCATGGGATTTGACCTCGTCGTCAAAGGGGAAGGTGAAGAAACATTTCCGCGGCTGGTTCACCGTGTAAAAGAAGGGAAAAACTTTAAAGGCATCCAAGGGATCTGTTTTAAAGAAAATGGAAAGGTTATTTCCAATCCTGCTCCTCCCCTGACAGACCTCGACCTCTATCCACCCTTTGCTCCTCAATCAAAGATGTTCGGGAAGATTGAGATATCAAGGGGATGCCCCTTTGGCTGCAGGTTCTGTCAGACCTCCTATCTTTTCGGTTCAACCATGCGGCACCGGAACATTGATATCATTGTGAAGTATGGAAAGATCATCGTGGATCGGGGACTGAAGGATATCCATTTCATCTCGCCCAATGCCCTCGCCTATGGATCAGAGGATGGGAAAAGCATCAACTATGAAGCCCTTGAAAGATTGCTTGCAGGCTTGAGAAGGGAAGTTGGCAGTTCTGGAAAAATCCACCTCGGCTCATATCCATCCGAAGTCAGGCCTGAGATGGTGGAAAAGGAGGCTCTCGCCCTGATCAAGCAGTACTGCAACAATAATTATATCCTCATCGGCGCCCAGAGCGGAAGCCCGAGGCAGCTTGTTCATCTCAAGCGAGGGCACACGATTGAAGCAGTGTATAACGCTGTGGAGATAATTCTCGGGTGTGGCTTTAAGGCCTACGTGGACTTTATCTTTGGCCTTCCAGGCGCAGAGGACGAGGACCGGGAACTGACGCTCAAGGCAATGAAAGACTTGGCCAACATGGGGGCAATCATCCACGGCCACACCTTCCTGCCCCTTGCCGGCACCCCCTTCGCAAAAGAAGCCCCGTCAGCGATACCTGATGCTTTCAGGCGCGAACTAAAACGGCTCGCCTCTCAGGCAAAGCTGTTCGGCCAGTGGGAGGCCCAGGAGAGGACAGGCAAGGGACTGGGCTGAAAAATGCTTTAACAATTTACTCAATATACTGAGTAAAATTACTCAATACGCTGAGTAAATCAAGTTTTTAATGAGCTAATTTCGGAGGAAACGGACAATCAGGTTGGTCAGATCAGCGCCGTACTCACAGTTGGGCTTCGTTGCCATGTGGGCCGCATCTCACCAGCCCCCCCCGAGAGCGCGAAAGAGACCAATGAATGAAGCAAAGCGGGCCAGCCGCGCCGGATCTACCGCCGCCTCGGCGCTCAACATGGTACGCTCAGCATCCAGCACGGTGGTAAAGTCGTCGGCGCCGAGACGATAGCGTATCTCGGCGATTCGGTATGCTTCGCGGGCGTGCAGCGCGGCTTCCTGCTGCGCCTTCTCCTGCTCGCTGAACTGCTCGATTCCCGCCAGGGCATCTTCGACATCTCGAAACGCCGAGACGATGGCCTGGTAGTAGGCAGCAACGAGTTCTTCCTTACGCCCTTTGGCGAGATCAACCTGGCCGGAGAGCCGGCCCCCTTCGAAAATCGTCACCAGCAGATCGATGCCGAAACTGTACATGCTACCGCTTGGTTCGAACAGTTTCGATAGGTCAACGCTCGAATAACCCCCTTTGCCGCTCAGCGATATGCTCGGAAACAGTGCTGCCCTGGCCGCGCTGATGTTGGCGTTGGCGGAGATCAGGTCGGCCTCGGTGCGCCGAATGTCAGGCCGGCGCTCCAGCAGCTCCGACGGTAGTCCCGGCGTGAAGGCGGGCAGCGACAATGGGCGCAGGGACTCCTCTGTAATCTCGACTTCGCCCGGATTCTTGCCGAGCAGCACAGCGAGAGCATCGCGTGTCTGCTGCAATTGTTGTAACAGGGGCGGGATCGCCGCTTCGGTTGTGGCTACCTGACTGCGCTGACGCTCGACCTCGAGCCCGGACACCTTGCCGGCTTGACGCTGCGCTTCCACCAGATCGAGCAATTTGCGGGCATTGACCAGGTTGTCGCGCGTCACTCGAATACGGTCCGAGAGCGAAAGGGCCTGAAAGTAGGTGTTAACAACATCGGCCGTCAGCGTTAGCCGCACGACCTCTTGCGCGTAGGTGCTGGATAGCAGAGCGGCTTCGGCGGCATCGCGCGTGAAACGGTTCCGGCCCCAGATGTCGATCTCGTAACTCGCCTGCGGGCCGATGCTGAACGCATTGTTCGGACCTGAATCTCCGACCTTCGAACGCTGGGCGCCGGCGCTGAAAGTCAGAGCCGGATAGAGGCCGGCACCGGCAATCCGGAGGCTGGCGCGGGCCTGTGCCACGCGAGCCACGGCTGCTTTGAGGTCGTAATTGTTTTCCTGTGCAAGGGTGATGAAGTGATCGAGTTCTTCGCTCTGGAAGCGCTTCCACCACTCGCGATCCGGCCAGCCCGTGGGCTCAGCGCCTGGCGCTTTGCCCAGCCAGGCCGCCGGTGCGGCGATCTCAGGCCGCCGGTAAGTTTCGCGGACGAGCGCACAGCCAGACGCGACCAGGCACACCATGAAGATCGAAACAAATCGTAGTTCTCGAAACATGTCTCCCTATTCGGCAGCAAGTGCTATTACGGGATCGAGTTTTGCCGCGCGCCTTGCGGGCAGGTAGCCGAAAAGCAAGCCGACGGCAAACGCACTGCCGAAAGCTAACAACACGGGCGGCAGCAAGTACACTACCGGCAAGCCAAAGCGGGAAGCGATCCATGCCCCCGCGAGCCCGCAGACGATGCCGGCGACGCCGCCCACCGAACAGACGATCAGTGCCTCGGTGATGAACTGCAACAGGATATGGAGCATCTGCGCCCCAGTCGCCATGCGGATGCCGATCTCGCGTGTCCGTTCCGTGACGGATACCAGCATAATGTTCATCACGCCGATACCGCCTACCAGCAGTGAGATCGCGGCGATCGAGCCAAGCAGGATCGTGAGCGTGTTCTGCGTTTCGGTTGTACTTTCCAGGAGCGATGCCATGTTACGGATCTGAAAATCGAGCTTCAAGTGCCGCTTCATCAGCAGGGTGTGGATCGCTTGCTCCGTCTCATCGATCTGGGTTACGTCAGCCACCTGGACGGTGATCCCACGCACATAACGCTTGCCGAACAGCCGCATGCGGGCTGTGGTCAGGGGCACGAACACCGCATCGTCCATGTCGTGGCCGGAGGCGGTCGCCCCTTTGGGTGACAGTACGCCGATCACCTGAAAAGGGATATTGTTGAGCAGTATGTAATCGCCGATAGGGTCGGTGTCGCCGGAAAAAATGTTCTTTTGAACGGTCTGCCCCAGCACCACAACCGGCGCGTAGCTATCCACATCGGCATCGGAGAAGAAGGCACCGCGCGCCACCGGCCAGTTGCGCGCCTTGATATAGTCTGCCGTGGTGGACGTAGCGTTCGACTGGTAGTCGTTTTCGCCGACACGCAGCGTGACAGCACCGCCGTAATCGGGTACCGCATACAGCACGTTGGGAAGCTCGGCGATCGCATCAGCGTCCCCCGTAACCAGTGTCGCCAGATCGCCGATGCCGCGCACACCAGGGGCGCCGGGCCGCACCAACAGCACGTCTGTGCCCATAGCCTCCATGCGGGCCAGCACCGCCTGCTTGGTGCCGTCGCCCAGCGCCAGCATAGTCACAACGGCGCCTACGCCAATGATGATACCGAGGAGGGTGAGCAACGTGCGGAGCACGTTCACCCGTAGCGACCGCATCGCCATCCCGATTGCTTCAAGGATATCCGGCATCAGATGGATATCACGTGCGGGCGATGAATCTTCAGATGTCGCCACGGATAAGGCAGTGGCGGACACCTGCCTGGGCGCATGCCCGTTGTCCGAGACGATAACACCGTCTTCGATCTCCAGAATCCGTTCGGCCTGACTGGCGATGTTGGCATTGTGTGTAATGAGGATGACCGTATGGCCTCTGCGGTTCAGGTCCTTGAGGAGCGCCAGGACCTCGGCGCCGCTCTTGCTGTCCAGGGCGCCGGTCGGTTCGTCCGCCAGAATGACGCGGCCGCCGTTCATGAGCGCGCGGGCGATCGACACCCTTTGCTGCTGGCCGCCGGAGAGCTGAGTCGGCCGGTAATCGAACCGATCGTCCATGCCGAGCGTGCCGAGCAGGCCTTGTGCCCGCCTGATCCGCTCGCGGCGTGACAGGCCGGCATAGATGGCGGGAATCTCCACATTTTCGGTGGCGGTTTCGGTCGCGATCAGGTTGTAGCGCTGAAAGATGAAGCCGAAGGTATTCCGCCGCAACATGGCCAGATCGTCGGGCTGGAGCCGTGACACATCCTGACCAGCGAAGAGATAGGTGCCGGTCGACGGCCGATCGAGGCATCCCAGGATGTTCATCAGGGTGGTCTTGCCCGAACCAGACTGGCCCATGATCGCCACGAATTCACCCTCGTAGATCTTGAGGGAGATGCCATGCAAGATCTCGACGGCCAGGCCGTCGGAGTGGAACGTCTTGGTCAGGTCGCTCAGCTCGATCAGGGGCTGGGTGTGGCACAGCGCGGCGGCGGCCGCAGTAGCTTCTGTTAGGGTAGCGCCCTGTTCCATCGGTGGAACCTCGGCCATGTTGGATCTCATCATCGGCCCGGTCCTAGTGTCGCTGTGCTGCCCCCAGCAACGGCTGGGAGTCGGATTGCTCTTTTTCGGTGGAGGTGCCGACGATCACCGTTTCGCCTTCGGAGAGTCCGGATAGGGCCTGAGCGAAAAGGCGTGTCTGGATGCCTGTCGTAACGGTCCGCTGCTCGATCTCGCCGTCCTTGAGCACGCGCACCGTAAAGATCCGCTCCTTCGTCTTTTTCTTTTCGTCGGACTTTTTCATGCCTGCGGCTGCCTTCTCCTTAGCCTGTTTGGCCGGTTGCAGTGCAGCCACCGGCACCAGTAAAGCGTTCTCCGCCTTTGCCAGAACAAAATAGACCTGGGCGCTCATCTGGGGTTTCAAGGCAAGGTCGGAATTGTCCACGTCGAAGAGCACATTGTAGAGAATGACATTGTTCAAGGTCTCCGGCGTTGGTAAGATCTGTCTCACCTTTCCGTACCAGCGCCGCTCGGGCTGTCCCAAGGTATTGAAATATACCGGCATCCCGATGCTGATCTTGGGAACGTCCGCCTCGGAAGTCTGCGCCCACACGGTCATGGTGCTCAGATCGGCGATACGCATAATGATCGGCGCTTGTTGGTTGGCGACAAGGGTCTGGCCCTGTCGCGCAGGGCAGGAGACCACGGTCCCCGCCATGGGCGCGTAAATCTTCGTGTAGCGCAAATTTGCCTCGGACTCTATGAGCTGGGACTGAGTCTGCTGAAGCTGGGCACGCAAGGCCGCTACCTGGGCCACGGCCTGTTCTTCCTGAGCGGCGCTCTGCTCCAAGGCCTCCTCGCTTACGGCGTCACTCGCAAACAACTGTTTGTTCCGCGCGTTTTGCTGTTCTGCCAAACGCTGCTGGGCGAGCCGGTCCGAAAGCTGGGCCTGGGAAGTCTGTAGGGTCGCCTTGATTTGATCGACGCGTGCCACAAACAGCGTTGGATCGATTTCAGCCACCAGATCCTTTTCTTTGACCGGGTCACCGACGTCTACGTGCAGGGTCTTGAGCTGCCCGGTCACCTGCGTGCCGACATCGACATACTCGAACGGCTGCAAAACGCCGACCGCAGAGACGTTTGCCTCAATGTCGCCTTTTTCGACCACGGCGGTGATGTAGATGGCCGTCTTGGAATTTCCGCGGGTGGCAAACCAGGCCGCCACCGCTCCCCCGGCAACGAGGACCGCGAGAATCCGCCAAAACGGACGCTTAAGAGTCATCGCTTGTCACTCTTTTGTATTTTCACCGTAAAACCCATTTCCATTCCCATCATTAGCATTATATAACTTTAGATACCTAACGAGCAACATTAGTTTAATGCTCATTTCATCTGATTTATGATTTTCTACTGAGTCTTCGTGTCAACAATAATAAAAAGGGGACGGACTTGCTGTTACCATATTCTCTGAAATCAATGGCAAGGGAAGCAATCTTTCTTTTGAAGACACTTGGCTAAAGGATACCAGCTTTCTTTATTGAAAACTTTTCCGTGGGCGGACACAACCGCCCGGATTTCCTTGCCTTCGAAGAATGCCCCTTTAATCGTGGCACCGTCTTCTGTTGTAAATGTTACCTTCTGAAAAGTACCGGCATCGGCATTTGCAAACGAAAGCCCGGGGCAAAAAGAAAGAAATATGAAAGCACATTGACATATTACCATGGTTATCAATCAGTAAACGGTTCACGTTGCAGTAAATAGTGAGAAATGGCTTCAGCAACCAGCCATGCACCGTTCTCATGAAAATGACAATCATCATAGAAAACAGAAGTATCCTTAGGAAGCAATGAGGCAAGATCAATACATTCAACTTCTCTTTCTTCACAGACCCTCAACAGGGTATTGTTATACATGCTCATCGCGTCTGCTAATGCTTCTACAGAATAATATTCTTTAACCCGTTCAGCCTGAAAATTACCAATACCGCCATACCATAAAAGATCATTGGCTTTATCTGGCAAACCGGCTCTCCAGATGGTGGGCTGAGTGATGAATACCGGTCTTGTTTTTAGTTTTTGAGCGAGATCTATCATTATATTGATGTTTTTTGCATATTCTGCTAACGCCAGAGAAAGATCCGGCAGGGTATTGCGAATTATCGATGCGTTCCGCCTGCGCCTCCGCAATTCCATATAAAATTCCCCATCTTTATCTTGAACAAGTGCCGCAGAAACTAAAATAACTTTGAATTTTCTCAACAGGTTGTAAAGAGCTGTTTTCTTGTAAAATGGCAATACACTGCCTTTCTCTCCCGGCACGTGGCCAAAAACCTTCAGGAATGTTTCCTGCTCACTTTTATTTCTGCCCGGAACCTGAGAAATTCCTGTGACCAGATCATTTATTCCAAGGAGGATCAACAGTGCATCAATCCTCGGATACTGTGGAATTATGTAACGCATCACCACGATATGATCGCGGGTATTAAATCCACTTCTCCCAATATTTCCTACCCAGACATGTACTTTCTTTTGATCATTATTGAGGATTTGCTGAATACGATAAGGCCATGCCTCTACCTGGTCTAAATAAATACATTCTGTTGTACTCCCACCGATAGCAAGAATTCTATGTTGCTGGTCCTTGTTGAATTCATCCCCCCGTATTCCAGCAGAATTGATATGCAATCTTGAAGGGCCACTGATACCAGGCATTACACCCTTCATGGGCTTGAAGATTTTACGTAAGTTAGGAGGCCATATGTACAATTTATTTTCAGGGGAAATGATACAAAGAGAAGGAAAAAAGATTCTTATACTGATCTCGCCAACAATCAGCGCAATGATTACCCCTACGAAAATTATCAGCAGGTTAAGCAAATATTTCGGCTTATTCACTTTTATAGGCATCATAATACTGAAGTACAGTTTCTCCTTCTTACAATGTTTTCCTAAAGTGGGCACTCAGCTATCGGCTAAAAAAATAACAGGGGCTGAAAGCCGAGAATGAATGACTGAGATCTCATTATACACCAAATTGCCCGTTAGAAAAGTTCCTCACTGTTGACCCCACAGTAAAATTTATATATCCTCAGAAAACAGCTCTCAGCGATCAGCGGTCAGCTTTCAGAAACTTAAAGCTTTCAGCGATCAGCGTTCAGCAGTCAGCTCAACTAATTAAATAAAGGCTGAGAGCTGATGGCTGATAGCGGACAGCCAAATAAGGTTTTAAGGTGAAAATAAGAAGAATCTTTATCCTGCTTATATTGTTCATACTTTTCCCTCTCCTTGCCCTCGCTAACGAAAATGATCTGAAGAAGCTGTTGCCATGGGATGAAATTGCTCCCGGCTTCAAGGCAACGGCAGAACCCAGACTCTATACCGCCTCAAACCTCCACGAATACATGGATGGTGAGGCAGAGATATACCGTGAATACGGTGTTATAAAATTCGCAGCCCAGGTCTCCTCTAAGGACAAGGGGGAGATTAAGGTTGAGATTGCAGAGATGGTGGATTCAATCTCTGCCTACGGCATCTATTCATTCTACCGCTCACCTGACCTGAACCGGATTGAGATCGGGGACGAAGGGGTTATATCTGGAAACCAGATCAGCTTCTGGCAGGACAGGTATTATTTAAAGATAACCGCCTTCGAAACAGGTGCGGAAGTTTTTACCACAGCAACCAATCTGGCAAAGGAGACCTCATCACGGATTGCAGGTCATGCAAAGGTGCCGGAGATCATTGCTCTGCTCCCTTCAAAAGACCGGATTAAGGGGAGCGAGAAGCTTATCAAGGGGATACTCGCTTTGAACAACCAGTACTATCTCTTTCAGGAAGACCTGTTCAACTTCAGGGCAAAGGCTGTCGGGGCATTTGCCGAGTATGGTATACCTGAAAAGAAAATAAGGCTGTTCATTGTTGAGTATCCGTCTGCAGATGAGGCGCGCAACGCCTTGATCAGGATAAGCGAGGAAAAAAAGAAAAATGACCGTCTCAAATACTGGCATCGGAATGATGAAAAAGGGGTAGACACCTTGCTTTTCCAGGCCACAGATAAAAGCATGGCGTTACACCGTAAGGGAAACCTTCTGGCACTGGTGATCGGTGCGGATGAAGTCGGTGTGCTATCATTGCTATACAAATTGCGGCGGTAGGAGATGGCCTTTCTTCTCCAGGCATCTTTCTTTCTCCTTGGTCTTGCAGCAACCATAACCCAGGTCATCTTCATCCGGGAGTTTCTCGTCGTCTTTTATGGCAATGAGCTCTGCCTGGGTATAATCCTCACATCATGGCTGGCGGGAATCAGCCTGGGTGCTTTGCTCGCAGGCACACTGATCGAGAGGATAAAGAACCTCGCTCTTCCCTTTTTACTCTCTCTCATCACTCTCACTATTGTCCCGCCTTTTCAGCTTCACCTGATCCGTACTTTAAGGGGCATCCTGCATATTGCCACCGGCGAGTATATCGGGCTTGTCCCCCTCATCATTTCATCCTTTCTCCTGATTCTTCCTTTCAGTCTCATCATAGGTTTCGTCTTCCCTTTTGCCTGCAGGCTCCTGATGAAAGAGGGCAAACCGCCAGCCATCCAGATCGGCCTGGTCTATATTGTAGAGGCTCTGGGCAGCGTCGTCGGAGGACTGGCGGTAAGTCTCTACCTGCTTGCCCGTTTCCCTCCTTTTGAGATCTGCTCATTCTTCGCCCTTCTCCTCCTGGTGAATTGTTCCTTTCTCTCCGTCGTATTGGGTAAGGGGAAAATGAGAGCACTCATGGCAGTCTTTTCCCTTTTCTTTTTTCTTCTCTACGTCTTACTTCTCACGTCTCATGTCTTTAAGGCACTGGATGAGCATAGCCTTTCAAAACGCTGGGATACCCTCAATCCCGGCATCACCCTGGTCGCATCTCGGGAGTCAAAATACCAACATATCTCCCTTGCCAGGCAGGAAGCTCAGTACAGCCTCTTCGGGAACGGACAGTGGATTTCTTCCTTCCCCGATGATTACCAGTCAGCCTCTTTAGCCCATTTCCTTTTGACTGAACATCGAAACCCAAAAGAGGTATTACTCATTGGAGGCGGTTTTGAGGGAATGATCAAGGAGATTCTGAAGCATCCAGTTTCAAGGCTCGATTATGTAGAGCTTGATCCCAAGCTGATTGAGACCGCTTTCACCTCGTTACCCCGTAAAGACCAGGAAGCCTTGAGAGATACAAGGGTCAGAACCTCCTATATAGATGGGCGCTACTTCGTTAAAAGGACAGGTGAACGGTATGACGAAATCATCATAAACTTGCCAGACCCATCAACAGCCATGCTCAATCGGTACTATACGGTTGACTTCTTTCAGGAGACAAAGATGATCTTAAAACCGGAAGGACTCCTGGTGACCGGAGTGAGTTCGTCTTCTAATTACTTTGGTAGAGAAGTTAGCGACTATGCAGGTTCGGTCTATGACAGCCTGCACGAAATGTTTCCTTATATCCTGATATCACCTGGAGAGCGAAACTGGTTCTTTGCCTCTGATTACCCTGGCGTAGCGACCTTCGATAGAGACGTTCTCAGGGCAAGGTATGAAGAGCGCAGGATTGACTCCCCGCATTTTTCCCCCCTTCACTTTCAGTTGCTCCTGCCCAGGGACCGGGTGGAATTTGTGAAAAGAGCCTTCAAGGAAAGGGCACATCGAGTTGTGAATACCGATCTGCAGCCTATCACCTATTTCTACAATCTCATCCTCTGGGGAATATTCTCCGGTGAGAGAGGAACAGGAAATATCTTTGAGGCATTACGAGCGATCAGATGGTACTGGTTCTTCCTGCCCGTGATCTTTATATTATTCCTGAGGGTTATGTATCTCATGGTCTCCCGGAGCAAAAGGGCTGAACCTCTGCCGTTCAACTGCCTCTGGGCAATCGGGACAACCGGTTTTACCGGCATGGCTCTCGAGATCATTCTCATCTTCTCCTTCCAGAACATCTATGGCTACATCTATCAGCAGATAGGAATCATCGTTGCCCTGTTTATGGTGGGACTTGCGATAGGAAGTTATCTCATGAACCTGATGATCAGCCGATTCGAATCAGGATTAAGGACCCTCATCTCTGTTGAGTGTTTACTCATTATCTACCCCTTACTCCTTCCGGCTCTCCTCATGTTCATATCCCGTTCTTTAATGGGGGCGGCGATCTCCGAGTCCTGCTTCATGCTCCTCGTCATGATTGCCGGGATATTGACCGGCCTTGAATTTCCTCTCGTAGCAAGACTCTATCTGACGAAAGAAGGAGGATCAGGAAAGGTGGCAGGGATGGTGGATAGTGCAGACCACCTCGGCGCCTGCCTCGGTGCTTTACTCACCGGAACCCTCTTAGTGCCCATCCTCGGATTGAAGGTTTCCTGTGTCTTTATCGGGCTTCTGAACTTTACCAGTGTGATACTGCTTGTGGAAAACTATGTGCAGGATAAAAAACATAAGGGGGCAAGGATCTGAGAGCAAGGAAAATCCTTGACCCCATACCTTTGACCCTTGTTACTAATACAAACGCATTAAATGCTATTACATTGTCATTGCGAGCGACCAACGGGAGCGTGCCTGCACGCCGAAGTGTTGCGTTTCAGCACGCAGGCGTGGCAATCTCACCTCATAAACAAGAGATTGCTTCGTCGTTTCACTCCTCGCAATGACGCTTTACTTAATGCGTTAGTATTAAATACTCTTCACGATTCACTCTCTTGAACTCAGCAATTCTTCATCAGCAGGTCAATATTGCTATGGAACTTTTCGTTCATTCAGAACACCGCTACTCTTTACTTGCCGAATACCTCTTTCAAAAGATCCGTGACTCGAGCAGCAGGGTTTGTGCGAATCTTGCGTTCTTCTTCACCCAATACCTTAAACAATCCATCGAGAGCTTTACCTACGACATAGCTATCTATGTCGAACATCTCGCTCTTGACAAACGGTAGAGCCTGAAAGCGTCCCACCAGATTTTTATATTGCTGGGTTACACCGACTTCGTTCATTGTTTTATCCACTATGGGACGAAAAGCTGCTGTGAGTTTGTCTCTGGTCTTTTCCTTAAAATAATCTGTTGCTGCAGTTTCACTGCCGGCTAAGATCTTTCTGGCATCATCGAAAGTCATCTCTCCGATAGAATCCAAAAGGATCTGTTTGGAAAGAGGTGCTGCCTTCTCAGCGGCTCGATTCATACTCAACACAAACTCGTCCACCTGAGGACCGTAACCCACCGCCCGTAGTCCTTTCTCCAGTGTGCGGAGTTTTTCAGGCATAATGATTTTAATCGCCTCATTCATAAAGTATCCGTCAGGCCGTCCTGTCAAGCTAACAGTATTTTCGGTGCCGATCTGCAGAGCTTCTTTTAAGGCATCTCCGACTTTCACATCGCTCAGTCCACTCTTCTGGCCTAAACCCAACTTGTTTAAAAACTCCCCGAACTGTGCAGAAGCTGGTGTGGTGGTGAACACTATCACCATGACTATGACAAGGAATCGAATAACCATGGTACAACTCCTTTCTAACCCTGGACGAATTGTTGAAAGGTTCATGTTTTAAAAATATGGGATTATCCCCAACGAGTCAACAAAAGAGGCAGGAGCCGGATGACCCCTGCCTCATGCGAAATGAACTACAGACTCAGTATGCGGACATTTAGTCTAATTTCTTGATATTTGCTTGTTCTTCAAAGATATATTTGAGAAGCTTTTTCTGGCGCTCGGCATTAAGATTTTTATATGCATTGAGCGCGTTTTCAGACTTTATCAACTCACCTCTCTTAAGGCTCAAATATCTCATCTTTGCATTGGCAACGGTTTCTTGCAGATTTCTCTTGTCGGCAGGGGTTAGTTTATCTATATTGTTGACCTTTTTCTCTACCTCCTTCTGTATCGTTTCTTTTTCTTCCGGGGTTACATTTTGATACTCATCTTTAATCGCCTTGAGTTTGTCCTTCTGCTCAGGCGTCATTTTTTCTTCCGCTTTTTTCCTGATTTCATCTTTCTTCTGTTGTTTTACAGCCTCTTGCTGCTCAGGAGAAAGATTTTTATATTCTTCTGCCTTTTGTTTTGCTTCTTCCTCCTTTTTCTTTAGCTCTTCCTTCTTCTGCTTTTTGAGAGCTTCCTGTTGTTCAGGGGATAGATTTTTATATTCTTCAGCTTTCTTTTTTGCTTCCTCTTTCTTCTTTTTTGCTTCTTCCTTCTTTGCTTTGAGTTTCTCCTTCTGTTCAGGTGTTAATTGTTCCTCCACCTTCTGCTTTACTTCTTCTTTTTTCTTCTCCAGATCAGCTTTCTGCTCGTCAGTCAGCACCTGAGAAATCGCCCTCAGGGGAAGCAATAAGAGCAGTCCGAGAAATAAAACTATAACCACCTGCACATACCACATCTTTTTCTCTTTCATAGTACATTCTCCTTTCATTTGTTTTTTAAAGTTTCTTAAAATTATAAGCTATCGATAGAGATCCTATTTTTGTTCAGCTAATTCCCTGTGAAAGACGACCTGGTGCGTTGAAGGTGCAGGATAACCGGCTGTTGAGCAGACTTCCTGGATCGCCTTGTTGGTGTCGAAATATACCTGCCAGTAATCCTTGTTATGGCAGAAAGGACGTACAGCAAGCAGGCGGCCTGGTTACCTATTTGACTATGGCAAAGTGATCTCTTCTGTTCTTGGCCCAGCACTCCTCATTTTTTTCGGTACAGGAGGGTTTCTCTTCACCATAACTCACGGTGGAGAGTTGATCTTCCTTAACCCCGAGACCAATGAGATACTTCTTGGCGCTGTTTGCCCTCTTCTCTCCCAAGGCCATATTGTATTTATTTGTAGCTCTCTCATCGCAGGTGCCTTCAATACGTACCTTGAGGTCAGGGTTGTTTTTGATCTTAGCTGCATTCCTCTCGAGCGTTGCTTTTGCCTCGTCAGTTAAGAAATGCTTGTCGAGAGCGAAGAAGATATCTTCCAGAACGACCTCCTCAACCGGCTTCGGTGGAGGTGGAGCCTCTTCTTTCACTTCAACCGGAGGCGGTGGAGGCGGTGGAGGCGCCTCGACCTTCGGCTCAGGAGGCGGCGGAGGAGCTGGTGCGGCTACTTCCACAGGTTTTACTTCAGGCGGACATGTACACGCTGTTACGAAAGAAAGAGCTGCCAGTACTAGAACCAGATGGATCCAACGTTTTCTCATTATTTATCTCCTTTCTTTTGAAAAAACCTCTCTTTTTATTAAAAGAAAATCTTATTCATTAAGCTTTGTCAAGCTTTTTTTCGAGATAGCTTTTTTTCGAGATCTCTGAACAAGTCGTAAAAAGGGTTCTGAGTACGAATTCAAGATTTTTTCGGTAACAATTCTTATCGAAGTGTAACGATAGTAAATTCGGCTGTTTGATCCGCCGCAGGCGGAGAGTTTCGAATTTGAAGTGAAGCGAGATGCAGAATTGTTCCGCCTCAGGCGGATTGTTGAGCAACGAGGAACCCTGTATTTTTCAGAGATCTCTCTGCTGTATCGCTTGAGGCTTTTCCCATACCCCGGGGATCGGGTAGTTGCAGAAGGAACATTTCCCGCCCTTCACATGATTCTCGAGGATGAAAAAGCCCGTCCTTTTAATGACAATCTTTTTACAGCTCGGGCAGTAGGTATGCTCCCCTTCATGACCGGGGACATTCCCGATATACACGTAGTGAATCCCTGCCTCCTGGGCAATCTTCCGTGCCCGCTCCAGGGTGCTCACCGGCGTGGGAGGAAGGTTCTTGATCTTGTACATGGGATGGAAACGGGTGAAGTGGACCGGCACATTACCCCCCAGCTTTTCTCTGATCCACCTGCTCATCTCCCTGATTTCTTTTTCGCTGTCGTTCAAGGTTGGGACGATGAGGACCACGATCTCAAACCAGATTCCGATCTTTCTAAGCCTCTCAAGGGTGTCTAAGACCGGTTTGAGCTCTCCACTGCAGGTCTCCTTATAGAACTTCTCGGTGAAGGCCTTCAAGTCAACTTTCACCGCCGTTAAATACTTGCATAGTTCAACCAGTGGTTCCTCTTTGATATAGCCGTTGGAGATCATCACGCTTCCGATGCCTTGAGAACGGCCCAGCTTGGCTGTGTCATACATATATTCGTAAAAGACCACCGGTTCAGAATAGGTGTAGGCAATGGTGGGAGAACCCTGATCTTTTGTCATCTTCACAATCTGCTCAGGAGTCAGGGGATAGCTATCTACCTGCTCTGGACGGAACTGGGCGATCTGCCAGTTCTGGCAGAATTTGCATTCAAAGTTGCAGCCGGCTGCTGCTATAGACAGGGCATTGGTACCAGGGAGGTAATGGAAGAGGGGCTTCTTTTCTATGGGGTCATTGTGCACGGCACAGGCCTGGGCGTAGACTAAGGTATAGTAGGTGCCTCTCCGGTTCTCCTTGTTTCCGCAGTACCCTCGCTCCCTGTCAGCTATCTTACAGGCCCTCGGGCAGATCTCACATTCTATCCGCACATCCTCAAGCTTTTTGTAGAACATCACCTCCTTCAAAGGAGGCTCAGCCCCATATGCAGGGCCAGCGTTCAACAGGTTTTCAATCGTGGTAAAACCTGAAGAAAGGCTTAACGCACAGACACCTGAAGATACTTCTCTTAAAAACTCACGCCTGTTACAGAAATTCTTCACCCCTTCGCCACCTCTATCCTTTTCATGTCCCCAATCCCTAACCCCTTCTTAAAAGCGCTCATAATATGCTTCGGGTCCCTTCCAACCTCTTTCAGACCGGGCAGACCTTTCTCTTTCCTCTTTGCTTCAATGATCTCACATCCAACCCGGTCTAAAGCTACCGGATCGCGGCTCAGAATGATCCCCTGAAATGGCCAGTTCCCCTGAGGCTTGAATCCAGGCCCTCCGTTATACATCCCGGTGATCCCATCACAGATGATAAGCCTCAGTTTCTTACGGATGAGCGGGTGGCTGTTGAGATCGGCAATATAGGGATCGCAGTTGTTATCGTGATACTTATTAGGGTTGTGGATTGCGCCGTAGAGATTCTTCAGGCTCAAAGACACCCCTGATAGATCATGGTCCTTGAGCACCGGCAT
>Ga0315284_10006329_pt1 | contig 16862 bp, 10 predicted proteins | sample YL17G09_16_MG_FD_203696 | JGI IMG/M metagenome (GOLD analysis project Ga0315284, IMG submission 203696) | Sediment microbial communities from Yellowstone Lake, YNP, Wyoming, USA - YL17G09_16 | ecosystem: Environmental > Aquatic > Freshwater > Lake > Sediment | place: USA: Wyoming | collected...
TCACAGTGAATAAGTAGATCAGGCACTCAATCAGTGAGGCAACTGCCGAATGTCCGAACGGCTCGACCGCTATCGGTCAAAACTGTGACGGGAAAGCTGTCACACCGTAAGGAGGATGGTCCGATGACAAAAACATGGCTTGTGGTCGTGAGTTGTATGGTTGTGAGCGTCCTTGCAGCCTATTCCGCCGACTTGACCCTCGTGGCGGACGGCAAGCCGAACGCCGTCATCATCACGGCCGCTGAACCCCACGCGCTCCAGACCGCGGGAGAAATCCGGAAGTATATCGAAATGATGAGCGGCGCCAAACTCCCGATTGTGAATGAACCGGCCGCCGACACCACGGGGCTGCCGGTGAAGATCGCCGTCGGCCACACCCAGATCGCCGCGAAAAACGGCGTGAAAATCCCCACAGGATTCAAGGAGATCGTGGGTGACCCGAAGGTTTTTGAGGAGGAAGGCTTTGTCATCACGACCAAAGGCAGGCAGATCATCCTCGGCGGGAATTCCGACGGCCCATATCAGGGAACGATCTACGCGGGCTATGAATTTTTGGAGCGCCTCGGGTGCCGGTTTTATTTCCCGGGCGAGTGGGGCGAAGTGGTTCCCGAGAAGAAGACCATCACCTTCCCCGAGACCGATCTGCTGTCCAAGCCCGACTTCGCGCTCCGTCACGTCAGTCTCGGGGGGTGGATTCCCTCCAGTGCGGAGGAAGGGAAAGCCTACGCCGATTGGAACAGAAAAATCAAGTATACTGCCGGACATTTTTACCCCAGCGTCGGCGATGGGTTCCTCGCCTACCTCGTGCCCCCGCGGGAATTCCAGGACGACAACCCCGACCTTTACGCCATGGACAAATCGGGAAAGCGGACACAGCCGTTATACGAAAACTCCGCGATGCTCTCCCTGGTGAATCCGAAAACCTTCGAAATCGCGGTGCAAAATTTGAAGGAAGCGTTCGCGGGCAAGCGCCAGATGGGCAACGTGAGCCAGAACGGCGTGGGCATCAGCCCGCCGGATGGCGCGGCATACGACTACGATCCCAAAGCGGTGGCGAACAACCAGCATTTCAACTACCCCACCTATATCGACCATCCGCAGACCAGCGAGGAGTTCTTCGGGTTCGCGACCAAGCTCGCCAAAGAATTTCCCGACAAGTGGGTGGCGACGATGGCGTACGCGGGAAGGGAGATGCCGCCGCAGGGTGTCAAACTGCCTCCGAACGTGACCGTGATGTATGCGCCGATCTCTTCCTGCGTGCTCCACCCGGGAAACGATCCTTCCTGCTGGCGGCGGAACGAAACGATTTCGATCATGCGGCAGTGGTGCCGGAATACCCCGCACGTCTACATGTATGACTACAATCCCGGCTTCCTGCTCGGCAGTTTTGTGCCGGAGCGCGACGTGGCGAACTTCGCGGTGAACGTGAAGCTGTACAAGGCGATGCAGTTGAAGGGGTTCCAGAGCGAAGGCCGCAAAGCCTTCATGCAGACCTGGATCAGCTACTACGTGCGCGGCAAGCTGATGTGGGACGCGAACGCCGACGTCGAAGCCATCAAAAAGGACTTCTACACGACGTTTTTCGGTCCCGAGGCCGGCCCGTTCGTCCAACAGTGGTGGGATGAGTGCGAAAAGGCGCTGGCCGCCACCACGATGCACTGCCACGAGGACTGGCTGGTCAATCACGTCTACACGGTGCCGTTCACCACAGGTCTCCACCAGTATGTGGAGAAGGCCGGTAAATGCGCGATGACGCCGAAACAGCAGGAGCATTTCCAGGCGTTCGCGCTGATCGCCGACCACCTCGAAGCGTTCGCGGCCATGGAAGAAGCGGAAAAGAGACTGGACTACACCGAGGCCGCCAGACAGGCCCAACGCATGGAAGACGACAAGGGGAAGCTGCTCGCCCTCTACTCCTTTTTTCTCGGACCGGTGAAACATCCGGAATTCACCAATGGCCGGGTGATACGGTACGAGAAACTCGCCCAGATGGTCAACGGCGGATCGGGCACACTCATCGCGGCTATCCCCCTGGAGGGAAGATTCAAGCGCGACCGGTTCAACGAGGGAGTGTTGGCCGAGTGGTATCTGCCGTCGTATGACGACCGCGCCTGGGAAACGAAAAACACCTTCCTGACCTGGGACGCGCAGGACAAGCCTGATGACGCCCAGGGCCACGATTATGACGGGTATGGCTGGTATCGCGTGATCGTCGACGTGCCGCGCAACGCGGTGGACAAGCCGCTCAAGCTCCATCTCGGCGGGATCATCAACGAGGGCTGGGTGTGGATCAACGGCGAATACGCCGGCCATCGGCCATGGAATCTCTGGTGGGCGGGAACCACGCCGCTGGAGATGGATGTAGACGCAACCGGCAAAGTGAAAGCCGGCCGCAACACCATCGCCATCCGCGTCTGGAACGACGCCGAGATCGGCGGGGTGTATCGCCGGGGATTCCTGTGGGCGCCGAAGCAGTGAGTGAAATAGACGCCCGGCCGAGTAGATAGCTCTCAACTATCAATACATACGTCGAATAGGGGGACAGTGGGGGTGTTGAAAAAGTCCTGTTCGGTTATTTCACCGAGCGTGACAAGTGCCCGAATTCAAGGCAAAACAGGACTTTTTCAACACCCCCACAGTCACCTATTTCTCTTACCTTCCCTCCTCCAGTTCGGCATGGCAGGTGGTCAGTATCCAGTGAGGGGATGTGAAGAACAATAAATAGGTGACTGTATTTCAATCTGTTCAAAGAATTCAAAGATCACATCGGCGAGGGTGTCTCGTTTTTCTCTGTATTTCTAACTGTTCTTCTTAGACGGGTGATATTTTTCTGCCGGATAGCTCCGGGAAACGTATCACGTATGCCGTATCACTTACCGCATATCACGTAGACGGAAGATACCGACGCACGATCAGCCATGATGGGATTGAACCGCTCAGTCTTCACCACGGTTCTCCGAAACCGCCCATTCATCCAACACCATCGGAGCTTCAAGGGTTCCGTCCATGGCAGGAAAATGCCCGCCGGCCATTGAAAGAAGGTACGACTCATCGGAAGGATATGAGGGTTACCCATGCTGCAAATTCGCCGTATGACAGTGAAGGACGTGCCGTTCGGCATGCACCTGAAGGAGCAGGCGGGGTGGAACCAGACGGAAGCAGACTGGCGGCGGTTGCTGGCCATGGAGCCGGACGGGTGCTTCCTGGCGGAGATGGGGAGCGAGCCGGCGGGCACGCTGACCACCTGCGTGTTCGGCTCGGTGGCGTGGATCGCCATGGTGCTGGTGGAGGAAGCGCGCCGGGGCCAGGGGATCGCCACCGCGCTGCTGAAGCACGCCATCGCCTGGTTGGACGCCCGCGGGGTGCCGACGATCCGCCTGGATGCCACGCCGCTGGGACGGCCCGTCTATACGAAGCTCGGATTCGTCGATGAATACGAAGTGACGCGCTATGGCGGTACGCCGGCGCCGGTGCCGGAGCTGGGACCGGTGCGGGCATACACCCCGGACCACCTCGAGGAAGTGACCCGGCTCGACCGCCGGATTGCGGGGACCGACCGGGGGAAGCTGCTGAGGCGACTGCTGGCTGGGTATCCGGAAACCGCGCGCGTGGTCGCCGTGCGCGGCAATGTGTCCGGATATTGCGCGCTCCGTCCCGGCACGCGGGCGACGCAGATCGGGCCGTGCCTGGCCTCCTCGCCCAACGCCGGGCAGCGACTGCTGGCCGACGCCGTCACGCGTTGCGCGGGCGAAGAGGTGATGGTGGATGTGCCCAACGCCAACGAAGCGGCGACCACCTTCATGCGCGGGACGGGACTGGCCGTGCAGCGCTCCTTCGTGCGCATGTCGCGCGGCGTGCCGCCCGTCGATGAGGTGAGCGGGATATGGGCGAGCTCAGGACCGGAGAAGGGGTGAGGTTGAGTTCCGAGTTCCTAATTAAAGCGGTACGTCACAATGGATTTTGAATTGACAATTATGCGCCCGGTCCGGTGGTCATCGAAACCACCTCACCTATAGCGTCTGTTCACAAAAGGTTCTCCGGTCAACGCGGTGGTTTCGATACGGCGCGGGAGTGATGGAAAGAGACGAAAAGGCTTTCCTGCCTACTCAACCACCATACCGGGTGCTATGTCTGAAAAGCTTGAATCCAGTAGCAACCTTTTCAGCTTCCGGCGGTCTGAAAGGATAGCATGATGTTGGATTGGACGGCAACCTGGCAGGAGTTGGAGCCGCCGCCGCGGCTGGCGATGCTGCCGCTGGGGTCGGTGGAGCAGCACGGGCCGTATCTGCCGATCGGCGCGGACTGGGTGATGGGCGCGGAGGTTGGTGAGGCGATTGCCCGCGAACTCGGCGCCTGGCTGCTGCCCGCGCAACCGTATTCCTGCGCGCAGGAGCACCAGGATTTCCCCGGCACGGTCAACCTGCGGCCGGCGACGCTGGCGGTGCTGCTGGCGGACATCGCGGCGTCGGTGGCGCGGGCGAAGGTGCGGCACCTGGTGATCGTCAACTTCCACGGCGGCAACTGGGCGCTGAAGAGCATCGTGCGCGACATCAACCGCCAGCGGGACGACGTGATCGTGTATGCCTTCAGCCCGTACGAAGGAGCGCCCGGGGGGGCGCCGGGCGTGGACCTGCACTCCGGCGACTTCGAAACCTCCTTGTGGCTGCATGCCCATCCGGAGCTGGTACGCCCGAATCCGCGGGACTTCGTCCCGAGCATCTCGCCGGCGCTGCTGGACCAGGTGGGCGTGCGCGCGGTGAGTCCAGACGGACAGTGGGGCCCGGCATCTCAAGCCACGGCGGAGCGCGGCAAGTTCCTCTTCGACTGGATGGTATCGGAAGCCGTCCGCCGCATTCGCGAGACGCTCGACCAGGTCGAGGCGCTGCGCGGGAAGGAGACAGGAGCATGATTCGGAAAGCCGTCATCCCGGCGGCGGGATTCGGCACGCGATTTCTGCCGGCGTCGAAGTCGCAACCGAAGGAGATGCTGCCGGTGGTCGATACCCCCACCATCCAGTATGTGGTGGAGGAGGCCGTCGCGTCGGGGATTACCGACATTCTGATGATCATCGGGAAGGGCAAGCGCGCGATCGAGGAGCATTTCGACCGCAGCACCGACCTTGAGCGCGAGCTGGCGGCGCAGGGCAAGACCGAGGAGTTGCAGGCCATCCGCCGCATCTCCGAGATGGCGAATATCCACTTCATCTGGCAAAAGGATTTGAATGGCCTGGGCGATGCCGTCTCGTATGCCCGCTACCACGTCGGCAGCGAGCCGTTCGTCGTGCTACTCGGCGACGCCATCATCGATTCGCCCAAGCCGGTGGCGCGGCAGTTGATGGACGTCTTCGAGCGCTACCGCGAGCCGGTGGTCGCCCTCGAACAGGTCGAGCGGGACAAGGTAAGCCGCTACGGCGTGATCGACGGCAAGCCGGTGACCGACGGCCTCTACCTGGTGAAGGACTTCGTCGAGAAGCCGTCGCCGGAGGATGCTCCGTCTACGCTGGTCATCGCCGGGCGATATATCTTCACGCCGGAGATATTCGAATTCATCGACCGCACGAAGCCCGGCAAGAACGGGGAGATCCAACTGACGGATGCCATGCACATGATGGTGGCCACCCGCGCCATGTATGGCCTGCATTTCGAGGGCAAGCGCTACGACATTGGCAACAAGATCGACTTCCTGAAGACGAACATCGAGCTCGGACTGAAGCGGTCCGACATGGCGGAGGAGCTGAAGGCGTTCATCAAGGGGTTGGCGGAGACGCTGTAAAAGTCAATGCAAAATGAAAAATGGAGTATGTTAGCCCGGATTATTCATGAAGCGCTTGTAGCCGCATCCCTACGGTACTCCGTTCGTTAAACCACCGCGTAAACAGGCGAACCTTGCGGGAACGGGCGCTATCCGTGCGGTGGTTTAACGAACGGAGTACCGTTTCGATACGGCTTGAGAGCGTTGGAAAGAGGTGGAAGGCTCACCTGCCTACTCAACCACCGAAGCGGGCGTTATGAAGCTTACTATGCGCAATAACTTAATGCGCTGTGTATAGTTCCATCAAAACGCTCAAGGGGGACGATGTCCTGCTGCGCCGGCCTGTCATACTATTACTGTTGTTGCTCGCGGGGATGGTCCTCGGCGCCGCGGTCTACCTCGCGACACGCCGGCCCGTCGCACAGTCCTCTCCGTCCGCGATTGCGCCGGTCCGCCGGCCGCCCCCGACATCCACGGTTGCCGAGACCGTCCATTCAATCGATGTTGCCAGGATGCAGGCGCACGTCGGAAAGCTGGCGGGAGAGATCGGCGTGCGGCGGGAGGGAACGAAGGCGGAGCAAGCCGCCGCATCCTATGTCCGGCAGCAGCTCACCGCATGCGGTTATACCGTTACGACGGTCCCCGTCACGCTGCCGAACGGGTTGAAGAGCATGAACGTCCTCGCGGAGCTGCCGGGCGAGTCGCCGCGAACCATCCTCATCGGCGCGCACCTGGATTCCCACGCGCCGGCGCCGGGGGCCAACGACAATGCCTCCGGAGTGGCGGTCGTGCTGGAGCTTGCCCGCGTGCTGCGCCGGTCGCGGCCGCATTGCACGCTGCTTTTCGCCGGCTTCGGCGCCGAGGAGTATTCGCGGCCCGGCGACCGGTTCCACCACTTCGGCAGTCGCGTCCTGGCGAAGAATGCAGCGCTGCGGAAGCGGCTGACCGGCATGATCTCACTGGACATGGTGGGATACGGCACGGTGCTGCACGTCGATAATCAGGGCCGGGCATCCAATCGCCGGCGCGATGAGATCGGCGCCGTCGCCCGCGCGATGGGGCTGCCGGTGCGGGTAAGGCGGAGTAAGCCGCAGAGCGATCACGAAGCCTTCGAACGACAGTGCATTCCCGTGGCTTACCTGCACTGGGAGCGTGATCCGGCCTATCACCGCCGGGCGGATACCCCCGCGCACATCCAACCGGAGCGCCTGCGCCGGACGGCCGAGCTCATGGCCCGCACCTTGCTCAACGCCAGGACGCGTTAGCGTTCACGCTTACCATGCGGCATTTTGCGGCTCCGGGGGGTTGGTGCATTTTCCGGTGGGGTGCCCGGTGAGCGGTCGGATGACAAATATTGTGTATGCTGTATGTACCCTGTTTTGGCGATTTCTAAACCGAATTTTGGAAAAAGTACCCGTTTCCCCCCCAAACCAGTCGGTCGGGTGCCGGGACAAATAGGACGGATATTGGCGCGCCGATTGAAAACGGGACTGCGGGGCCGTGCGGCACGGCGTCCCTCTGCAGGGACGCGACGGGAGGTTATTAGAGCATGAGCATGAGGATGAATCTCCGGCGTGTAACATAAGATAACACACCCTCCCCACCAGGGAGGACTTTCCCGGTACCTGTCGAAAAGTTTTTCAAACCTGCCTTCATTACAGTGAAGTTGCGCTTACCCCGGCCTCGATCCGCGCGGCGGCAATGCAGCGGCACGGATTGCGTCGGTTCGGGGGAGGAGTGCATTCTCGAGTAAGGACGTGAGCTATGCGGCGTATAGTACCACTCGTATTCAGTGTCCTGCTGTCCATCGCCGGCATGCCGGGCGCGCACGCGGGCGCCAACATGCCCAAAGAGGTCAACGACGGCAAACCGGTGACGCTGGTGGTGTTCGGGCTGCCGAACCTGGCCGATGCAACGAGTATCGGCGCGAAGGCGGACATGGCGGTGGCGCAGGAATTCATGCGGCGCTACCCCAATGTGAAGCTGAAACCATTCACCTTCCTGGAGGTGCCGGGCGCCGGCGCGGAGGGCGGATCGGGCATCGACACCGATTATTATACGCTGATGTCGATGGCCGCGGGCATCGCGCCGGATATCTTCACCACCAATTTTCGCCAATCGGATTCCTTCATCAGCCAGGGCTTCCTGCTGCCGCTGGACAGGTATTTCGAGGAATGGAAGCAAGAGCCGGGCGGCGCGGAGGAAGTGGCGCACGTCTTCCCGGAGGACAAACCGGCACTGAAGGAAGTGGCCTACCGTATCGGCCCGGACGGCAAGAAGCATCTCTGGGCCATTCCGCCGGACACGCTGGCGATGGTCATCATGTACCGCAAGGACCTGCTGCGGAAAGCCGGCGTCAACCCGGAAAACCCGCCGCAGACCTGGGATGAGCTGTATGAGATGTGCGTTCAGGTGTGCGACCCGCGCGAAGACACCTGGGCCTACACCCTGCAGGGCACCTGGTTCTTGAGTTGGATGCTGTGGTCGCAGGGCAACGACATCCTGGAGCCAAACGAGAAAGGGGAATGGTTCGCCGCCTACAACAAGCACGAGCCCGGCAAGAACGACGCAGTCTCGGCTTTCCAGTATGCCTGGAAATTCGTCAACGGCCCGTGGGCGATCTGCCCAACCTGCGATACGCACTGGGCCCTGCCGATGGAGACGCGGAAGAAGAACGACCTGCAGGTCACCTGCCCGAAGGACCATGCCTTCACCATCCAGCAGCTCAAAAACAAGAAGCTGTATTTCACCACCGTGTGCACGGACGATTATACCCTGTGGAGCAAAGGCAAGCTGGCAACCTTCATCAGCTACATGGGTGATATGGTGCTGAACACGCCCGGCGCCGATCCCTCCCTGATCCAGTTGGCGCGCGTGCCGCGCTCACCGATGGGCAACAGCTTCGCGGAGATCAACGCGAAGATGTATGCCCTCAACGGCACACTGGACCCGGTGAAGGACGATGCGAAAATCCGCACGGCGTGGACCTTCATTCGCTTCGAGTGTTCGGATGAAGCCCGGCGGATCAAAACGAAAGTCTTCGTCGATGGCGGCTTCGCCAAGTATCTGAATCCCGCGTGGCTGCGCAAGTTCGGCTATCAAGCCTACCTGCGCGAAGTGCCGAAGCAATGGGAGACGATGTTCAATGACGCCATGCGGGAAGGGCGTCCGGAACCCTACGGCAAAAACGCGCAGCAGATTTACAACGAGATGGACGTGGCCTGGGGGCAAGTCCGACTGCTGGATACCCCGAACCCCGAAAAGATCAAAAAGATCCTCGACTTCAACGTGGCGCGCACCAATGAAAAGCTGATGGGCGAGATTGCACCCGCGGAGAAGACGAAGCGCGACAGGGTGGCGCTGATGGTCGTGCTGCTGACGGCGATCCTGTTCATCCTGCTGATGCGCTACACCATGGCCACTTACGGGCAGGCGCTGTCCAGCGATGCGCAGCGCTCGCGCGCGGTCAAACGACAGCTCATCATCGCCTGGTTGGTGATGGTGCCGGCACTTGGGGCGGTGATCCTCTTCCAGTATATCCCGCTGGTGCGCGGCTCGGTGATCGCCTTTCAGAACTACCAGGTACTGCTGGGGGGCAAATGGGTCGGGCTGACGAACTTCGGCCAGGTGTTGTTCGCGTCGGATTTCTGGGTAGCGCTGTCGCACAGCCTGCTGTTTGCGGTGCTGACGCTGGCATTCGGATTTCTGGCGCCGGTGGGGCTGGCGCTGCTGCTGCACGAAGTCCCGAAGGGATCGCTGTTTTTCCGCATTGTCTTCTTCCTGCCGTCCGTCACCTCCGGCATCGTGGTCATGCTGCTGTGGATGCAGATGTATGAAGCGACGTCCTACGGCATGATGAATCAATTCCTCGCACTGTTCCACATCCCGGAGCAGAAGTTCCTGCACGATCCGCGGTGGGCGCTGTTCTGGATCGTGGTGCCGGGCGTGTGGATGGCGATGGGCCCGGGGAGCATCATCTACCTGGCGGCGCTGCGGCAGATTCCGAGCGATTATTACGAGGCGGCGGATGTTGACGGCGCCGGCTTCTTCGCCAAGCTGTGGACCATTACCGTGCCCTACCTGAAGCCGCTGCTCATCATCAACTTCGTGGGGGCGTGCGTGGGCGCGATGAAGTCCTTCGAACCGATCTGGATCATGACCGGCGGCGGCCCGGCGGGGACGACGAAGGTGCTGGGACTGGAGATCTGGCAGAACGCCTTCATCTACTGCCGATACGGTTACGCCACCGCCATGGGGTGGATCCTCGCCTCGCTGCTGATCGGCTTCACCATGTTCCAGTTACGCTACCTGTCCAAGGTGCAGTTCAAGCTGGCGAAGAGTGACTGAGGTTTCTGGTTTCTGGTTTCTAGTTTCTGGTTTCTGGTTTCTGGTTTTTCGTTTCCGGGTCAGGTACGGTGACCGGAAACGGATGCATCGAGGAGATGATTCCGGCGATGCCGGGGTAGGAGAGTTTTATGCCGCATATTTCGACGATTGGGCGTAAATCGTGGCCCGCGATGCTGGCGTTCACGTTGATGTATCTCTTCCTGATCGTGGGGGGCGTCACCATGGTGGTGCCCTTCCTGGTGATGGTGGCCAACTCGTTCAAGAGCAACGTGGACAGCAAAGAGTATTTCGAGCTGGTGCCGAAATACTGGACGGACCAGCATACCCTCACGTTGAAGTATATCGAGCAGCAGACGAATTACCATCTCGATCTCTTCAACGCGGTGGCGCGGGCCAACGAATCCAAGCTGGAAGACTACAAACCCCCGGCGCCCGCGAATGCGGCGCAGGTAGCGGATTATCGGGTTTTCGCCAAGGAACTGCCCACCACATTCGTCCTCCTGTGCAACCGCGGCGGACTGGATGATACCGCCGTCAGAGCCTACGGCACACACCCGGCGGTCCGCGACTACCGGAAGTATCTGTTGAGCAAGGCGAAGTATCAGTCGCTGCAAGGCGTGGAGAAGGCATACGGCATCGTGCTCCTCGACGTCGAGCAATTGAACCCGCCATTCGAGCTCTGGTTTCAGCGGCCCTTCCAGCCGGAAGTCAACCTGCGCATGCGGGATTTCCTGGAGTTTAAGAAAACTCAGCCGGTCGATCGCCTGGTGCCGGTGTCCGCCGAATCCTGCTGGAACCGGTATCTGTATTTGAATGTCACTCCGGAAACTCCGAAAGCCAACGAGAAGCTTGGCACGAACTATACGTCGGTAGAAACCGCGCCGCTGTCGCTGCGGAAACCGAGCAGACCGCCGGAGTTGGTGAAGGCGTGGGAAGATTTTGTGCGCAACGATATACCGATCTGGTTCGTGCGCGCGGACGACACCGCCTTCCCGGTGTGGCAGGCCTTCCTGCGCAAGCGTTATCAGAATAACTTCACGCTTTTCCGCAAGGCCCATGAAGATTATTACATTACGAATGAACTGCCTTTTCCTTATAAGCGATTCGAGGATATTTCACTGCCCAAAGAGACGCCGTTATACGACGGAGTGGCGATGGGCGAGTGGGCCGATTTCATCAACAAGGACCTGCCGCTCGATGCCGTCTACCTGGACACGCCGGAGCAGCGCTATCGCGACTTCATGAAAGCGAAATACGCCACGGCGCAGGGGGTAAATCAGGCCTACGGCACCGATTATCAGGATTTCGCCGGCATCTACCTGCCGTCGGTGAACGTGATGGCCGCCGATGTGCAGACGAACGGGAGAGCGATCAAGTGGGAGTTCATCACCCGCAACTACCGGACGGTGGTGAACTACCTGCTGCTGCACGGGCGGTCGTTCTTCAACACTGCCGTCTTCATTCTGCTGGCGCTGTTTTTCACGCTGACGGTGAACCCGGTCACCGCATACGCGCTCTCGCGCTTCAAGCTGAAAGCGACCAACAAGGTGCTGCTCTTTCTGCTGGCGACCATGGCCTTCCCGGCGGAGATCGCCATGATCCCGAACTTCCTCATTCTGAAGGAGCTGCACCTGCTGAACACCTTCTGGGCGCTGGTGCTGCCCGGCATGGCGAACGGCTTCAGCATCTTCCTGCTGAAGGGCATGTTCGACGGCCTGCCGCAGGACCTGTATGAGGCCGCGTCGCTGGATGGGGCCAGCGAATTTGTCATCTTCTGGCGGGTCACCATGCCGCTGGTGAAGCCGTTCCTGGCCTACCTCGCGCTCGGCACGTTTGTGGCGTCCTATTCGGCCTTCGCCTTCGCCTTCCTGCTCTGCCCGAGTCCGAAGATGTGGACGCTGATGGTCTTCCTGCAGCAGATGAAGTGGGCGTCGCAGCCGGTGCAGTTCGCCGCCTTCGTGCTGGCGTCGATTCCGACGCTGATCGTGTTCGTCACCTGCCAGCGGGTTATCATGCAAGGCATTATTCTGCCGACCGAAAAGTGAGTGGGCGGGTGGTGCCATTTACAGGTAAGCACGTTTCGTAGTGAGCTACGCAGCCGCAGCGGAGTAGCGTTCGTTGACGCAACCGTTTGCGTTGCCCGACGGCACTCCGCTGCGGCTGCGTGCCTTACTACAAACGGGCTTATCTTATTTTGAGAGCGCTTCGGCGAGGATTTCTTCGGCGGCTTCTTTCGCCTGTTGCTGCCGGCCTTCGCGCAGCCAGTCGAGGAGGGAAGGTCGAGGACGCGCTCCCAGGCGGCTTTGCGCGCGCTGTTCGGGATGCCTTCCGCCTCCGCGGCGACGGCGGAGTTCACCGCGCGGTCGTCGGTGGCGGAGATCACGAAGAAGGCGCCGTCCAGGTCGCCCGACTGGAATCCCCGCCGCGCCACGGTCACGCCCGGCGGCTATAATTACCGGCGAAGGATAAACGGTGTTCCTCAGCCCACAGATCGGTCGCGACGCGAGGCGCATATATCGCTATGATGCTCTCGGCAACGTGGCGGGCGCCACGCTTGCCGCCATGCTCTCCGCCTTCGGCCTGGTTCTCGCGAAACGGGCGGATGCCCCGAACTGGATTGTCTTCGCCGGCGTGGCCGGGATGTTCACCCCCTCGCTGTTGGCGTGGATGACGCCGGTGCTGCGGCGGCTGTTCCCGCTGGGCGGGGCGTTGATGGGATTGCGCCTGCTGGCCGGCTTCACGCTGCTGCCGTGCGTGATCCATCCATCGCTGGGCTGGTTCCTGTTCGGCTACATCGGCGCGCTCATCCTCATCGGGCTGGGCGATTACATTTATCCCGCTTTGCTGTGCATTCTCTATCGCGCGGAGGAGCACCGCTCGGTATTCAGCATCATTTTCGCTACCCGTGCGGTGCTGATGTTCACGCTGTTCCTGGCGCTGGGAGCGATCCTCGACCGGCTGACCACCTATAACGGCTTTCGCCTGCTTGGCTGTATTGGGATGGCGCTGAGCGTGATCAGTGCGAGCGCCACCTGGCGATTCCGCCACATTCACGACATGCCGGCGGAGACGGAAGAGGAACCGCGCGTCGGCTCGCCGTGGGCGAACCGGATGTTCATCCGCTACCTGATCATCCTCACCACCTTCGGGATCGGCAATGTCGGCATCCTGGTGCTGTGGCCGATCCTGGCCGCGGTCACCTTTAAATTCTCCAACACCGAGGTGGGCTGGTTCACCGCGCTGGGGATGCTGACGCAGTTGGCCGCCTATTCATGGTTCAACCGGCATGGCACGGTGCCGCTGACGCTGCGCATTACCGCCGGACCGTTCATCACCTATGCCCTCCCGTGCCTCACCGGTGCGGCGTTGCTGCTCTGGCATGGGTCGCACGCGGTGCATTTCTGGGTGCTGCTGCCGGCGATGCTGCTGTTCAACCTGGGGTCGGGCGTGTGGACGATGTATTTTTACCTGCTGGTCAATAAAATGGCCGGACCGTCCTCGCCGCTGCCCTATCACGCCATCCAGGGCACGGTGGTGGGGGTGCGCGGGCTGGTGTTTTCCTTCCTGATCGGCTTCTTTTACGAGCGGTTCGGCATGCCGGCCAGCCTGCTGCTGACCGCCGGCTTCCTGCTGGCGGCGGCAGTGATGGCAATCATGAGTCCCCGCAGCTTCGCGCCGTTTCCGGCTGCCCGGCCCGAGGGGGAGACGCCCGTCATCGCCCTGGAGCGGATGGCCGAGTGAGCAGGTTTCCTATGAGCCAATTACGATTCGAAGACTACGTTATCCCCGCCGCGACGCTGGGGCCGGAGAATCCGCTGCCGCAGTTGGATGCCCGGCCAGACGTGCACGGCGAGATTCCGATTGATCCGTCGGTTCCCGAGGAGGAAGGCCGCTACGTGGGATACGGCGGGCGCGGCGCCTGCCTGCCGTATCGCCTGCAGGATCGTTACGACCGGAACCGCATTCCGCGGGCCTTTCATGCCGCGGTGCTGGAGAACGAGCATCTGCGCGCCACCTTCCTGCCGGAGCTGGGCGGGCGGCTGTGGTCGCTGGTGCACAAGCCGAGCGGGCGGGAGCTGCTCGACGCCAACCCCGTCTTCCAGCCGGGCAACCTGGCTATCCGCAACGCGTGGTTCAGCGGCGGGGTGGAGTGGAACATCGGCATCATCGGTCACACACCGTTCACCTGCTCGCCGATCTTCGCCGCCCGCCTGCACGCGGAGGACGGCACGCCGGTGCTGCGCATGTACGAGTGGGAGCGCCTGCGCGGGGCGCCCTACCAGATCGACGCCTACCTGCCGGACGGCTCGTCGGTGCTGTTTGTGCGCGTGCGCATCCGCAATCCGCATCCGCGGGAAATCCCGATGTACTGGTGGTCGAATATCGCCGTGCCGGAGACGCCGGACACGCGGGTGCTGGTGCCGGCGTCCTCGGCCTACCATTTCGGCTACACCGGCGGCATGATCGACGTGCCGATCCCGCATTACATGGAGACGGATGTCAGCTACCCGATCAACCTTAACCGGGCGATGGATTTCTTCTTCCGCATCCCGCCGGGCCGCCGGCCATGGGTCGCCGCGCTGCGCGGCGACGGGAGCGGCCTGGCGCAGACGTCCACGGCGAGACTGCGCGGACGGAAGCTGTTCCTGTGGGGCAGGGGACCGGGCGGGCAGCGCTGGCAGGAGTTCCTTTCCGTGCCCGGGCAGGCGTATATCGAGATCCAGGCCGGGCTGGCTCGCACGCAATTGGAATGTCTGCCCATGCCGGCGGGAGCGGAGTGGTCGTGGCTGGAAGCGTATGGGCTGCTGCGGGCGGACCCGCCGGCGGTGCATGCCGCCGATTGGGAGCGCGCCTGGCGGGCGGTGGATGCGCGGCTGGACGATCTCATCCCGCAGCAGGCACTCGATGCCGAGTTCGCCCGCGGCGCCGGATTTGCCGACCGCCCACCTGAGGAGGTGCTGCAATACGGTTCCGGCTGGGGCGCGCTGGAGCTGCAACGGCGTCAACAGGATGAGGAAGCGCCATTCTGTGGGCATGAACTGCCATTTGCTGTTCCACACGCCGCGGAGCAGGTGCCGTGGCTGGCACTGCTGGAGGAGAGCGTGTTCCCGTATACGCCGCCGATCACGGATCCCGGAGCGTGGATGGTGCAGGCGGAGTGGCGGCAGAAGCTGGAATCAGCAGTGCGTGAGGGCAGGGGAGACCACTGGCTTTCGCGGCTGCACCTGGGCGTGATGCGCTGCGACGCCGGCGAGATCGACGGCGCGCGGGAAGCATGGGAGCGCTCACTGGCGCTGGAGCCGTCGGCGTGGGCGCTGCGCAACCTGGCCGTGCTGGCGCAGCAGACGGGAGATGCCGCAACAGCGGCGGATCGCTGGCTGAAGGCCCACCACATGATGCCGGCGCAACTGCAACTGGCCATCGAGTGCGGGCAGGCGCTGCTGGCCGCCGCCCGCCCGCGGGAATGGCTCGAGCTGCTGCCTTCGCTGTCGCCGGAAATCAGGGAATACGGCCGCATCCGCTACCTGGAGGCGCGCGCCCTGCTGGCGGTCGGGGAGATCGAGACGGTGGAGGAGATGCTCCACGGTCTGGTGGTGCCCGACATGCGGGAAGGCGAGGTGTCATTGAGCGAGCTGTGGTTCAACCTGCACGAGCAACGCCTGGCGCGGCAGGAGGGCGTGCCGGTCGATGATTCGCTCAAAGCGCGCGTGCGCGGGGAATTTCCGCCGCCGGCGGAGATCGACTTCCGCATGGTCACCGAGCCGGCGTGAAAAGCTCAATCGTGTTCCGGGAAGCGCGCCGGATTGGGCGGATCGCCGGGCGGGAGGTGGCGGAAGGCGCCGATGCCGGGCACGGTGTCGCCCTCGGTGACCAGGTAATGGTAGCCGATGGATGCCCAGGTGTCATTGATGCCGATGGCGGAGGCCAGCGCGGTGAGGATGTCGTCGGCGATGGTGGACGGGGTGCGCAGGATGGCCTCCAACTCCATCTCGCTGATCCGCGTGCGGGTGAGCGAGCGAAGCAGGTCGGTGTTGCCACCGTCGGTCAGGTCCTCGTGCGTCGTGTAGCCCGGCGCGGAATCCGGCCCATAGCCGGTAAAAATCCCCTCTTCATCCGCATTCGTCACGGGCGGTTGCGCGTAGGCGGCGAAGTATTCGGCGTTTGACGTGTAATGGTCCACCTCGATGCCCTGGTTGAACAGCCAGTATTCCGCCAGCTCGCTGTCCTGCACCTGGAAGGCCAGGCCCACGCAATCCGCAACGCGGCTGAGGTGGGAGGCCAGATCGACGAGGATATCCGTATTGAGCTGATCGCACCGCCAGTCGAAGACGGTGGTCCAGCCGTTATACTGCGGGGAGACCCAGCACCAGGAGCGCTCATCACGGCCTTCCCAGTACTCCGTCCATGCGTGCTCCACCAGGTCGCCGTTCGGGGTCAGCAGGTGGATATTGGTATAGTATGATCCCATGCCGGTCCTCCAGGTTCATTCTAGCAGACGGACGCTGACCGGCATGCGCAGGAAGCGCGACAAAACAGGGAGGATTGGATGGATGGATGAATAGTGAGTAGTTGTAGCGGTACGTCACAATGTGCCTTGAACTGGTGATTATGCGCTCGGTCCGGTGGTTGAGTAGGCAAGGTAGCTTTATCGGTTCATTTCACAGCTCTCAAGCCATATCGAAACCACCTCACCTGTAGTGCCCGTTCACAAAAAGTCTCGTATCCACGCGGTGGTTTCGATACGGCATGTTAGCTGCGGAAAG
>Ga0315284_10006330_pt1 | contig 16855 bp, 8 predicted proteins | sample YL17G09_16_MG_FD_203696 | JGI IMG/M metagenome (GOLD analysis project Ga0315284, IMG submission 203696) | Sediment microbial communities from Yellowstone Lake, YNP, Wyoming, USA - YL17G09_16 | ecosystem: Environmental > Aquatic > Freshwater > Lake > Sediment | place: USA: Wyoming | collected...
CTAAATGCTAAATGGAACGGCGTGCTCGGCCGCCGCTTCTTTTCATTTAGCATTTATCATTTAACATTTAGCATTGCTTTTGAACCCCATGAATCTGGAAGACACCATCGTGGCCGTCAGTTCTCCCGCCGGAGCGGGCGAGCGGGCGATCGTGCGCCTCTCCGGCCCGCGGGCGGTCGAGATCGCCGACGGCGTCTTTATGGCCAGGGACAGTATCCTGTCTCCGATAGGAAGTCTGATCCAAGCTCTCACCTACACCGTCCACGCCGGCGCCCTTTCTCTGCCGGGCGGCAGCATGTCCGTGCCGGCGATCGTGTACCTGATGCGCGGGCCGAGGTCGTATACGCGCGAGGACGTGGTGGAGTTCCACGTCGGCGCGTGGCCGGCCGTGGTGCCGCTGGTGGTGGCGGGGCTGATCGAAGCCGGCGCGCGGCCGGCCGGGCCCGGCGAGTTCACGTTCCGCGCCTTCGTGAGCGGGCGGGTGGACCTGGCGCAGGCCGAGGCCGTGGCGGCCGTCGTCAGCGCGTCGAGCGAAGCGACGCTTCGCGCGGCCGGCGACCTCCTGGCCGGGCACCTTTCGCGCGAGGTCGCAGGCCTGGTCGGGCGCCTCCGCGAGGTCCTCGCGCTGGTGGAGGCGGACCTCGACTTCTCGGACCAGGACATCGAGCCGGCGCCGCCGCGCGAGATTGCCGAACGCATCTCCACTATTCGACGTGACTTGGCCGCGCTCGGCCGGAGGGCGCGCCGCCTCGAGACGTTCGGCGGCGAGGTGCGGCTGGTCCTCGCGGGGCGGCCGAACGCCGGCAAGTCGAGCCTCTTCAACCGGCTGCTCGAAGCCGACCGCGCGATCGTGGCGCCCGTCCCCGGCACGACGCGCGACGAACTGCGCGCGGCCCTGCACGCGGGCGGCCTGGTCTTCACCCTCTCCGACGTGGCCGGCCTCGGCGGCGCCCCGAGCGAGCTGCCGGGTGGCATGCCCGCGCGGCTGTTGCCTGGGCATGCGGCTGGCGGTCAAGAACATGCCCACGGCGAAAGCGCCGTGGGCACGCCCCCCGGCATGGAACCGGCGGCGGATGAACTCGCCGGCCAAGCCCGGGCCAAGGCCCTGGAGGCCATCGGGCGCGCCGACCTCGTGATCCTGGCGCTGGACGCCAGCGCGCCCTGCGACGCCGGCGCCGAGGAGCTGGTGGCGCTCGTGGCGTCGCCGATGGTCGCGGCAATCACCAAGTGCGACCTCGCGCCGCCGGACCGGGCCCGGGCGTGGCTGGCGGCGGGGGGCATCGGGGCCGAGGTCATTCCCACCAGCGCGGTGACCGGCGAAGGGATCGAGGCGCTGCGCGCCGCCCTCGTCCGTGCGGTTGCAGGGGGCGCCGTCGACCGCGAGGCGGTCGGGCCGGTGGTGACCGCGCGGCACCGGGCGGCGCTGGAGCAGGCGGCGGCGGCGCTCGCGCGGGCCGGTCGCGTGGCGCGTCGGGGAGGAACGGCGGGCGAGCTTGTGGCCGTCGAACTCCGCGAGGCCCTCGAGACCCTTGGTACGATTACCGGCCAGGAGGCGGATGGCGACGTGCTCGGCGAAATCTTCGCGAGGTTTTGCGTTGGGAAGTGAACCCATGGCGGATTGCGGATTTCGGATTGCGGATTGGACGGCGAACGGCAATGCGAAATGAGCGGCGATGGGCAGTGACCGTTTAGCGAGGAGCCGAAGGCGACCGCGTCTGGCGTGGACGGCAAGGCGATCCAAGATTTCAGATTGGACGGCACACGGCAAGGGCAATCATCAGTGACAAGCGGCACGTGACAAGGGGCAAGAAGGCCCCGACCCCTCCCGGCATCCGGCCCCGCCTCTGCCGGGTTTTCTTCTTTGGGCACCACCACTCAACCGATAAGTTATACGAGCGAGGGTTTTTCCTTGACGGTTCTTGGTGGCTGCCGTTTTAATAGGCGCCGGCGGCGGGGTCACTGCCTGCCAGGCCCGCCGCTTGACCTACAGGGCGTCAGGGGCGGATGCGACCGGGGCCCGTCAGGGCCGTGCCCAGTTCCGGGGGCTGAAGGGGCCGGTTCCGGCTCAGGTTAGGCGAGGAACGCTCATGCCAAGCACGAAGACCGTATGGGGGATCGACGTGGGCCAGTGCGCCCTGAAGGCGCTGAAGCTCCAGTGGCGCGACGGCAAGCTGCGGGCCCTCGGCTTCGACGTCATCGAGCACGCCAAGATTCTCAGCCAGCCCGACGCCGACGAGCAGGCCCTCATCCGCAGCGCCCTCGCGAAGTTCCTCAGCCGCAACTCCATCAAGGGAAGCACCCTGGTCATCAGCGTTCCGGGGCAGGCGAGTTTCACGCGGTTCATCAAGCTGCCGCCGGTCGAGATGAAGAAGATCCCCGAGATCGTCCGGTACGAGGCGCGGCAGCAGATTCCGTTCAACCTCGAGGACGTGGTGTGGGACTACCAGACGATCAGCCCGCCGTCGGCCGGGCCGCGCGAGGTCGAGGTGGGCATTTTTGCGATGAAGCGCGACATCGTGGCCGACTACGTGTCGGACTTCCTGGCGATGAAGATCGAGCCGGACATCGTGCAGATGTCGCCGGTCGCCCTGTACAACTTCCTGCGGTACGACCGGAAGGACCTGAAGGGGGCGACGATCCTCATCGATGTGGGCGCCGAGAACACGAACCTGGTGATCGCCGACGGCGACCGGGTCTGGATCCGCAACATCCCGCTGGGCGGGAACAACTTCACGGCGGCGCTGGCCAAGGAGTTCAAGCTGCCGTTCTCGAAGGCCGAGAACCTGAAGCGGCACGCCGCCGAGTCGAAGCACGCGCGGCAGGTCTTCCAGGCGATGCGGCCGGTCTTCGGCGACCTCCTGACCGAAATCCAACGATCTATCGGTTATTATACAAGTCTTCATCGTGATAGCCGGATCGAGAGCGTCGTGGCGATGGGCAACGCGTTCCGCCTGGCGGGCCTGACGAAGTTCATCTCGCAGAACCTCGGCGTCGAGGTGCTCAAGGCCGAGAGCTTCCCCAGCCTGGGCGACGCCGAGGCGCTGGGGGCGCCGCTGTTCCGCGAGAACGTCCTGTCGTTTGGCGTGGTGTTCGGCCTGGCGATCCAGGGGTGCGGCCTGGCGACCATCGGGACGAGCCTCATGCCGCCCGAGATCCTCAGCGCCAAGGTCATGCGGCGCAAGCGCCCGTTCTTCGTGGCGGCCGGCGTCGCCGTGCTCGGGGCCGTCGGGTGCTTCGGATACGACCAGGTGACGACGTACCGCCAGCTCGCCGGCGGCGCGAGCGAGGTTACCAAGCTCAGGAGAGCGGTCGACGGCCTGACGAGCGAGAACCAGGCCCAGCAGGTGAAGTTCGAGGAGCAGAAGAAGCTGCTGGTCGCCGAGCAAGCCAAGATCGGCGGGATCGAGAAGCTCGTCGACAATGAGGATTACGCCTACGAGGTTCTGCGGACGGTCTGGGAGGCCTGGCCCTACGCCAAGGATTTCGAGAACTACGACTCCAAGCAGAACAAGCCGCCGCGGTCGACCCTGGGCATCATCGAGATGCTGAGCCTGACGGGTCACTACGTGCCGGACGTCCGCGCCTACTCCGAGATGGGCGTCGGGGCGCCGGCGGCGGCGCCGGCGCCCGAAGCGCCGCCGGCCGAGGGCGGGGCCCCGGCGGCCCGCCCGGCCCTGGGCGGCATGCCGGGCATGCTGGTCGAGATCTTCGGCATCACGCCGCGGACCGGCCAGGACGGCCTGAAGTTCGTCAGCGAGACGCTGATCGCGGGCCTGAAGCGCTGCAAGCGCACCGTCCAGATTCCGACCCCGGGCGCGGACAGGGAAGTGCTGGCCAAGATGCCGCTGACGGGCGTCTTCCGCAACCAGCCGGACTACCAGGACTTCGCGCCGCGCACGGCGCCGGCCGTTCCTGGCCAGCCGGCGGCGCCGGCCCAGCCGCAGGTTGACAAGGGCGATGATTTCTGGTTCAAGGCCCAGTGGGTCGTGGAGGTCGGCCCGCTGCGCGATGACCAGCGGCGCCAGGTCTTCTCGGAGATCCTCGCGATCACCCGCAAGTACGGCCTCGAGGATTGCCGGAAGATCTGTCCTACGGAAGCGGAGGCGAAGGCCCTGGAGCCGGAGAAGCTCAAGGAACTGGACCGCGAGGCGACGGCGCTGGCGCAGCAGTGGCTGATCGCGCGCGACGAACTCGCCAGGGTGGCCGCGGAAGGCGTGATCAAGGACTGGTCGAAGGAGGGCGCGCCGGCCCCGAAGTAAGTGCGGCGACGGCGCCGCGCCAGCCGTTGCCGGTCGCCATCGGCGGCACGCAAGGAGTGTACCGATGATGGAAATCCTGAAACGCCACGCGTTCCTGTTGAGTCTGGCGGGAGGCGTTGTGGTGATCTCCGCGGCGGCGATCGTCGCGGTTTATCTTCTCTATGTCCGGCCGAGCGCCGCCACGCGGACCGAGTTGGCGACCACTGCCCGGCGGGCCAACGAGCTCTTCAGCGGCAACGTCTTCACCCCTAAGCTGGTGGAGTGGATGGAGCAGGGCGTGAAGGCGCGGCAGAAGCAGTACGAGGAACTGCTGGGCTACACCCGCAAGCTCGGCGCCGACCGGGCCCCGCTCGTCAAGGATGTCTTCCCGCAGGGCAACGACATTGCCCGCACCTCCTTCAAGGCCGCCTACGACGCGCAGCTCGCGAAGTTCATGAAAAGGCTTGGCGCGAAGCGGCCGGCGGGGGTCGGCCCCGACGGCAAGGCCGAATCGTCGCTCGTCACCGATGACAACCTCAAGGCCACGCTGTACGCGGACCCCAAGGTCTCCTTCTTCCGCCCCGACTGGGTCGATAAGCAGGAAGTGCCCGACATGGCGCTCGTTCGATTCGGCCAGGAGAATCTCTGGCTGATGGAGGACATCGTCGAGATCCTCGCCAGGATGAACGAGGACGCCGTCAAGGCCGACAAGCTGGAGGCCGTGATCAAGAATGTTCCTGTCAAGGAACTGATCGAGATTCGTATCGGGAGCGACTACGCCGTCATTGCCGGGGGGAAGATGACCACGCTCCCGGGCCGCTATCGTCCGACGGCCGCGGCGGCGGCCAAGGGCCTCCCCGGCCTGAAGGGGGATAGCGCCCGGGCGCCCACCGTGTCGGCCCGGTATTCCCAGCCCCGCTTCTACCAGGTGCTTCCGTTCCGCCTGATCGTGGCGGTCGATGCGCGGTACGCGGGCGAACTGGTCCGCCGGCTCCGGGGCCGCGAGACGTTCATCACGGTCGAGGCGTGGCGCGTGAAGCCGATCACCGAAACGACGCTCGAGAAGGCGGGCGGCCTGCTGGCCCCCTCGCGCGAAGACTATGGTCCCCATGCCGTCGTACGCCTGGAGGTGGTCGCGGAGTCGCTGGCCTTCCAACTGGAAGAGGGCCGGGCCACGACGGTGCCGGAGAAGAAGGCGCCGGCCGCCAAGGAAGCCGCCGCCAAGTCGGAGTGATGGGTCGCGGGTCAAAGGAGTTTTGAGAATGGCAGCCGACCTGACGGAGTCCTTCCTGGGCAAGCACGTGGAGAAGATCGTCCTGGCAGCGGCCGTGGCGCTCTTTCTCGGCACCCTCGGGTGGTTTGTCATTTTCACCCAATCGCAGGAGAAGCTGCGCATTGAGGTGAATCGCCGCGTCGAGGAGACCAAGGAACGGATCCAGAAGGCCGAGATCCCGGATGCCATCCCGAAGGAGGAACGCGTCGCCCTCGGAATCGACCTGCCCGTGCTGACGGTCTCCGGGTTTGAGTTGCGCCTCAAGAGCCTTGGACCCTCCTGGGATGCCCTGACCAGGTGGTCCGAGAACCAGCCGAAGCCGGGCGGGGTAATAGAGCCAACGAAGATTGTCAGAACGCTGCCGGACAAGATCATGCCGATCCAGGACCTGGAGGTGGCTGTCGGGCGCGGCACGACGATCGAGCCGGTTCCCAACCCGCTCTCCAAGCTGGTGGATGCGAAGGCGACGCTTTACGACGTCGCGTGGGCCGGCATCGTCGGCCGCATGGACCTGTCGGCCCAACTGGAAGAGTACACCAAGGGTAACGCCGTCTACCAACCGATCCTCTTGACCAAGGTGGAGCTCCAGCGGCGGGAACTCAAGCCCGACGGCACGTGGTCCGAGTGGCAGGCCGTCCCGCCGTCGGCGCCCAGGGCCTTGCTTACGAAACTGCCGAAGTTCCCCGCCAATCCACAGGACAAGCGGGCGGTCGGCGAGTGGGCCACCGGCGTGATCAACCTCCAGGCCGATATCCGCCGCATGCCCTTCTGCCCGCTCCTGGCGAGCGATGGCAAGACGGTCCAGGCCCTGGCCGGTCCGATCCAGGGCGTGGAGCAACCGCCGCCTCCGCCGCCCAAGATCGAGGCGTCGGCGGCGCCCGCCGAGGCGGCGCCGGCGGCGCCGGCCCCCGAGGCCCCGCCTCCACCCAAGCCGGCGGTCGGCAATCTGCCTCCGTGGTTCACGCAGCCGACGACGCCGGCCGAGAAACCGGCCGAGGGCACCCAGGCCGTCACTCCGGCGGCGGTCAAGCACGTGATGGCCACCCTCTGGGCCGTCGATGCGACCGTCGAACCCGGAAAGACCTACCAATACCAGATGCGCCCGTCGCTTGTGAACCCCGTCTACAGTTCGCTGGAGGCCAAGGACGAGAAGACCAGGTGGACTCTCGAACTGACCGGCGAGTGGAGCAAGGCGAGCAGGGAAGTCACGATCCCGCCGGTCAACGAGTTCTTCTTCGTCGGCGGCTTCGGCGGCAGGCCGAACCTGGAACTGCACCGCTGGATCTTCGGCCAATGGGTCATCGTGCCCAGCGCCCAGGCCAGCATCGGCGCGCCGGTCGTGTACGTCAAGCCGCGGACAAAGATTACCGTCCCCGGCGGAACGGGCACCAAAGAGATCGACGTGGACCTCAGCCCCGGCATTACCCTGGTGGATACCATCAGGAACTTCCGGTATCGCCCCGAAGGGAACCCCCAGGCGATTCCGACGAACATCCTTGTCTACGCCGACGCCCTGGGTCGTCTCTCGCAGCGGATCGAGTGGCTGGACAGGCAGGCGGCCAACAAGGCGCGGAAAGACCGCGAGGGCGTCCTTCCCACGAAGGCGGGCGAGGTTGCGCCGCCGCCGGTGCGGCCCCCGCCACCACCGCCCAAGAAGGCCCCGCCCCGCCGGTAGGCGGGGGCTGCCAGGGGGGCCGGCCCTCTGTGGGATCGCCGGAAACGATGCCGGAGGAGCCGGATTTTGCTTGCGAACGGGCGATCTTTGGTTACAGTGTGCCCCAATACGCGGGGACCATACTAACAATCGGAATTCATACCTCCTTATATAATATCATCCTCGAGGGCCGTCAAGACGACTGTGGGTGCGGAGGGGGCTGACGAAGGACGCCGCCGAAAACACATTCCCAATGCCGAAAAGCAAGGGAGTCACCCCTCGACGGGTGAACGGGCGGGGTCCGGGTCCAAGCCCAGAGAAGGAGGTCTCGTTTGAAACTCGGTAAGACGATACTCGCCGTTGGCGTGGTGGGGCTGCTGATGGCGCTGGTCGTGTCCCAGGCTGTCGCCGAGGGGCCGGCGCCGTCCCCGAAGCAGCTTCTCAAAGATGCCGAGACGCTCTACGCGGCCCACAGTTACGACCGGGCCCTCGAGCGGCTCAAGGCCATCGACCCCCCATCGCTGGGCCCCTGGGACAGAGGGACCTATGACCGCCTTCTCGGAAGGACCCAGAAGGCGATCGACGGCAAGGCCTCCGACGAGAAGGCCTTGACTGAGGGCAAGGAAGCCCTCACGAAGAAGAACTACGCCGTCGCCATCGAGAAACTCGCCCAGGCCGCTTCCAGCGGTTACCTGGCCGATGAGCAGAGCCAGCAGGCCAAGGCCCTTCTGGCCTTGGCAAAGAAAGACCAGGCCCAGGCCGCCACCGAAGCCAAGACGAAGGCCGACCAGGAAGCCAAGGCCAAGGCCGACCAGGAAGCCAAGGCCGCGGCCGAGGCGAAGGCCAAGAAGGAGGCCGAGGCCAAGGCGGCTGCCGAGGCCAAGGCGAAGGCCGATCAGGAGGCCAAAGCCAAGGCCGCCCAAGCGGCCTCCGATGCCCGCACCTCCTACGCCAACGCCAAGAAACTCTACGACGAACGCAAGTTCGACGATGCCCAGAAGGCCCTCCAGAAGGTCGACCGCAGCCAGCTCGGCTGGCTCGGTGGCATGAGCTATGATGGCCTGGTGAGGGACACGCAGGCCGCCATCAACCGCAAGGCCGCCGACGAAGCCAAGGCGAAGCAGGAAGGTGAGACCAAGCTCGCCGCCGAGGCCAAGGCCAAGAAGGAGTCCGAGGCCAGGGCCGCCGCCGAAGCCAAGGCCAAGACCGAGCAGGAAGCCAAGGCCAAGGCCGAGAAGGCCGCTTCCGATGCCCGCACCGCTTACGCCGACGCCAAGAAGCTTTACGATGAGCGCAAGTTCGGCGACGCGCAGACGGCACTCCAGAAGGTCGATGCGAACCAGCTTGGCTGGTTCGACAGGCGCCGCTATGACGCGATGGTTAAAGACACGCCGCCTGCCCTCGAGCGGCAAGCCGCCGCCGACAAGCTCCTGACCGAGGGCAAAGACGCCCTGACCAAGAAGCAGTACGACGCGGCCCTCGCGAAACTGGCCGAGGCGGCCTCCAGCGACTATCTGCCCGCCGGCAAGGTCGACGCCGCCAAAGCCGCCCTCCAACTGGCCAAGGATGAGCAGGGCAAGCTGGCGTCCGAGGCGAAGGCCAAGAAGGATGCTGAGGCCAGGGTCGCCGCCGAAGCCAAGGCCAAGGCCGATCAGGAAGCCGAAGCCAAGGCCGACCAGGAAGCCAGGGCGGCCGCTGAGGCGAAGGCCAAGGCCCTCGCCGATGCCAAGGCCCAGATCGCCGCGGCCGAAACCGCCCTCCGGGCCGGCAAAGTCGCCGACGCCCGCAAGGCCGTCGACGCGGTCAAGGTGGCGAAGGTCGACCTCGGCTGGTGGGGCAACATGGAACTCTCCGGCCTCGATAGGAAAGTGAGACGCGCGGAGGTTGCCGAAGCCGAGACGCTGACCGCCTCCAAGGTCGCGCCCAAGCCGGCCGCGACGGTCGTCGCCGCGGCGCCGAAGCCGGTCGCCGCCGCGCCGAAGCCGGCCGTCGAAGCGCCGAAGCCGGTCGCCGAAGCGCCGAAGCCGGCCGCCGAAGCGCCGAAGCCCCCGGTCGCCCCGCCGCCTCCGCCTCCTCAGCCGGAGGTCCTGACGGTCGCGCAGCAGGCCAAGCGCGCCCTGGCCGAGGAAGAGACCAAGCTGGGCGAGGACGCCCTGGTCCGCCACGAATACCAGCAGGCCAAGCTCCATTTCGCCCGCGCCGTCGAGCTCTGGCCGCAGTCTCCCAGGGCCAAGAAGGGCCTGGATGACGCCCTGCGCCTGCTGGCCGAACGCGAGGAACCCCTCGGCGACGTCGTCCGCGAGGTCCAGGCCATGGAGCGGCAGCGGATCATCGCGTCGGTCCAGGAAATGCTCGCCCAGGCCCAGCGCGAGATGGACCGCGCCGAGAGGCCCGAGGATCTGACCGAGGCCCTCCGTCCGCTCGCCCAGGCCGACCGCACCATTGACGTGGCCCGCGTGCTGACGCCCGAGGAGCAGGAAGCGCTGCGGACCGACGTGTGGTCCCTACGCAAGGAGATCGCGAAGCGCAAGGCCGAAGCGACCACCACGCGCGAGAAGAAGGCCAAGACCGAGGCCGAGGCCCGCGAGGCCAAGCGCCGCGAGGCCGATAAGCTTGACCGCGAGAGCAAGGTCCGCCAGCTCTGGGAGCGCGCCAGCGAGCTCCGCCGCAGCATGCAGTTCGGCGAGGCCATCGAGATCCTCGACCGCCTCATCGCCGTCGACCCCAACGACGAGCGCGCCCTGCGGTGGCGCGAGGACCTGCTGTACCTCGATGCCCAGTCCCGCCAGGTCGGCATCCGCACCGAGCGCGAGCGGGCCGCCGTCGAGTCCCTGGTCGATGTCGAGGAAGCCTCCGTTCATCCGGGCGAGCAGGTGCGCGGCAAGATCGCCTACCTCAGGTACCCCGACGCGAAGGACTGGAAGGAACTGACCCAGTTCCGCCGCGAGTTCACCCGCGCCGTCTCCGCCGAGCCGAAGGCCGTGTCCGAAACCCGCCGGCGCCTTACCGAGGAGATCGACCTCGACTTCGAGAAGACCAGCCTCGATAACGTGCTGAAGTACATCAGCGAGGTGCAGAAGGGCCTCAACATCGTGATCGACCCCGACATCGCGACCGGCGGCATCGACCTCTCGACCCGCGTCGTCGACCTCAAGGTCAAGCGCGTCTCCATTGAGTCGGTCCTCGGCCTGATCCTCGGCGCCGACCTCGGCTACAAAGTCGAAGCCGGCTACCTCCTCGTGACCACCAAGGAGAAGCTCCAGCAGAACCTGCCGATGGTGACGTACCCGGTGCAGGACCTCGTGGCCCAGATTCCGGACTTCGGCGGCGAGGCCCCGCGCTTCGAGATCTCCAACGTCACGCAGGCCGCTTCCGCGGCGGCGGGCGGCGGCGGCGGTGGCTTCGGCGACCTCTTCGGCGCCACCAGGACCACCACCGAGCAGCCCACCGTCGGGTTCCAGGAACTCATGGACATCATCAAGCGCACGGTCAACAACACCGCCGACCCCACCGTGGCCGCGTGGTCCGACGAGGGCGGGCCGGCCGCCATCGAGTACATGAACGGCACCCTGATCGTCACCCAGACGCGCCACGGCCATGGGAAGGTCGCCGACCTCCTGGAACAGCTTCGCCGCGAACGCGCCATCATGATCAGCGTCGAGTCCCGCTTCTGCACCGTCAGCGATGACTTCCTCCAGGACATCACGCTCGACGTCGATGCGGCCTTCCTGCACGGCACGAACAATCGCTTCCTCACCCCGGTGCCTCCGGGGTACCAGAACCCGCAAACGGGCACCTACGTGACCCTGCCCGGCCTGGTGGCGGGCACCCCGCCGGGCTTCTTGGTGCCGGCCACGCAGCCGATCGTGGTGGCCAACACCGGCTCCAACAGCATGGGCATCCAAAGCCTCATTCCGCTGACCGACACGGTGTTTGCGCCCTTTGCCGCCAACATCAACCAGGGCGGTCTGGTGGCCAGCGGCGTCTTCCTCGACGATCTCCAGATCGGCTTCCTCCTGAGGGCGATCCATGCCGACTCGCGCGCGACGACCCTCCAGGCGCCGCGCATCACGCTTTACAACGGCCAGCGGTCCTACATCAGCGTCGCGACCGTCACGACCTACATCGCCGACGTGACCCCCGTGGTGGCCGAGGCCGCCGTCGGTTGGGACCCCACCATCGGCGCCATCCCGGTCGGCGTGACGCTGGACGTCAAGGCGACGGTTTCGGCCGATCGCCGCTACGTCCAGATGGACCTGAGGCCGCAGGTGGCCGCCATCGAAGGGTTTGATCACTCGCTCGTGACGGCCGCCGTGCCCATGCTCGGCATCGCCTCCGCCATCATCGACCTGCCGCGCGTCCGCGTCCAGGACTTCAAGACCACCGTCAGCGTTCCCGACGGCGGCACGCTCCTCCTGGGCGGCACCAGGATCTACAGGGAGTTTGAGGCCGAGACCGGGGTCCCGCTCCTCTCGAAGATCCCGATCATCAAGCGGCTCTTCGATAACCGGGCCACGCTCCGCACCGCCTCGAACCTCCTCATTCTTATCAAGCCCAAGATCATCATCCAGGCGGAGGAGGAGAAGAACCTCGGCTACGATAACTTCTAGCCGACGGTCGACGGGAGCCTGTTTCGGGGAGGCCTGCTCGGGCCTCCCCGCTTTTTTATGTGGCGCGCCTGCGCCGCCCGCTTATGATAAGCCGTGTTTAGCCGTCGCCGCCTACGGCGACGTAACATCGTTTTGCCGCGATGCCGGGGGGCATGCCTGCGGCATCCGTTCCGCGGGCATGCTCTTGCCGATTCGAGCAATACGCCCACGCAAAGGCGGCGCGGGCATGCCGCCCGACGGCCGGGCAACACGTGGCCGTCGCCGCCTGCGGCGGCGCACAACCAAGCAATCACTCATCGAAATGCTCGTGGCCCTCGAGATGCTGCTCCTGCCCGCCTGGGTGGGGGCGGCGTTCGTCCGGCCGCCCGACGCGCCGGGGCGGCGCGTCCTCCGCGGCGCCGTTGCCGTGGCCGTCGCGACCGTCATCCTCATCCTCCTCGCGGCCTTTATCTCGGGCGAGGCGGCGACCGCCGTCCTGCGGTCCCAGGCGGTGGCGGCCGGTTTCCTGGCGCTCCTCATCGGCATCGCGGCCGCGATCGACCGCCTGACCGGCCCGCGCCCCGCGCAGGTGCTGACCACGCTCCTGGGGTGGCTGGTCCTGGCGGCGGTCATCCTTGGCGGCCCGGTGGTGGAGCTCGTCGACGCCCCCGTCAAGGAGCCGCTCGTCCGCACGCTGGTCTACGCCAACCCCCTCATCGTGGCCGAGCACGAGTTGGGCCTCCAGTGGCTCCACCAGAGCCTCACCTACCAGCTCACGCCCATCGGCGAAAGCTACGCCTACCTCTTCGGCGCCCTCGCCTGGTGGAAAACCTTCCTCGCCCACCTCTTCATCGGCTCCGGCCTGTTCGTCTTCGGTCTGCGCCGCACCTCGACGCGAAACGGACCTCCTCGCCGCACGAGCGATGGTTGAGCAGCGGCATCTTCCACTACAGCCTCCGGCACGTGCAGCGCCTCCATCTTGCTCACCTTCCTCACGCGATTGGCCAGACGGTGTCCGGCAGATCCGGCTGGACCTGGTTCGCGGGGAAGGGCCTGCGACATGGGCCAGCTACAGGTGGACATTGCAGTGAAGCTAAGAAGCTTGCTTGATGGTCGCCGTGCCCTCGTGAGGCTCGGCGACGAAGAGGGCGAGGGCGCGGCCCTGCGGGTCGGCGGCGAGCCAGACGTGGGTGGCGTAGGTGGCCTGTTCGCGGGCCTCCCCCGGTCTCAGCGAGCCGTAAGGCTGCCGCTTGCCCTGCGAGTCGATCCAGAAGAGGAGGACCTCGTGCGGCGTCTGGTTCCGAAAGCGCACCGTCGTGGCGGGGCCGTCGGTGGAGCGCAGGCGTGCTTCCTGGCCGGCCGGCCGCGCGGCGAGCGGGGCGGGGCGCTTCGGCATCACCGGCAGGCGGCCCGAGTAGAGGTCGTCGAGCAGGGCGAATGCCTCGGGGTCGTACTGCCGCAGCCCCTCGGGGCCGTTGGCAGGCTTCGGCGGCGGCATCCCCAGGTCGCCCCGGGCCCCGACGTACCACATGGTCAGCTCCGCGATGAACTCATCGGCATTCGTGGCAGAGTACGCGTTCTTCCACAGCCCCTTGTCGAGCGACCGCCGGTACTGGGCTCTGATCCGCTCGCGCACGTCCCGCGAGAGGCCGTACGTGAAGAGGGTGTGCGAAAACTCGTGGACGCAGATGTTGCGGCCCTTGTACCGGTCGCCCGGCAGGCCGAGGAGGTTCTCCTCGCCGCACGAAGCGGTCAGGCCGCCGATGCCGCGCGTCCGCTCGTCGATCGTCAGCTTGCCGTCCCACGGCTTGCCCTTGAACTGGCGGTTCTCAGGCAGGTCCGAGGTGACCTGGTCCTTGCCGATGATGTGGAGCTGGGCGCCGGCGTCCCGCAGGTTCTCGATGGCGCCTTCCTGGTGTCCGAGCAGCCGGTCCAGCCAGCCGTAGGCCGACCGGAGCGCCTCGTCGGCTACGGCCGCGTGCGCCTTGATGGGGATGCCGTGATAATCAAGCCGCTTCGAGAAGAAGCCGTCCTCCGGCGGGTCGAGGCGGACGATCTTGGGCGCGGCCTTCGGCGCGGGCGATTCGGGCGCGGCGGCCAGGAGGGGTGCGGCCGCGATGACGCAGATAAATGCTGTCAGGATGATCGCCGTCACTTCGCCGGACCCTCCTCGAGGTACTTCGGGTTCTCGTGCCGCAAGGTGTCGACCGGGGCCATGTCGTCGGTCAGGGGTTTCTCGCGGATGTCCTGGGGCGTCAGGTGCTCGTACTCGGTCCAGACCAGGGCGGGGAGGTCGAAGCCGAAATCCTTGCCGGCGGCCAGGGCCTGGGCCTGCTTCACCCACTCGTCCTTGCCCACGGCCTTCTCGCCGAGCGTTCCGAAGACGATGATCTTGCCTGCGGTGCCCGACTTGCATAGATAAGTTTGTGGGAAGGTCTTCTGGAACGTCTTGAGCTCGGCCCAGTAGAACCGGCTGACCGCGGGTCCGAAGCTCGGGGCCGCGGCCGCGACCACGCCGGGCTCCCACAGGTTCGCCGCGACCACGCCGCCGGGCTTCAGCCGCGACTTCACCAGTTGCAGGAACTCCAGTGTCGTCAGGTGGAAGGGGATGCGATGGGTGGCATAGGCGTCGAGGAGAATCACGTCGTACGTCTTCGGCGACCGCTTGAGGTACATGCGGCCGTCCATGACGATGACCCGCGTGCCGGCGCTGCCCCGGAAGCTGAACCAGTCCTGGCAGACCTGGACCACGTCGGCGTCGATCTCCACGATGTCCTGCCGCGTGTCGGGCAGCTGCTTCTGGATGAACTTCGGGATGCACGCGCCGCCCAGGCCCACCAGGAGCACGTCGCGCGGGGCGGGGTGCAGGGCCAGGGCCGCCATCATCGACTGGCCGTGCCTCAGGTCCAGCCGGTCCGGGTCCGAGAGGATCATCGACGCCTGGAGGGAGGCGCCGAATCGCATGCACCGGCGGCCCTTCTCGGGGTAATCCAGGACGCGGACGCGATGATACCGCGATTCGCGGTCATAGCGGACGATCGCCGTGTCGTCTTCGCCCCGCGCCGCGGCCCATGGCGCCGCCAGGAGGGTGAGAGCGCTTGCCGCGAGGATGAGTGTGCGTCGCATTCTGGCGCTCGATCGCGGCGGGTCAGGTCGAAGACTCGCCCTGGCGAGAGACCCGCCGCGCGACGTTTCGTTTTTGGTCCAGCCGTCGCCGCATCGTTTAGCCGTCGCCGGTCCGGCGACGGTTAATGACCGCGGCCGTATGCGGCCGCGGCTAAACGACGGCGACCGTCGTTTCCTCCTGGCTCGCGGCTCGAAGTTCGCGGCTCGCCGCCCTATTCCTTGACCTCGTAGTCGGCGTCGATGACGTCGCCCTCGCCCTTGCCCTTGGGGCCGGGGGTCTCGCCTGGCGCCTGGGGGCCGGGGCCCGGTCCCGCGCCGGGGGTCTCCTGCGGGCCGACCGGTCCCGCCCCCGCCCCCGGCTGCTTCTGCTGATACAGCATCTGGGCCAGCGTGTACGACGCCTGGGTGAGGGTCTCGGACGCGCGTTCGATCCGCGCCAAGTCGTCGCCCTTGAGGGCCTCCTGGATCTCCTTGATGGCGGCCTCGATCTTCGTGCGGTCGGCCTCCGAGAGCTTCGAGCCGTGCTCCTTCAAGGTCCGCTGGACGTTGTAGACGAGCGAGTCGGCCTGGTTGCGTTTCTCGATGAGGTTGCGCTGCCGCTTATCCTCTTCGGCGTGCGACTCGGCCTCGCGCTGCATCTTGTGGACTTCGTCGTCCGACAGGCCCGACGAGGACTTGATGAGGATCGACTGCTCCTTGCCGGTGCCGAGGTCCTTGGCGTGGACGTTCAGGATGCCGTTGGCGTCGATGTCGAAGGAGACCTCGATCTGCGGCATGCCGCGCGGCGCCGGCGGGAGGCCCGTGAGTTCGAACCGCCCGAGCGTGCGGTTGTCGCGGGACATCGGCCGCTCGCCCTGGAGGACGTGGATCTCCACGCCCGGCTGGCTGTCGGAGGCCGTCGTGTAGACCTTGGTCTTGTGCGTCGGGATGGTCGTGTTGCGTGGGATGAGGATGTCGACCACGCCGCCGAGCGTCTCGACGCCGAGCGACAGGGGAGTCACGTCCAGGAGCAGGATGTCCTTGATCTCCTGGTTGATGACCGCGCCCTGGATGGCGGCGCCGACGGCCACGACCTCGTCGGGGTTGACGCCCTTGTGCGGGTCCTTGCCGAAGATCTCCTTGACGAGCGCCTCGATGGCGGGCATGCGGATCTGGCCGCCCACGAGGATGACTTCGTCGACGTTGAAGGCGGCGCCGCGCTTGCGCCGGGCGTCCTCCAGGCACCGCAGGCAGGGCCCGCGGGCCCGGTCGATGAGGTCGCGCGTCAGCTCCTCGAGCTTCGCCCGCGTGATCTTCATCGTCAGGTGCTTGGGGCCGCTGGAGTCGGCGGTGATGAAGGGCAGGTTGAGGTCGGTCTCCAGGACGGTCGAGAGTTCGCACTTGGCCTTCTCGGCAGCCTCTTTGAGGCGCTGGAGGGCCATCTGGTCCTTGCGCAGATCGATGCCCGTGTCGGCCCGGAAGGTGTCGGCGATGAAGTCCATGACGCGCTGGTCGAGGTCGTCGCCGCCCAGGTGCGTGTCGCCGTTGGTGGCGACCACGTCGAAGACGCCCTCGCCGACGTCAAGGATGGAGATATCAAAAGTGCCCCCTCCGAAGTCGAAGACCGCGATCTTCTCGTTCTTCTTCTTGTCCAGCCCGTAGGCCAGGGCCGAGGCGGTCGGCTCGTTGATGATGCGCACCACTTCCAGGCCCGCAATGACGCCGGCGTCCTTCGTGGCCTGGCGCTGGGCGTCGTTGAAGTAGGCCGGCACGGTGACGACGGCCTTCTTGACCTCTTCGCCCAGGTAGTTCTCGGCGGTGCGCTTGAGGTCCTGGAGAACCATCGCCGAAATCTCGGGCGGGGTGTAATCCTTGCCGCGGACGCGGACCTTCACCAGCTCGTCCGGCCCGCCGACGATCTCGTAGGGCACCAGTTTCTCTTCCGCCGCCACCTCGTTGTGCCGCCGGCCCATGAACCGCTTGATCGAGTACACCG
>Ga0315284_10006331_pt1 | contig 16849 bp, 14 predicted proteins | sample YL17G09_16_MG_FD_203696 | JGI IMG/M metagenome (GOLD analysis project Ga0315284, IMG submission 203696) | Sediment microbial communities from Yellowstone Lake, YNP, Wyoming, USA - YL17G09_16 | ecosystem: Environmental > Aquatic > Freshwater > Lake > Sediment | place: USA: Wyoming | collected...
TGGATGGTGTGATTTGTAAAACTCAATATCAAATTCGGGATTATTAGTAAGGATCGACGCATGATTGTTGCTAACAATTCTACCTTCTTGGTTGCCATATTCATTATAATGATTTACTAATTGTGTTGGATTCATATTGTGTAAATCTGGATGGCGTGATTTGTAAAACTCAATATCAAATTCGGGATTATTAGTAAGGATCGACGCATGATTGTTGCTAACAATTCTACCTTCTTTTTGGCCGACAGTTATATAATGGGTTATTATCTCACTCATAGGCATATCTTTTAAATCATCATAGTGACTTTTATAAAAATCAATGTCAAAATGTCTATTTCTTAATATTTGCTGAATATGTAAATTACTTAATATTCTACCTTCTTGTTGCCCTTTCTGAATATAATATTGTTTTAAACGATTTTTAGGCAATTTGGAAAGGTCACTTTGATATATGTCTATAAAATTTTCATCAATTAGATTGTCTAAAATATTATTCATTGTATTAAACCAATATATTAATTTGTAGATATCTTCTTTTTGATATAACAGTACACATAATGTTATATTAATTGTCTAATTGGCATTTGATATAAATCTGTCTGGAGCAATTTATAATAATCTCATTAAATAATTTAAATAGGAATTATCATATTTGATATGGCTACGTAAATAGTTGCAATTTATGCCAAAACAAGATTTGTTTAATAAATATATATTAATATTTTCAGGATTTAACATAATATTATAATTAGGTTGTGTTGAATAATTATAACTAACAACAGTGCCATATGTAAATCCATTATTAACTAGATGTTGTGTTTGTATTAGTTCTATTTTGTTAATTTCATCTGGAGTGGGTTTTAAACTTATTATGTGTTGATTATACAATTTAATTAATTCTGCAAAACTATTGCGGTTAAATTCGATAAAACACCTACATAAATGAATTGTTTGTTCATTATATTCATATAACCCCCAGAAATCATTTTGTTGTCTCATGTTTAAAATAGTATTTTTCATATTTTCTATTCCATGTATCGGCAACATAATACTATCGTTCATCAACAGTATCCTGCTATATTTATTTAACTCTTGTTTATTCATTATGTTGTGCCAAATATAAACATCACGCAAATCATTATTTTCAAAATAATGTATATCAAATGGTAAATCTACATTTTTTAGCTCACTAGACATAGTACAAAAGAATATATCATATTCTAATACAATTAACGTTTTTAATGCTTGTATAACGTAATCTTTAATTATATTATCTTCATCATAATGAACATAAATAACACATGTGACATTATTTAGTTGTTGTTGCGGCCATATAATATGTTCTTCCGCATAACCGAATAAATTATAAAATTGTTGTTTGTTATTCCAGTTAATACTTGTGTTGTAACGTAAATTTCCACTACTATTTATATTTATTAAATCGTAATTATAATGAACACTAGGTAAATCGCTAAAAATATGTTTATAATTTAATTTATTATATATATACTGTATGCTTTCGTTATAAAAACAAGGGAGACTATCTCTCAATACACTTAAGTCTCTCCAATAATTTTTAATAAATACTTGTGTATTAAAATGTTGCGTCGTTATATTAGGAATTCTATCTATTCTATCACTATAAGTATTCCATATAGTTTTGTCATTGTAATCTATGTCATCGTATATTAAACATGATATATTGTATTCATTATCTAATAATATACGTGTTAGTCCATATTCACCAATTAATATAGTATTAGCCATATTATTTTTTTTGCCAAAAACATAATCATATTTTAATTTTTCAGAACGATTTGTTGTGCCTGGTGCCAAATTACTTATTTTAGTATTTAATAACAAGTTATAAATATATTCATTTATTTTTATTAAAGAACAATACGATTGCCCCCTTGGGCCAGGACCCCCACCATCTTCCTTTTTTAAAAAGTTTATACATGGACTACATAAAACTGTATTATTAGTTAATTTATTTAAATATGGATCTAACCAATGTCTATCTAATCCTTCTTCATAAATTGGACCAATTACACTACAATTTATTATTAATAAATGTGTAAATGAATTATAAAACGGGGTGTTGTACTTATTTTCAAAATATTGAATACCTTTTTTGGTTGATATTACGTCACGTTCATTATCATTATATAAAATATGAACGTTTTCCATTGGCGGTATTAGTAATTCACATTGATGTCCGTTTATCATAATTAATGTGGTAATGTCCATATCTCTCCACCTTGATTTATCTAATCCGTATTTTAGAAAAAATGCTAGGTTAGTTTGATTTTTTTGTTCATTTTTTCGTTCATAATAGACGTAAATTATACATATTTTTACACGACTTGTGTCAAATTTAAACTTGTCGTCTTGTTTGATATGATTATTGTAATGAGATTCTACTTGTATAGGCAATTGTATAGGATCACAAAAAAGTCTACCTTCCGATTTGCCAAACTCAATATAATGACTTACTAATTGTAGAGGATACATATTATGTAAATCTGGATGGTGTGATTTGTAAAACTCAATATCAAATTCAGGGTTATTAGTAAGAACCGATGCGTGTTTTTTACTAACAATTCTACCTTCTGTTTGCCCAATAGTTATGTAATGGTTTATTATATTGGACATACTCTTATTATTGGCATCATCATAGTGACTTTTATAAAAATCAATGTCAAAATGTCTATTTCTTAATATTTGCTGAATATGTAAATTACTTAATATTCTACCTTCGTGTTGCCCTTTCTGAATATAATGTTGTTTTAAACGATTTTTAGGCATTTGTGAAAGATCCTTATTATATTTATATATAAAGTTTTCATCAATTAGATTGTCTAAAATAGCGTTCATTTTATATTAAACTAGTTGTATATTAAAATGTTTATAATAAATTACTTGTATTGTCTATTTTCTGGTTTACCATACTTATTATAATGCTTCACTAAACTTAAAGGGCACATATGATATAAGTCTACATGGGTTGATTTATACAAATCTATATTAAACTGTGGAGTTTGTGTAACTTGTTGAGCATGAGCATCACTTACAATATATTTGTTGTCATTACCGTAAATTAAATAGTGGTTTAACACATTATCTGGTGTCATATTTGCAAGTTCAGGATAGTGTGATTTATAAAATTCATAATCAAACAAATTATTTTGCGCAATAATTTGCGCATGTGTTTGGCTAACAATTATATCGTCTTTCCCTGTTAAAATTAAATGTTTGATTTGTGTATTAGTTATATTTTCTAAATGTTTATCAGTTCTTCTAATAAATGTGTAATCTATTATAGATAACAGCATTTCTATATATTTGGTTTCATTTGCGTCGTCCATTATTTATATATTTTAACAAAGATATTATAATAGTTATATTATAATGGAATTAAATATAAAAAATATAAATATAAAAAATATAAATATAAAAAATATAAATATAAAAAATATAAATATAAATTATGAAACTGTTATTTTTAATTATCGCTAGCAGAAATGAATTGTATGATAAAATAAAAGAATATTGGCAACAAATAATCGACAAAAAATATGATAACATTGACTTTTATTTTCTTTATAATGATCCAAGTATTGAAAACGAATATATAATTACGGGAAATGATATATTCTTTAAAGAAAAAGAGACACGTATTCCTGGAATATTAAATAAAACAATCCAGTCAATGAAAATTTGTAACTATAATAATTACGATTATATTATTCGAACAAATCTATCCACTTTTTTTTATGTGCCCCAACTATTACTATTTTTACAAAATGCTGAACCTACTAAAATTTATGCGCCATTAGTTAAATATTCAGAACGTTATCAGACTACTTTTCCTGTTGGGTTCTGCATAATAATACATAAAAGCAACGTTGACAAATTAATGGCTAATTTTTCTACTATTATAATGAAATATAATAACAATAATGAAATGTATCCAGATGACATTTGGTTTGGTATTATGTTTAATGAGTTAAACATGCCATACGATACTTCTATACAATCATCACTAATTAGAAGCGACGAAATATATAATATAGTGCCATCACAAACGCACATATTCACCAATAAATTTATATTTAGAAATCGCGATTATCATTTTAAATTTGATGAACAAGGTAAACAACAAAATGATATAGTAAAACGGTTACAATCTGAAATACCACGATGGGAACTAGTTATAAAACATTGTATATAATTTATACAATCATTGCTTTATAAAATCATTGCGCATATCTTAGTTTGTAAAACACACCAATGGTCTTCATTATTAGGCTTATTATAAAATTTGGGTAACTCCTGTATGTCCCACAGAAAACAAAAATCTTCATTATTAGGCACTATTTTCATTGTAAACTCGGAATTATTTAGGTTCGATTCACTAAGTAATATTTTCAAAAATATCATGGTTGTTTCTCTCCACATTTTATGTCTTTTACTACTATCATGAATAAGTTCTTGTTCAATTCTTTGTAGATTTTCAAACTGTTTATGTAATATTTTCAATAATAATGGGTTATTTTTGAGTGCTGCCATATTTGTGTTTCGACATGCGGCGCACGCGCGTTTAAGGGGGTGAGATTCAAATAAAATCCCATGTTTATTTATTGTATCTTTTACTTTTAATAAAAATGGTATATTATTGATATAATAATGCGCGTCATGATAAATACCTCCGTATTTCCATAAAACAAAAATGCGGCCTACGTCGGCGATGTATGCGGGTAGAAGTGGATTGATTTTTGAAACAAGCCTTGCGTATTCAGCATTATATTCTTTAAATTCTTCGTAGAGAGACACATAATTATGAATTTTAAATTCTAAATTATCATAATTTACATATAGTTTTGTCAATTGTAAAACCTCATCCGGGATTACAGTATCATATTTATCATACTTATTAATATAAATATAATGAACGATTAGTTTATCCGTCATTATATTTATTTATTATTTTATTATATTTATTATTTTATTATTTTATCAAAAAATTATTACTCAATTTCCTTGTTACACATATTTTATTATATAACGCTATATCTTTATCAAGTCTACTTTTCATATATTCATACATCTCTCTATGTAAATTATTATTCATATTGAATTTAAAATGATTGGGTCTATGTTTATGTTGTTTACATGGGTCTATGTACGGAACATCTATTTGGGTTTTAAATCCCAACATATTTTTGACATCTTTTAAGTCGGCATCTAAATTTTCAAAAATGATTATAAAATTAAAATCTAATATATTATTTCTAAACCACGCATTAGATGGACAACTGTAACAATTACTACATAATTTGTCAAATTGAGCTTTATCGGTCAAATAAAGTTTTGCTAGGTTATAATCCGGATTTGCTTGTAAAGTAAAATGATTAAATGAACTAATACATCTATTAATAGGATTTCTTATACAGGTTATATTAAACTTAGATGGTAAATTAGGATATAAATTATGATTAATATGCGCTAATATTATTTTATTATTTTGTAGAACCGGTAAAATTTGTGTTAATATGTCAGTATTCATAATATCGGGTATATTATGTGCGTTATGAGATATATACATATCTTCTTCATGGAATCCGTTTGCTAAATATAACTGTCTAAAAAATTCACGTAGTGAGGTTCCTCCACATTTTGGAATATGATAAAACACCAATTCAAAAGAAGTTGTTAACATTATATGACAATTACTAATAATATTTATTTAAGATATATATGTAAAATAAAAACATTTATTTAAAGTATAAACATGCACATATTATTTTATGGTAATTGTCAACAAGGTGCTTTAAGACGTATGCTTAATATGTTGAAACATGATTATATATGTTGTCATAATACAGATATTACTGAAACTGATTTAGTAAATCAATTATGTAAATATGATATTATTATAACGCAACCGATTGCCGATAATTATAGGCATAAATCATATTTATCAACCAAGTTTGTACTTGAACATTGTAAAAAAGACTGTAAAATAATCATAGTGGATGTTATTTATTTTGATTTTTATTATTTTGATTTAACATATACACATTTCAACAATAGTAGATTAACAAAGCCGGGAGACTATCATTATACATGTATGCAAGAATGTTATAAAAATGGGAACAATATATCATATTACATAAATAATATAGTTAATAATATACATTTTAAACATACCGATGAGCTAGAAGATACCGCAAATAATAGTTTGCGTGAATTAAAACGAAGATATGAAGCAAATAAGAAAACATATATTGGTTCCAATATACATTTTGTATACACGGGTGATTATATAAGAAGTAATTATAAACACAAATTGTTATTTTATAGCATGAACCACCCATCAAAATATCTATTACAATTTGTATGTGAATCTATTCTAGATTTATTAGATATTCCTAATACGACTATTAATTATGATATGGATCCATTATCTTCTACAAAATGTATAATGTATAAGTGTATACAGCCATGCGTGTTTTTTGATATAATGAAATGCGAGCCAGCCATGTATCAAACAAACAATATTAAAGATATTTGCGAATTGTATTATAATGTATATAATGAAATTCAACTATGCTAACTGTTTATATATTATTGATAAATTTCAATATTTCTGAATAAAAATGTTTATAACTTAACTGGGTTTTATCCATTTTTGTTAAATATTCGTGTGTCAGTTTATATAATTCGAATACCACTTGCTTATCACTTAACAACATATTTAATTCGTTTATATCATCAAAAAACATTGGATATTCGCTTCCTAAATATTCCACAGTTCCGTAGCATCTTGTCACAAATATAGGAGTATTACTTATGATGCATTCTAATATTGAGTTATTGGCTGCGGCATCAAATAATGGCATCACAAGTATGCTTGATTGAATTAAGTTATCATACTCTTCATAATTATCTAGATATGGCATATCAACGTTATTCTTAAAATCAACAAGGGTCATTGGATTTAAATGTAATCCGGCAATCAATGATTGTACAAAATCGCTCCTTTTATTCTCATTTATAATTCCGCTTAACCATATTTTTTTATTAATAATAGGTGATTCTATATCCAATAAATCTGTAATTCGTCGCAATTGTTGTCCTAATAATACTATATTAAATGAGCCCACCGTAGACATAAATATATTTAAATCAAACATGTTACTTAATATCTCGGTCGGATGATATACCATGATTATTTTGGGCAGTTTGTATGTAATAAAATGATGAATCCATTCTAATTGATACTTACTCAATACAATGAGACCCTTACATGATGATAGAGATTTAATAAAATTATCACACGAAAATAAACTATTTATATGTAATATGTTATCCATATATTTGGGCGGATAAGGAGTCGTATGAATAATACCTACCCAGGGTTTATTTATAGTATGTGTATCCCATAAAAAATATTTCTCACAGCAATCAATTAAATAATATCCATTAGAAATGTTTAATTCGGTAAGCATTTGGACCTGTAATCCATAATTAACAACTGATTTCCAACCACCTCTATGAGCAACTGTCTTATAGTAATTATTATTAGTAGTAAATTTTAACTTGATGTAAGAAATATCTAATTTATTTTTTGCTAAAAAAAAATTATGACCACCCAATGGATCGTTTCCGTTTACACTTTCCTGAGAAAATCGTGAGGCAATATCTCTTGGAGCAACTTTTCCAATATTATAATCAATCATAGATTTCGAAAAGTAAACGTCTTCTGGCAATACATATAAATTTGCGTTTTTCATATACTGCAAAGTTGAGGTTTCGATAATAAGATTTTCTAGTTTTACTTTATCAATTACTTCAAGCATAACAGATTTACTTCGTAATGAAAAACCGCCATTCCCAACACCATACGAGTTATCATTTTGTATAACATTCCATGGTGCTCCGACATAATCATATTCTAAAAATGTATCGATCCCACGTGAATGAAATAAAAAACTATCTTCTTGATAAATTAATAATTTTTCACCATAAAACTGTGACCAAAATTCAGGCGTCATTAATAATAAATTATACTCCGAAGGGATTAAATTATTAATATCTAGTTTTATAATACGTATAGATTCGCTAATTTGGTCACAACAATGTTTAATCGCGTCATAATTGTCATTTCCACAAACTACTGTATGTGACCAATTAGGCAATTTTAATATCATATTTCTTAATAAAAACTCTAAATGGTCAAACCACCGAAATTCAATTAATACCGTTTCATTACGACAGTTTTTAATAATTTCAGGTATTTCTAAATGCTTTACAAGGGGTAATTGTTCTAAGCATGCCTCGCGAAATGTTTCTTTATTGTTTATGTTTATAGGGATATTATCGAATTTATTTATGTTAGGTTCTACTACTATTTCAGTTAATTGTGGTTCAGATAATTGTGGTTCAGTTAATTGTGTTTCATATGACTTACCCGTGTTATGTTTATTATTTTTTCTGTATACGCGATTCATATCTATTCCATAATCACAGTAATGTTTCCTAGCCATGGATTCATCGTCAATACACTTAATATCTGGATTCAGATCAATATATGCTTCCCAGTTGAAATCCGATGGGATTTTATATTTATAAGTGCGATTCTCATTAATACCATAAGAAGAGTAATGTTTGATAGCGTCTTGTTGGAGGATTACGTGATTAAGGTCTGGATTCATTTTAATATATGCTTTCCAGTTGAAATCATGCGGAATATTATATTTATAAGTACGGTTTTCATTAATACCATAAGAAGTGTAATGTTTTATAGCATCTTGTTTATTAGTTATATGATTAAGGTCATCATTTAATTCAATATATGTTTTCCAGTTGAAATCTATTGGGACTTTAGAGTTCATAAATAAATACTATACTTTATTACTGTACTTTATAAGTAAATCCCTTAATTTACTATTATTAATGTACTAAAATGGTGTTATTATTTTATGAAATGCTGGTATTATTTTATGAAATGGTATATAATGGCGCCTCATGACAACATGATATGTTTAAGTTCCATTTTAAACATTTTTGTAAATATTTTCTTATTAAACAAATTTTGTTAGAATAAGTAAATGAACCTATTAAAACATGTACATTTTTTCTCCATACAATGCCAGTATTTGGAAACACAAATTGGCTAAAATTGCTAGCAAAAAGCATCTTATTTTTTTCGAATATTATGCTTTCTGTATAATCATTTTCAATTATATTATAACTACTAAAGGTAACATCTATATTTGGATTCGCATCCAAATAGTTACAACAAATATCTGTATAATCTGCCTGGTGATTATCCATTTTACCAATTATAGTAAGATATGGGGTGTCACACTGTTTAAATACTGCGTTTAAATAATCAGAATGACAATTTATATTTATAACAATATAAGTAACATTAATCAATAAAGTTGAATATTTTACTAGGTCGCATAAAAATTTCTCGTAATTTATAGTATCCTTTAATTTGGAACAAATTATTATTTTCAACAGGTGTTGTTTATAATTGTGTTGATTAGTAAAGTTATTATATAGATTTTCAAGTTGGACGGTATATGTATCTAAATTATCAACCAAACTAAACCAGGTCATTTGAGGATTTTCATGTCCAGTATTATTACGAATCCTATTTATATGTTGTACTTTTTCTATATCATATTTTAGTTTATTATTAAATGTATCGCACAAAATATGTGATTTATTCATGTTTTGTAAATATACGTTTGCGTGATTTATCATATTACATAAATAATCCGAATTTTCCAATATGGCTAGTTCTTTGTCAGTTTCAAAAAACAATGGATAATTAACTCCCAAATACTCTATTAGAGACGGATGTTTTCTTACTATTACAGGTGTGTTAAATTTTATACATTCGAGTATAACATTATTTGCTGTTGTATCTTCAAGGTCTAGATACATACAAGAGTGAGTAAATATGTTTTCATAGTCTTGATTATTCAATTCAGTAATAATGGTAATATTACTCACATCAAATCTTGTTGATAAAGTATTCCACTCTTTTTCAAATCCATTTTTTATCACAATTGTTTTACTAAATTCATTTGGTAGTTTAAAATTTATAAAGCTTTTAAAATTTCTCAGCCACCAACCTATATGAAATATTTGTTTATGTTGACAAAACAATGTAAAATCAAACGTTTTTTCGTTACCAGTTATTTCAATTGGATGTAAAACGGATACTAATTTGTCTCTCAACTCTGGATACATATTATATAAATATTCCTTATGATTACATGATAAAGTATACAAATACTGTATATTATCTATTAAATTATATTGGTTTAATTTATTAAATAAGTTTTTATTGGTATGTTCATTATTGTAAATAATAGAGTTATGTATATTGGTCGCATACGACGGATTATACCATTTTGTAAAAGGAGGATTATGTATAAATGTAATCATTTTATGGTTATTTTTGTGGATTTCATTAACAATCGTGTTAGATTCTGATTTATCACCCCATATTAATAATTTTTCAATCCACTCATCAAAAAATAATTTTTGCTTACAATAATTGCCCGGTTTATTATACGTTTGTAAAAAATTATTTATAACATATTTCCATCCACAATAATGTACTCCATAGTTATCATATATTGGTTTACATATTAAATTATTTATAACAACAAATTCCGCCTTTTCTACCTTTTCTACATTTTCTACCTTTTCTACATTTTCTACCTTTTTATCAGTAGCTATTTTATCCATAATCGTGTTTGTATTTTTCACGCTAATGGGTTTTATCCAATTATCATATACAAAAATATCCCCATACCATTGTTCAATTATGTTAGGAATATATATTTGCTTACTAAAAAATGCGAAAAATCCAATCATCCATGAAAATGTACCCCCTGACATTAATATATTATTACAGGTGTTTCCAAACATAATTGTATCTTGTTCAGATGATATGTATATTCTTAAATTATGTTTATGAATTAATTTTTTACATTCAGTATCCTCAATATTATCACTTGTTATGTACGCTGTATCATACTTAATAGTTGATATCATGCGATCGATGTACTCCAAACTAGCGTAACTTTGATTCTTTACATCTCCTAATCGAACATGAATAAATAAGTCATTATTTTTGTTGTATCTTGTGTTATAAACATTTTTTTCAATTATTTTGTTTCGCACTTTTTCTACTTTAAAATATTTATATAGTATTTTACAAAATTCATTTGTTTGAAACCAAACGTTATTTGTTATAATTATATTACAGGGTTCCAAATTATTTGTCAAAATATACATAAAATTGTCTTCGGTAACTAATAAATGTTTATCATATTCGTTAGACCCTTTATAAAAATGAATGCCTAACTTGTTAAATTTGTTATTGTGTTTATAACTACATTTTAGGTTATATTTCATTGAAATCATGTTTAAAAACATGTTTACAAAAAATAAATTGCCAAATCGTCCATTATGAATATTACTATTATTAATGTATGAAAATGCCCTACCCTCTGTTAATCCATGACGTATCCAATGATTCCATGCGTCTTGTTTGGTATTATGTCCAGCGTTTTTTACATCAGCGTTTATTGTTAAATATACTTCCCACGGAAAATCATTATACGTAACACGTTCATTCTGATGAATCGTAGATTTATTATTATTGTTATTATTTGAAAAATAACATAAATATTTTTTAGTTGGATTTGCTTTTATATATTCTATACTTTTGAATTTGTTATCTTCTAAACAAATCCCTTTATAAAATTTTCCATAGATATCTATATTTTCAAGCATAATATAGATATATTTTTTATTTTAACAAATTTACCCGTCATTATATAGAAAAATAACTCCCGGCATTATATCGAAAAAATAAGTTTATCAATCATTTACAGACCATGTAGGACAATATTTTGCCAAGTCATCTTGTGTAATTCTACGATTCGCACGTATTTTAAACAATTCAGATTTGTTGTCGTCGTATGTATCCTGTGGACGTTTTGTATATGATGCTTTCATTCTATAGGCGGTATCATCTTTCTTAGAACATAATGGAGATACATAATAGTAAGCAAGGGTTGACCTATATGTATTTTCAGGGCATGTTATTTTATCAGGCATTCCGTGCCACGAAATATCATTTGTTTTGAATATAATTGCTCTATTAAATTTTATATGTGTTTTTTGAACACACTTGGATACGTCTTTGTCCCAAAGCTCACTCGCACCATTCCATTCTTCTTTCCAATCCTTAGATAAAAATAATATAATATTTATCCTTCGTTCTTTACCTGAATATGGGTGTTTTTCATAATCTAAATGAATATCTAGTTTGCCATGATTAGTGTGACGATGTAATCCAGCACCATGTAAATATGGGTCATATTCTAGGTCTGCAATATTAGTGACAGATTTTACTATATCTATAAACTGACTAGAAGACATTATATAAAAATAATCTTTCAAGTCACCTGGTAACACATTTATGTTGTCATATGCGTATTTTACTTCTATCGGATTACAATATTTATGCCATTTACTTAAATCATCTGGAAATAAAGGTGCTATTTTTTCAGCATAGTCATTATTTAAAAAGTTATCTATTACAACATGTTCAAATGGTTCCGCGCATAAAAACTGCTTATTTAAATCATCTATATTATGTATCCAATTACCTAGATGTTTACTAATATCAGTATTATTAAACGTATCTAGATATATATCGTTGATTTTAATATTAGATTCATATAGGTCTGTCATATATTATATGTATTTATTTATATCCGCAAATGTAATTTCTTTAATAGAATCTCGATTTTCAAATTTTTTATAACTAAATTTACATCTATCATCAAAAATATAAACGTGTTTTACATTGTTTAATGTATATTTATTTAATAAACCCGGAACTACACCAGAATTTACCGCGATAATTATTTTTACACGGGTTGATATAGCGGCTATATCCTTAATAGTTAAATTATCGTCCATGGTACAAGGAATTCCATCTACTTTTGTTGTAGTCATCACTTTATATTTAGTATTCAGGTGTTTAATATGGGCATCCCATTCCCCCTTATTATAATTAAATTGTCCAGACATGGGTTGCGAATTGAGAATTAAAATATCAATCTTTCGGTATTTATTATTAAACTGTTTGTTTACTTTAATATACCTGGTTTTAAGGTTGCTGTCTTTGTAATAAAACGTTTGAATCGTTAGTTTTATGTTCATTATCTCTAATACTTTATTGAAAAAGCTAGCAAAAAATCGATCATAATAACTGCGTTTCAATCCAGCTTGACAATTTTTATTATATATTTTTGTCCAAGACAATCCTTTCATTTCTTTATCAATCCATAATTCAAGGGAGTGCGTTGGTTTATTGTTAATATGTTCAATTATTACATTAGGTGTATTATTGAATTCTGATGCTTGGTTAATATATTCTGGTTGACAATAATAATGTATTATAATACCGTTTTCTTCTATGTACGATTTAATTATCTTAAAAAATATTATATTAAATACATTATCACCTAAATGATAAAAATTATGAAAATAATATTTTTTACTCATTTATACTAAATAGGTTTATTTTTAATTTTTGATACAACCAGGGAGGTACTTTTATTCTGAATATAATTAAATAATTTTACCTCTTTACAGTACTCGGCTCCTATAATAGTTTCAACACAATAGTCTCCACCTTTGACTATCACATTTGGTTGTAATAATTTGATTATATTATATGGAGTATCTTCTTCAAATATAATTATATAGTCAATAAAATTAAATAAAGATAATATGGACGACCGTTCTTCAATATTGTTAATAGGTCGTTCTGGACCTTTCAAACGTTTAATCGATTCATCACTATTTAATCCTACTACCAATATATTCCCCTGATATTTACTATATTGAAATAATTTAATATGAGCCGAGTGTAATATATCAAAACACCCATTTGTAAACACTACATTCGATTGTTTCGACAATTCGGTTATTTTATTTATTTCGTAATCAAAAATAATTTTATCATGTTTTATAATATTATTTTGCGTAAAATGAATATAATTTTCTATGTCGGATTTGTCTACAATAGCGTTTCCTATATTCGTTGTACTTAGTCCCGCTATATAGTTGGCGATTTTACATGCGTTATATAAATCCCGCGATGTATTAAACATATAAATGAGTACGGACATAAATACATCTCCGCACCCAGTCACATCTACTACATTATTCTGAGTGGTATGATGTATCTTATTATTTATATTATTTATAACAACTCCGTCTTTCCCGCACGTTATAATCACGTTTTCACATTCAATATGTTCTTTTATAAACTGTAAACTTTGTTCAATATCGAGTGTATTACTTATTTGGGTTGCTTCCGATAAGTTTGGCTTGAAACAAAAACAATTTTTATATTTCAAATAGTCACGAATCTTAGGATCCACAAAGGTATATATATTATGCTGATTTGCATATGTTATTATTTGTTGCACCAAAGAAGATGTCAATAAGCCTTTATTGTAATCCGACATTACGATAATATCTATTTGGGCGCTCTTAATATAATCGAGTAATTCCTGTTCAACTGTTTCAGAAATATTATGCGTGTCTTCAATATCATATCGACAATTTAATATATTATTAAAAAAAACACGATTTTTTTGCGTCGTTTTACGCGATTCATCTACCCATAATTTGTGTTTTATATCTAAATTATTTAATAAATTCGTCACTTTTTCTCCGCACGTGTCATTTCCTATAACGGATATTAATTCAATATCCATACCCAAATGGTGTAAATTATTTGCTACATTTGAACTACCACCTAAAATATAAGTTGTCGCAATGATGTCATGAACTGGAATATTAGCTGCTTCGGGCGCGGTTCTTTTAATATCAGAAATGTAATTTATATCTAAGATTATATCGCCTACAACAATGACCTTCATATAATTATCCTTTATTTTATACTATATATAAATATTATATAAAACATATTATACTAATCTCCCTTCTTGATTCTATAACTATCGTCGTCGAAATGTTTCGTTGATACTTCAAATACTTCGGAATCTTCTAGTGCGATTAATTGATGGGGGGCTCCTCTCTCATTAGTAACTACATCACCAACAGTTAATTTTTCTGTATATTGGATACCATTTGCGGTTTCTATCCATAATAATAAAAACGTTCCCTTGCTTACATACCAGGTTTCTTTTTTCTTTAAATGATAATGCATGGAAAACTTTTTTCCTTTATCAAAGCATAATAATTTACCGCAATATTCATCATTATTAACAAAAATAATTTCTTTACCCCATCCTTTTGGGACAATCTCAACTACTTCTTTCTTTGTTAAAGAAGCATTATTCTTTATTACTGGTAAATAATCGTCAATATTAAAGGATTTATCATCATAATAAACATCATAATCCGGTTTTTTCATCAATAAATTATCGTACATGACGTTCCAACTGGTTAACTGCGATTTGGTTAATTCTTCGTAATCAATACCTGAACGCGAGCCACGAGCGGTCCATATTGTAATTTGATGACCTTGTTCTTTCAGTAAATTGAAATAAGATATTCTTTCTAAAATAGGAGATGAATTTAAATAATCGCGTCCATCTGTTGTACAGAGTGTATTGTCTAAATCAACATATATCTTCATATTATTAAGAAGATATAATTATTTAATTCGATTCTTTTTCTACCAAAATTTCTTTGGAAATACGCTTAATGATTTTATTTTCATTAATTGAATCAACACACCCAATGCCACCCATAGCTTCAATAACCATTGTATTATACTGAGTCGAGATTTTGGACGCACTTGTTCTATAATCTGGGTACTTGGTTTTGAACTCTCCAATTAGTTTCGCATTTTTATGCGCTATGTGCTTAATTGCTTTACGAATTTTGGGTTTTGCCTCCTCTTCCTTATCCCATTTCCCATCATCTTTCACATACATAACCTCTCTTTTCTGGTCGGTGCAGTGAACAGGTCTTTCGGTAATATCCATACTTTGTAAGTTCTTTATAATGATGTTGGACATTCCATTTACAAACCCTATTTCTCCCATTCTCTCCAGGTCACATAGTTGTAACTTTAAAGAATCCACAAAATCCATAATGTTCATTGCGTTTTTACATGTTTCATTGAGAAAGAACTGCAAGTTGAAAGTTTTGTTATGTGAATTCGTGTTTGTGTTGTTATTAGTGGTGTTTGTATTGTGAGTGCCGGTTTTAATGACTTCCAACATTTGATTTTGGGTGTCAATCATCATGGTTTTCAATTCACTATTTTCCTTGATAAGTAACATGACTAATTCTTTATCAATGACGAAATTAGGAGTATTCGAAGTTGTTATGGGAGTGGAGCATTTTTTGGTATGTCTCCATAATCCGGCTCTATCATTAAAAGGTTTTTCACAAATATTACATGAATAACATGTAAGGCAACTTTTAGCAACTTTTTCGTTGTTAGTTGTTGTTTTTAGATGTTTTGATGTGGAATAATGTTTATACATACTACTTTTTTTGCTCGTACCATAGTCACAAACATCGCAATAAAATTTAAAGCAACTTTTGGTAACTGATTTGTTGTCAAATGTTGTCATAAATTAACAACGGAAAAAGTTCCTAAATCCTTTCCGCAAAAAAACATTAAGAAATTTTTAAAAGTTATCGTCACAAAATGAAAAATATATTTTTGGTACCCAGACGCTAAAAATATTTATGCAGCAAATGTTTTCGTTTTTCCAAGATGATTTTGCAAAATCGATTTCTGGACATT
>Ga0315284_10006332_pt1 | contig 16844 bp, 10 predicted proteins | sample YL17G09_16_MG_FD_203696 | JGI IMG/M metagenome (GOLD analysis project Ga0315284, IMG submission 203696) | Sediment microbial communities from Yellowstone Lake, YNP, Wyoming, USA - YL17G09_16 | ecosystem: Environmental > Aquatic > Freshwater > Lake > Sediment | place: USA: Wyoming | collected...
TCAGGGAATTCGGCTCACGCACGTCCGCATTATATGCAAACACGGACGTATTGACAATTTCGGCGATTTGGCCCAAAAAGAGAGAGACGATCCGGGAAAGGAACGACCGACGATGAAAAAAACGATTCTTATAGCCGGAATTTTTTGGCTGGCGGCCTCCGCGGTTGCCGCGGGGCAGGACCGAGCCGCCGCGGCGGCGGAGATCCGCTACGCGCCGCGGCCGGCGAGCGTCGAAGGAGTCAAGGCGCTCTCGATCCCGCTCGACGGCCTTTGGCAATTCGCTTCAAAGCCGGGCTTATGGGCCAAGATCCGGGTCCCCGGCGACTGGACGATGCAGGGATTCAGCGTGGCTCCGAACACGGCCGCCGAATACGCGAAGACATTCGACATTCCCGGCGATTGGGCCGGCCGCAGGATCAAGCTCCGCTGCGACGGCGTGCAGAGCGAGGCTAGGATCTCGGTCAACGGCCGACCGGCGGGAGAACATCAAGGCGGGTTTACGGCCTTCGAGCTCGACATCACGAAATTCGTCCGGCCCGGCCGCCCCAACGCGATCCGCCTGGCCGTGCAGAACGAGTCCCAGGCCGACGAGCTGGCCAGCGGTACCCAGTATGCCGCTTATCAGTTCGGCGGGATCACCCGTAAGATCTCCCTCATCGCCCTGCCGGACGTCAACATCGCCTCCATGAATGTTGAAACGGATCTCGATCCCAACTATCGCCACGCCCGCCTCAAGGTCCTGGTCAGGGTGGCCAACGAAAGCCCCGGGAAAAAAGAGAACATCGTTGTCTCATTCGGCCTCTCTGATCCCGGAGGGAACCCAATGTCGTTGGGGACGAACTCCATGACGATCCCTTTTCTCGCGGCCGGGGAGAGCGTGGCGAAGACGTTCGAGACCGCGGTGGAGGCCCCGAAAAAATGGGATCCCGAGCACCCCAACCTCTACGTCCTGACGGCGGACCTGAAGAACGGACCCCGGACGCTCGAGACGGCCGTCCAGCGGATCGGTTTTCGAAAGATCGAGGTCGCCGGGAACAAGGTTTTCGTCAACGGCCGGCCGATCAAGGTCCGGGGGGTCAACCGCCATGAAACCCATCCCCTTCTCGGCCGGAGTCTCACCCCGGAGCTCTGGCGGAGGGACGCGGAGCTCTTCCGCGACGCCAACATCAATTATATCCGGACCTCGCACTATCCTCCGGCCGAAGAGTTTCTCGACGCCTGCGACGAGCTCGGGCTGTTCGTCGAATGCGAGGCGCCGCTCGTCTGGATCGGACACAACGCCAACGACAAATGGAAGAAGGAGGATCCCCAGGCGGCGCGGCTCTCCGCGCACATCAAGAGGGCCGTCGCCGAGACGATCGAGTTCAACCGGAACCACCCGAGCATCATCATCTGGTCCCTGGCCAACGAATCGGCCTGGGGGCCGAACTGGGCGGAGGCGAAACGGATGGCCGACACGCTCGACCCGACCCGGCCGAAGGCCTTTCATGACCAGGCCTTCGGCGGCTACAACAACTTCGGGAGCTCCTCCCTGCCCATCGCCAATTACCATTACCCGAGCGAACAGATGGTGGACGACGTCCTGTCCTATTCCAGGCCGGTCCTGTTCGGCGAATATTGTCACCTCAACTGCTATAACCGCCAGGAGCTGGCGGCCGACCCGGGCGTCCGCGATGAATACGGCCTGGGCTTCAACCGGATGTGGGAGAAGATCTACGGCGCGCCCGCCTGTCTCGGCGGGGCGATCTGGGCCGGCATCAACGACATCTTCTTCCTGCCGTCGGGAAAGGCCGTCGGCTACGGCGAATGGGGCCTGATCGACGGCTGGCGGCGGGAAAAGCCAGAATACTGGCACGTCAAAAAAAGCTACACCCCGGTCAAAATCCATGCCGAGAAAGTCGCGGCGCCCGCGCCCGGCCAGCCCCTTCAACTGCCGGTCACGAACCGCCATGACTTCACCGATCTGAACGAATTGAAGATCGAATGGCGCATCGGTCAGGAACGGGGGACGGCCTCGGCCGACCTGCCGCCCCATCAGACCGGCCTCCTGAGGATCGCGGCAGGAACGGAGAACATCGACGGCCGGAAGCTGCGGCTCGATTTCACCAGCCCGAGAGGGTTCCTCCTCGACAGCTACGAGATCCAGATCGGAGAGGAAAAGCCTTCGTCCCCGCCCTTCCGAATCCCCGCCGCCGGCGCCATCAGCCTCAGGAGCGATGCCGACAGCATTGTCGTTAAAGGTGAGCCCTTCGAATGGGCGTTCGACAAGAAAAGCGGGACGATCCTGAGGGCCATCGTCGGCGGCGTGACGGTCGCCCTCGGAGGCCCGGTCCTGATGCTCCTGCCCCAGGCGACGGGCCCCTGTGTCACGGATTACAGCCTCGACATCAAGCCCTTGAACGACGCCTGCGGCGATTGGACCGCCGAGAGCGTCGAGGCGAAAGAAGAGCCCGGAGCGGTCGCCATTCTCGTCCGCGGCCGATACAAGGAAGCCGAGGGCCAAGTCCGGATTCTTATCGACGGCGCGGGCGAGGCGTCCTTCGAATATGCCTTCAAATCAACCGCCAGGATCAATCCCCGACAGTCCGGACTGGTCTTCTATCTTCCCCGCGCCTGCGACACATTGACCTGGAAGCGCAAAGGCCTGTGGTCGGTCTATCCTCCGGACCACATCGGCCGGCTCGAAGGGACGGCGAGGGCCGTCGTGCCGGGCGCGGAGTTCAAATACGGACTCGAGCCGAAGAATTTATGGAAGGACGACATGAACGAGCTGGGCTCGGCCGACTTCCGATCGACAAAAAGCGATCTCTTCTGGTCGGCCCTGACGGCGGCGAACGGGGCGGGGCTGGCCCTCGTCTCGGACGGGCGGCACGCCTCCCGGGCCTTCCTCGACAAGGACCGCGTCGGCTATCTCGTCGCCGATTTCAACACCGGCGGCGGCGACCTCTTTTACGCCGGCCATCACAAGGTCTTCGACCGCCCTCTCGAGAAGGGCGAGGAGTTCAAGGGGGCATTCAAGGTGAGGCTGGTTGAGCCGCGGCAGGGATCGGCGCGAGATCCGGAATCGAATCGGAGGGGCGATCAGAACTTCAGTGTCATCCGGTAGCGGTAGCCGAGGTCTTTTTTGACGAAATCGAAAGAGCGGATGACGCTGAGCTCCGGCAGGTTCCATTTCGCGATACAGGCATAGATCTCGCGATGGCCCTGTTTGTGGGCGTATCCGATCGTCCTCTTGTGAAGCGCCTTGGAGATCCCTCGGTTCCGATAGAGCTTGGACACGAACGTGATCTGAAGATAGAACTCGGGCGGCGTCCAGCCCGGAGAAACGGGCAGGATGTCGTACATGTTGTCGACCTCCGGCGCGCCCAGCGAAGGGTAGCCGATGAGGTAGCCGACGACCTTCCCCTTGACCTCGGCCACGAACGTCTTGTATTTCGTGCCTGGTTTGAGGAAGCGATCGGCGTATTCGTCGACGCTCGTCTTGATCTGGACGTCGGGGAACCGCTCGGCGAGTTCGGCCTCAAGCTCCTGAACGAGGTCGAGCATTTGGGCCAGGTCGGAAGTCCGGTATTCGCGGATCTTCAGCTTGAGGGCCGGTATTCCGCCGCCCTTCCTCTTTTCCATTCCCTTTTCAAACCGCTCGCCCGCCCTATCGTTTTTCGTCCGCGACTCCCTTTTTCGGATCGATCGTCCTTCTCTCACGTTCGATGCTCCTCTTGAAAACGAGAGGATCCGATCTAAGCTTCGGCCCTCTGGGCTATTTCTGCGCCGGCGAGGCGTCGTCGATGACCCACATGCCGCGGCCGTTGGTCGCGATCACGATCACGTTGTCCCGCGGATGGATTTGGAGGTCCCAGACGGCCACGTTGGGGAGGCCTCCGCCCAAAATGTTCCAGGTCTTGGCCCCGTCCGTGGTCACGTACGCGCCCAGATCCGTGCCGCAATAAAGTACGCCGCTCTTCTTGGTATCCTCGCGGATGACGTTCGTCGGCCCGCCGGGCAGGTTGGCGGCGATGCTCGTCCAGGTTTTGCCGTAATCCGCGGACTTGAAGAGATAGGGATTGAAATCGTCGTCGTGACGGCCGATGAGCGAGATATAGACGGTCGCCGGATCGTATTTGGAAGCCGTGATGCACCAAACGTGCTTGTTATAGGGCAGCCCGGCGGTGATCTCGGTCCATTTGGCACCTCCGTCCAGGGTGACGTGGACCCGGCCGTCGTCGGTCCCCGCGTAGAGGACTCCCGCTTTGAGCGGCGATTCGGAAATCGCCGTCACCGAGGCGTAGTTGATCGCGTAGGGCAGCTTGCCCTGTTTCTGGGGATCGTTATAGGTCAGGTCGGAACTGATCTTCTCCCACGTCTCGCCTCTGTCCTTGGAGCGGAAGACGTATTGGAACCCGTGATAGAGGACGTTGGGATCGTGCGGGGAGAGGCCCGTCGCCGCCAGCCACTGGCCGCGGTGTTCGGGCTCGCCGGCCGCCGGCTTCGGATAGATCTCCTTGCTCGTCCACTGTCCGTCCTTGTATTCCGAGCGCATGAGCCGTCCATAGAACGACGAGGCGTATTCGACGTTGGGATTGGTCGGATCGACGGCGATGATCGTCCCCTCGCCGCCCGGCGCCGTCTCCCAGCGCACGCTCTGTCCACGGCCGCGGCGGCCGGCCTGCGGTTGGGCCGGGCCGACGCCGAGCCCGCGCATCGTCCCCTGGTCCTGGACCGAGCCGTAGACGGTGAACGGCTTATTCATGTCGAACATGACGTTATAGAACTGGATGGAGGGGATCCCCTTGTGGAAATCTCGCCAGCTCGCGCCGCCGTCATAAGAAACGTTGGCCCCTCCGTCGTTGACGTTGATGACGTAATTCGAGTCGTTCGGGTCGATCCACACCCCGTGGTGGTCGCCGTGCAATCCTTCGTAGTTCAAGCCGCGGAACGACTTGCCGCCGTCGGTGGACTTAACCAAGCCGAGGCCCATGAGATAGATCGTATTCTCATTGCCGGGATCGACGCGGATCTGGCCGAAGACCCAGCCGTACGTTCCGCCGAACCGTTCCATCATCTGGTCCGTCGGGCTGACTTTCCGCCAGGTCCCGCCCTGGTCGTCCGACCGGTACACTTCGGCGCCGACGATATCCGGATATGTCCTTTGCCGGCCGTAGGCGTCCCGCTGGCCGGGCGAGGGTTCCCGGGAAGGCGTGTGATTGTCCACATAGGCATAGACGACGTCGGGTTTGGAAAAGCAGAGGTCGAGTCCGATGCGGCCGGTGAACTTGGTGTCCGGAAGGCCGGAGTTCGCCTCTTTCCACGTCTTTCCACCGTCGGTCGTCTTGAACAGGCCGTCGCCGGGCTCTGGGAGCGGATCGCTCCAGCGTTGGCGGATGCGGTGGCACATCGAAGCGATGAGGACATCGGGATTCTTGGGATCCATGACCAGGTCGATGGCCCCGATCTTGTCGTTGAGATAGAGGACCTTCTGCCATGTTTTTCCGCCGTCCGTGGTCTTGTAGACGCCGCGGTCGGGGCTATATGTCCATTCGTGACCCGAAGCCGCGATATAGACGATATCCGGATTCGTCGGGTGGATCCGGACCCGGCCGATCGTATACGTCCCGGTCAAGCCCACGGGCGTCCAGTTCTTCCCGGCGTCGGTGGATTTATAAACGCCCGTACCGGCCATCGAAGCCCGGAAGATGTTGGCTTCGCCCGTCCCGTAATAGATGATGTTAGGATCGGATTCGGAGATATCGATATCCCCCGACGACATGGTCGGGAGTTCGTTGGTCAGGCATTCCCAGGTGACGCCGGTGTTCGCCGTCTTCCATAAGCCGCCGACCGCGGAGGCGATATAAATGACGTTCCGGCTGCCCTTGGGCACGGCGATGTCGACGCAGCGGCCGCCGATGATGTCCGGCCCGATGAACCGCCATTTCATATCTTTGAACGGCGTCTGGGCCTTCATGGCCTGATGCTGATCGTACCATTTGAGGCGCTGGGCCGGGTCGGTGTTCTCGACCCTCTTCGGGGCGGTCTTGGCCGCGGAGGTTTTCGTCTGCGCCGCCGTGAAGGCGACGAGCGCCAGGGCCAAGGCGAAGGACAAAATGAGGTAAGAGCGCTTAGGAAATTTCATAAATCCTCCCTCGTTGACTGAACTTGATGGTAAGAATAAGGCCTCATGGATCGTTTATCTGGGGGAATGTTATTTTTATTGAGACCTGATGTCAATACGAGCGGCGGCTGACCGTCGAACAGTTTCGGGGACATGATTCCCTGTCCCCGTCGGATACAATGAAATGATCGGTTTAATACGGTTTTAAAAAAAGGAGATCTGGGATGTGGATAAAGAAAAAGGAGAGGCTGGCCAGGATCAGAGAGCTCCTCCTCCCTCTCGATGGCCTCAAACCGCCGGCAATCGCCCCGGAAGCGGAGAAGGAAGCGGCCTTTCAGCCGAGCGAAAAATCAGACCTGGAGTCCATCCTCTCCGGTTGACGGCGGCTCCCGTCTATTTCTTTTTCAACGACCGGGGATATCCGTGAGCACCGGCCGGCCTGAAAGAAGAAGTGCTGGCTGTTTCAGGGAATTAAGCTAAAGGGGGTAACAAGGAGGGTAAGCCTGCCCAGCCAGCGCAGCAGGAATGAACGCATTATAGACTATCAAATTTATAAAGTCAATAGGTTCTATATATTTTTTTTAGCCGGCGGGGTGGGCCGTTTCGGCGGCCAGCCGGGACAGGATCTCGACATGGCCGCGCGGCGTGTGGGGCGCGATCGAACAGGCCGGGCTGAGAATGTATCCTCCCCCCTCCTGGCCGATCGCGATCCGGCGCCGGACGTCGGCCTCGATCCGTTCGGGAGGGCCGGCCAGCAGAGTGTGCACGGGATCGATGTTCCCCTTGATGAAGATCGTCCGGCCGACGCGGACCTTGGCCTCCGCCAGGTCGACGTTGCCGAGCGGCGGGGGGTCGAGACATTCGAGGCCCGAAACGCCGGTTTCGGCCATCGATTCCAGCCGGTCATGGATCGCCCCGCAGGTATGGAGATAGACCGGGACGCCGAGCTCCCGGCCGGCCCGGGCGATCCGGCTCTCGTAAGGAAGGACGAATTCCCGGTAATGGCGGGGCGAGATGAAGCCCGCGCCGGCATAGGGCGAAGAGATCTTGATCGCGTCGAGTCCGAGCCGCGCCTGCTCTTCGGCGATCCGGACGACACCCGCGGCCAGCCGGCCGAGGACGGCCTTTGACCTGTCCGGCTCCTCGACCATGGCCAGGAAACCGGCGCTGAAACCGAACAGGTCCAGAAAATAATCGAAGGGCGAGGTCACTTCGCCGTGGATCGAATAGCCCTCCCCCGCCTCCGCCTGGACCGCCCGGAAAATATCATAGGGATGTTCGGGGTCGATGGCGAATCGCAGACCCTGGGACACCGGGATGAAATCCAGGCGCGCGGGGATCGAATCCGGATCGAACGACGCGATCGAGGGAGGGACCCTGTCCGCGGCCGGATAGTGCAGCGGCAGGTCATCCCGCGGGAAGACCGTCCGGCCGCCGTCCTTCCAGTGAACGACCTCCCGGTCCGCATCGCGGACGACCCGGACGATCCCTCTCTCCCAGTCCGGGCTGTGCCCGTGGAGGCTGATGAGGATCCCGTCAAAGGCGTATTGCCGCCGCAGCCGCAACAATCCTTCGGCGAAGAGCTCCCGCGACAGCCAGAATTCCACGGGCGAGAATCCCGTCTGGAGCAGCATATGGCCGATGCTCATCTGGCCCATGACCGGCACCCGGTCGGGGATTCCCATCCCCATCGCCACGGCCATCCGTTCCTTCGAAGTCATGCGCAGGATCACCCACCTTGAGTTTAACAAATCGCCGGCGCAAATTGAACCCTCCCCGAAAACGCCCGATGATCCCCGATCCGCTTCCAGTATATCCTCGCGAAAATCCGTTGACACGTCGGCGCCGAATCTGATATTTTGCCTAATGAAAAGGAGAGGTGAGGACTCCGCTGTAACATCATGTCCATCCTGATCGGTCTCGTCTTCGGCTTCGTCGCCGCCATACCTCTCGGCCCGGTCAACGTCTTCGTCATTTCCCAGACCATCAAGCGGGATTTCTTTCACGGCTTTATGGGCGGCCTGACCGCCGCCGTGCTCGATATGATCTACTGCCTGATCGCTCTCCTGGGTATTTCTCAGGTCACCTTCAACCTGGACCGCTATCTCGGGTTGCCGATTATGAAGGTCATCGCGGCGCTCGTCCTCATCGCCCTGGGGCTGCGTATGGTCCAACAGTCCAAGACCTACAAAGAAGCCGTCCCCGATAAAAAATCGATGTCGTTCTCGCCCCACGCCATTCTCGGCGTGGTCCTCCTCTATATCTCGAACCCGGCCCTCTACGCCTTCTGGATCGTCGTCGCCGGGACGGTGACCAGCCATTATTGGGTCTCCGAGACAGGGACGAGCCCCATCCTGTTCGCCCTCTCCGTCGGGATCGGCGGCCTGGCCTGGTACTTCATCCTGACCTATTACGTGGCCAAATATCACCATCAATTCAAAGCCAAGACGTTCCGCGTGATCTTCCTCATCCTGGGCTTGGTCCTTTTCGCCATCGCCGCCTACACCCTGCTCACGCTGTTCGTCAAACTGAAGCTGTGAAGCGGATCCATCTCGTCTGCAACGCCCATCTCGACCCCGTCTGGCTTTGGGAATGGCCGGAAGGCGCGGGCGAAGCCTTGTCCACCTTCCGGACGGCCGCCGATCTCTGCGAGCGGCGGGAGAATTTCGTCTTCTGTCACAACGAGGCCATCCTCTACCAATGGATCGAGGACTACGAGCCGGCCCTCTTTGAAAGGATCCAAAAGCTGGTCGCGGCGGGCCGCTGGAACATCCTGGGAGGGTGGTTCCTCCAGCCGGACTGCAACATGCCCAGCGGGGAGTCCTTTGTCCGGCAGATCTTGCTCGGCAAAAGATATTTTCGGAAAAAATTCGGGGTCGACGTCAAGACCGCCGCCAACCTCGACCCGTTCGGCCACGCCCGAGGACTCGTCCAGATCCTGGCCAAGAGCGGCTATCATTCCTATCTCTTCTGCCGTCCGGACGCGGCCTTTCTGACCCTGCCGGACGATGACTTCGTCTGGGTCGGCCATGACGGCTCCGAGGTCCTGGCCGCGCGGGCCAAAGCCCATTACAATTCGCAAGGGGGGAAAGCGCGGGCCAAGGTCGAGGACTGGATGAAGGCGCACCCCGACCGCGACGTGAGCCTCCTGCTCTGGGGTATCGGCGATCACGGCGGCGGCGCCTCGGGGAGAGACCTCGACGACCTGGACGGACTGATATCCTCCGCCCGGGAATTCGAGATCTTCCACTCCACCGCCGAAGCGTATTTCGAGGAGCTCGGACGGCGAAGGAACGCCCTGCCCCGCGTCGCCCGAGATCTCAATCCGTGGGCCGTCGGATGCTATACGACCATGGCCCGAGTGAAACAAGGCCATCGACGGCTCGAGAACGAACTCTTCTCCGCGGAAAAGATGGCCGCGATCGCCTCCTTCCAAGGATTGATGATGTACCCCGGCCGCGACCTCGCCGAAGCGCTCCGGGACCTGGCCTTTTCCGAGTTCCACGACATCCTCCCCGGGTCGTCCATCGGGCCGGGAGAAGAGGGAGCGGTCCGCCTGCTCGACCATGGCCTGGAGATTTGTTCTCGGGTCAAGGCCAAATCCTTCTTCGCCCTCGCCGCGGGCGAGGAATCCGCTGAAGAGGGAGAGATCCCGATCCTCGTCTTTAATCCACACCCGTTCAGGATCCGGAGCCTCATCGCCTGCGAGTTCGAGGACCACGAGCCGAACTTCGGCGGCGGCTATCTTTTTCCCAGGGTCTTCGATCAAGGACGGCGTCTCCCCTCCCAACCGGAAAAAGAGCTGAGCAACCTGAGTCTCGAATGGCGCAAAAAGGTCGTTTTCGCCGCCGAGCTCGAGCCGGGACGAATGACCAGGTTCTCCTGCCGCATGGAGAAGACCGGTCAAAGACCGAGACCGGGGATCGCGGAGGAAGGCGGGATCATCCGCTTCAAGACCGACGACCTTGACGTCCTCATCAACACGACGACCGGCCTCCTCGACCGCTATAAAACCGGGGGCGGGGATGTCCTGGCCGCGAACGCGTTCAAGCCCCTCGTCATCGGAGACAATGCCGATCCGTGGGGGATGAGCGTCCGCCGTTTCCGGGAGGTCGTCGGCGAATTCACCCTCATGGATCCGGCGGCGGCGGCCTCGTTCGCCGGCATATCGAAGGCCTCCTTGCCCCCGGTCCGGGTTATCGAGGACGGCGAGGTCCGGACGGTCGTCGAAGCCCTCTTCGGCTACGAGCACTCCTCCATCGCCATGAGATACCTTCTTCCAAAGGCGGGGACCGAGATCGAGGTCGAGCTCAGGGTCCATTGGAACGAGAAGGACAGGATGTTGAAGCTGTCCCTGCCGACCCGGCTCGGACCCGGCCGATATCTCGGCCAGGCGGCCTACGGCATCGAGGAACTGCCCGACAACGGCGACGAGGCCGTCAGCCAGAAATGGGCGGCCGTCGCGTCCCGGGACGCCGAGCTGGCCCTGACCATCATCAACGACGGCGTCTACGGCTCGGATTTCTCGGACGGCGAGCTGCGGATCTCCCTGCTCCGCTCGCCCGCCCACTCGGCCGACCCCGCCGAAGGCCGGCCTTTGCTCTATCATGACCGCCACATCCCGCGCATCGACCAGGGCGAACGCGTCTTCCATTTCTGGATTAACGGAGGACGGTCCGGCGAACGGCTGAGCGCCGTCGAGGGGGAAGCGCTGGCGAGGAACGAGGTCCCTTATGTCCTCGCCTATTTCCCGCCCGGGACAGGCCGAAAGGCCAGGCCGGGCGTCGTGCTCAGCGACCCCGTCGTCCAGCTCGCGGCCCTCAAGCGAGCCGAGGACGGAAACGACCTGATCATCCGCCTCTTCGAACCGACGGGGGTCGAAAGAACGACCGAGCTGGACATGCCTTTCCTTCAGGCAAGAACAAAGGTCAGCCTCAAAGGCTTTGAGATCAAAACCTTGAGATATCTTCGGAAAACGAAAGAATTTCGGAACGTCGATCTGCTCGAGAATGAAACCTGACAATCCCGGATCCGAGCCGGTTTCGATCGTCCTCTGCGGGATCGGAGGCATGGGCGCGGTCTACCTCCAGTCTCTGCTCGAACGGATCGAAGGAGGGGCTTTCAGGATCGCGGGTGCCGTGGACCCGGTTCCGGAACGATGCCCCCAGCTCGCCCGGCTGAACGAGATGGGGATCCCGATCTACCCGGACCTGGAGAGTTTCTACCGCCGCCATAAGGCCGAATTCGCCATCGTTTCTTCGCCCATCCCGTTCCACGGCCCGCAGACCTGCCTGGCCCTCGGCCGCGGCAGCCACGTCCTCTGCGAAAAACCCATCGCCGCCACGATCCAGGACGCCCGGCGGATGGCCCAAGTGCGCGATTGGGCCCATCGCTGGCTCGCCATCGGGTACCAGTGGTCGTTCAGCCCGGCCGTCCAAGCGCTCAAGGCCGACATCATCCGCGGCCTTTTCGGCAGGCCGATCCGATACAAATGCCTTTATCTCTGGCCGCGGGACGACGCTTATTACGGCCGAAACGATTGGGCGGGAAAGAAGCGGGACCGGGCGGGCGCCTGGGTCCTGGACAGCCCGGCCAACAACGCCATGGCCCACGATCTTCACAACATGTTTTATGTGCTGGGGAGCGACATCCCGCTCAGCGCCGTCCCCGTCGAGGTCGAAGCCGAGCTCTATCGCGCCTATGACATCGAGAACTTCGACACGGCGGCCGTCCGCGGCCGGACCGGCTCCGGCGTCGAGTTCCTCTTTCTCCTCAGCCACGCCTCCCGCGCCGACCGGGGCCCGGTCTTTCATTTTGAATTCGAGAGAGGGGCGGTGTTCTGCGAGGGACGGAACACGGACATCAAGGCGCGGCTGGCCGACGGCTCGATCAAGACCTACGGCTGCCCCGACCAGGAGCCCATGAAGAAGCTCTGGGACTGCCTGGGATCGGTGAGAACCGGCGCCCCGCCGGTCTGCGGACCGGAAGCGGCCATGAGCCAGATCCTCTGCCTGAACGGCCTGCAGGATTCGATGCCCGAAATCGTCGACGTCCCGCGGGATCTTTTGGTCAGGGAAGGCTCCCCCGGCCGGGGCAGGATCCGCGTCGAAGGGCTGGACGAGATCTTCGAACGCGGCTACGCTTCGGCCAAACTGCCCTCGGAGCTGGCCGTCCCCTGGGCCCGCCGGGGCCAAAAGATCGACCTGAGGAGTTACGACCGGTTCCCCTCCCTTTAGCAAGGGCCATGCGCGTCGTCATCGATAAGATCGTCTATCCCGGACGGCGGATGACCTCGCTTGAGGGCCAGGTCGTCTTCACGGATGAGGGGCTTCCCGGGGAGCTGGTCGAAGCCGAGCTCGTCCGTCAAAAAAAGAATTTCCTCGAGGCCCGGACCGTCGCGATCCTCGGTGAATCCGGACGCCGGATCAAGCCGCTCTGCGCCCATTATCGGACCTGCTCGTCCTACCAATCCCTCCGTTACGAAGATCAGATCGAGCTCAAAAGGACCCAGCTTCGGGAGATCTTGGAGGGGACCTTGGGTTCCATCGAAAACGAACTCGAGATCATCCCCTCCCCGGAGATCTGGCACTATCGAAACAAGGTCCGCTATTCCATTCTCTGGGAGGAGGGCAAGGCTCATCTGGCTTATCATCGGCCCGGATCGCGAGACGAGTTCGTCAAGATAGAGGACTGCCATCTCGTCGCCGAGCCGATCAACGAGCTGCTTAAAACCTTGGTCAAGGTCATCGAGGAAGAGCGCTTGAGCTCGCTCCGGGAAGTCGAGGCCAAAGAAAACCGGGCCGGCCGCAAAGAGCTTCTCCTGAACCTGTTTTGGACGTCCGCGCAGGATTCGAAGAGTCTCGACCCGATCCTGGCCCGGCTTCTCTCCCGCTTTCCCCTGGCCGGCGTCGTTTCTCATTTAATGCAGCGGGGGGCGGAACGGGAGATCGTGGAATGGGGCCGGCCCTGGATCGAAGAACGGATCGGTGAGGCCCGATTCCAGATCGGAGCCCGCTCGTTCTTCCAGGTCAACGTGGGGATGCTGGGAACCGTCATCGAGGACATGAAACGGCTGGCGGCGTTCCGGGGCACGGAGCGGCTCGGCGACTTCTACTGCGGTCTGGGCACGTTCGGGATCGCCTTGGCCCGCGAGGTGAAAGAGGTCTACGGCGTTGAGTCCGATCCGGCCAACATCCGGTTCTTGAAGACGAACATCGCTCTCAATGGTCTCTCCCAATTCAAGATCTTCGAAGGCCCGAGCCGAGACTGGGTTCCCTGGCTGCTCGAAAAGAAACTGGAGGCGGCGGTTTTCGACCCCCCGCGCAAAGGCCTGGACCCGGAGGCCGTGGCCGCGCTTCTTCGCGATCCGGTCCCCACGATCATTTATCTCTCCTGCAATCCGACGACTCTGGCTCGGGACCTCAAAACGCTCCTTCCCGCCTATCGGATCAAAGCCGTCCGCGCTTACGATTTTTTCCCGCACACGCCCCACATAGAAACGCTGGCCATACTGAACCTTCGTTAACCCCAAGAAATTCGTGGCCTGGAAAAAGGGGACGACGCATTCTGTCCCTATTTATCATCTATTGCGTATTAGGGAGTTACAATACCTGATCACCCGATTCCGACCTAATAAAATGCGGACCTGGGTATGGCGCCCCCCTATTTATATGCCCGCCAATTGGCCGCAGGCGGCCTGGATATCCCGCCCTTTGGAATGACGCAAAGTCACGGGAACCCCTCCGGCCTCGAGCTTTCGCCGGAAATCCAGGACGCGTCCTTCTTCCGGGACTTCGAACGCCAGGCCGATGACCGGGCTGAACGGAATCAAATTGATCTTCGCTTTGAGGCGGGCGGCGATCCGGGCCAGGCGCGCGGCATCCTCCGCCCCGTCGTTGACATCTTTGATCAGAACGTATTCGAGGGTGATCTTCCGGTTCCCTTCCCTCAAGTAATCCTCACAGGCGGCAAGGAGCTTTTCCAGGGGGTATTTTCTATTGACCGGCATCAGCCCGGACCGCTTGGCGTCGGTCGCTGCATGGAGGGAGACCGACAGATTGACCTGAAGCCCGAACTTCTTAAATCTCTCGATGCCGGGGATGATCCCCGCCGTCGAAACGGTCATTCGCCGCGCGGCGATGCCGAGCCCCTGCGGGGAATTGAGGATGAGGAGGGCCTTGATCAGATTCTCATAATTATCGAACGGCTCACCCATGCCCATGAAGACGATGTTAGTCAAGGCGGTATCGATATGGTCCCTGAGGAACAGGACCTGGCCGACGATCTCCGCGGGCGTCAAGTGGCGGACGAAACCGCGGCGGCCGCTGGCGCAGAAGGCGCAGGCGAACTTGCAGCCGATCTGGGTCGAGACGCAGACGGTCGCCCGGTGGCCGGCCGGGATCAGCACGGACTCGATGCGGGGGCCGTCATGAAGGCGGAAAACGTATTTTTCGGCGCGGTCCTTGGACCGGAAGACACCGAACAGTTCGAGCGTTCCGACGATATAAGCCCGGCCGAGCTTCTCTTGGAGATCGCGGCCCAGATTAGTCATATCCTCGAACCGGGTCGCGCCCTTTTTATAAATCCAGTCGAAGATCTGGCCGGCCCGAAAGGCCGGCTCGTCGATCCGGACGAGCTCATCCCTCCATTCATCGAACGAAAGGTCTTTGATGTCCTTCATGGACCGGCTTCGCTATTTGATCGAGACCATGAGCCAGAGCAAAAGGATGATGATCCCGACCAGGACCCAGCTCCCGCCGAACCCGATGACGTCCATCCAGCCCGGCTTCATGATCTCCCATTGGGAGCGCGGCCAAACTTTGCCCGCCCTGAACTTGTCGGGATGATCGTAGGCGTCCTGGACGGCCTGGGCGTCCAGTTCGGGCGTCGGCTGGACGGGCGTATGGATCCGGCCGAAGAAACGGTCCAAGGCTTCTTTCGGCGCCGGCCTGGTCACGAAACTGATCAGGAACAGGAGCAGGAAAGGGAACAGCGCGTCGAAGAAGAACCGGGCGGCGCTCAGCCGGGCTTTGGTGAAGTCCGTGAGATCGATGCCGATCCAGCTCAAGACCCAGACCTCGGCGTTGAAGCGGCCGATGCCGATCTTCGGGGAACGGGGATCGTCCGGATCGATCCGGGCCACTTTTTCGAAAAAGACCGCCGCCCGCTCGATCAGGTGCGCTTTCCGGATCTTTTGGCCGATCCGTTCCGCCCGCCCCTCGGTCACGTCCTCCTGCAGCGCCCCGGTCGTGATCATCACCGTCTTGGATTTCGTCTCCAGCAGGAAGGCGGGATTCGTCCTGGCCCAGGTCCACGTCTGGAAGACGTTGGGGATCACGGCGAAGATGGTGAAGCAGGCGAAGATCTGGATGATGACCGCCCCTTTTGTCACGCGACGCCAGATGAATCCGAGCCAGATCGAGGCGCCGAACACCGCCGGCAGCGAGATGAAGTATTGAAAGAGATAGAGCAGGTTGCCGACGAAGAGGGCCGTCCCGACGCCGCCGACGAGCGTCAGTGCCAGGGCGATCTTGCCGACCGTCAGGTAATGCCGCTCCGTCTTCCGCGGCGCGAGCGGCCGGTAGATGTTCCGGATGAAAAGCGCCCCGTAGGAGACGGCGTTAGCGCTCAAGGTGGACATGTTGGCCGCCAGGATCCCGACGAGCATGAGCCCGACGGCGCTCGGGAAGAGGAGCTCGCGGGTCATGACCCCCCAGATCAGGTCGGGGTCGTGGAGCTTGCCGCCGAACAAGCCCACGGCCAGCAGCCCGGCCAGGGCCCAGAAGATCATCAGGAACCGCTTGAAATACATGCCCATGATCATCCCGAATCGGGCCGTGTTCTCGGTTTTGGCCGATCCCGCCGTCTGCATCATGGGCGCCGAGGCGATGATCGAGACCAGGTTCGCCAGGATCATGGCCAGGATCGTGTACCAGGCGTATTCCGAGGTCGTTACCGAGCCGAAGAGATTGAACATGAAATCCGGGACCCGGGCATGGAGCCCGGCGAATCCCCCGATTCTGGCCAGGCCGAGGGGGATGAGCATCACCGAAAAGATGACGATCAGGAATCCCTGGACGACGTCGGTCCAGACCGCGGCGATGAAACCGCCCCAGACGGTATAAAGGCTGACGACGACGGCGAAGACGAGATAGACGACCATCGGATCGGTGTAGGATAGGAAAGCGCGGAGCTCGCCGTGTTTGCTCCGGTCGTTGAGCTCCTCGTAGCGGGCCTTTTGTTCGGCGGTAAGTCCCGCGTCCAGGGCTTTTTTCAATTCCTGATACTCCTGGAACATCTCGACGCTCCGGCGCTCGGCGGCCGTGTAGCTTGCCTCGGGTTTGGGCGTGAGCGCCTGGATCATCTTCCCCGCGACCATATAGCTCACCCCGCCGCCGATGAAGGCCATGACCAGGGTGAAGACGGCGAAGGCCGCGGCCAGGAAGCGGCTTTTGAAGCGCTCGGCGAAGAAATCGCCCAGAGTGAGGAGCCGCGAGCGGCGCATGAAGGCCGTGGTGAACCAGTAAAAGGGCGTCAGGAACAGGACCAGGTATTGGATCCACATCCCGCCGACGCCCTGGCGGTAGATCTCCCGCGTGACGGCGACGGCCTGGTCGGCGTTGGTCGAGGCTCCGAAGTTCAGGAAGAACTGATAGAACTTGCCGAGCTTGCGGCCGGCCATGAAAAAATCGCCCTCAGTCTTCGTCCGGCGGGAGGCCCAGCGGCCGAGGGCCAGCAT
>Ga0315284_10006334_pt1 | contig 16840 bp, 26 predicted proteins | sample YL17G09_16_MG_FD_203696 | JGI IMG/M metagenome (GOLD analysis project Ga0315284, IMG submission 203696) | Sediment microbial communities from Yellowstone Lake, YNP, Wyoming, USA - YL17G09_16 | ecosystem: Environmental > Aquatic > Freshwater > Lake > Sediment | place: USA: Wyoming | collected...
AGGTCCATGAACAGGTTCTCGCAGACGACATCAATATCTGTAATTCTTCTGATACGTTTATCCACCTGGTCTCTGTTCGTCCGCACAGGAAATCAATTCCCACAACGGGCTTTGAACTGACTGGTGTAGAAAACGTCGCAGCAGAAATGCCGTGACTGCAAGAAGAAGTCGGCGACCCGTTTGTTCTGAAGGCTGCCTGCATTGCGCGCGTCTGCGTATTCGTGTAACTCGTCGATGCCGATGACGCTGTCGTTCAGGGTCTTCTCCAACTCAATCATATCCCTGCCGGCGAGCCAGTCGAACGGGAACTCGAGTTTGTAGTTGCAGAATATCCTTGAACGGGTCCTCTGTATCGACTCGATGAGCAGGAACAACGTGAGGCTCACAGTCTTGCCAGCGCCCTTCCAGCCATAGATTCCTACTACTATATTCTCTGCTTTTACCATGTTTCACCTCCTTTTTGTTTCTTCTGATTCCATGTGTGATAGCCTCGTCGCATGAAAAGTGCCTGGACTGGAGGAAGAAATCGGCGACCCGTTTGTTCTGGAGGCTGCCCGCATTGCGTGCGTCTGCGTATTCGTGAAGCTCGTCAATGCCTATTACGCTATTGTCCAATTTGCGCTCTAAGTCTATCATGTCTCGTCCATTGAGCCATTCGAACGGGAACTCCAGCTTGTAGTTGCAGAAGATGAGGTTTCTCGTCTTCTGTATGTGCGCCAGCAGGAGGAAGAGGGTGAGCGAGACGGTCTTGCCCGAACCCTTCCAGCCGTACAGCCCGCAGACGATGTTCTCGCTTTTAACCAAAGAACTCACCTACCGCCTTGAATGCGCAACTGACGCCTGCGACCATCCCTATCCCCATGGATATCGAAGGAAGGCTATCTCGGAGCATCTCCCAGACACTGCCGCATCCGACGCCTGAGGCGGAACAGGGATGTGCTGGCTGGAAGAGGATGAATACGATGACGCCTCCAGCGAACAGGATGATGGCTGCGACAAGCCAAGGAAGCGCTTTCTTTTTCACCATGGCATCCACCCGTGGTCATCTAAGACCTCGATTATCTTCTTCGCATTCTCCTCGTTGCAGACGAACCATAGCGTAGTCTCTATCATCGTCTCCATCTCCCCCACCGGTCCTTTGTCTCCAGGCATCCGCATAAGGGGCACCAACGCATCTTCTTGCCTTTCACCGATGCGATGGTCCAGTTCATAGGAAGCCTGCATTGCGGGCAACGGTGCATCAGAACCTCGGGCGTTTCCGCTTCACCCCTGCTATCTTCCCCTCTATTCGTTTACCCAGCTCCCGTTGCTCCTGCATCAGGTCGTGCAGGCTCTCCTCGCCTCTCGCCACCTTGTTGAACCGTTGTTTGAAATATTGCATGATGGGATGCTTGTCGAGCCAGTTGACCGCCTTCTGGGCGACTATGACGCCGACGCCGGTGAAGAACCCTGCGAGGACGATGGCGAGGTAATCGGTCATCTTATTCCGTTCTCCGTATAATCATGTAGAGGCTGGGCTGCCCACGCTTGAGACGCCCACGGATGACTATCTCCTGTTCGGTGACATACGTATCGAAGCTCCCGTAGACGAAATCGTTGTAGTTCCTACTTTGGATGACCGACCATTTCATCTTTTCCCTCCTGGGCGAACCGTTGCATCTCAAGTTCGAAGATGCGGCGTTTCATGTGGAAGTACAATCCGAAGAAGAATGTCGAGAAGCCTATGAACGCCATGATGAGGACGATGGACATCCCGACGGGTATGTCGAAGATGAGCATCATTATCGTGATGGTGGCGACGACGAGGAAGCCTCCCGCTATCACCATGCTCTCGATGATGAGATAATCCCTTTCATTCACAGTTTCTTCACCTCATCGTAGAAATCCTTCAGGTAGCTGTTGAAGAGCGTCACCGTCATGTACCTGCATGCTCCCCCACGGCTGAATGCGGGGAGGGTGCGGACCATCCTGAGCCGTTCTATCTCGTCAGCCTCAATCCATTTTTTCCAAAAGGTTTGTTTCTCTTCCTTCATGGTTGCACATCCGTCTCAAGCCGCTCGAGCGTATGAGCCATCACCTGCACGATGTCATCTATCCTGCGGAGATGGTCGTTCATGCTTTCGAGCACCTGTATCAATCTCATCTGGTATTCATCCATCGTCTCACTCCAGGAACTTCTGTAGCTTCGAAAGGTTCGTCTGCTCTATGTCTGGCATCCTCGCTTTGAGTATGTTCTCCAATTCCGATGACGACTGCCCGTCCTCTGAGAGCTTGTTCGTCCGGAACTCGTCCAGGAACTTCTTCAACGTCTTTATGTTGAACGTGTCAGCCAGTCCCTGCAAGATACTGATGGCGATGACCTGCTTCTTCGTGAGCCTCGTCTTCCGCTTGATATGCTTAGGGTCGAGCCACTCCTTGATAATCATCGCTATGTTCTCTGCTTCGCTCATCTCCGCACGCATCGTCTCCTGCGGAGTACCGAATATCTTGTCTAAGATGTTGCCTTCGATAGGCTTCTGCATCGGTTTCTTCTTCTCTATTATATCGGTCATTGGAACACCCTCATCAACAGAGCAGGCGGAGCCGGGATGTTCTGCGGGAGCGCCCCTCCGTTATGAACGAAGAGGAAGTAGCATCCCACCCCATACGCAATCAGGATTGCGATGGAAAGTATCACGATGAAGAAGTTGTATTTCAGGTCTTCGCTGTACAGCAGGCTGGTATAGAGCTGCTCCATGTACAGTAGTGAGAGCGCCTTCCCCGTGATGCCCCTGTTCGTCTGGCGGAACCCTCTGGGCATGTAGATGCCTTCCTTGTAATGGCAGGTTGGCATGAACAGACCCATCTTCGTAGGCAGCAGGTAGATGGCTTCCTCATCGACCCTGTACTCCTTGCTCTTGTAATGGAACCTCTTGCGCTCCGAGGGGATGTAGAACGTGTCGACGACCCTGGATTTCGTCACCATGTTTATCTCTATGTAATATTCAGGGTTCCTTTTCACCTCTGGCAAACCATCCTCCTTCACGCTCTCCGGGCAATGCTTCGTGGTCTGGGGCTTCTCCACCTGCTCCTCCGTCACATCCGGCTGTTCGACAGGCTCGTATGCGACAGGGACGCTCTGGGCGAACTTCTGCTGCGCTCTGCGTGCCGCCTTCTCCCGGCGCCTCTGCGAGACCTCGCCCTTGGTCCTGTGGAACCTGAAGCGAAGACGCCGCCTTGGCGCAGGCGGAGGGGTCGCACTCGACTGCTCGACTGGAGGGGTTTTAATAGTTTTCTGAGGGTGTGACTTGGTTACGCCTTCCTTCTCTGATAGGTGCGAGACGAGCTTCATCCCATCCCGTTCCAGCTTCTTCCGCTGCTCAGATGGAGATACCCCTTCCTTCATGCGCATCAATGATGAAGCCTGTATCTGCGAACCGTCGTGGGAAGTTCTCAGGCGAGCTTCCATCTTTTTCTTCGCCCGCCATCTGCGTTTCCGCTCGTTCTCTTTCTTGCGGAACTCCTGCTTCTTCAATTCTGATTTGGTTAATGCCATACTAAAACCTCCATGAGGTTTGAGTATTAATTAAAAATTTGATAATTTTTAATGCCATACTAAAACCTCCATGAGTTTTAATGCCATACATACACCTTCAGGACGACCATGACCGTGAAAGCGACCGTCAGTCCCAAGGTCGCAGCCACCACGAACAGGATGTACTTCATGCGGTTCTCAGGCTGGAGGTTCGTCACGATATGATAGAAATCCTCTGCGAAGATGCGGTCCAGCTCGTCCGCTTTTATCCCGAGGTTGTCGCCACGGAAATCATACGGGTTCGGGTTGCCCTCACGATAATAAGAAACAGACCGGAGCACTCCATCCACGTTCTTGAGGAAGATGCACTCGGGTCGTATGATGTAGGTCTCCTCGTCCACACGGAACCGCTTGCTGGCGATGACCTCACGGCGTATCACTTGCCTGTTGCCCTTGACGATGAAGGCGGTGAACGTCTGCTCAGGCGCCTCATCAGGGCTGTAATCCGGCTTCCTAAAAACATGCTTTCGTCTACGTCCCATTCATTCACTCACCGTAACACCTGATATCATATATAGTAAAAGAGATATAAAAAGCCACGCATTTAATTCGGGCGGGCTTTTTTCTTCATGGCTTCCTTCTTGTCAAGATGCGGCTTCAGCAGCCATTTGTTGATGCCTAACAGGACGACGAAGATGCTGACGATGAGTATCAGCCCGATAAGGACCGCTGGCAACAGGCTGTAAGCGAAGACGCACAGACCTAACAGAAGCATGCCTGCGACGAGCAGGAAAGCCCCAGCGCTGCGCTTCTCCTCCTTATAGCCGACATAGAAAAAGAACATGAACAGCATGACTACGATAAGCATGCCGAACTGAGGGATATTCCAAAGGAACTGCATACAATTCACCTCCGTATCAGTACCGAAGGATATAACCTTTGTTACCGTGACCGCTCCGTCGGTGACGTTCACGGTATAGTTGAAGATGCTGTCGTAGGGATACGTGATGATGTCCTCGGTGGGGAGTATATGCCATGTGCCGTTGCCTTTGTTATGGAGTTCTCCAAGGACGGTGCCGTTCCACGTACTCCAGATGATGTCCATGAGGGTGCCGTTCGTCTGGGAGATGTTCACGGCGAAGACCATAGCGGTATCGTTGCTGTCAGGGTCGTAGCAGGTCGGGCATACCAGGGAGCCGTTGTCAGGGTACAGGTAGGTGATGACGAGATACGATGTGTTCTTGAAGGTATTCCATCCTTGTGTGAGGACAACCCAGGATGACTGGTTCCCAAAGGTGTTCCACCCCTGTTCGATGGGGACCCATCCGATGCTGTTATTGAACGTGTTCCAGCCCTGTTGGATGCCTGTCCAGTATGCTGTGTTATCGAACGTGTTCCATCCCTGGGTGATTTCTTCCCATATCGAAAGATTACCAAAAGTGTTCCATCCCTGTTCTATAGAAGCATATGAAGACTGATTCAGGAAACTGTTCCATCCTTCCATCGCCGTGGCATAGGATGAGATGTTGCCGAAAGAGGACCAGCCCTGCGCCGTGTCCTTCCATCCGGATATGTTCCCGAAGGAGCTGTAGCCTGACTGTTGCGTGAGCCAGGAGGATGCGAACAGGAAGGTGTTCCAGCCTGAGGTCTTCGTCATCCAGGAAGCAGTGTTCCCGAAGGAATTGTAGCCTGAAACCGTATCGACCCACGCTGACGAGTTTCCGAACGTATTGTATCCGGATACCTTAGTCGTATAGGATGCGATGTTCTGGAAACTGTTGTAGCCGGAGCCTTTCGTGAGCCAGGACGCTGTGTTCCTGAACGTGTCCCATCCTGACTGTTTCGTCTGCCATGATACTGAGAGCAGTTCAGGTCCGAACGAACCTGTAGGTTCTGTCGCCTGGTATTTACCGATGGCGACCCATTTGTTCTCGTTCCGTAGCTGACCCGTACGACCTGGGTAATAGGCGCCGTACTGGATGCTTCCGTTCGCTGACTTGTAGACCCAGTAATCGACACCTCCGGTTCCAGTCTGCTGATAGGCGCTATCGTATCCGAGGGTCGTCATATTATGGTTCGAGATGTTTTTAGTGAGTAGCATCAGCATTTTCTGTGTGCCCTGAGAGGACCCGAGGGTGACCTTTGAAGATGATAGTGATGAAGTGGTGACGATGTTATAGGTATGCTTGACAGCCACAGGATAAAGATATGAAGAATTGTCTCCGGTAGAATAACGCCCGACAGCAGTATAACCAAAATGACTAAAATAGGTCTTCTGGGTAATACGTCCATCTACATAGAACACGGTTCCTATACAGCCTGCACTTTCACGTTTGCTCTGACCGGTGCTATCCAACAATAATAATCCGCATCCCGTCCCATAGTTCCCAAGGTTCCTCCAGGTATTTGTCACATCATACAGAAGGCGATACCCGTTGGTCGCTGTAAGGTTGAAATGGAGACCGAGGCTTGCATACCGGATGCTGTCGTAGGAATTAGTTTTGTAATATTTAGTGAAAAGGGATGATTTGTTCGTAGACCAGTCTAAAAAATAATCCCAGGTAGCCGTTCCGTTGCTCGTTTTTGTTGCTCCGGCATTCCCATAATACATGTTGATGGATGTATCGGTGTCGTGGAGCTTCACCCAAAGGAGCGCATAGGCGCTGTTCACCTTCGTCTCTATCCAGTAGGGAAGAGCGGTCGACCCGTCGCTGTCTACGAAACGTAAATCATCAAAATCATTCTGCATGTCGCTGTCATAGGTGACGTTGAGCCTCATCTGGTAGTTCGCTGTGGGGTTCGTCACTGTGATGACCTTCTCACGGGTCCAGAGCGCATTCCACCAAGGGTCGAGATAATAGAAGTTGCCGTGGCTTATCGCCTCCGCTATCGTCTGGGAATGAGGCTTCACAGCCCATCCGTACTTCCCCGATGAGGAAGGGTTCACGTCCATGAACGAGCGTGCGCTGTAGCGGACGCCTGGGATGATTGAAGCGTTCTCAATGAGATACCAGGTGTTGAAACCGTCGTAGTCATAATGGATTACAGAGGGAATGTCTCCTATTCCGAGCCAGTCGAAAAACCTCGGATACGTCGTTACTTCTTCCATAGCATTGTAATTGCCGGAAAGACGATATGTCCCTTTTCCGAGGCTCTGGAACTGGGAGAAAGCCAGGATGTAATGGCATAGAGAATGGTTGACACCGACCGTATAGTTCACCCAGTAAAGATACGTATTGTTGCTGTTCCCGTAATCGACGGTGTATTCGTAGTAATGCGCTATCCCGATGGAGTAGTACGAGGTCACATTGTAGATGGTGAGGGTCCCCCAATGCTCGACAGGTACCGTCTTCTTGACAGTATGCGTATAGTTGGTCCAGAGAGAAAGCCCCCTTGGTCGGACCAATGACGTATCAAAACCCCATACGAAATCAAGGGTGTCATGCGGGTCGACCTTCAGCGTGAAGTTGAAGAGGACGAAACCGGACTGCGTCAGCGTATGAGGGTCTGCGCTCATGTAGACTTTGGTATCATTGATGTAGACCTTCGACCCTTCTATGGTCCACGCCTCCGCAGTCCATCTGCGGTCGAACATGGGGAAGACGAATGAAAAGCCAAGGCTCAGGCAGACTAATAGAATAAGAACAGGCTGAGACCGAGGCATCCTCATAGTAATCTACCAGGAGATAATCCAACCTTGGATTATCCTACATGTAGCACTGGAGCTTGTACGAAGTGATGTTCACCTGTTGACCATGGGTTATCGTGTATCCTGCGCCACCATTGTTGATGTAGAAGTTCATCCACATCCAGTTCGTATTGTTCGCTATCTGGACGCCGACCATCGCAGTATCCGCACCTATCCCCAGGTTCGCACACGTGATATTGCTCCTGACCCATGCGGTCATCCAGACGCTCCCTGTAGTGTTGTAGGCTTCAGAGACGTTCACCCGTATCTTGTAGACCAAATCAAAAGTCGTCGCATACGGCACGTTGCCGGTCATGGACGTGTTCAGGTTGTTAGCCCATGCGTAGCACAATGCTCCGGTGACGTTCGTCAGGTTGCTCGCATAAGCCACAGCGGGGGCTGCCTGATGAGCGTAGACGTAGACCTGAAGCACACCACCTGAGGATGCACCAAGCCCGGCTCCACCCTCCTGAGCTAAGGCTATGTTGTTCCATCCTCGTTCTCCAATGGTCTGTATTATCTCAGGCAGGTTACTGGTAGACATCAGCATCAATGCTCCTACAGCACCGATGACGATGCATGTGAGCATCAGACTTCCCATTATTGTTTTTCTCATAGGTTTCACAACTTTTTTATTTTTATCCGAAAGGTTTCAAAGAGGCGATGAAATCATGCCATCCGCCAAGGATGTCACGGATGATGTCGATGATGACGACGACCAGGAGGATGTCGACAGGGACACAGAGAAGCAAATTCACGATAGCGGGCACCCCAGGGATGTTCAGGTAGAACCCTGCGGAGAGAAGCGTCAGACCTGCGAATATCAAAGAGACGAACTGATTGAGGGCGCTGAACATGTCGCCTCCTGACGGTTGTGACTGCTGGTCCTGGAAGACGCCGCTCTCATACCCTAACATGTTCTGCTCGCCCAGACCATACGCTGTCGGATTGAAGACGACGTTGATGATGCCGACGCAGAGCATGAAGATGACCAGGAACAATATAAAGTTCAGCTTCCCGATACCAAAATAACTGTCGCTCATTTCTTATCCCCCTTTCTTCATTTTTGAAGTGGTATATTCATCGACCAGAGTAGGCGTATCCTTATCAATCCAGTCAGGTTCTGGTTTTTTCCCAAGAAGAAACTCTTTCCGTCTTGTAAGTTCCCGTGCCTTCTGTGCTTTCGACAATAGACTTTCTCTGGCGACACCCTCCTCCTTGTACGGAGACGGATGCGCCCTGAACTTATAAGTCTTCTTAGCGACCAGACCGGTGTTGCGCATGCTCACAGGCTTCCCTGTCAAGACGCCCTGGAGGTTTGCGACCGCATTTATCTCCTCACGGTAGTTCAATATCATCGTGAAAGCCAAAAGTATCATCATAAAGACATACATCCAGAGTTCCATCAGGCTGATGCCGAAGCTGATGGTCATGCCCGCAACCGCAGCCATCATATAGAAAAAATTCGGGAAGCTCGCATGGAAACGGATGCTCGCACTGTAAAGGGCGCACATGAGGATGATAGTAGGAAGGAACGCCAAGACGACGCCGAACCACGGCATCCCAAGACCGTTCGGGGGAGGGGTGTTACAGAAATTCAAGATAAGCAGACCGATAGGGCTGTTAGGAAGGCTCCCAGGCGTCCACCCGGACCCGCCCTCGCCCGTACGTGGGAAGGTCTCGAAATAGGTGTAGACGCCCGCATATTTATGGGTGCCATGCAGCGGGTTGCTGCTATGGCTGTTCGGATAAACATCATCACCGACATAGAAGTTGTCTATGGAGAACGCCGACTGCATGAACGTACCATCAGAGGCGATGACCGTGCTGGCGGAATAGTTCACACCGATGAAGACATAATAGCTCGAACGGGCATGGAACAAGTCCCCGACAGATTTGATTGAGAAAGGAAGGAAGCCGAAATGAGAGGTGAACACAGGCATCGTGGACAAGGAAAAACTATATCCAACCGTATCCCTGCTGCTGTTCTCCTTATAATAGATGTTGCAGACGCCCGAGCCAAGGAGATTATGAGCGGTGCTGTTATCGGTGACGAGGACGGTGAGCTGAAGGTTCTGCTTCGATAAGGCGCCGGTTCCCCATGAAGTGGTGAGATTGTTGAAATACAGACCAGTAGCCTTGAACATAACGCCCCGACCGACCGCTCGCCATCCCTGAAGGTCGAAATAGGGAGGGTCGCAATCGGAAAGATAGACGAACTTACCGGAGGCTCCAGGAGACGTCATGGAAAGATAGGAGAGATTGTAGACGTTGATAGGGACTTCTCCTATCGGTGCTGGTCCGATGCTCCGTACGCTGATATTCAGCATATATGTCATCCCATCCCAGAGATATTCATCCGTATCGAGAGTAACTGTATAGGAATGGTCGCCGCTCCCATTGCCGAAGACGACGTCCCCGCTAAAGGTCGCATCTGTGCTGTTCACTGGAAAAGAAGCATCATCGAACATCTGATAGCAGGCGACACGATAGCGGTACATGGATGTGCCTACCCAGGTAGCGGTCATCCCAGAGACCGTGAAGTTCACGGTCGGGTTGTTCAACCAGACGTTCCGGTCAATGGTCTTAGCCATGGAGAACGTAACCGTAGGAGGCACCCCAGAGACGCTCCAACCTGGATAGTTGTTCCTTACCGTGACGCCTGTCGAAAGAGCTGAGACAGAGGATGCACAGAGCATCAGCATGATGAAACCTAACAAGAGCCTGTTCACATTCATTTCTCCCACCGTCCTGTCTTTGTGAAATACTGTTTACCCTCACGACCCATCGCCTTCACTATCCCTCTGACGCCTCCGCCTATGCGCTCACGGGTTCCCGTATCGCCGCCAAAGCCGCTCCGTGCGCCATGAACGGTCTTGGCAGCACGCAGACCGGTCATCACAGATGCTTTCCCCTGGTCGACGAATGGAGTGTAGGCAGGGCTTGTCTTAATCCATCCCCATATCTTATAGAAGAGGAAGAGCATCATCAGAAGGCAGGCGACGATGAATATCCACAGAGGAAGGAACCCGAACTTGAACGAGAGGATGGCGCCGAAACCGGTGAACATCATCTGTATCATCATAGGCGGCATGGATTTCGTGATGAAGAAAGGGATGAGGCTGATGCCGATTATCACAAGCAGCCCAGCGATGACGCCCATATAGCCGAACCCGATGTTCGACAACGGGTCAATATACTGGTCCCCGCCGCCATCCCCGGTCTGGTCTATGAAATCGTTCGTATCATCGCCCAACAGGTCGTTCCCTGTGGTCGTCCCTGTCGCATAGATGGTACGGACGCCGGTGCATTGATGAGGGTCCCAAATACCCCATATCTCAGTGAGATACAATATCGGAGGGGCAGTGAGGCTCTCGTTCTGTGCGAACTTCCCTATGTAGACCACGCTGTCGTCATAGAGCATGTCGAACTGGGTGTCCGCATAATGAGACCCTGTCACCCCAAGGTAGAAATAGTATTTCTGGTTGGTCTGCATCTGATATTTGAAAGTGGTGAAACGCTCCCATCCGACGGTATTGTACCAGTCAGGGCAGGGTTTCGCCGTATCGTAATCGTTCCATCCTATCTGTTTCGTATCCTTATCGGCAAGGAAGGCGTAGAGCTTCAAGAATGTGTTACAACGCACGTCGTAGCTTATCCCCTGATTGAGATAGGTGTACGCTGTCGAGTTCCCATCGCTGGGAAGGCAGTTGCGGATAGCGACATGGTACTTCTTAGCGAGCGCAGGACTGCCGATGCTGAAGATGGCAGTATCATTCGCTGACCAGAGTATGATACCTCCTCCGCATAAATCAGCTAAGGTGTATACATGGACCTCGGTCGTATAGTTCACATTCGCATACCAGATGTAGTCTGAGAGGTCGACGCTGTAGGTACCATCCGGCACCTGGGTGAACAAAGTTTTATAAACGATGTATTTCGCTCCAAGAAGACCAGTGACCCAGGGCACCTCGATGGTCATCTCGACATTCATAAGGGAACTGTCAGGGTTGCTGATGGTAAAGTTCAATCTATGGTTGGTCCTCCACTCATTCTTCGTATACACGGTCGTGGTCGGATAATTGATGGTGACAGTAGAAACATGGCTGGTGATGTTCAACCGCCATACATAATGATTGATGCCGGGGTCGTGGCTCTCCCCACCAATATAGGTCGCATTGGTCGCTGTGTTTGGAAAATCAAGGGAGCCGTTCATATCAGTGACAGTGACATACCAGGCATACATGATTTTTATACTCGGACAGATTGATGAGATGAGAGAAGAAAGAAGGATGCTGAAGCTGTGAGGAGGAGAGAACGAAGCCGTTGTCGTGTTCGCTATCTCATGCCATGTATTGTCACCAATGGGGACATCCTGTTTCCTAACGAGATGGTAGGTGACGTTCACCGCATATCCTGCATAGTTGCCGACAGTGACATTGAGGGAGACCGGAGCAAGGTAGGAGAAGGATGAGTTGTCAGGGCTGTGGGCAGAGACATAGAAATGAAGCGTCGTGAACGTCTCTCCAGTCCCATAGATGGTCGTATTGGAGTTTGTCGCCATCGCACGATAATAATAGAGCTTGCCTACCTGAAGCGAACCGATGTTCGCTGAGAAGCTCTGACCAGACGTCTTATTCACTACAGATGTCAAAGAGCCGTAGGCAGGGGTTAAACCGTATTGGAACCGGACTGAGGTGTTCTCGCCTCCATCATCGTTAAGGGTCCCACGGAGCGTCGCATTCGTAGAGCCGATACCGGAAGCATCATCGGTATCGACATCCGGCGCCGTGATATAGGAATAGTTCGCATAGATGCAGGCTTTCGTGTTCAGATATCCACCGATGGCTCCTAACGGGTCGGGGAAGCTACCCCATGCATGAGACTGATAAGCCATCTGAGAGACCGCTCCTGCGGTGCTGTTCACCTTGATATTAGCATCTCCTATACCAGCAGTATTCCCCCAGACAGCCAGATAATAATATCCTGCGGTGAGAGTGGGAGGAGAAGAGATGTTCAATGTGACCCATGCTCCAGTCGGAACGATGCCTGTCGTAACTCCCGTGACTGTGACTGCTTTTCGTACACTGCTCGCTCCGTTGCAGGTATAGATAGCTCCTTTTATCTCTGTAGTTCCTATATCTGAGAGCGTCTTAACATGGATGGCTGAGACAGTTGCTGTGCGAGAAAGCGTGAAATTGGTGAGGATGATATAGTTCTGGATATTATTAGCGCCAGTGGATGCTCCATTGTAGCCGAAATAGCCGTAGCCTACTGCTTCGACGTTCGAAACGAACGGCATGAAAAGAGCGGAGACTAACATCACCAGCATCAGAAATGGGAATATGGTTTTTCTCATTCTTGGTTTCAACCGCATTTATATATCATCTCCCACGACAAAAATGTTTCTATACAACGAAAAAAGAGAAAAGAAGGGGAGAAAGAGTACCCCTGCCGTGCACAGACAGGAGCAGAGACGAATCCCGTCCACCACACCAAGAAATCTTCTTTGCTTAGAAGAGTTCCTTGATGACGTGGTAGACTAACCCCAAGGACACGAATATCAGGATGATGCCGATTATCACGGAGATAATGGCGTAGTTGGTGTCGTTCTGGAGGTCAGGGTTTGCGAGCGTAGTCGCAATGAGGGATGCCGCAACCGGCAGTAAGACTAAACCGAAGATAAGCTCAATAAGCGTATCCATGAACTTTTTGGTGTATTTAGCCATAGCTTGTTATCACCTGATGAAAAGTATCACGTCCGAGTTTAAAAAGTTATTCCAAGAGCCTTGAAACGCTCCAGAACCTCTCTTACTCCTCGGTGTCCTCCGTGATGATGGATAGCACAGAGCCATATCCCTTCAAGAGGCTTTGAATAATCAGGATGATGAAGATGAGCAGGTTTTCCACAGAGGATACACGGCTCACGTAAAACCTCTCCTCTTTGAAGAGCGTGATTAAGGATGTTATGTGCTTTTATTTTTTCAGGATTATTTTTTCTATACTGACGAACTTTTATTTTTATTTCTTCTGAATGTTCCAGATAGTATTTCTCGTTTGATTTCTTCAGGTTCTCTGGGTTCCTTCGTCTCCAGTCCTTATGATTAAGCCGGTAGTTTTCCATATCTCTCATTCACATAACCTCCAGAAATCATTCCAGAGCGCTTCCTGGTCGTCCTCACGGAAGATGCGATAGATATTGATGAGACGGAACATCCCGTACATGTACCCTATCCAGATGACGCAGGCTTCGATGAGCGTCTCACGGTCGTTATAAGGGTCGTACTCATAGGGATGGAACCTCCACGGGTCGGGACGCCCCCACCGTTCCATCGCCATCCTCGTCGCCAAATCACCGACAGGCGCAGGAAGATGGTACTCCTGCACGACAAAGGTGAAAGAGGCTACAGACCAAAAGACGATGAGAAATCCTAATTGCCATGCGAGACGACGCTCATTCTCTGCGTTGAACATCGTCCCACTGCCGCTCTAACTTCTGCTTCAACGCCCCTTTCACCCGATGGTTCGGATGGTGGCATTCCTTGCAGATGACAAAATAGGCAACTCCAGGTTTTTTAAAGAGGGCGTAACGGAGGGTGTGGAACATGCCTAAACGCCCATGGCACTTATCGCAATGCAGGACGCTATTCTTGTTCATGTAAAGCTCGCTCATGTCCCAGGCGACCTTCTGCGTGTACGGTATTTTCAACCCTTCAGATTTCTTCTCTTCAACCATCTATGCGTCTCCTTTGAACTCTCTTCTGTTCGGTCTTCGCAGGAACATGTAAATCCAGGAGCCTGCAAGGCTTCCGAAGAAACAACCGAGATAGACGAGGAAAGGGTAGAACCCTATCTTCCACCATAATATCAGCGTGGCAAGCCCCATGCTGATGAGGCAGAGCAGGAACATCCATCGGAACCATTCCCACCATGCCTCATGGAAGAACTTCTTGACCTGGACCCAACGCTCGTTCATTTATAGTTCTCTTCCACATATTTCAAGACTTCTGATTTTGGCACCTGGCTTTCATGGAGAAGGGTCAGGCTTTTCTGTAAAAACCAGTATGCTATCCCCTTCGGGTCCTTTCCCTTCACCTGCTCCATGACACGTCGTTTCGCACCTAACATTCCCATTATCTATCACCTCTGATATTCCGCTGAAGGCATTCCTTCAACGCTCTTATGTCCTTCTCATGGTCCCCCATGAGATGTTCAGCCTGGGCGATGAGACGGACAAGCCCGTGATGATGCACGCAGGCAGCCTTCTCAGGTCTTCCCTGGCGCTTCAGCCCATGCCGCACCGGGAGCGGGAGCAGCCGTTTCAAAACAAGCCCCCGTTTCTCCAGGCGGGATACGGCAAACGATACCTGCGGCTGCCGTAGATGAAGACCCTCCTCCAGTTTTCTCAGCGACTGCTCACCTCGAAGCAGACGCTGGAACACCAATGCTTCTGTCTCACCAAACTTCAACTCGGATAACAACTGTTTCATAATCATACCACTCCTTTCACCTTGTCTTTTGAGATGACATAGCGTGTCTTCCGCCTCACATAGAGCATCATGCAGACATTGGCGATGTCAAGGAGTTCGGAAGCCTCCTTGCCCTCCATGTATTCGTTCACCTCTTCAAGAAGTTTGCTTTCAAGGAAGCCAATGAGGCAATGACGCCAGCTATCACCCTTCTTCGGGTCGTGGAAACGCATCATCCGCTCCATAGCTTCGGAGAACTCCTGTATCTCGCTGCGAGGGACGTCGGTCCCTTTCAACTGAATGAAGCCGACAGTCAGGTCGCCCACCTTCAACTTCTTCTCCTCAAGCTCCGCAGGGGTCATGCTAATCATCGGATGAGGACAACTTTTCTTAGTATCCATATTATAATACCGTCCAAGAATACCCAATGATTTATCATTGGGATGAATTGGTGTCGTTTCGTTTCTTCCAAACATATCGTTTAAATCATCTCCATTCTAAATCCCCACTGTTTAGCCATTGCCTCTGCAATTCCATAAAATGTTGTTGAGCGTAATTTTCCTCGGTCATCAGAGGGTGGCAACGGTCCCCATAATTTATCATATTTTGAAACACCAGATTTGTTCTTCTTACTACCATATAAAATATATTCTGGTTCTACTATTTTTGTTGGTTTTAATAATGGTAAATTCTTCAACCACAAACAGGTTTTTTTAGTTCTTTTGTGACCAAATTGCCAAGGTTGAATGTATTGGTCTGGTTTTCTATATTTTGTAGACATTATAGATACGGGGTTCTCAACACAAATTTTTTCTATTGGCGCATTAATCAATTTCATAAAAAAGTCTATTGCGTCCTTTTGTTCTTTTTGTTTGTTTTTAAACCATCTTGCACCACTTACCGCAAGATGTGTGCATGGAGGATGTGCAATCATTAAGTCAAAACTATGCGGAACACCTTTGAAATTAATCTCCCTTTCGTTTTGATATATAACATCCAAAACATCGTGTTGTATATGTTTTCCTGGAATTTCTGTTGGAATTAAATCACAACTCCAAGCATCATGTCCTATTTTTTTAAATGCCTCTCTGACAATTCCTGAAAATTCACAAGCAACCAATACTTTCAATTAAGTCCCTCCAATTTGCTTTGTGTGAAGTTACCAATCTTAACATCAGGATTACCAAAGATGCTATACTCAAAAACATCTTTCTTACCTTGTTGCTCTGCAATGTAACGAGCTACTGCCTCCTGGCTTACATGACCAGCAGAACCGCAATAGTAGCCTCTTGCCCACAAAGACGGGAATCGCTTGTAATGAGTTTGATAACCCAAGTATTTCAACTCAGGAAAAACTCTACGTAACTGGATACTTGTATTTCCTTTGAGTTGATGCACGATGTCACAGGGACGATGCGTAGGCTTTGCACCAACAAAACAATGTAAATGGTCTGGCATGACCTCAAGAGCAAGACAATCGAGTTTCAGGTCTTTGCATTGACCATGTATGATGTTTTCCAAAACCATTTTTACATCTCCTGTGAGGACTGTTTTCCTATACTTGGGTATCCATACCAAGTGATAGTTGATGTTGTGTTTGCAGTGAAACCCTGTCCTGACGACAGCAATCTTAACGTCCACTTTGTGCTTGTTTGGATTGAAGTGCGGATATTTGTGTAACATAAGGAAACACAAGCGATGCATTTCTTAATACTGGCTCGATGTCGAATCGACAGTTTTAAGATGGATGCATTGCGTTTTCCTTTGTTACACATAACGGATACCCCCAGCTTTAGCTGGATTTATTTGGGAGGATGTCATTTCACACCTCCTGTTCAGCCGGATGCGTCTGGAGGTCGGTACAAAGAGAGAAGGAAAAAACGCATGTGGAAAAGCAATCATGGAGTTAGATACTTCCCGCCTGGCGCCTGCCTGACCCATCCGGTATCTGAAGAAGAGAGAATGGCGGAGGACCGCCACTCTCGGAAGGGATTATTCGGCGACCTGCACGTCGAACATCTTCATGGGCGTCTTGCCTTTCTCCATGGCTTTATTGTCAACCCATTCGATGAGGACGTACTGCCCGACAGAGACACCGGTCATCTTGCTGTCCAGGTCAGCGGAGCCATGGATACGCATGGTGTCCCCACTGTCCTGCTTCAAAGCATA
>Ga0315284_10006335_pt1 | contig 16839 bp, 13 predicted proteins | sample YL17G09_16_MG_FD_203696 | JGI IMG/M metagenome (GOLD analysis project Ga0315284, IMG submission 203696) | Sediment microbial communities from Yellowstone Lake, YNP, Wyoming, USA - YL17G09_16 | ecosystem: Environmental > Aquatic > Freshwater > Lake > Sediment | place: USA: Wyoming | collected...
CGCGCGAATAACACAGGACGAATCTCCCTCCGGGATCCCGCCTGTCAGCTATTCCTCATCGGGGGACGGTTTCTTCGCGTCATCAATCAAGAGGCCGCGGTCGATCTGCAGGCGTTTCTCGCCTCCACCACCGCGCGGAATTCCCTGGGTGCGGGCCGCCTGATTGGAACGGAGGTGCTGTCCGAAGACGCAATCGAAGAACTCCGCTCAGCCGACGAGTTCAAGACCCTCTGCGAGAGATTCGCCCCCTGCACCGTTGTGGAGCATGAGGCGGTTCCCTTCACTAGTTTTGCCTATGAGTGGCCGGCTGCCATGCTGCACGCGGCCGCGGAATTGACGCTGGATCTCGCCGAGAGCTCGCTGGACGAGGGATTCGGGCTGAAGGATGCGACGCCGTACAACGTTCTGTTCCGTGGCCCGGAGCCGGTCTTCGTCGATCTCTTATCGTTTGAGCGGCGCAATCCAGGCGATGCCGTATGGTTGCCTTACGCTCAGTTCATGCGCGCCTTCATCCTGCCCCTGCTTGCCAACAGGTACCTTCACGCGCCCCTGGATCAGATCCTGATCGCGCGCCGCGATGGCTTGGAGCCCGAGGCGCTTTACGCCATGTGCGGGCCGCTCCGCAGGCTGCTACCCCCCTTTCTGACGCTGGTGTCTATCCCCACCTGGCTGGGCAGAAGGCACCATCCCGATGATCTCTCGATTTACCAAACGAAGCCGGCGGCGGAAACTCAGAAGACCCGTTTCATCCTCGCTTCGTTGTTCCGGCATTTGGGCCGCGCGCTGGAAACCGTGCGGCCGCCGGCAGGCAAGGCCTCGCGCTGGTCGGATTACATGGCGCGCCAGAGCAGCTATTCCGACCAGGATTTGGAGGCCAAGCACGATTTCGTCCAGCAGGCGCTCAGGGACTATCGTCCCCGGAACGTGCTGGATGTCGGCTGCAACACCGGCTATTACAGCAGACTGGCTGCCGGTGCCGGCGCGCGCGTGGTGGCTATTGACGCTGACCGCGTGGTGATTGACGAACTGTGGCGCGGAGCGCGGGCGGAACGCCTGGATGTGCTGCCGTTGGTGGTCGATTTCACCCGGCCCACTCCTGCCATCGGCTGGCGCAATCGGGAATGTCCTTCTTTCCTCGATCGGGCCCGCGGCGCTTTCGATGCGGTTTTGATGCTCGCCGTCATCCATCATATGCTGGTGAGCGAGCGCATTCCGCTGCCGGAGATTCTGGCCTTGGCCGCGGAGCTGACCACCGACATTGCGGTAGTGGAGTTCGTTGGGCCGCAAGATCCTATGTTTCGCCGCATCGCGCGCGGGCGGGACCGGCTGTTCGCCGATTTCAGCGTCTCGTCCTTCGAATCGGAATGCCGCCGGCATTTCCGTATTATTGGCAGCAGGCGCCTGGCCAATGGCAATCGCGGGCTGTACCTGCTCCGGAAAGAAAAGGGTTGCTGAATTGCGCCGGGACCTGGTCTTCTCACTTTCTTTAGCGAACCTGTGTTTCTTGCGCGGGTGGGGTGCTCTCGTCGAGCCCTCCGCTGGTTATTCGCGACATGCCGCCACCCCAAACGAGTACCTGGCGCTGATGCTGGATGTGCTGCTGCTGGCGGCGGCGTTTTTCTTCATCTTGACCCTGGTCCGTCGTCTGGACCGGCCCTTCGCCTGGAACGTAGTTCGCATCGGTCTGGGCCTGCTGCTTCTCATTCCACTGAATATCTTGCGTGCGCGATCGCGTAACTTGTGGACACCCAACCTGTTTGAGCGGTTTGGGCCTTCGGTGCTCCGTGTGTCGCTGGTCGTGCTTGCCTTGGTCTTCGTGGTTGTTCTGCTACGGCGCTCAGAAATGTTCGGTCGCGTTGCCGGTTTTGTGGTGCTGCTGCTTTCGCCGCTGGTTCCGATGCTGTTTGCGAGTGCCATCTGGCTGATGCTCCATCCCCAAGCGGACAACAGCAGCAGCCACGCATATGCACTTGCGGCCACGGATACCTCGCGGCCCCGGGTTTTGTGGCTCATATTCGACGAATTCGATCAGCGCCTGGCTTTTGGCGACCGGCCCGCATCGGTGCGGCTTCCGGAGTTGGACCGGATCCGCAATCAGGCCATCTACGCCTCGAATGCCTTCCCGCCGGCAGGTTCGACCGATTTGTCGCTGCCGTCGTTGATTAATGGGAAGCTTGTGTCGGACGCCAAACCGGCGGGTGCGAACGAACTGATGATTACTTACCCTGGTCCCGGCGGCCCCGTACCGTGGAGTACCCAGCCGACGGTGTTCTCGCGTGCCCGGGACGCAGGATTCAACAGCGCGCTGGTCGGTTGGTGGCACCCTTATTGCCGGGTGCTCGGCAGCAGCCTGACGTTCTGTTCTCAAAGTTTTGCGGGCCACAGCGAGCCGGGCAGTACTCTTCCCGTGCTGCTTGCAGATGGGTTTCGCGGACTGGTGGGCACGTTCCCTGTTGCCGGGCGTCTGCCTCGCTTCGAGAGCGTCTGTCGCCAGGGGCGAGAGATGTATCTTCGGATGCTGCACGACGCCAAGAGAGTCGCGGTCGATCCGGCCTTTGGACTGGTGTTCATCCACTGGCCGATCCCGCATCATCCTTACGTTTACAACCGCTCTCGCAACGAATTCGCCCTGGATGGGAGCGGCACTTATTTAGATAACCTGGTTCTGGTCGATCGGACCCTGGGTGATTTGCGCCGGACCATGGAAAGCGCCGGGACGTGGGAAAACACCGCGGTTCTGATCTCTTCCGATCACGGGTTGAGGCCCTACGCCGATGACCTGCTTCCGGCCTGGGACGGCCGCCGACCCACGGCCCCTCATGGCAGAACCGACCACCGTGTGCCCTTCTTAATGAAGCTGCCTCATCAAAGACAAGCCATCGCCTACGATGCTCCGTTCAATACCGTGGTGTCGTGCGACCTGGTGCTTGCCTTGCTTCGCGGGGAAGTTTCCAGCACGGCGAATGTCATCCAGTGGATGGATCAACACCGCATGCCTGGCGGCGGTGGCAAGCACCTTCCCTGACGGGAGGACACTCCAATTTCATCTGGGGCAAGACGTTTTGAAGTCTTGAGCCATGCCGGAGTAATCGAGCACGACCGTCTTCCCGTCTGCCCTCCACGCCGTGCAGGATTTCAAATGGACGGGAACCGGGTTGGGCACCTACGCGGACTGAGAAAATGATAGCGCACCAGCAACCGGGCAGGTATAATGCGGGTGTGTGTCGGGAGAGTTGAGGCTCGCCGGGGGGCGCGGAGGGCCCTGGACGGCCATAACGGGAGCGCGCGTGATCTACGCGGCAAGCCGGCTGTACAGCGATCCGGCCATGTTGGCTCGTGTCCGGCGTTGTCCTTAGCTTCTATCATCTTTCTTCCGTACGAACGCGTGATGGATTGGCCCAACCCCGGCGCGGAGAGGAGGTAGTCGCAGCGGCAGTCAGGAATTGATTCCTGGCCCTGGGTTGGCTTGCAATGATGCAAATCTGAACCAACGGGGGGATTGCAATGAGAGTCCTGGTCGTGGGAGGAGCGGGTTACATTGGTGGTGCAGTTGTCGACTTGCTGCAGCAGGGGCCGCATGAGTTCCGCGTCCTAGATGCGCTTTTTTATGAAGAAGCCTACCGCAAGCCGATCCCCTTTTATTTTGTGGACGTTCGAGATTACGCCGCGCTGAAGCCCCATTTGAGTTGGGCCGACGCGGTGATCTGGTTGGCTGCCGTGGTCGGGGATGGTGCGTGTGCTTTGAATCCGGAGGTCACGACCGAAATCAACCAGGACCCGGTATCCTGGCTTGCGGAGAACTTCGACGGCCGCATTGTTTTTACATCCACATGCTCGGTATATGGAGTTCAAGAAGGCGAGGCAGACGAGGATTCGCCTGTCAAGCCGCTCTCTGTATACGCCGCTACGAAACTGGCTGCCGAGCAGTCGCTCCGTAAATCCAATGCCATAGTCTTTCGCCTCGGCACCCTTTTTGGCGTCGGAGACATGTTTTCCCGGATTCGATTTGATCTGGTGGTCAACCTGCTCACGGTCAAGGCGTCTACTGTGGGTAAGATCAAGGTGTATGGGGGAGAGCAATTCCGGCCGCTGCTTCATGTTTGGGATGCCGCTCACGCTGCGGTGCGAAGCCTCGAACTTCCTCAAACTGGCATTTACAACGTGTTGCGCCAGAATGTTCGGATCATCGATCTTGCTTGTCAGGTACGGAATCATTTCCCGGATCTGCAGATCGAGCGCACCGATATGCAGGTCCATGACACGCGCAACTACCGCGTGTGCGGAGCCAAAGCGGAGACAGAACTCTTATTCGAGCCCACGCGTTCCATTGATAATGGTATTGACGAAGTCAAGCAACTCATTATGAGTCGGCGCATCAAAGATGTTGACAATCCCCGGTACACAAATCAATTGTATCTATCCCAGTTCAATAGTCATATGCTGGCCAAGCCTCAGATTTCGACGGTTGGCCAGATCTAAGAGGCCTGCGGGAGAGGAGCAGAATGCCGGAACCGGTTTTGATTGAGGGTGGACTGAGTATTGATGATCGTGGCCAGATAACGTTCGTGAACGACTTTTGTTTTTCTGGCGTCAAGCGTTTCTACATGGTCGAGAACCATCGGGAAGGGGTCGTCAGAGCTTGGCATGCACACCGGCATGAGGGAAAGTATGTATTCGCGGCTCAGGGCGCTGCAATTGTCGTAGCGGTCGAAATAGACAACTGGGAACACCCATCGCGCGAGGCTAAGATCCATCGTTTTGTCTTATCATCGAGAAGGCCGGCGGTTCTTTGCATCCCGGAGGGATACGCAAATGGTTTTATGAGCCTCACTGCGGACGCGAAGCTCGTGTTCTTTTCTACAAGCAGCTTGGACGAGAGTCGCCAGGATGACGTTCGGTACGATGCGCATTATTGGGATCCGTGGAAAGTTGCCGAACGATAGAAAGGTACGAAGCGCCTATGAGCGTGGTCGTGTTGGGAGCCTCCGGAATGCTGGGCGCCATGGTCACCGACTGGTTAGCCCGGGACCGATCCTTGCAGGTCAAGGCGACCATTCGCCGTCATGATCTCCTGGCCCACTGCCGCGCCCGGGTTCCCGAAGTCGAGTGGAAGGAGTTTGATGCAAACTCCGACTGCGAGACCTGGCTTCCGATCCTGGAAGGGGCCGCCTGGGTCATTAATGCCATTGGCGTTATCAAGCCTTTTATCCATGACGACCGCGCCGATGAAGTCGAACGGGCCTTAGTGGTAAACGCCTTGTTCCCCTATCGCCTGGCCCACGCTGCGGCGCGGCTAGGCTCGCGCGTATTGCAAATTGCAACGGACTGCGTGTACTCGGGGCACACAGGGAATTACAGAGAGTCCTCTGCCCACGATCCGCTGGATGTGTACGGCAAATCAAAGAGCCTCGGAGAGGTCCGATCATCCTGTGTTCATCACTTGCGCTGCTCCATCGTGGGACCCGAATCTAAGGATGGGGCCTCCCTGCTCGAGTGGTTTCTTCGTCAGCCCTCCGGCGCCAACGTCCGAGGCTATACTAATCATCATTGGAACGGAATAACCACACTGCAGTTTGCAAGAACCTGCCATGGCATCATTCGTAGCAGTCTTAGTCTTCCCCACCTTCAGCATTTGGTGCCTCTTGATCGCGTCACAAAAAGTGAATTGCTCCGCAGTTTTGCCCAGGCATTTGGCCGCCCAGATACTTGCATCGAACCGTCGGAGGCCAGGGAAGCGCTGGATAGGACGCTGGAAACGGAAAATCCAGAACTCAATCGGCAGATATGGGCGGCTGCCGGATATGCAGCCCCTCCGACCATTCAGCAGATGGTATGTGAGTTGGCCCAATTTGACTTTCGCTTTGCGCGGTGTTGAAAGGGTATGATTCTCGATAGGGTCTGGCACATCCGGCTTCGAAATCGCACGATTTCTGCCTAATCCGAGCCAGGCGGCCGGCACTCTTTCCGCCGCCACTTCGAGACCCAGCGCGGCGAGCGCTTGCTTGCAGATGTGGGCTCGTTTGTGGATCGCAATACGAGACGACATAGTGAAGGACAACTAGCCGTGAAGGCCGTAAAAGAACTGTTGTTTCCCGTGTTAGATGCTGCCTTTCGATATCGCGATTTCGGGTCTCGCATCCTGGTGCGCGGGTTGAGGGATGAACTCACCGCCCAACATATCCTGGCCAGCGCCACCATTAGCATGCATGACTCGCCTGGCAAACCAGACGACTTCCTGCTTTCACTAGCGGCGGCGCTCATCGACTTGTGCCGATGCGAGGACCTTCCCCTTCTCCGCGAGCGGAAAGCTCCTGAATGGGTCTTCTGTTGGCCCGGTGAGCATTACCGGTTGTTGGCCAGCATTGTGTCGTTGCTAAAACCCAAAAACATTGTGGAGATCGGCACGAGCACCGGGTTGAGTGCTTTATCGATGTTGCCGCGCCTGCCGGAAGGCGGCCGCATCTGCACGTTCGACATCGTCCCATGGAATCGGATGCGGGACGGCATGGGGTTAGAAAGCGGCAGCTTCGTTTTGGACTCCGATTTTTCTGACGGCAGAGTGGTGCAGGCAATCGCTAATCTCGGCTCCGAGGCAGCGTTTCTTGAGCATGCCGCGGTCTTCCGCGACGCGGACTTGTTGTTCGTCGATGGGCCGAAGGATGGCGTTTTTGAATACGAACTGCTGCGGAACTTCGAACGCCACCGGCTGAAGGACACCTGCCTCCTCGTTCTCGATGATATCCGCTACCTGACGATGCTGGCTCTTTGGCGCAGCATCGACCGGCCAAAACTCGATTTTACAAGCTTTGGACATTTCTCGGGCACCGGGCTGGTCAAATGGCAATGCTGAAAATGAGCGGGATGAAGTCTAATCTTCTAGCGAATGTAGCCGGCAAGGCGTGGTCGCTAGTTGCCATTGTGCTCTTCACTCCCCTCTACCTGAAGTTTCTGGGAATCGAGGCGTTCGCCATTATCGGGCTCTATAACAGCTTTTGTATGCTGCTAATCATTGTCGATCCAGGACTAAGCTCAACGTTGGCCAGAGAGCTTGCCTGGCTTTCGCCACTGCCCGGCCGCCGGTCGGAGATGGCGACGCTCGTGCGTACGCTCGAAACGAGTTTTTTTTTGATCACGATTCTGGTTACGTTGCCATTTCTGTTCTTGTCGGACGTGGTGGCACGTCACTGGATCAATCTCCGGAATCTTTCTGTGGAATCGGCGGTCACCGCACTCCGATTGCTGGCGGGAGCTGCTTGCCTGCAGTTCGTGGCCGGTTTTTACACGGGTGGGCTGCGTGGCCTGCAACGTCACGTTCACCTCAATGGCCTGCTCATCTGCACCGGCTTGCTTCGCAGTGCAGGAAGCGTGGCGGTGCTGTGGCTCGTCTCGCCGACCATCGAGGCGTTCATGGCCTGGCAGGTGCTCGTTAACGCCGCGCAGTTGATTGCAATCAGGCATCTGGTCTGGCGGCTGCTCCGCGACGGGGCAGGGGAGGCGCAGTTCCAATTTGGCGTCCTCAAGAGCGTGTGGCGCTATGCAGGCGGCATGACGGTGATAGGCGCTACCGGGGCGTTATTCCTGCAACTGGATAAGATAATCCTGAGCAAACTGCTTACGCTCGATGCGCTCGGGGCGTACACGGTGGGCGGTATAGTGGGGAGTATTCCATTGGCTGCGGCCGCCCCCATTGGTGTGACCGTTCTGCCGCGGCTGACCGAGTTGGTCTCTCTGAACGACGCGGCGCGAGCGCATAGAGTTTATCATGGCGCCTCCCAATTGGTGTCAATCGTGGTCTTCCCCCTGGTTATCGTCGTTGGGCTCTACGCCCGTGAGATCCTTGCCATTTGGACAAGGGATCCGGCTTCGGCTGAGCAGGCCTATCGCATAGCAAGCTTGCTGATTCTCAGTTCGGGCGTGGTCGCATGCATGTTTATGCCCTATTCGCTGCAGATGGCTTATGGGTGGACGGGGTTGTCGATTAGCCTGAATATATTTGGAATAGCTGCTTTGACCCCGCTCATGTTGTGGCTGGTCCCGCGCTGGGGAGGCGCCGGAGCCGCATTGGCTTTCCTGCTGGTTACCGTGGCTCAGTTCGTGGCCGGAGTTCAAATAATGCACAAGCGGTTCCTTGTCGACCAGAAATGGAGCTATTGGGGACGCGATATCGGCGCCCCTTTGGCCGCGGCACTGGTTTTGGCCGGCATAGGTTGGTTCGTGATCCCGGTGCCGCACGGCCAGTGGACGTTGGTTGCGTACTTGCTGGCCACCTGGATGCTTGCTTCTTTTGCCGCCCTGCTTTGCGCTGACGAGTTAAGGCCGCTTGCGTTGGCTTGGCTGCGTTCGCGCGCGGGCAGAAGCTGGGCGGTACCAAACGCTTTTGGAGCCAAGTCCGGACGCGGGGCACGCTAGGAGCAGAAAGCCGTTGGCGGAAAAATGGTAAAGCGAGGAGCGTGATGGCGGAGGTACTGCTGTCTATCATCATTCCGACGAGGAATCGGACTCAGTATGCCATTCCGGCAATTCGAAGCGCGCTGAGCATCCCTTCGGCGGATGCCGAATGCGTGGTTCAGGATTCGAGCGACTCCGATGCGCTAGGCCGGCATCTGCGCGACCACCTGCCGGACGGGCGGCTCCGTTACAACTACACGCCGCCACCGGTCAACATGACCGAAAACTTCAATCTCGGTCTTGCGCAGAGCCGGGCCAAATATGTTTGCATGATTGGCGATGACGACGGCGTTAATCCGGAGATTGTAGCCGCCGCCCGCTGGGCAAGTGAGAACAACGTCGATGCGATATTGGCGCGCGTGAATATAGCGCAATATTTCTGGCCCGATTACCGGCATCGCTATTATGGCAAGGCGCGTTCCGCGACCTTGCAGATCGACGACTTCACGGGGCAGCTTTGCGAGACGGACCTGAAACGGGCGATGCTTGAGTGCGTGCGCGAGGCCGGGCAACTTGACAGGAGCCTCCAATTGCCGAGAGCATACCTCGGCCTTGTCCGGCGGGACTGTTTGGAGCAGATCCGGCGGCGCGGCGGCGTTTATTTCGGCGGCATGAGCCCTGACATCTACAGTTCGCTGGCGGTCGCTGATGTCGCAAAGCGATGCTGTCGCGTGGATTATCCGCTTGTCGTTCCTGGTTATTCGGGGGGCAGCGTTTCGGGACAGCATGCAATGCGCCGGGCAACCCGCGACGACCTCGTGGCTTCCCGCAATCTAGCGTGGCCCGCCAATGTGCCCCCGCTCCAGGTGCCGGAGGCGATTTGGGCACAAGCTGCTTGTGCCGCGTTGTCTGCCATGGGCAGAACCGACCTGCTTGATCAGTTTAACTTTAGACGGCTCCATGCCATGTGCCTCGTTACGCACCGCGCCCATATCAGGGAGACGTTGGGAAGCTTCCAACGGGCATGCCGCCTAGCCCAGAGCAGCTACGCCAGAGAGGTGCCGCTGTTGCTGGTTGAGGTGCTTCGCTTCATTTCTCAACAAACTCTCCGCTATCTCCCGAAGATCCTGAAGTATTCCCCCCGGGTAGGCGCAACCGTGATCACCGGACTGCAGGACGTTGCACAGGCCGTAGAGGCGCTGCGGGGCCACCTGTCACAAAACGGGCGGTCGTTTCTCGCTGTCTGCAACGGCCTGAAGGAGTTTTCGCTGCAAAAGGTGGCGCGAAGATGAGGACGCCGACAAACGACCGGCCGATGGCGGAACTTGTGGGTCTCCTTCGTCGAGATACAGCGCTTGGAGTGCCCGTGATGCAGCGTCACAAACACCCTGCGAGGCTGTCCGAGTTCTCGTGCGCGGCTTTGGAGCCTACCCTCCAATTCGGCGCGGCTTGGAAGCGCGAGGTGAATGATTTCCGTCAGGCCCAGTGCCACCTGATGGCGGGACCCAGTCGGGCCAGCGGGCGACGAAGGCCAACCGACGTTAGGTCGTCATGGGGGCGCCGCTGCCGGTCGTTCAAGGACAGGGAGTGCGGTCGAATGGAGGCCAAGTGGGTTCTGTAGACCGCCGGGTTGGCGGCTTGGCGATGGCGATTTTCGCCGGAATAGCGGCCCTTGCCGGCCTTGTAGCATTGCCGCTGGCGCTGGCGAGCACCAGCGCGCTCTTCGCTCTGTATGTCATGGCCACGCTAGCCGGGGTCGCCGTCGCAGTGTGCCGACCGGTCACTGGATTCTTCATATATCTGGGATGCATCCAGGTGGTCGACTTTCTCAAACGCCTTCTGCTGGCCTTCGGGAATCCCTCTCCAACTGAATGGTTCGGAACGATTCTTCTTCCCGATCTTATCTTGGCCGCCGTGGCCATCACATGCTTCGGCGGTGGCTCCCGTCGCATGGCCGCCCCGTTAGCGCCCAGGGCCCGACTCGTTGCTGTTTGCATTTCGCTGTATGCAGGGTGGTACACCGTCCGCAGCCTATGGACTGCAGGTCCGCTCGTAAACGCTATCGGCAAGTGGAAGCTTGTTGTTCCCTACGTCCTTTGCTTTTTCCTTGCTCGCTATCTCGTCCGAACCAAGGAGCAGTTTTGGAAGGTTTTGAAGCTCCACGCTGTATTTCTGACTTTGGCGGCCGTGTACGGTTTTTGGCAGGTCGCCTTTGGGTTGAACTCGTTTGAGCAGCGCTGGTTGTTCGAGGGTTACACCGCACTGGCTCCGTCCAGCGTGCTCTACGCGGAAGGCATTCCGCGCGCCTTCTCCTTCTATAGCGATCACGCGGGCTATGCCTATCTGCTGGCCACGGTGAGCACTCTGCTCCTCTTTTCGCGCCGGGCTGTGGGAGTAAGATTTTGGAACTCTGTCGGCGTTATTGTGATCTTGCTGGCCGCGCTGCTCTCGACCGTCACTCGCTCCGGGTGGGTATTTATGGCGTTCGGATCTGTAATATACATAGCAACGATACCGAAAGCTAAATTCTTAAGGGTGGCCCTGCTTATCGGTTCTACTGCATTAATCGTCCTGGCCATCGACAGACTGGTCGTAATAGGTGGGACCACAGGCAGCGATGTTATCGAAAGAGCGACCACGGCCGGAACGTATAGCGACCGGTTAGCCAGCTTCCAAAACTTGGTGGATTACCATGTTATCGAGAACGTTTGGGGCCGCGGCGTGGCTTCGATTCCAGGACAGGCGCGCGATATCTCAGGCGTGGGCCTACGGATGGAATTTATCATCCATGATTTCATGACAGAATCCATTTACGAGGTTGGCTGGATCGGGTTCGGCCTCTTTATAGCGGCCATTTTCTTGCTCTTCCGCGTGGCTACCCCGACTTTCTTGGGAGGCTTTGCTCCAGGGATGAAGGCTGTTATCGTTGGCTTCGTGCTGGTCTGGCTGGGTTCCGGTGCGGTCCCGGCCCGGTCTGTGCTTACTCTGTTCTGGCTGTGCATGGGACTCTTGTGCTCCTCGGATGCGAGGCAAGGGGCCAGCCTGTCGCCAGCGGGGGCTGTTCGCTTTCCGGCTGGCCGACCGTTCCCCGCGCTGGTGTCGGCGCACGGCCAGGCGGCGCCCAGCACGCTCCCCAGAGCCGGCATAAGGGGAGAGACCCCTGGCCGCGCGCGTCGCCAGGGCGCGTGAGACGGGATGGGCCGTAACCATGCTAGATGCACCTGTCAGATGAAGGCTTCAGACCCGGGTGGCCAGCCTTCCGAATTTGCCTCCTGGCCTCCCGTGGCTTAGGGCAACCGAGTGTGAGGCCCAGTTCCGAACGTCATCGGGTCGTCGGGCCGGAGTCTATCGGCCACGGGCCAAGGAGCGCAGATGCGGATTCTTTTTGTCCATGACTTTTACCAGCAGTATGGCGGCGAAGATGAGGCCGCTTTGGCCGACAAGAAATTGCTGGAAGAACGGCAGGAAAAGATTGTTCTTTATACGCGCTATAATGATGAAATCAAGAACTACTCGGTCGTCGAGAAAGCGCTGTTTTTCCCGAGAACAATCTATTCTCGGAAGACGGTCCGGGATGTCCGCCGCCTGCTGCAGAGAGAGCGCCCGGAACTCGCCTATGTGCACAACGTGTTTCCTCTGATTTCTCCGTCTTTATACTACGCTCTCCATTCGCTCAGGATACCCTGTATCCAAGTGTTTCACGACTACCGCTTCCTGTGTATAAATGGCTGGTTTTACACGCAGGGGCAGATATGCGAGCGTTGTAAATGGGGAAATTACCTCCACGGGATCCGCTACAAGTGCATGAGGAACAGCCGTGCCCTGAGCGCGCTCTATGCCGTCGCGCTCGGCTTCAACCGCGCGTCTGGGGCGCTCCGGAAGCTCAACTTTGTCGCGACGACGGCCTTTTCGAAGCAGAAGTTGATGGAGGTGGGCGTGCCCGAGGAACGAGTGTTCATCAAGCCCCACTTTATCGAAGCGAACGCGGTGTGTCCGGATTATCGCACCGGGGATTACGTGGCCTTTCTTGGGCGCGTTTCGGCCGAAAAGGGCGTCTGGACGCTGGTCAAGGCGTTTGAACGGATGAGGGAGATCAATCTGAAGATTATCGGCACCGGTCCCTTGGAAGGCGCGCTGCGCGGGTATATTTCCGAACGAGGAATGAGCAACGTCCAACTCGTTGGATTCAAGACCGGCACAGAGAAGTGGGACCTCCTGAAGGGGTCCATGTTTTCCGTTTTTCCTTCCACTTCGTACGAGACCTTCGGCAAGGCGGTCGTTGAGGCCTACGCCGCCGGCAAATGCGTGATAGGGTCGAACTTGGGTGGAATCCCATATGTGATCGAAGATGGGAAGAGCGGTCTTCTCTCGGAGCCGGCGAGTGTGGGTGATCTCGTTGAAAAGGTGCGCTTTCTGGCTGATCGGCCGGCAGAGATTGACCGGATGGGTCGCTACGGGCGGCGATTGGCGGAGACGAGGTACAGCCCGGACGAGAATTACAGGGCACTTCGGCGAATCTTTGAATCGGTACTAGCAGAGCGAACCGGCAATGGCTTGGGCGGCGCCTGAGAGGCCTCTCCGTCGCCGGCGGACTCAAGGCAAACGCATGTGGACTGGACTCAAAGAGCATCTGCGCGACACCTGGATCCATTCTCGCCATCTGCCGCAGCGGGATACGCCCGACCCGGGAAGGGCCCTGCAGGAGATGGCCCATGTGGCCCAAAAAAGGCGCAAGGCCCTTGCTGGCCGTTGCATTCAGCGAACAGTTGCACGAGGAACCGCACGTAGTATAAGAAAATAAATCGCGACTTTTGAGAAATGGCCTGGGAGCGTGTCCGTCCCCATGGCCGCGCGGCCAAGACTTGATGGTGTGACTCGTCGTGAATATCCACACGCTGTATCGTCCGTTTCTCCGGTACTTCCGCCCCCGCCGGATGCGCGCGTTCTACCAGAGTTTTCCGATAACTGCCGAGACCCAGATTCTGGACGTTGGCGGTTTCGCTTTTAACTGGTCGCTCCTACCGGTTCGCCCTCGCTTGACCTTTCTCAACCTGGATCTGCCTGGAGAGGCAGAGAAAGGCTGTCACTGGATCATTGGGGACGGCCGATTACTGCCGTTCCAGGATCGAGCTTTTGAAATTGTCTTCAGCAACTCCGTGATCGAGCACCTGGGCAGTTTTGAGAGCCAGCAGATGTTTGCGCGAGAAATCGCCCGGGTCGGGCGGTTTTATTGGGTGCAGACGCCAAACCGTTGGTTTCTGGTAGAACCGCACCTGATCACGCCCCTGGTGCATTTTTTGCCGCAAAGATGGCAGAAGCGCCTGCTGAAAAACTTTACCGTCTGGGGATTAATAACGCGGGCGTCCGAGCAGGAATGCGAGAGATTTCTCAACGAGATCCAGTTGCTTGACTGCCAGAAAATGAAGGTGCTGTTTCCTGAAGCGGAAATTCGCAGGGAACGGTTTTTGGGACTCACCAAGTCGTTGATCGCCGCCAAGGCCTTCGATTGAAGCTTCGTGACGCGGGCGTTGAGCCGGGCGAAGTTCGCTTCGGCGATTGGAGGGCGCCGGCGCCTGGACGAGCGTCCTGCTGCCCTCCGACCACCGGTGGCGCAGATCCGCCGTCTTCGACGGGGGAAAATTCGCGTTCCGTTTCTGCTCAGGCTGGCCGAACAAGGAGGGTCTCCGCTCCAACGGTCCGGCGGCGCTCCGGTGATTTGCCTTTTCAGTCCCTGTGTGGTACAAAGTCGTGCGGAAATCCGCGCGTGGAATGAGCAGGGCCGTGGCTACCGCGTGAATGGGGCGCTGCAGGGGCGGGCGGCGGCCGGACCTGTTGAGGCATATGCCCCAGATCTACATTGCATCCCTGTCGGAAACCGGATACCTGAGTGCGATCCGAGAGGGCTTCGAGCGGCTGGGTGTGGGTGGAAAACTGAAGCCCAGTGACCGGGTGTGTATCAAGCCCAATTTGACCTTTCCAACTTTTCGCCCCGGCGTGATGACCAACCCGGAATGCCTGGAAAACCTTATCATTGCCCTGCGCGATTACACCGATAGGATCACCATCGTGGAGGCGGACTCTGGCGGATACAACCCGTTTCGCATCGACGATGTTTTCGAAAAGCTCGGGCTGAATGCCCTTGCGAAGCGGTACGGCGTCGGCGTGGTAAATCTTTCCGACGAACCGGCCCGGAACATTCCGGTAGCCAGCCGCGGGCGGCAACTCCAGGTGCCGCTGCCCTGTATGTTGCTCGATGATTGCGATTTCTTTATCACCGTGCCGGTGCCGAAGGTCCATTGCAACACGTTGGTCAGCCTGGCGGTAAAGAATCAATGGGGATGTATACCTCAGCCCAGGGCGCGGCTGGAACTGCACCCGTTTTTTCCCCAGGTCATTCACGAGGTGAACAAAGCCCTGCGCACCGCCCTTGCGGTGGTGGATGGCCGCTACGGGCTGAATCGCAATGGGCCCATGCGGGGAGACGCGGTGGAACTGAACTGGCTGATGGTTAGTGACGACATCTATGCCGCGGACGTGGTATGCTGCCGGATCATGCGGATCGAGCCGCGGGAAGCGCCCCATCTCCGGTACCTCGAGAAGACATGCGGGTTGCCTTCCGACCAGGACATCGTGTTCAGCCAGGATTACAGGAAGTTCAGCACGCACCAATTCTACTTGCGGCGCGAGTGGACCGATTATCCGGGATTGGTGGCCTTCCGGTCGAAGATGGCCGCTTACTGGGCGTACCGTTCTCCGTTGGCCGGCTTTTTGCACCGTGTGCTCTATCTTGTTCGGGAACCGTTCTATTAGAATCGCCGTCCTGGTTTCCTTCAATCAAGGGGCATGAGCCAATTCGCTAGAGCCGAAAGCTGCCTGAGTAACGGGCGGACTGCAAGCATTCGCGTGCTCGGAATCCGGGTGGACTTGGTTCAGATCCCGGACGTGGTCCGCCAGATGCAGAGCTGGATTCAGGAAAGACGAGGAAGCCGTTACATCGCTGTGACGGGAATGCACGGCGTTACTGAAGCTCAGAACGACCCATCCTTCAAGGCGGTGCTGAACGCGGCGGCCCTCGTGGTGCCCGACGGAATGCCTCTGGTCTGGCTCGCCCGGCTGCGCGGTTATCCGCTGAAGCGGCGCGTCTACGGGCCGGAACTCATGCTGACGTTTTGCGCGCAAACCGCTCAATGCGGCTACCGCCACTTTCTCTATGGCGGCGCGCCGGGCGTGCCCGAACAGCTCGCGGGGACGCTCACTAGCCGCTTCCCGGGGTTGCAGATCGCCGGGACCCACTCGCCGCCCTTTCGCCCGCTCAACCCGGAGGACGACGAACGGATCGCGGAGATGATCAACGACGCCCGGCCACATGTTCTTTGGGTAGGTCTAAGCACCCCCAAGCAGGAACGTTGGATGTATGAGCACCGCGATGTGCTGAACGTCCCAGTGATGTTGGGTGTCGGCGCTGCTTTTGATCTGGTCACGGGGAGGGTGAAGCAGGCGCCGGCCTGGATGCGGGAACATGGGATCGAGTGGTTCTATCGCTTTATTCAAGAGCCACGTCGGCTGTGGCGCCGCTATTTCATCGGTGGTTCCAAGTTTGTGGGCTATGTTATGCTGGAGGCTCTTCACCTTAGGAGATTTGACTAAACCTTGCAGTTCGTACCGATTTTGGTTCGTTGTCCTGATCGTCAGTTTTGAGCGAGCGCACGGCCCTGGAACGCCGGAGAGAGGGAATCCACCGTTAGCGCCGCGGGACTCGACACGCGGGGCGAATCGCAGTTGGCGATCGAATGGGTACTTCAACCGCACAAGCGGCTCGCAGCCGGGAAGACATTTTGAGCCAGGTTCTGGCTGAAGCACCAGTCAGGCCTTCGTGGATTGCCAACCACTTTGCCGTCTTTGCGGTCGCCTGGCAGGTAGCGCTCGACTTCTTCACGGTCGTGGTGGCGCTGGGGGTTGCCTACAAGGGCTATCGGCTGCTGGGTCTCGGCCAGCGCGTCTACTATCCCCGCAATCTGTACCTGCTGATGTCGGCTGTCGTTGCGTGTGGATTCATATTGCTGATGGAGCGGTACGGGCTTTACCGGCCGGGCAGCAGCCTGTTGCACATCCGCGAAACGGAAGCGCTTCTCCGGGGCGCCTTCTTGTCCACCGCGGCGTTCTTCACCGTCGGGTACCTGTTCCTCCAGTTTTTTCCCTCCCGCTGGGTCGTGGGCCTGGCCTTTACACTGCTCCTGACATTGGTGCTGGCGCAGCGCGTGGCTTTCTACGGGGTCCTCCGCCGGTTGCACCTGCTTGGCTACGGGGTCGACCGCGTCTTGATCTACGGTTGCTCGCCGGCAGGTATCCAGGTGTTCCGCAAATTGGCCCAGTCGCCGCGCGCCGGGCTGGTACCCGTCGCCTTCGTGGATGACGACCCGGCGGTGCGCGGCACGCAAGTTTCGGAAAGCG
>Ga0315284_10006336_pt1 | contig 16838 bp, 14 predicted proteins | sample YL17G09_16_MG_FD_203696 | JGI IMG/M metagenome (GOLD analysis project Ga0315284, IMG submission 203696) | Sediment microbial communities from Yellowstone Lake, YNP, Wyoming, USA - YL17G09_16 | ecosystem: Environmental > Aquatic > Freshwater > Lake > Sediment | place: USA: Wyoming | collected...
GAGCATGATGGATTATATTCATCTCTATCTATGAAAAAGATTGCTCGCTCATCGAATTATTAAATTATTTTACTATTCAATAAAACTATGTTTAATACAGGCACATTAGATGTCTGTATTTTTTTTTATTGGTGCAATATGGCGAATTATAAAAGTGGTGATGAACTGTTTGATGATTTAGTTAATCTACCGGCTGATGAATGGAATACTTCAGTCGCTAAGAATCTAGATATGACAGTTGAGAATGTTAGAGATTTAATACTTCTGCGTGAATTAGATTCAACTAATCAATCGATAAAGATGAAGATAAATAAAGCTAAGATTAAAAAATTTGGAAAAATACAACTTAATAGCGATAAAGAATTTCATAAAAATCCAAAAATAGATACTGATGATGGTGATATTTATCGAGCGGGTGTATTAGAAAAATACATGGTGGTGATTACAGATGATGAGCAGTTAGTTGAATCTATTGCATTAACTGGAAAGATTATCATAGGATTTGATTTCACTAAATCAAAATTATCTGAAAGTTATTTTTGTCATTGTGTTTTTTATAACTGTAGATTTGATTATAGCACATTGAATGATTGTACAATAAGTAATTGTAAAATGATTAAATGTAGTTTTATTGGGGTTGATTTTACTGGCTCTACGATAGCTAAAACTAAAATATTGGAATGTAACTTAACAAACTCTATTTTTGAATATGTTAATTTTTCAGATTGTTCAATTATTTTAAGTATTTTGAATTCCGTGAAAATGGCCCAGACAAGGGTATTGTACACTGGATTTAGTGATACATCTTTTACTAAAGTAGATTGGAAAGATGCCACTGTAGTTGAATGCTCGTTAAGTAATATCAATCTTAAAGATAGTGATTTTAGAAGAACCTCATTTATTGACAGTATATTTATAAAAGTTGATTTCAATGGGTGTGATTTTGAATTAGTTTCAGTTACGTGCATCACAGTTGCGATGTGTTCGTATGACCTAATATATAAAGATTTTTTTGAGATGAGCCACCTATTGTATAGTCCTTCGATATATGAGTGGGAGCCTGTAGAAGATGCAGAGTCGGAAGATGGTTATATTGAAGAAGATGATGACGATGATGAGTCAGGGTGGAAATAATGGAGGGGTATTCTTATGGGGATGGCGGTTATCGGCATTTAGCATTACATCGTAAAGTAACTGAATATGACCCAAGAAATACTGACAATCTTATTGTATTAGATTATTTTGATGTTCAAAAAAAGCATAAAGATAATACAACCATTTATTATAGATTACTTGATGTTGAATATGCGCGATACCGAAGAGCGGACCCTCCGGATTTATCAATCTCTTTTATTATGGTTTGGCATGAGATTAATTTAGCATGGGTTGAGATTATACATCAAATGATATTTATCGACCAAGTGTATGAGACTTTCTTCGGTGAATATACAGATGTTTTAAATAATATAATTGAGAATGATAGCCCTGATGCAAAAGATAGCGTTGTGTATAGATATTACCCAATGGGGGAATCTGTTTTTCACATGGCTGCTAAAATGTGGTTGATGGAAAAATATAATGAGAGTAAAACTAATATAAATATCAATTTAAATAAAGAGTTAAAGTATATTCTTAATTGTTACCAACGACTAGAAAAATGCTTTGGAAAAGATAGAAGTCACTGCATTGTTTATATGATGGATTTCTCTGGTAAAATTATGTTGGATTATCTAAATGATTATTTAGATGAAATTAATGGTTATAGTGTTATATAAAATAGGAGAGGAGTATGTCAAAAGCAAAGCCCAGTGAGTTAAGTTTGGAGCGCGTTCAGTATGAAAAGAAAATTATGGAAATGCGTCATGGTCGAATAGATAGAGGTTATTTACTAGAGTTAGTGATGGATTATAAATTTAAGAAAAAGCTTGATTCTGAATTCCCGATGCCAAAAGAATTAGCTGAAGTTATTTTAGTTATTATAGATAAAACATTGGGCTCATCATCATGGAGAAAATACACAGATGATTGGAAAGAGGAGTTTCGCGGGAGAGCTATTGAGCATGCTTTGAAATACGCTCATAACTTTAATCCAGAAAAATCAAAAACTGGAAAAACAAACGACCCTTATTATTATTTTGCTATGATTATCACCAATGCATTTATTCAGAGTTGGAGAAAATGTAAAACTTATACGGATAATAATGTAATATTAAATCACGATTTATTGTATAATGAAAATAATTGGGATGGCGACCAAACAAATCAAAATGACATTGAAACTGTTACACCAAATATAGATGCGTTAGATTGGGGTAGTTTCCAATAAATAGTCTATCTTGTAAGGTATAAACTTAATAAAAATCGGATATATCTCGGTGGACATTCAATTAAATTATTATAACTATCCCGAAGCTCTGTCTCAACAGAGCCGTCTTATATTGGATTTGGGAATCCCTAATAACTCACCTACCGGACAAACATCAATAGAAGACCCGGATACTGGTGAAGTAGATAATATTAATATGAATGAAATTAATGATGATAAAGTTAATTTCATTTTTACTGGCGAGTTTCAAGATTTATTAAATCGTACTGGAAGCAAGGGAGTGGTTAATAGCTTTTTACCATATCCATTATTTAATCCGGACCTAACAATTGAACAACGCAAAGTGTTTTTTAATTTTGTTGCATATTATGCGGGTGAAAGCGTAGTTGCTCAGCTTGATGAAGTTGAGTATGGAAGTGCGTCTCAAAAAGCAAGACTTGTAACTAATGGTAGTGCTAATATTGTTTCCGCAACGAATCCAACTAAATATAATATTTCTATAATGCCACAAAATGATTTGTTAAAAGACCCATCAGCAAAGCCAAATTTTACTCTTTATAATTTGCCACGAGGAATTATAGTGCAAAGGGCTATATTTTCAGCTAATGGATTGTGGCCTAGCAATGGTTATAATACAGGAAATGATTTGGGTGTGAGTGATAATGTTGCTCGTGGTGCAATATCATTAAAGCAATATAATAAATTTATAAAAGATTTAAATGATACGTTTGCTGAAGTGAATGTGGGTGTTATCGCAACGCCATATGCTGCAAAATATGTGACGCAAACTGATGGCACTCTAGTCGATGTAAATAAATCATTTTTAATTAGAGGTGGTAATTTTACCCAATCAATATCAGCTGCTGTACAGTTTTTAAATATTCATACTGATATTCCAAAATCAATTCCAGTTAATGAAATAACGCCATATTCAATGTCTGTCAAATCTGTATTTAAATCACAATATGAGAGTATAGAGCAATTAGCATCTGAATATAATGATGCAGTTGCTTCAGAAAATGATGTACAAATTTTAGCTGCTACACAGAAAATAGAGTTTTACCAAAAATATACAAACGAATCAGTATTCACCGATACTAAGATATTCTTACCCAGTAAAACCACAGTTCAACCAACTTCATTTACTAATTTTGATTATGATAAAATGTTATCATATTTATTACTTCCAGTGGATTTTGGAAGAACTAAAACAAAAAGAACAACTAAAGTATTTGGATTTTTTAAAGTAACTCGATATAAATATACAGATAATGGTGTTAGGTGGGTTTTAGTTAAGTTTGTAAATTCCGGCGTATTATCGCAATCTAGACAATTTACCCCAATAGGTGGTACGCTAACTAATGTTAATATTCCAATTGAATCAATAATAATTCAAAATAGAATTGTTACTATTGGATTATCAAAGGCATTAGAATACGATGTTGAAAATCCACCAAATAAAGTTATTATTTCAGGAATTTCTAATAGTGATTTGAATGGTACTTTTCCGGCTATATTTATATCTCCAACTAAATTGCAGTATGAGATATATACAACAGTTGCAATAACGCCTAGTCCAAGTGGAGAATTATTTGAGGTGGTAGTTCCATTTCCAAAATTAAAAGGTCCGATTGAGCCAACTCCAGTTACATTTGATTATGAAATACCTGGATTGCCATCAGATGCCGCTATAAAAGCAATCTCATTTACCTCATATGGCCCTTGGTCTCAGTATGAAAACGACCCAAGACTTTACCTTTCTCGTGAAGAAGCTCTTGCAGCGGCACCAGGATGGGTTATTTTTAATAAGACAAGCAACTTGATTCAAGATATGCGCAACGGTATAGATGTGTATAATAAAGTGGCATTTTTAATAAAAATTTTGGAAAATGCGTTTGGCTCCGGAAGAGTTTATTTTACCGAAACAATGAGAAGCTATGAAGACCAGCAATTACTACAATTGGGTGGGCCATCAAGCAACTTCTTATCTTGGCATAATTACGGATTGGCAGCAAGAATACTCATCACTGCAAATAACTCAAGTGAATATATACAAGATGGCTCAGAAGATTTTTTTAAATTAGCTGATATAGCCGAGGCTTTTATCGCTGACTGTGCTAATGGTTTAATTGGTACACCCATGAATATAGTTTGGACAGCTCAATTAGCGACCAATCCAAATTTATTTGATTGGGAATTTTTACCCATTGGCGTTCAACATAAAGATGCTGTCAAATTTAGAGATAGCGCTTATAATCAACAAGACCCAATCATTGCAAATGCATTTGTTAATGTAACTGAGAAGGGTTGGATTATACCATCAGACGGCAAGGCTCCTATTGATGTTCCTTATGTGAGAGCTGGTAGTAAGGCTGATAAAACGGCAACTATTATCAATGGTCAGAAATGGATTAGCCCATCAAATATAACTAACTATGAGATACCAAGTAATCTGGTATTGTATGATATACAACAATTTTTGTTTTTAATAAAGAATAAACAAGCCGCTAATGGGTCTTCTATATCTGGTGATACCACTGTTTATGATTGGAAATCTAATAATTCAAAATCATTTAACCAATTAGTGGTCTATTATGGATTGATAAATAATTTAACAACTGCTAGGACATTGTTATCCGGTGATTATGTAGATAGATTTAATCAACTTGTTGAAACTCTTAGACGACAAAATCCAATTAAATTTGTACAAACATATATGGGAGAGTTTTATTCAGAGGCCAAAATAATACCAAATGATTCAACTAGTGGCACTTATATTAGTCTACAAACTGGATTATATACGTTTCCATTATTACAAGCTAGGTCAAATATACCTGGAGAGAATGGGAATTTTTTTGGAGAAGCTACAGTTACTAATGAAACTGTAGATTTTGGACAATATGTCGATGGTATATTTGTTCCATCGACTGATGATAATTATAAATATATCACAACTGATATTCCTGTGTTGACAGGTTATGAAAAAAATAGCAATGGTGAATGGCTTGCTAGTGGTAGTGGTGAGGGTTTTGTTGCTCATGATTTAATAGCTGAACAGATAGTCCAAACATTTAATGAAATTAAAGCAAAGTGGGAATCATTGCGTGATGGTATTATGTATGATAGTGTGTTTGATAGTGAAAATACAAATCAAATTGATTTAATGGAAAATGAATTTGGTGTAATATCTGTACAGGATTTATTATCTATCTCTTCTTTGAGGGATATGTTTACTCGAATTGATGTTAATAATCAGGCGCGCTGGAATGACCAAGGTGTTAGAGGTGTGGGGTTTGAAATTGGCGTATTTGAAAAATTAGTCTCTAACGCTGAGTTATCAGGTGTTTATCAGGCAAGATTGACAAAGGAAAAACCTGTCATTGAGCCGATGATATCATCAGAAGCAATTAATAATTTAATGGAATCTGTAAATAAAATCAAAATACCAAGCGTAAATGATATTTTATAATAAAATTATTGAATAGATTGTGATTATTAATCGAATTAGATATCAAAAGCACAAGCTAGTACATATGAGTTCATATTCAAGTGAGCTGACTGAGGTTGAGATGATGAATAAAGAAGGGTTTTATCGTATATTTGACGCAGGTCAATCTGTATATGTTATGAAATTATAATTACCAGTATAAACTTAGTAAAATGTATTGGTAATAAAATGGCTTATTTTGCAATTACACGCGGAGATGTTCAAGACTATGTGATGGCCCGTCTTGGATATCCAGTATTAGATTTAGAATTAGAGCTTCAAGATAAAAATGGTATGGGTCATATTCAGTTAGCTATTAATGATTCTCTCGATTGGATGTATCGCCATAATGCTGATGAAGCTATTTTTCATGATTGGATGGTTCTTTATTTAAAAGCAGGCATTATTGATTATACAGTTCCAGATGAAGTTACTGATGTAATTGATTGCGCTCCTAGTTGGGGAAATGGGTTTACACCTTGGACCGCATTCGATGTGGGGGCTGGTGAGAGCTTAGTTGCTACAACGGGCTGGTCTCAATTCGACCTTGTAACATACACAGCAGCACAACGTTACATTTCTGACGTTCAAAAGTTAGTTGGTATTATTTATCAAGTTACTTTTCAATCAGAGTCTCACAAGTTGAGAATAATACCAACTCCAAGAGCTGACCGTATAGCAATGTGTGCTATATATAGAAAGTCAACAGTTGCTCAAGTTTTTAGCAATATTCTTTTCAGGGATTTGGTGACCGCTAGAACAAAAATTATTTGGGGTGAGATATTAAGTCGTGATGACTATACAATGCCTGGTGGTGGTAAAGTTCGAGGCGACCTTTTATTGCAGAATGCTATTGTAGCATTAGACAAGGTTGAAAAGCAAATTTGGGAAGAGAGTGCTAGACCATTCATGATGACTGATTTATCATTATAAAATAATTGACAAATGGTTATATAATAACTATATTAACACTCATAAACTACGTTGTGAGTGTTTTTTATGTATTGTGAATTATGTCAAACAGAAATAGATATTTCTATTAAAGATTTTGCCTATAGGCATGTGTGGTTAGTTCATAAAACAAATAAGCAAGTATATTACGATAATTATTTAAAAAATCCCAACGAAGGATGTTGCAAAGTATGTAATGCTCAGACATCATTCACAACTATCGAGCATGGCTATAAACCGTATTGCAGTAGCGCATGTGTGGCTAATTCGGAAGAGTGTAAGGTAAAGGTAAAAGTATCTATAAAAGAACGCTATGGCGATGTGCATCCGAATATGTCAGCAGAATCTCGCGATAAGTTGCGCAAAACAATGCAGAGTGATGAGTACAAAGCGAAGCATAAGGCTGGCGTTAATGCTGCTATAGATACGCGTAATGATGACATTGTATCTAAACGCAAAGAAACTAATTTAACGCGTTATGGCGTTGAATTGCCATCTCAAAATAAAGAAATTTTAAATAAATCCAAGAAAACCAATATAGAGAAATATGGTGTTGAATGGACCTCGCAAGTTGATGGTTTTAAGGCTAAAAAAGAAGATACTAATGTTGAGCGTTATGGTTATAAAAGTCCATTATTACAAGAATCTGTTAAGCAACAAATAGTGAGCAATAAGCGCGAATCTCAATGGGGTGGCTTGTTGTTAAAATCTAAATCAAACGATTTTAACATATTGTTTACATTAGATGAATATAAAAAAATGGGATTTATAGAGCCTAAGTTTCATTGCAATAAATGTAATAAGGACTGGGTGTCAGATAGTTGTAGCTCATATGAAATTAGTTGCCCTACATGCTATATTTCGAGAAGTAAATATGAAGATGAGATATATCAATATTTAATTGATATTGGTATCGATTCTTCATTAATACAGCAGAATAAAACTATTGTACATAATGGAAAGCGCATTTCATATGATATTTATATGGAGAGCCTTGGACTGGCGATTGATTTTCATGGATTATATTGGCATTCAGATATTCATCAAGAGCCTAGTTCACACATAAATAGAAAGTATTTTTCAAAGTCAATGCATGTTGATTTAATTCAAATTTTAGAAACTCATTGGGTTAATAAATCAGATGTGGTAAAATCCATAATAAGACATAGATTGAGTAAAAATATGCTAACGATAGGCGCTAGAAAATGTGAAATAAGAGTAGTGAATAGGAGTGATTATAGAATATTCATAGATTCCAATCACATACAAGGATTTATTCCATCATCATATGTTTATGGATTATACTATCAAGATAATTTAGTTGCAGTTGCTTCATTTGGTAAGTCTAGGTTTAAGGCTAATGAGGTTGAGCTGTATAGATATGCACAAAGCCCTACCATTTCAGTTATGGGTGGGTTGAGTCGATTATGCAAGTATTTCATGAAATTAAATAGCACGTCCAAATTGATTACATATTGTGATTTATTGCTTTTTAATGGAAGTGGATATATAAAATCTGGATTTACTTATGTGGAGGATACAAAGCCAAATTACTATTATTTTAAACGCAATTCTTTATTACTGCATTCTCGAATAAAATTTCAGAAACATAAATTATCAAAACTATTGAATATTTATGATAATGATATTACTGAGGTGGCTAATATGAAGGCGAATGGGTGGATGAGAATATTTGATGCTGGTAATAGAAAATTTGAGTTAATTATTTAAGTGGTTGCCAATAGTTATCAATGATTTTATAAACTAATAAAAAATAGATGGTTTATAAATGGCAGCTTCATTCATTTTGTATAAATATACAGGCAAAGATTGCATATTCGGAACGCCAGTTACATCACTTGGGTTGAAACGAATTGACGCATGCGTTCCCGCTGTTTATGGGGTTCCTATAGTACCGGCAGCAGACGCTACAGATGTTAATACTTATTGTATTTATAGACCCGAAGTTGATAACGAAGAAATTTTTTCATTCGAAACGATTTGGAAAATGGTGCTCACAGTTCCACCAGACCATCAAGTGAGCAATGTTAGAATATGGCCCGATTTAGCTAGTTTGCCAAATCCACCACAATTACCAGCTCACAACCCACCACAAATACCACCACCATATATGGCTGAATATACAATAGGTGAGTCGATTTCATATAGCAGGCCAACCAATATTCAATCTCATGTAGCGGTTAATGATATATATCAATATACCAGAGAGAATCCGTTTTATGTAACGGTTAATGGTAATTTTGGTCAACACACCAATCTGACAGTTAATGTAATTAATTATATAGCAACCTTGCATGATGTGGGATATGGCAATATTATTTATATGAATAATGTAATGCAGGAAAATTTCACAATATCTGTTAAGACTAATATAGCCTTACCGGACCCTGTATATCAAATATTAAATCAAGCAACTGGATTTTTAGCTCTGAGAATTTTCGACCCAATTTTGGGTAATGTCATCGTGCATCCAGATATTGTATATTCAATTTCGAGTGGTGGTAAAGAGTTGATAACAATTACAGCGACTAATGCGTTGATGATGGCTTATCCATCTGGATTTGTATATGCTGAACTAACTCAGTACCCACCTCCGTGTACGTTTGGTACATTTTGCCAGCATATATCATGGCTTGATTTATCAGCAGACCCAATAGAATTAATATCTTATACTGTTGAGGTGCGTTACAATCCGGATGGGATTCCTGTATATTATTTGAATGGAATTGAAAATCCAGTATTAAATTTTCAAACTAATACTTTGTATGAATTCATTAATATCAGTGGGGCAACTGACCCTCTTAGGTTTCTTAATAATCCAAATGCGGTTCAAGCAAGTAATCCAAATGAAGTGGTGATTATTGGAGTCACTGTGTATGATGGTGCAACGGCTAATGAGCGTATTATTGTTGACCCGGCAACAGTGATGTTGTCTGGTGTATGTATTAGGTCTTATCAATCAGTGCATCACGCTTGTTTTGGCAATGGAGTCACCTCTATCAATACTGGACTTGTTGGAAATTATAATATTAATACTGTTGGTGGTGGGGTTGCTAATCCTATGGCAGCAGGTGAAACTGATTTCATATATTTGCAAATGGGAGCTAATAATAAAACACTCCCAGGAAGTCAATTGCCTAATCTAGTTATTGAATGGGATGAAAGCTGATATAATAAAAGATGATTGTTGAAATTATAAACTGATAAATAAAGCATATGACCATTTTGGTTTTGTGGAGAGAGTATGAAAAAGAAAAGCGTTAATGAAGGTCTAAATCGTTTCTTAGGCTATCAAGAAAGTAGACCAGTAATGCCGATGTCATCTAACATTGGTGGTAAATCTACCGTTAAACAACATGCAGGTAATAGTGAAAGTATGTATTATGGCTTTGGAGACATGGATGCTGTAGGTAATGCAAAACAAAAAACTCCAAAAGGCGCATTTTTCCAATTAAACACCATAGGTGTTGAAGGTGATAAAAGTGCTAAAATGGAGGGAATGCCAGGCCGTGAAACATTTTATACACCATCACAAGCGGTATTACCATTGATGTCTTTTTTAGATAGATTGAAAACTCCTGATAATGGAGATACTATGGATGCTGTTAATCAAGGTGTAAAAGTTATATTTTTATCACCAGATAGCGAAGGTGATGAAGATGGTGATTATGACGAGGATGATTTTTGCTGTGAAGATGATGGGGAAGATATAATTCATGGTGGACTTGGGGATAACCGAAAGGTTACTGATTTTAATATTCACGACTTGATGAAAGGAATGGAAATTGAGGCTGAACACACTAATGACCCTAGAATTGCTAAAGAGATTACCGAAGACCATTTAACTGAGAATGATGATTACTATGATTACTTAGAAGACATGGAAAGAGAAATGAATAGTAATTCTCGCCATGGATTGAATGAAAGTCAAATGTCAAAAAAGCAAAAAGAAATACAAGAGCCTTTTGGAACTTATTATAAAACACTTGCTGACACGGCTGATAAGAAGCGTGCTGGTGGGTTTGACTGGAGAAAAGATGCTCAAATTGAACAATTTGCATATAAAGACCCAGATTCTAAAAAAACTTTAAGAAAAGACTTGACTAACCCAGATAAAAAGAATATATTATATATAAGAAAGAACGAAAAGTAGTTTTTTCACAAAATTTAAAAGAGAATTAGGAAACTATCATGTCTAAGAAACAACAATATTTTTACTTCCAAAAATACCCCCAAGCGGTGGTAGGTTAGTAGAGTGTTGTCTTTTTAGAAGATAAAAACTTGAAGCCCCTCCACCGTATGGTGAAGGGGCTTTTTCTTTTGGAAAATTATTGACCCATAGTTCAATTGGTAAGAACACTACTCTTTGACAGTAGGGGTTTCCGTTCAAATCGGAATGGGTCATTATTGGATTAGTTGGACAATTGGTTGGTCCGGTGGCCTGTAAAGCCGCTCTCTTCGGAGCATGTAGGTTCGAGTCCTACCTAATCCACTATGCCGCTTGAGCTAGTCTGGTGATTTCAGCGCACGCCTGAAGAGCGTGAGAACTCGGTTCGATTCCGAGAGGTGGCACTATAAAATTACTTCATCGAAAGTAATTGTAAATTGAAAGATTGGTATATGACTGTGTAGCTCAGTTGGTTAGAAGCACCTCACTTTTAATGAGGGGGTCGTGGGGTCGTAGCCCACCACAGTCACTATGGATAGGTAAACCGTAATTGGTAGCGGGCGTGGCTGTAGACCACGTTGCTTCGGCATCTAGGAGTTCAAGTCTCTTCCTGTCCATTAAATATTTTAGTTCGAATGGCTAATTTAGTATATATTAATGAGTATATTAAGTTAAGGTATATCGAATGGAAGATGAAAAAGTTTATGAGTTATGGGATTCATCACATAATAGAACTAATAAGTCAATTGATGTGTTTTCTAAAAATAGCGTGATAGTATCAAATAGTAAGCTGAAAAACTTTCTAATGAAAATAAAATATTTTAATGATAAGTGTTATGCAAATGGGTGTGGTGTAGAAAATAAATGGTTAAATACACCAATAACATTACAGATGGACCACATAAATGGCAATTCTATGGATAATAGATTAGAAAATCTTAGATTGTTATGTCCAAATTGTCATTCCCAAACTTCAACATTTTCAACTAGAAAGCATGGAGCATCTAAAATTAAAGTTCCTGATTCGATTATGTTGGATGCACTTAAAAACAGCAAATCAATTCATGCAGCGTTAACTAAATGTGGTATTCAACCTAGTGGTGGTAATTATTCAAGAATCAAGAAAATGCAATCTGAACATGGTATTATTTTTCCTGATGATAATAGTATTAAATTAAATGGGAATAATATATGTGAATGTGGTGGCTATAAAAAAACGTGTAGTATAATATGTCAGTCATGTAGGTTGAGTAGAATAAAAACTATAAATATTAAGTATTGCATTTTATGTACGAAAAAAACTACTTCGGTTAGCGGATACTGTCGTGTGTGTTGGCGAGATTTATTAAAAAAACGTAAAGAAAATATAATTGATACTATGCCAGTAGTAGTTAATCCATCCGACAATAGCATAAAGAAAACTATTAAAAAGATAAAAAAAGAATGTATAAATCTAACAATTAGAAAGGTCAAAAAACGACCATCACAAGAAGAGTTACAAAAACTTATACATGAGCATCCGATGACTCATATTGGTAAGATGTTTGGCGTATCTGACAATGCGATTCGAAAGTGGTGTAAATCATATGAAATAGAAATACCAAAAAGGCATGGTGTAAATTCACATAAAAAATCTATATTAAAAGAATAAATGACGTAGTGCAGTATAGACATACTTCGTATGTAAAACAGTGATACAGGCGGTTCAAATCCCCTCCAACCCATATCGTGGGTTGGTAGCCAAGTGGTAAGGCAACTGGAGAAGGTCTATACAATTTTTCTCGTCTATATTGGGGTATCGTCAAGCGGTAAGACACTAGATTTTGATTCTAGTATTCGTAGGTTCGAATCCTGCTACCCCAATTTTTAATTTTGTTTTTATGAGATATATTACTATATTAACAATAACTTTAACAAAAAAAGAGGTTTCACATGAAACAAGATTATTCAGAAATTGCGTGTGTACTTGACCGTTCTGGGTCAATGAGTTCTATTTTAGATGACACAATTGGTGGATTTAACACATTTATTGAAGAGCAAAAAAAGCTTCCCGGTACAGCAAATGTAACACTTGTATTGTTCGATGACAAATGCGAAGTGCCATACAATGCAATTCCATTAAAAGATTTACCAAAGCTAGATAGCACTACATTTGTTCCTCGTGGAATGACAGCTTTGCATGATGCACTCGGTAAGACTATTAACACTCTTGGCGAACGTTTGGCAAAAATGTCAGAAGATGAGCGTCCAAGCACAGTGATTTTGTGCATCATTACAGATGGTCACGAAAACTCATCTAAAGAATTTACTGCACAAAAAATTAAAGAAATGATTACAAAACAGCAAGAAGTATATTCTTGGAGAATTGTTTTTCTTGCTGCTAATATTGATGCGACTGATGTTGGTGAAAGCATAGGCATCCAAGGTAAATCAACTTATAATTTCGCAGCAAATTCAAGAGGTGTTGACAAGATGTTTAAAGATGTGTCAATGTCGTTTGCCTCTTACCGTTCTGGTTCAGTTGACTATGACTTGAATTCATTACAAGAGGATGAAGGTGCTAAAGATTCACCCAATCAAGTTTTGGGTAGTCAATTATTTAGTCAACCTGCTATCAATCAAACATTGACAAGTAGCAAATCTGTTAGCAGAAAAATACAAACTAAGTAAAAAAGAAAAGGCACCGAAAGGTGCCTTTTTTATTGGATTACATTTAATGTTTGTAAAATATAATCGAGATTAGTGTCTTGAAAAATTTTGTGATTAGGGCTTGTTTGATGTAGTTTTTTATACTCTTTGAGTAATTTATAAAAACTTTTGTATGTGACTGTGATATCAGTCAATGCATCATGGAGATTTCCCTCAATTTGTATATTGAGTGCTTCGACAATAGTTCCAAGTTTGATATTTTCAACTTCCAAAATTCCATGAACTTTCATAGGTTTTGATAAATCCATCAAGTCTAGGCTTGAGCGATTATCAAAGAAATATTGAAAGTCTTTGTCAGTTGGCGACTTATGTTTTTCCCAAAAACTAACAATGAATCGCCAGTCAAATTTTTTAACATTTTGCCCGGCAATTAGGAATTTGTCTTTTGGTGTATAGTGTTTATTGAGTACTTCTAGAAATTTTACAAAAGATTCTTTTGGTGTTTCATAGCTGTGAAGTTGCTCGTAAGTTGTGTTGTTGACTTGAAGTGCTTGAGGGCTAATATCAGTCCAATTAACTGGTTGACATTTATAGTTAAATGAATCAATAACTTTACCATCTTCAACGACTAGTCCGGCTAGTTGGATGATATCATGTTTCTGACTATTAAGACCTGTAGTCTCGGTATCGATAAAAATAATTTTCATATAAATTCACTATGGTTATGGTATGCTTATTAGTATAGCAACATAATGAAAAAAAGCATACCAGAGGTATGCTTTTTTATTTAGTTATCAATATTATTTACTTAAAGTTTGTATTTTCTGACGAGCTTCAAGTCTTGCTTTAATATTAGCAGTTGGAGTTTGCTTAGCTGCATAATTTTCTACTAATGAATTAAGTTTATTATTAAGTGCCATTTCAGATTGCTCAGCTTCAGTCAATGCTTGAGTATGTGAATGAAATTTATTAGTGATAGATTCGAGTTGAGCATCTAATTGATATTCAGCGTTAGCCATCTCTATTTTTTGAATTTCATTTTGATGATACCCATCAGCAATAGATTCTAACATAGATTTTACTTCATGTTCTTTTTTAGCTGATTCAAATTTAGCATATTCAGAATTGTGATAATTAGCACTAACAGATTCAAGTTTAGCTAGTAATTTATATTCATTATATGCTTCAGTAATGGCTTCATCCATAGCTGCTTGCTCATCATCTTCCATACTTTCTTCGTCATCTGCAATATTGTCATTTTCAGCATCTTCAACACATGCACTTGCTTCTAACAATTTATTTTTAATAGATTCGAGTTGAGCATCAATCATGCCTTCTTTACTGAGTGATTTACCAGCAGCTTCAACGAGACTACGAGCATTTCCTTTTCCAAGGTAATTTGATTTAATAGATTCCAACATATTTTCTAAGTCTTCATCTTCATCTAAGTCTTCGTCTTCATCGAAATACTCATCATCACCTTCTTCGCCATCACCTAACTCTTCGTCTTCAAATCCCTCATCGCCTTCGTCTTCTTCTTCTTCGTCACCAAAGTCATCGTCACCTTCGAGTTCTTCGTCATCGCCACCCTCAAGTTCTTCATCTTCGAAGTCCTCATCACCCTCATCACCCTCTTCATTTCCGAGTGCTTCTAGGTCTTCATCAGTGTCAAGGCCTTCGAGTTCTTCGTCATCTTCATCGCCAAAGTCCTCATCACCAAAGTCCTCATCACCAAAGCTATCATCACCCAAATCTTCACCGCCTAATGCATTCATTACTGCACCTTCGAGTCCACCTAAATCAACTACTTCTGGACCAGAACCTACGCCTGATTCTTCAGGTTTAATATCTGTTGGAGCGCGATTAGATTCGACTTCTTCAACGAATTCAACATCATTAGCCTCTTCAACTCCAGGGGTTTCTCTTCCATGAGCAAATGCTTGGCTATCTTGCCAATCAGATGCATTTGTAATCATATCAGTAATATAATCATCGAGATTAACTTTATATCCTAATTTATTTTGGATAACTGTTGCTATTGGTCCAATATCTGAAAAGTCAATGACATCTTCATGCATATGTTTTAGCATTTCAGCAAGTTCTTCCACAATAAGATTTTTATCTACATTATTTAATGTAGGTTGTTCGCTATTCCATAATTGTTCATCATTTTCATCGCTAGTATTAACACCTAGAAGTTCAGCCATTTCAAAAAGACCTTGTTTATCGGTATATGGTTGAGCAGATTCAAACATTGCTTTTTGTTCAACGACTGTTTTATCACCAATGGACTCAATTTTCGCCAAAGTTTCATCAAAACTTCTCATGAACTGGATAGCAGTCATTTTTTTAGTATCACTTTGTGATTTGTACATTTGCAATTCCTCATAGTTACAGCACACTGTAATTGCTTTTTCTATTAGTTTATAATGAATTACTTTTTTCATAAATAAGATTTATTTTAGTTAATAGAAAAAGATAAACTTTAATAAATTAATTAAATAAACTGGATAAATTGATGACAGCGAAGCAACAATATATACCCACAGTTCCTGGTTATAAAAGTGGAAATAGAAAGCCTGATAGTACTCCATATCCATTAACTCCTGAAGAAGTGACTGCATTAAATAATGCAGCAAAAAAATTGAATGTAGAGGCTGAGTGGATTTATAAAATGATTTTATGGGAGTCACTTTGGTATTCTACTATTGGGGTGTATAAAACAAATGGCGACCTAACTACTAGAACCCCTCAAAATGCCAGAGCAGCAACAAAAACGACCAAAAAAACAAATGGAAATTTTCAAGCTGTAGGTTTGAATCAAATTAATAATGCCGGACTATCAGCTTTAAAAAAAAATAATCCATCTAAATATGGAAAATTTAAAACTCAACAAGAACTTATAATTGCATATCCAACAAGGTTATTGCAGTTACAAAATACAGTTCCTGACTTTTTTGAAGAGGTGATTAAAACATTCGGACATCCGAAATCATTTGAAATGTTCTATGTTTTGAATTTTACACCTGCGTATTTTAAATATGGCCCTGACTATGTATTGCCTGCTAAAATACAAAAAGCTAATGGTGGTGTAAAAACATCGCGTGAATTGGCTGGTCGTGCTAATGCTAGGGCTATTCAATACCCATATTCATTGAATGCAAACGGTGGTTCAGTAAACACAGTAACACCTGAAGTAAAGGAAGCAAAAAAGTCGGAAAATAAACCTAAAGCAG